>Ga0315281_10006642_pt1 | contig 16418 bp, 14 predicted proteins | sample YL17G07_0_MG_FD_204540 | JGI IMG/M metagenome (GOLD analysis project Ga0315281, IMG submission 204540) | Sediment microbial communities from Yellowstone Lake, YNP, Wyoming, USA - YL17G07_0 | ecosystem: Environmental > Aquatic > Freshwater > Lake > Sediment | place: USA: Wyoming | collected... | reverse complement strand
GTGTCCGAGTACCAACCTGCTCCCTCAGGGGAGGATAACGAGATCGCTAAGATCCTTAGAATCAGTGACAGGACGAATAAGCCAATGAGGACAAGGCGTACTGAGGGCATCGTAAAATGCCATGAGGGCTTGCGAGTTTGACTGATAAGTGGAGCTTGGAGTCTGCCGCATTTGTCGCAAAAACGTGCCCCATCATCCAACTGTCGGCCGCACATATCGCAGAACTTCATCGGTCAGTTATCGCCTTTCGATTTTGTATTGCATTTCCTAAGTTCATATGGCAGGTCTTCCACTTTGTCGATCTGTTCGGCTTGTTACTCCGGAACGAGGCGCTGAGATTCACTAAGACTGGTCATGTCTGTTCTTCCGCCCACTAATATTGATTCATCTCGCACATGGTGGCTTCGAGAATGTCTACATGTTTCTTCCAGGTGTAATTTTCCGCAACATGCGCTACTGCGTTTCTTCCTATTTTGCTATTGAGTTCATCGTCGAGAAGCAACGTAATAAGCTTCTCTGTGAATGCGCCTAAGTCGTAAGGTCGAATCTTGAACCCTGTTACTCCATCAACAACAGTCTCTTTAGGACCTGCAGTGTTCCAGCAGACGACTGGAATTCCGCACGCCATCGCTTCAAGTGGAGCAAGTCCGAAATCTTCCGTCGGGGGAGTAAATCCGAAAACTGTCGCTCTATTGTATGCTTCAACCAGTTCGTCACCAAGCATCTCTCTCATGATAACGTTCTTGCTGACGCCTAGTTCACGGGCGAGCGCCGAGAGCTTACGCGTATAGCTGGAGAAGCCTCCAGCAAGAACCAATGTTACCTCACCGCACTTCTTGATGATCTGAGGCATCATTTGGACAAGCCAATCCTGCCTTTTCTGAGGGACGTGACGAGCGACCATGAGAATGGTTTTCCGTGCCTTCCTTTTATCTGGCAAAGGTCTGAACACAGAACGGTCGACTCCGAGTGGGCAAGGAGTGACTGGTACGCCGTATACGTCCTGAACCCAATGTGAAACCCACGCCGCATTCGCGAAAACGCCCTTCGCTCCTCTTACCGACATTTTGTCCAGGGTCTTTATCCAAGGAACCTTTGGAACAACGGTGCTTAGGAACTGCATATCTGCATCGTAGCGCCATGATCCCTCATCTATAGGGCGCGGATACAAGAAGCGACTCGGCTGCTGCATATAGCACAAGTATTGTTTGGAAGTGTTGTATGCAATCCAAGGAGCCAACTGGGCGTGTGCTATGACCCAATCGAATTTGCCCAATCTCTTTTTCAGAAAAGGTGCTACCATAGATTGAACGATCATGTTACCGGATTTTCTTACTAGTGGCCAATTGACATCCCAAAAGAATGCGCGAACATGAACTCTGTTGATCAGCTCAGGGAAACATCGCTGCCTGTCCACCACGGCACCGAACACCTTGACATTGTGGCCTCTCCTTTGAAATTCTAGAGCCTCGTTCAGGACGGTTCTTTCGCCGCCTCCTGAGTAAAAGAATCCCATATGCAAGATAGCGAGGTCCAATAGGCCATTCTCCCTACGTGCGCTTACGCGTGTGCCGTCTCCATTCCAGTCTCAATGTTGCAGTGAAAGAAGTGGCTTGAGATATGGCTTCCTGCGATGAGCAACCCGCTTTGTGATTCAGAGCAAAGAAGTTCAACTGGTTTCGCCTCTCATCAGTCTGTAGCATAGATTTTAACATGCTATGGTCCTACCTAAAGTGTGATGAAGAGATGACTGACCTACGCGTGCTTTCATCCGCTCAGATTGTTGAGGGGCTCAGGTCAGGCGTTGTGAAGGTCGCAGTAGTTGGACTGGGCTATGTCGGGCTTCCGCTAACCTTGATTCTCGTAAAGAAAGGAGCCACCGTGATAGGTGTCGATAGGGAGAAGAACGTAATTGAAAAGTTGATCAGACGAAATGCTCCCATTTTCGAACCCGGCGTCGACGAGCTTCTGAGAGAGATTGATGAAGGGAAACTACACTTCACCACGAATTTGACTGAAGCTGCGGCTGAGGCTGACATAATTATAATCTGCGTTGGTACTCCTGTCGCTAGCGATGGGGAGCCGATCTCCAAGGATCTTGCGAGCGTTGCGCTCTCAGTAGGGAAGGCGCTTCAGCCTGGAAAAGCCGTAATTGTTCGAAGTACAGTCCCGCCGGGAACCACCGTGAAAATGATAAAGCCTAGGCTGGAGAAGCGAAGTCGCCTGAAGGCAGGAAAAGACTTTGCCTTAGCATACTGTCCTGAGAGGCTGGTTGAAGGCAACGCACTGAAGGAGATAGAAACAGTACCTCACCTTATCGCAGCCGCTGATGAGCTAAGCATAGGCATCGCGAAAGGTTTTTTCAGTTTCGTTGGGGGCGAAGTTATCCGAGCCACTACGATCGCCACGGCCGAGATCGCGAAGATCTTCGACAATGTCTATCGTGATGTCAACATAGCCTTGGCTAATGAGCTGGCGCTCATCTGCGAGGCGGTTGGAGTAGATATCCTTGAGGCGATCAAGGTAGCGAACACCGGTCCCAGGACAAGGATACTGACTCCTGGTTGCGGCGTCGGGGGCAGTTGCCTCACAAAAGACCCGAATATGCTCAGCTACATTGCGAAAAGAGCTAAGGTGAGGCCAACCTTGATTGCTGCTGCCCGCCAGAGGAACAGGTACATGCCATTTCACACAATTGGTCTTGTGAGATCCGCGTATCTGGAGATGGGGAAAAGGATACCAGGATCGAAGATCGCCATCATGGGACTCGCTTACAAAGGCGAGACGGACGATTTGCGAGAGAGTGTCGCAATACACATAGCGAAAGAACTTGCGAAAATGAAAGCGATATTGATTGGCTATGATCCATACGTCTCTGAGAAGAAAGTGTTATCGACTCTTGGAAAAATCACTCTCCTAAGAGATCCGTTGGATGCTGCGAAAGGCACTGATTGTCTCGTAATAACTGCCGACCACAATCAACTGAGGGGTCTCAATCCAAGCGATCTAATCAAATTGGCAAACAAGCCAGCAGCCCTCGTCGATGGCCGGAATGTCATCGATCCGGCAGAAGCGGTTAAGGCTGGCTTTGTATTCAGGGGCGTGGGTAGGCGTTCTAGTTCTCAGGTGCGCAAGCTTTGAATGTGGTTCTCGTGACAGGCGGGGCTGGTTTTCTAGGTTCACATCTCGTGGACAGACTTCTTAGCATGGGACTTGAGGTAATAGTTCTGGATAACCTCTTCAGAGGTTCAAAGGCGAACCTAGCGCAACATCAAGGCAATCGTAATTTCAGGTTTGAGCATGGAGATATCCTGGATGCATCGACTCTTCGGAAGGCGGTCAAGGGCGTCGATACCGTCTTTCACATGGCTGCAATAAACGGGACACGCTACTTCTACGAGCAGCCGCGAAGAGTTCTTGAGGTGAACGGTCTCGGAACTAGGAACCTTCTTCAAGCCGCCTGTGATGAGAATGTCAAGCGCGTTGTTTTTGCTTCAACATCAGAGGTCTACGGAGAGCCGAGGCACTTTCCCACACTCGAAGATGAGCCAATCAACTTTGACCCTCCTTTGGAGCGCAGGTGGTCCTACGCAGTTAGCAAACTCTTCGGAGAACACCTCTGCTTCAGTTTAAACGCCGAGCGGAAACTCGAGACAGTGGTCCTACGTTACTTTAACGCTTATGGACCCCGGCTGATTGGAACGCCTTATGGGCAGGTCGTGGCGATTTTCATTAGAAGCGTACTAAGAGGTGTCGCTCCCACAATCCACGGGGATGGTAAGCAGACTCGGACCTTCACGTACGTGACGGATTCTGTTGATGCAACGATCGCAGCGGCCGAAAGTGAACAAGCAGTGGGTGGCGTGTTCAACATAGGGTCTGGCGAGGAAACTACAATTCTTGACTTGGCCGAGGAGATTATCGAAATTTGCGGTCGAACCGGCGAACTGAAGCCTATTCATGATGACCCTCTGCCAGGAGATTCAAGGCGTAGATGTCCCGACACGAATAAAGCGAGGCAAATCCTGGGCTTCCAGGCAGAAATTGGTCTGAAGTATGGACTAGAGAAGACTGTGCAGTGGTTCAAGGAAACTGGCGTGGCATGAAAGCAGTAATATTGGCTGGCGGTATGGGCAGCCGTCTCAGGCCTTACACTTACATCATGCCCAAAGCCATGCTTCCGGTGGGGGACAAGCCAATTCTCGAACACATCATTGGTTACTTGAGTAGAAATAGGGTGAAGGACCTTGTCGTAGCGACCGCTTATCACGGAAAGCAGATAGAGGATTACTTCCGCAACGGTTCAGATTTCGGCGTCCACATTGACTATGCTCGCGCGAGGAAACCGCTTGGCACAGCTGGCCAACTAAAGACTGCGGAACCACACATCTCGGAGACATTCTTGGCAATGAATGGCGACATTCTAATCGATGTAAACATCCGGAATCTAGTGAGCTTTCACAGAGCGAAGGGCGCCGTCGGTACGGTGGCGCTACGGCACTACGAGGTCCCACTCAAGTACGGAATTGTTACGTTAGCAAACTCTGATAGAATATTGGAATGGAGGGAAAAGCCGAAGCTCAATCTCACGATGAACATAGGTCTCTACGTCTTAGAGCCCAAGATCTTTTCCTACATCAAGACCGGACGTGCCGCGAGCCTTGAGAAGGATACGTTTCCCAGCATGATCAAGAAAAAGGAACGCCTCTTCGGCTATCTAAGTGAAACCGAGTACTACGATGTAGCCGAGATAGAAGATCTCAAGAAACTTGACACTCGATTCTTGGCCAAGTCTGAGATTTGAGAATTGATGTGTTTCAAGCAGAGGGTAACAACCGGCACATATCCCGTGGCGGATCAATAGGTTTCATCATATGCATCTAGCAGTATTTCACATGGGCTTTTTCTATAGTGGCGGTGGCGAGCGTACTGCGATAAATCAAGTTATAGAACTCTCTAAGCGAGGACACAAAGTCACCTGTTTCGCGCCCATCGTGAGACCCGAAAGATCTTTTCCTCAACTAATACGGCAAATAGATGTCAGAGGTTACCTTCCTACCCTACCGGTTACCTTTCCTGTTCCTCTCCGTGAAGCTGCCAGTATATTGGCAAGTTCGGCCCTAGCGCCTTTTCTTGCTAGGAAGTTCAGTATGTTCGACGCGTTCATCTGTCATGGACAACCCAGCACATGGATCGGCTATGCAATAAGCCGGATCCTGAAGAAACCATACGTCTGCTACATGCATCAACCGACTAGATTCCTCTATCCTCGTCCTGTTGATCTGCAGGTCGGTTGGAGAGTCAACCCGAGCCTTAGGGTTCTGAACTTCTTGATAGCGAGCATCGGCGCACCCATTGCGAAGAAGATAGATACGATGTCGGTCACCGAGGCAGATGCGTTATTCGCTAACAGCTACTGGACAGCCAAACACATTGGAATATCATACGGAAGAACGCCGATCGTTTGTTACCCAGGTGTCGACAATCAATTTCTACACAAATCGCGAATTGCAAGTTCTGCGCGAGACAAGGCAAAGCCGTTTATTCTCTCTACGAACAGACATTATCCTCAGAAGAAACTTGAGTGGCTGATACAGATTCTTGATCACGTATCCTCGGATTTTCCAGATGCCAAGCTCTTGTTGACTGGCAGTCCTACCCAATATACAAATCAGCTGATGAGATTGTGTCAGGAACTTGGGCTTAGACAAAATGTCGTGTTTACGGGTGATGTCGACGAAGATGAGCTGATTAAGTTATACCGAGAGGCAGAAGTTTGCGCGTACGCAGCTCCGGAAGAAGACTTGGGGCTGGGTCCCCTTGAGGCCGGCGCGTGCCGAACTCCTTCTGTAGTGTGGGACTACGCTGGTCCCGCCGAGACTGTCGTGGATGGAATTACGGGATTTCGCGCCCGACCCTACGAACTGAGTGACTTTGCAAACAAGATTAAGGAAATAATGTCCGATCGTCTGACAAGAGAGAGATTTGGTTCAAACGCTTTTAGGTATGTGTCAGAGAAATTCACTTGGCAGAAGCATGTTAGCTTGCTAGAGAGCAAGCTCGAGGCTTCTATTTAGTTTACCGAGAAAGCTGCTCGGCATATTCACTGAGTTTTTCTGGCCACCATTCTAACATGGCTCGCGAGGACTGAAATACTGTCTACTGTGAAGTATCTGTTGAATATCGTTGCAGGAATTGGTAGAAGAAGAAACATCTCGAATTTTATCGCGCTGAAGCCAGCCTCACGAAGAATCGTGGCCCAAACTTGAGCTCTCTTCACAGACGGATGACTTGAAAGTTTTTCTTTGCCTAGGAGTGGTATCAAGTATCCTAATGGCATCGCGATCGGCGTTGACATGATGAATGTGCCTGCAGGCTTCAGAATGCCGTAGATTGCGGAAATGGCCTGTTCAGGTTCGCGCAGGTGTTCGAGCATCTCAAAACATGTGACCAACTCAAAGGAATTTCTTCGGAATGGTAGAATTTCAGCGGTCGAGAGAACCAAGTCTAGCGGCGCTAAGGCCTCACCTTGGTCCAATGCATACTCGGAGACATCGGTGCCAACAGCGTGGTAACTCAACCTAGAAAGAAGATCGACTATGAAACCGTACGCGCAGCCTACATCTAGGGCTGTCTTTTTCTTACCTTCGAAGATTTCGACTTGACTTACGCGTTCTGCCCAGCGGAGGATCTCTGTGTAATGCCTCTGTATAGCGGCACGTTTCCTTGCGTAAGCGTATTTCTTCTCAAAATACCATCTCTGATAATACTTGCAGTCTACCAGTGTCTTTCTCTTCTTGTCTTGGGTTTACCCTTTCCCAGCTGTCTTCCAAGCATACTTTTTCCTATTCTTCTTTCCAGCTTTCCTTCAATCTTCTCGACAGAAAGGAAGTTTTCCCTGCAACCCAGAGACCCAGGATGACCAGCGTAACCAGAGATATGGATAAGGAGACCGTATCAAGTGTTGATGCTTGATACGCAAGTGTGACCTCAGTCGGTCCGCCTTCGGTAGAGACAATGACGTACATCAAATCGGGACCAGCTGGGTAGATATTCAACTCTCTTTTCTGGTCGCCGTATTCAGAGTAGGCGTGCCAATTCGGAAAGAAAGCTTGGCGAAGAAAGACTCCGGTCATCCCAGTGGTCCCACCAATTCGAAGAACAAGTTTCTGAGGTTCCCAACTCACAATTTGATGATCAACCGCTCGAATATTGATGCCACCAATCAACCAGCTGAGAAGGTTAGAGAGAAAATTCGATTCCTCATAGTTGCCTCCCGAAGCCGCGTCTTGTGATTCAGGAATCAGGTTCATGCCTGACCAGATGACTCTGCCCTTCCCGTATTGGCCGGCGACAACGAGCGGGTGTCCCCAACCTGATAGTACGGGTTGAGCCCAATTGCGGATATTACTCGAAGATGCAGCCGAAAATCCTCTGGGTAGACCACCGAAAACCGGCTGGGGGAATTTGCTCAAGTCAACGTCTTCAGCGAAGGATGGGTTAACGTAATCAAGACTCCACTGATTTTCAAATGTGCTCCAAGTTGTTCCTGTCACAGGAGAAGGAGTGGGGATAGAACTGCTCTGCCAGTCCTGACTGACGAATTGCCACCCTGTCTCTATGAATAACCTCCCCGCGTTGCCGACGTATTGATCGAGAAGTCGCCAGGCCTGATCGTGATCATGGTAACTGTAGCCTTGGAGGATTATGGCTTGGAAATTCGCCAACTCGGCTGCGGTATAATCATCAACGTAGCCGCTTCCCTTTATGAGCAAGGCGGTATCCGGGCTTAGGTTAGTTGAAATCACGGAACGAAGTGTAGTCGTATAGGCGTCTCTTTCCGTGCTTCCAATAACGAGGAAGGCGGGAACAGTGGAAACTGTTATAGCTTGCTCAGCATCGTCGTATTCAATAATGGAATAGCTTTCGATTCCAAGTTTTCCGCTCGAGATCTCCCTGAATGGGGATCCATTATATTTCGAGATGGGATCATGGTCTGTGTTCAACACGATGTATTTTACGCCGAACCACTTGAGGACGTTTTCCAATTCCAAGGTTCCTCCCAAATTCCCAAATAGAACGCCTTCCTCATAACCGGTCCAGCCACCGATTACCGTTCCCTGCCCGAAATAGAGACCAACTTGAGGTACGTTAGAAACCACCGGCAAAAGCTGCTTAAGGCCACCCAGGTATGGTGAAACAGCACATAGGTATGTTCTACCATTTCCGATAACTCTTGCAACATCTTCAGCCGCTGGGTACTCCTCGGCGTGACTGACCATGCTAATACTAGGTGTGAGAGTAGACCAAGCAAACAGAAGCGACGACGATAAAATCAGTATAGCCAAGAGTGCGGAGAGAACTTGCCTTCTCCTGACTGACCCAACGATCTTGAATGCACCTTGGAGGGCCTCGCGTATAGCGACCACACCAAAACCCGCTATTACGCTAACCATCATCGTGTTGGCGAAGTTGAATCGTACGACAGGGTTTAGATGATCAGTCTGTTGAAAGAAAATGTAGTCCAACGCTAGGGAACTCAAAGGTAAGAATATGACGAGTAAGGCCAGAGGAAGAGGCGACTGGCTTCTTCGCTTCCAGTTGAACGCCCGTATAACGCCTATTACTATGATTGAATAAATCATGAACCGTGCAACAATGGCGTAATAGAACGAAGCAGAATAGATCCAGCTGACTGGCACGATTGTAATTCCCGAGACATCAGGAAGACCGGCCAAAATGAACTCAATGAATTGAATTGGGGCCACTTCCTGACTAATCCCGAATACGAACCCACTCAACGGATAATCATACATGAATGGAAGAACCCAAGCTGCTGAGAGAGCACCGGCGCCGACCATTGCCGCCAGATAGCCCTTCAATTCTCGCCAGCCAAATTCACCCGCGCACCGTTCTGCTAGAACGTAGAGTAAGAGCGCGACAACACCTGCTTCCGCTACCGCCGCGTGCGATACGAGGGCAGCTGCCGCCAGCAGTGTGGTGATCGAGAACCATTTCTTGCTGCCGGTCCTCTTCCACATCAAAAACGTGGGAAAAACCAGAATCATGAAGGGAGTCGCAATAATCTGGGGGAAGAAACCCCATGCCAGATACCCGTTCCATGTGGAGAATGACCACGCTATCAAGTAAAATAGTGAACTCGTGACAGCCATCAGAAGGTCTTTGAACCTTATCGTTACGAACCAGTAAATCGCCCACGCTGAAACTACTATCGCGGCAAAGGCCAATGAGTTTGTGAGCGTGAAGGCACTGATCCCCAGAAAACTGAGAACAAAGGCAAAGTAGTAAGCCATTGGCGGATAAAGCGTCAGATACGGATATCCCATGCCCTCCTTGTAGTACCATCCAAAAGCCCAGTACTCTTTCATATACAGAATTTTGGAAACATGACTTAGAGTATCACCCCCTAAGGGGAAGGAGCTCATGATACGGTAGAGGGGTTCTGGCAGAACATTGCCGACAATGTACGCGAAAACTCCTATTAGACCCAAAGCAAGAATGTGAATTACAGGAATGACAACCTCATCTTGGTCTTTGGTCAAAAAAGCTCACCGAGCGATTTCCGCGCTGCTGTAATTCTGTTCTAGGCTTAATATGTTCGCTTCTTCAACATCGTGGCTGCTGGTTATAGTTTACGGAATGGCGATAGCCTGTGCGCGTCGCCCGTGGTGCGCACATCTGGAAGATTGTTGCGAGAGAAACGCACTGCGCGAATGGAACGGGCGCATGTCAAATCACGCGATCGACCCCATTGGATCACTCCTTGGAAGAGTTCGTAACTTGAATGAGACTTAGAACGCGCAGCATGAACGACCGTAGGATCCGTTGCGCGCAAACTGAGATGCGCCCTAGACAACGTTTCCTAGCATATTCCCACGCTATTTGTCGGTCACAGCTTCCTCTAAGTACGGTATGAATTCTTGGATATACCGTTGCATGTTGTAACTCCTTGAGACCACCTCTTTCCCCCGTTGCCCTAGCACTCTGGCAAATCGATCGTCTTGTACAAGGCGAACTATCGCACTCTTGAGTTGTTCGACAGTGGGATGAATTACGAGCGCGTGTTCCTCGTTTCGTAGGATGTCTGCAACTCCAGCGTCCTCAGACACTATTGCTGGTTTTCCAAAGAACATTGCTTCCAACGGAGCCAATCCCCAAGAAACCCAAGCCGAAGATACAAAGATTCTGCAGGCTCTCAATAATGAGACCAGTCTTACTTCACTTACGCCGCCCAAGAAGTGCACTCGTTTTTCCATAGATAACCGATAAGTTAACTCGCGCAGGTTTTGCTCCTCAGGGCCTTCTCCTACAATCGCAAGATGAAGGTCCTTCGCGTTGTCGTGCTGCAGTTCAGAAAATGCCCTAATAAGTAGATCATGCCTTTTGTTTTTCACCAGAGCACCCGTAGTCATTATGAGTTGTCTATCTTGAAAATCGGTCGCAGGCTCGCTCTTCTGTGCTACGTGATTGAGATATTCGATGTCAGGACCTTGGTACAATACCTTCGAATTGCGGCGGTAAACCAATGCGATCTCCTGTCTTATCATATTGCTGAGAGTACAGATTCTGTTGATTCGTCCAAGAAGGACTCGTTCCATGATTATGAATGTGCCCCATCCGGGCAGTCGCAATCCGATTTCCTCCAGTGTGCATTTGTCCGAGAAGTTTGCTTGTCTGAGAAATGTTCTATGCCCCTCAGAAACGCGCAAGACTCTGTGGTCTGTGAGAAGTCTTCTGACTAGAGAGATGTTGAAGAACGGGTGCCAGACGTACGTCTCGTTGCATGACCATACAAGGGGTGTGGAAGATCGCCCTTTAATGTAGGCCGCGAGCACGTTTGAAAGAAAGTTGTGACAGTTCACGACGTCGCAATGGTCAAAGTTGAGACGCTGAAAATTGAGAGGACTAAAGCAGCCAGTGTGAAGTTCCACACCATGAAACATGTTGGCGAAACCGTCTCTACGAATTGTATGCACAAAAAGACTGGTTTCGTGTCCTCGCTCCGCCAATTTATTGGCGATGAGCACGACCGCTCTCTCCGCACCACGCAGGTAATTGAGCTGTGTGTGAACCAACGCAATCTTCATTGCTTTGTCACGGTTGGCAGTAAGAACGCACAAACCGATTAGGCTTGTCTGCTGTGATCGCGAATCCTGTTGCCAACATCTTAAGCGGGTTTCGGTCATAGATATTGGCTAACTGCTCTAATGCGTCAGATAGCCGCTTTAGAATTCGGATTGCGATGATAGGTAGCAGTACACGCCCATGAAAAACCAACCAAGGTAAGTGAAACTGCCTGGCGGTAATGTGAACCGTTCGAAAGTAATTCATGAAAATACGCCGGATCTCTCCTATGTGATAGTACTGAACCTTAGCTGGTCCCCAATAACTTGGAATGTTTAAGCAGTCATGAATGATCTTGGAGCCTATGCCGTCCAAACCGAACTTGTTTGGGATATATGCGAACAGAGTGCCATTCGGCTTAAGCACGCGTGCTGTCTCGCACAGCGCTTGGTTCAAGGTTGTCTTCGCCAAGTGTTGAAAGACTAAGTAAGAAATCAGAACATTCATTGTCTCCTCTCTGAAAGGCAGATGTGCTGCGTCACCCACAACGGCGCTCAATTCTAGGTGAAGCTGCTTCGCGTGGATCGTAGCGAGTCGCAGCATACTTGTGGAGATGTCTAGGGCAATGGCATCTACATTATTTGCGACCGGAAGTATGATTCTGCCCCAACCGCAGCCTACGTCTAATAGACGACCGCCGCGCATGCTTCTGATCTCACGCGGTTGCGGCGTTTCCCCGAAGTCTGGCAATAAGGAGGCTGCTCCGCAAGTGGCGAACAGCGGGTCTCTTCTGGCAGCATCTTCCCAAAATCTGCGGATTGTCTGAGGCATGTACGAGACACATCGCTATTTGATCAAGGTCATAAGTGTTGGCTCTGGAGCGATTCCATTTCAAATAGAGTTTTCACATCTTGCACAAACGCAGGACGAACCATCGCTGTCCTCTGAATTGATTCAAGCTCCGGAAGTATCGCTAAAGAATGACCGATGCCATGTGCCCAAGGCAAATCTGAGCCTGCCAAACGCGGTCAGAGTCAAGGTTTATGGTTCAGACGCGGAAATTGGGCCCTTCTCTTGCGTCGTCTGTACACGCTTCGAATCGGTCTCGAAAGTACTACTAGCAGAAGTGTGGTCACTGTGGTGAACCATCCTAGGAATTGACTTGTAGAGGTGTTGAAGTGTAGGTCGAGTCTGTACTCGCCTGATTTCTGTGGATATGCCACAATAAAATCTGGACCGATTTGCGAGAGGGAAATTGGACTACCATCTTCCAATTGGGCCTCCCAGCCTTGGTCGTATGTCATTTTGACAAGTATCGCGGTATCGGAGGATGCATTTGAAACATGGATCGATAACTCGTCCGGGTTGGGGCGCGTATATGAGACTCGCGTTCCTGGGACGCTTGTGTCAACGATGTGAATGTAGTTTGAGAGAGCATTGGCATCGCTTACACTCGATATGGGGTGGAGCGATCTTGCCGCCTGCGCGCTGACGGCTTGAACAAGGGCAGGTTGGGGCAATGGCACTTCGTAAATGCCGAAACCTTGGTAATAGTAACGCAGTGGGAGATTGTCATTGAACTTCTCAGGGTATGCGTAGTCGTAATATGTTGTGGTGGCGTTCGGGAAGGTAACTACGATGTATTTGACATTCCATGCTTCGCTCCACATCACTGAAAGCCGAGGATCTAAACCCGTATCTATTTCATTTTCAACTGGTGCCCACCATCTATTCACGGCACCCCGTTCGCTGTCTCCTCCCATCTGTTGAACGTTCGAGAAGGCATTCAGCCAATATGCAGGAGTTCCAGTGGCATAGACCCTTTCATCGGTCATGTGAGCGGAGAGCCATTGCGCTATGTTGTACTCTGGGGCGTCGGTTATTGAAGTCGCAGGTGTCGTCACTTGTGATGAGAGTGTCAGAAGTGACGTGGTACTGCTGAAGATTAAGACGGCAAGGATGAATAGTGTCATTCCTATTCTGATTATGTGCTTGAAGCTTTGACTCGATTCGCGTCGGAGTGTGACAGCTTTTTCGACTACTCCTGCTGCGAGAAGCCCCACTAGAAATGCCACGCCCAGGTCGAGCTCCGGCGTGTAGCTGAACGGTTGCGGCGCCAGGCTCATGTCGAACAGTTGCTTGCCGATGACTATGGTGCCGAAGACTGCAATCCATATCAGCGCAAGGAACCCAGCATTGCTCCGCTCTGCCTTCCCTAGACTGGAATGAAGCGCGAGCAACAATCCCGGGATCATCATCGAGATAATGAAGTATGCAGGTAGCCACGGGCTTGATAGGAGTCCAACAAGCGAACCACCGGGTACACCTGGTACATCGAATGCAGCCAATGATTGGATGAACTGAAGATCGTACTGAAAGGCCACCAGACCATACGACAGCAACGCTGAGAGAACGAAAACCTGCATGGCTTGGCCAGCCTTTCCGTATACAATTTCGGTTGCAAGAGCTAACAATGCAAACAGAGCAAAGGCTAGCAGAGCGATCAAGTTCGTCAACGCCACTACGGCCACGAGAATCGCAGTCGTCAGATACCCGAGGGTGCTTGGGCGCCTCATGCATCGCAACAGTTGTGCAGTTGCTAACAGTACAAATGGAAGTGTGAAGACATGGGGGGCTTCCCCATAGATTGCGAGAATCTCCATGTGGCTAGGTACAAGACCGAGCAGGAAAGTTGGGACAAGAGAGTACGCTAAGCCTGCAATCAGAGCTGCAACTCTACTTTTCGAAACAAGTTTTGTTAACCCGTAGAGCGATGCAGGCGTAGCTGCGTAGGCGACACCTGTGATAACTCGATACGCATGCCCAATCGTCCAGGCCCTTAGGAAATGGAGTCCTGCAACGAGATAGGGAAGGGAGGGCAGACAGGATAAATAGAACGATAATCCTCCATACCAGTAAGGATACCATCCAAGATGAGGGTAGTTGTTGACGACAAAAACGGCGTCGGAAAGAAAGGCGGATTCCATGGCACCCCAGTTCTGGTTGAAGTCACCGGAGAACATCGGATAAATCGTGAGCACAGTTACCGCAAACACGATCAGAGCAAGTAGCGCGTCGAAGACTAGGCCGACTATGCTGGCTCTTTTCCTGATCTGAGACAAAGTCAAAACAGCAATCGAAGTAGCCTTCTGGGTTTTCTTTCTTTCGGAATGATCTTCTAACGTGGCCTTAGTTCTTGGAGTTGCAGTTTCTCCAGCTGGGTTCGCATGTACTGGAATGTCTCGCATTCTGTGCCGCATCGGCATCGAAGCGCACCATCAATCAGTAGCAGCAATCGTCCCGCAGCCGTCAAATTATCGTGGACCAACTAATCGAACCTCAATGTGAAAGGAATACTGCAACTATTTGGCCTGACAGAGTGTGTCAGGATAATGCGAGAGTTCAGGAAAACTGATCTAGCTGCGAATGGTTCATCCGCCTGCGAACGAATACATTGTGTTTCAGCCTTTCCGTGACAACAGTTACGATTTCACAGCTCAAGAAGAAGGCTACCAATCCGGCTTTACTGACTGTTTTTCTGGGGGATACTCCAACAAATGTTGAGTCATCAAATCCACTTCAGAGCGAAAGAACTAGGAATACTCCGATCGTTACTACTGTAGTATTGGGTGTAGCGCTTATGACGCTAGTCGTCTTGTCGGTATATCGGATGTCGGCCTAAGCACTGACAGCACTTACCTTATGTCTCACAGCCTATGCCATCGCCGTCTCCATCGAAATGATGTGGGTCAGGGGGCAGCACAACGAAGTTCCTGTACGGGATATCCTTGCAATCTAGATCAGGTGGTGGAGGAGGAATGCAGACCGTCGGGTATGATGGGTCGCAATTTCCTCGGGCCGAAATAGTCGGCCTGAATGTAGTTGCTGAAGTGTATAGGATCGCGCTGCTCGCTGGGTTATGTGTCGTCGATGGTATCAGATTCTGCGATGGGCTAATGGCGCCGAGATAAGACCACGTTCCTATGCCGCCAAAGAAAGCGATTAGTGCGACGAGAAAAGTTCCTATGAGAATGCCTTGTTTACGGGTTTGCGGTGACGGTCTCACGTGAAATTGCCTAACCTTGCTCCCACAGTCTGAACAGAACGATGCTCCAGGTATGAGCTGTGCTCCGCAGGTCTCACAGTATGACAGTTCATTCACCTCATCGAGAAAGGAAGCTTCAGAATTTATGATTTCGCATGTCGTAGGTAATACATTAGTTAAGTCTCTTACATTCTGTTGGTCGGAAGTCACGCTGGAGGAATAATCTTGGTTTCAGGGTTGCGTCTGTTGGCGGCCCGATCGAGCAGCAGTTCACCACCTAGCATCAAATCATTTTGCACCACGATCAACCCAAGCATCGACATGAACAAAGCCAAGAGATAACCACGCAAGGCGAAACCGATGATGGGCAGAGACCACAACGAAACTAACGCAGGTAATCCGCTCGCGTGTACTTTCACTCTACACCCTCCAGGATGATTAACACCGTTCTCCCCTAACTCGCTCAAAGCGCGGGGTTGCGCTGAGGCTTGGGCTGTGGGGCGAACTATACCCTCTTGGCGTATGATCGTCGAAGACGAGCTTGGGAAGTTGAAGAGATTCCGGGAGTTTCTCAGGTCGGAGGACAAGGAGGTCTTCGATGATCTACTAAATCAATGCAGGCTGTATGCATCATACGCGAGCTCAATGGCCTCACCCGTGAAGGAAATCCCACTTATAGTATCAATGCTATTCGGACAACACAAGCGACTCATGGAACTAGAAAGGAGAATCAAACCCACCGCCTACCACGACCTGAACGGCCGCACAAGCTTAATCCGACGGTCTAAAGGTATGCAATAATGGCGAAAAGCAGTGGACGAAATTCGTGCTAAGAAACGAGCCTTCGAAGCATTCGTCCGATTCCATGAACAACCTCAATACAAGGGCGTTTACATCACGAAGACAGATCCGAAAGACCTTGATCCAACTCAACCGGCTAGGATTCAGCTCAAGTTTGATGACCGGCTAACGTCAGCAGACGTTAATGTCGAGGAGGTTCAAGGACTGTGGAAATGCTCACTTGTCCACGGGCACATTCCGGGCGGGAGAGAGCTACTTTACCGGGTAGATGTATACCCCGATTCGAGGATCGCTAACGAAAGCTGTACTTGATGACGGCAGTGGATTCACCACAAGACGTCATCTTCCTTTTCATTGCTCGGAGGACGAATCGAGGCTGATTGGAAACCTGATTGCTTGGGTCGCAGAGTCTGCAGAACGGAAGGCGACATGGTCCGACGGATCCGTCATTCGCACAGACCCACAACACGTCCGAGTTGGGTTCCAA
>Ga0315281_10006641_pt1 | contig 16419 bp, 20 predicted proteins | sample YL17G07_0_MG_FD_204540 | JGI IMG/M metagenome (GOLD analysis project Ga0315281, IMG submission 204540) | Sediment microbial communities from Yellowstone Lake, YNP, Wyoming, USA - YL17G07_0 | ecosystem: Environmental > Aquatic > Freshwater > Lake > Sediment | place: USA: Wyoming | collected... | reverse complement strand
GCTGCCAGGACAATCGCCAGGCTCGCAAGGGAAGAGCCGCGGCTGAGGCGGGTGCCTGGCATGGTGAAACAAAAACTAAGTACTGGAAACCCGAAACTCGAAACCATGAAGGCTTCGCCTTCAAGTCGGCAGTGTTGCCCGGCAACACTGCGCACCGAAATCGAGGAACGATTTCGATTGTCCCCGGATGCTGCGCATCCGAGGACCGAAAACCATATTTCCATACATCCGACTGGCCATCATGAGACGGATGTCCGGAATATCGAAGAAGCGATAGAAAAGGCCGGGCCAGGCGGAACGGTTTTGCTGAAAGCGAATGGAAAGGATGGGAAACCATGCTCATTTAATCTCACAATGGTGACGGATTTGACGCTTCCTTACGAGATTTCATTGAAGAGCGAGAAAAACGCGCAGATAAGGTTTAGTGAAAGTTTATAAATTTTTACTGTTTATTCAGAATGAAATTATTTGAGGTGATGAGATGAATATACCAAAAAGGCCGCCAATGCGCGGTGGATTCAGGATGAGGAGTGACGGCAATCTCGTGGTGAACTCACGGGATATCAACTGCCCGTACGTGGCTGACTGCGACAGGATATCCAGAGGAGATTTCCTCAGGATGGCTGGAGTGGGTGCGGCTGCTGTGGGCGCGGGTGCGATGGGAATGAGCACGCTCGGGATGAGCGGTGTCGTTAACGCACAAACGCCTCCCCAAACAGTTGTAACATATATGGGTCCACCGGACAGGACAACGCTTGGCAATTGGTTCAATGAGGTTCCAGGTGACAAGTATGGGAATTGTGCATATATTCTCGGAGCGATGTGTGCGACAGAAGACCACACTGAATTGCAGGTAACGTATGGATATCATGGTTTTGATATTTTCGGTGGGCAACTGTTTCCATGCCTGGATTATGCGGTATACACATGCAAGAATGCTCTTGCATGCGATGATCGGACTCTTTTGACAGATGGGAGTCATAGGCGAGCTTCATGCTGGTTTAATAATGGGACGCAGGACGTCACTCTTAATATTCCGGATACTGGACGCTACAGGCTAGCTGTTTATGCTGTTGATTTTGATACTTTTTCAAGGAATGAAACTATTACGGTTATCCAGGGAGCTTCACCTTCAAGACAAATCCCGAGTTCACCAGACACCGACTTCCACAATGGGACGTATGCTGTTTTCGATGTAGATAATGGCTCTGTTACAATTTCAATATCCCAAAATGGAGGCGCAAATGCTGTAATCTCAGGAATTTTCCTTGACCAGATTTCCACCACACCTGGAGGCGGGGCAGTATTTATAGGCGAGGACAAAACTACTAAAGGAAGTTGGATTGGCGTTTATGGAAATTACTGGCATTTACTCTGCAACACCAATGATCCTCTGACTCAAGTAAATTACCCATGGAATTTGTATAACAGTTCAGGCGGCGCTTCAGTCACGTATAACAACCCTACACAAGGAATAAATTCTTGGGCATGGACTGATCTTTGCACTATCGGTTCGGGTTGTAATGTACTTAACCAGGACAAAGATAAGAATATCTCATTTGCATGGAGCTGGGGACAGGATAGCACTGGTTTTGGCTTGGATGTACCTCCGAATTCCGGATGCGAACATGTTGTCGGGGCAGCATCATGGGCGTCATGCTATGATGATGGAGGTGAAAACTTCACTAGCGGACCGGACCTTTATGTCGATTTGACACTGCCTCTTGCTGGCCAATGCGGAGCGACAGGATGTTATTGGGTTAGCTTCTACGCGACAGACTACGACTCCCATTGTAGGAAACAGGTAATCGAAGTATACGATCCAGTTTCCGGGCAATTGCTTGCTAATTCGGATCCGCTTGAGGATATTATCGGAAATGGCGTCTATCACACATTCTGGATGCCAGGCGGTAGTTACCTTATAAAGATAAAGAGAACAGGCTGCACAAATGCGATTCTATCAGGCATATTCGTAAATTGTGTACCATGCCCGGCACCATGCACAAAGACGATCGGATATTACAAGAATCACTCGTGGAATGGCAGGACAGTAACAATCTGCGGTGTAACAATCAACGAAACGATTGGTAGGGGAACGCTTTCCAAAGGTAAAAACAACGGCATGTTATGGAACGCAAACAGCACCAACTTCTCAATGCTGGTCGCACAGTTAATGGCAGCATTACTAAATACAGGTGGCAATACATACGTTTTAATCGGCCCTTCAGTAACCATCCAGACAGTTTTGAATTGGTTGTGTGCCCAGCCAGGAATAGTAGTGGGCGGATCGCTCGCCTGGAATAAGGCATTCTCTAACATCACTCAGAAACAAACTGCGACGTACTATTCTGGATTGCTCGATTTGTTCAACAACTCGAACGAGTGTGACTGAAACTCAATTTCTTTTTTCTTTATTCTCTTTTTATTTTCTAAACCTTTTTGGGTCTCTCCTCAGGCCTGAAAGCAATCTTCATCCCAAGGACAGCCATCTTCGAGCCATCGTCAAGAGTGAAGGTGAATACGCTTGAAACCTTCGGTATCTTCACTTCATTACCATCCTGTTTCTCAATAACAATCAGATTCTTCGTCTCGTCAACGACCTTTCCCTTCAAACCGACCAGCCCATGCTGCGAGCTGTTGGATATTTCTACCGCCAACCCTATGAAAGTGGAAAGAAGAAGATTGTTCTTTGTGCGCAAAGAGAAAACCTCATTATGCCTTCAAATACCGACGCGGCATTAGAGCGAACCTGATTCCGCGTCTCCATTGTCTGTTGAAGAAAGGCAACGAATGGCATCATAACGGGAAAACCGGATTAACTTACCTCGATGCTTTCCAGCAGATAACCAAGGGTCTTCAGAATCTCCGGGATTTTCTTCTTGTGGTCGCCCTGGAGGACGATGATCCCGTCTTTCGCCGATCCGCCGCAAGCAAGCTTATGCTTCAGCTCTTTTGCGGTGGAATCAAGTTGTCCGCTTTCGATGCCCTCGATTATCGTGACAAGTTTCTTGAATTTCTTCTTTGTGGCGTACACCTTTATCTTGCTCACGCCCTGCTTGTCCAGGATCTCGCATACGCAAAGGTCCTGGAGCATCCCGCATTTCTTGCAGATATCAGCCATTATTGATCATTCACCTTTTTTCGTTGATATCTTAGGGGCAGAGCCAGTATTTAAATCTTTCTTCGCAAGCATTGAAATCCGAGTCTTCAGCCTGGCGATCGCTTTCTTGACGGGCTTCTTTTTCTCCCTCTTGCCTTCGCCCTCAAGCTCGAGAAGCGCGCGCTGGAGCTCCACGACCTTGGCTTCGGATTCTTTTGCGCTCATCTTCTGGAGCACGCTTTTCTTTATCACTGCCATCGTTACCACCTGCGCGGAGGCCTTTTCTCCCACCTTCTTGGCGGGCCGCGGGCTTCCGGTTTTTTCTCTTCGCTGCGCGCTGGCCTTGGAGTCCCTTCACGCCTCTCGACAGTATCGGCAGCTTCCACTACCTTCGGAAGCACGACTGCAGTCGCCTTCTTGTCCGGGAACACGGTCCCAGGCGGCACTATCCGCACAAAGACTCCGATGACACCGGATTTTGTGTTCGCGGCCAGATGCGCTTCGCGCACAAGCCGTGCAGGTTCGCCTGCTTTCGGGATGTATCCTGCAGACACGCGCAGGCTTTTCGCTTTGGCTCCTTTTGCGCTTATCTTTCCAGAAGCGACGATCTCAGCCCCGAGCGCGCCTGCTGTTATCACTTCGCGAAGAAGGTAGTGCAACACTGCGCGCAGTTTCTTGCCCATCTCGATGTATTTGCCTGCGCGTTTTGCCACCATGCGCGGCTCCAGGAACGGCTGCCTAACATCGATGACAGATATCTGCGGGTTCTCAATGCCGAAATCCCTTTTGATATCGTCAGTGAGCTCGTTTATGAGCCTTCCGCCCCTGCCAATGATTTTGGCTGGATTGGTGACTTCGAGTGTGATCCTCGTGACAAGCGGAGTCCTCTGGATGTCTATGCTGGCAAGGCCTGCCCGGTCCAGCCGCTTCTCCAGATATTTCATTATCCTGTATTTCGCATATGGCTCCTCAATCAATTTATCCTGATAAAGCATCCAATCAACCCTCTCGTTTAACTACTTCCCTTTTTCCTTTGTTGTGCTCGAACGCATTGCGCTCATGCGCAGCGTGCTCTGCTTCCATTTCCTTCTCCGCCTCGTGCTTGTGCTCGATGTGCGGCATATCGGTTTTCGGTTTCGCAGCATCCTTCACTGCTGGTTTTTCCTCTCTCCTTTCTATTGGCTTCTCTTCGATCTTTTTGGCAGGTGACGCTTCTTTCTTCTCTGCCGGTTTCTCTTCCTTCTTTTCTGCTGCAACCGGGGGGCTTACTTCGACCCCTGATGGCAGTTCCTGCCGTCCATGCACGATTATCTCCACACGGGAGAGCACATAGTAAGACCTGCCGCGCCTGCCTTTTGGCTGAAGGCGCGGGTAAGCATGCTTCTTGTTCGCGGTGGCTGTAACCACATCGTACTCTTCGCCAAACCCTTTCACCATCGCATTCGCGAGCGCGGATTTGAGCACCTTGAGCACTATGCCAGCAGCCTTCTTCGGATATCGGCCCTTCTTTCCTCCGAGTTCCCTGCGATGGCCCAATTTCTTGTTGTGCCTTTTATAGAGCACAGGGATTTCAGCCCGTGATGCCTTGTCCAGGAAATCCATGGCCCACACAGCATCTTTTGACCGGATGCGGCCGCATACCTGGCAGAGGTCCTTGTAGGACGCATCAACGCCCTCAAGCCTCGCGCCAGCGCAATTCTCTTTAATCTCAGCAGAGTATCCTTTCATAGGTCATCACTTCAGCGGTACGAACTTGGAACCCCTTGTGGCACCGACACCCGGGCCTGAATGCAGGACCCTTCCGACGGTGAATGAGAAATCCCCTAGCCTGCCTCCGACACGGTCAGGAGTTATCTCGACTGTCTTGAACTCTTTGCCATTGTGCACGCCAAAGGTCAGCCCCACCCATTCAGGAAGGATTATGGCATCGCGTATATGGGTCTTTATCATTTTCTTCGCGCCCTTTTGCTTGACTTTCCTGACCTTCTCGATAAATGCCTTAAGCACAGGATTGTTCTTCAGGCGAAGAAGGGTCCTCCTGTTCCTGGACGTGGTCAGCTTGATGAACTTATCCATCGGTATCTCAGAGACGCTCTCTTCAGAAATCCCCCAGTATGTTCGTTTCCTTGCCATATGATCACTTTCCAGCCTTTTTGGCTGCTGTCTCTGCAGACAGCTTGCCTTTCTTCCTTCCTGTGGATCTTGCGGCTATGTGCCCGACTTTTCCTCCAGGCGGAGTGCCTCTTGCGACAGTGGTCGGCTTACCGACGTGGTGCTGCTTGCCTCCGTGCGGGTGGCAGTATGCAGCCATGTGCACGCCCCTCAGCCTTGGCCACAGCCTGTTGCGGCATCTGTATTTGTAGTGCGCATTTCCGGCTTTCATCATCGGCTTCTCTCCGCGGCCGCCTCCTGCGACCACGCCGAGCTGTGCCCTGCATTCATTTGACAATATGAGCGTGGCTTTGCTCGGCAGCTTCACATAGACGATCTGCCCTTCTTTTGCGATCACGGATGCGAATGCGCCAGGAGCGCGGACCATTTTGCCCCCATCACCCGGGTTCCTCTCGAGATTGAAGATATAGGCCCCATCCGGTATCCTATACAGGGGCAGAACCGAGCCTATGCTCAGCTTAGCCTGCGAGCCGACATCCACCTCATCTCCGATGGCAATGCCTTCTGGCGCAAGCAGGTATCCCCGCTCATTGTTCTCGTAGCGGACTGCCATCAGCAGCGCATCCCTTCCCGGGTCATCGACAAAACTGACTATTTTGCCGCTAAGCACACCCGTCTTCTCGACATCGTCGTAGGTCCGGTATAACAGATCTACCTTGTATCTTGAATGTGGCGACCTGTATGCGGGCGAGCCGCTTCCCCTCCTCTGCTGTTTCAACCTCTTTCCCATATGAACACCTAAGCGATCGTCTTCATCTTCGCTGCCACATCATCTGCGCTGAATTCTTTGGACAGCCTGATTATCGCATTCTTCTTCCCATCCGAAGTTATCAATGTCCGGATGGATTTCACCTTCACATTGAATATCTTCTCGAATTCCGTCTTGAGCGCTTTCTTGTCCGCATCAAGGACGACCTGGAACACGAGCGCATTTTCTATATTGATCTTTTGTACCATCTTCTCTGTCCTTACTAGAGAGATAAACATCATTCTGCATCACCCATTGCGCCGATTTTCGCTATAGCAGCTTCTGAGAAAAGCGTTAGCCGCCCGGGATGAGCGCCCGGAGCGAGATGCCTTGCCTGCAGCTTCTCCACTGCGACCACATCCACGCCCGGAAGGTTCCTTGCGGCTTTCAGCACGCTTCCGCCGCTTACCACTATGAGCGGAGCCTTGGTGCCGGTCCTGCATGCCTTTTCAACAAAACGCAGGAGGTTGAGCGCTTCGAGAACAGCCGAAACATCTTTGGTCTTTACGAGCTTCTCGAAAGAATCCTCCATCACTATCGGGAGGGAAACTCCGATGTCAGAATGGCATCTTGATGTGACTACCTTCCGGTCAGCCACCATCGCGAGAGCAGATAGGATCGCCTTTTTTATCTCTTTTTTATTGAGCAGTTCGATGATCTTCTTCTCAGGCTTTGGCGGGTGGCAGCGCCTTCCTTTCACCGCATGCGGCACACGCTTCACTTTTCCAAGCTGGCCTCCGGGAAGCACCTCGTGCGGAAGGTGGGGGATGCCTTTGTTCTTCCCTGAGCCAAAGTCTTCTTTCCTTCCCCTGTATCGCGCGCTCGTCTCGAGCCCTGCGAACTTGAAGTTCCCTTTTGGCTGGTAGAGCTTGCTTTCCTCACTGAGCACAGCCCTTCGTATGAGATCCTCACGTCCCGGCGATTCGAATAGCGCCGGAAGGTCGATCTGCTTCAATGCTTTTCCTTCAAGAGAATAGACAGTCGCTTTCATGCATATCACCTGGATTGGGTGGAGACAAATGTCAGCTGCGTCTCCCTGGCTGGGACCGGCCTTGACGAGAGCCTCAGCTTGATGAGGCGCTTTGCCGGGCCTGGAATCGATCCTTTCAATATAATATAGTCATTGCGAACGAAACCGTAGTTGAGGAATCCGCTTGAGGGGTTCACCTCATTGAGCTTGTCTGAATCCCCTAGCTTCAGGACCTGCTTGTGCATCTCTGTTCTCGTATGATAGCCGGTCTGCCCTGCTTGGGGGATTGTGTAAAGCACGTATGCTGGATGCCACTGCCCGAGGGTACCTGCGTGTCTGACTTTATTCGTCGCTTTCCTTCTCTGCTTGGCGATCCCGAACCGTTTCACAGCCCCTTGCCAGCCTTTCCCTTTGGTCACCCCGATGACATCGATGAACTCGCCTGGCCTGAAGACATCTTTCGCGCGCAGCGGTTTTCCGAGCATGCTTTTCGCATATTCGAGCTTCTCCTTCGCGTCTTTCCCGCCAATGCCGACTTCCATGCTCTCGATGTGCTTTTTCCCGATCGAGGTGGTGTTTGGTTCTGCGAAGGCCAGCAGACGGACGTCTTTCAACTCTGCTTCGTCAATCGCTTTCGGGGTTTTTTTCTTTTTGAAATTCAGCGCCTTGAGCAGCTTCTCATCGGTTGTGATGATATCCCCGAGCGAACGGGTGCTGTCATAGCAGCGGATGCCGTAAACTATTATCGGAGGAGTCTCGATGACCGTGGCTGCAGAAACGACTTCCTGGCCTTTTGTCGGAGACTCGCTCTGGTCGGTATAAGCGACATGCATCATGCCTGCCTTGTAGCCGGCGAACCCCATCACGCGCTTTTCGCCCTCTGGGAGCCAGCTTATCCTGACATTCTGTGAAGCTGCCCTTTTCCTGGGGCGGAAACCCATCGAACCCCTTCTCGGTTTAATCTTGTCCACCATGTGGATTACCCTTCATCTCGCCGCTTGCCCAAATCCATGCAGAGAGAATTCTCTCCTTAGGATATGTTGGGACCCCGAACTGACGTTCAGAGCGAAACATCACTGTTTCTGCGCCGGAAATAATGCGTAAGGTTGAGATATGAGGAGTAACATTTAAAAATCTGTTTAGTGGCTTAGGTTTTTCTTCGCCGACTTCAGCATACTCTTTTCTCCTGATTCACCAAGTCTCGTCGCTGAAGTTCGGCTACACTTCTACCGCTCCGAGGGCAGTCGGATGGATTACTTATCGATGGGTGGCTTTCTTATGTCTTATTCTCAGTCTGCTTCTTCAGTTCCTCGATCTCCTTTTTCCTCTTTATCTCTTCTGTCTTCAACTTGAATTTCTCTGCGAGGTCCCCGGGCTTTTTCTGGGGGATGATCTCGATGCCTTCCTCCTTCCCTGCATGCGCTTCCAGCCACTGGATCCCGCGGAGGAATGAATAAAGGACAGCAAAAAGCATCCCGCCCGCAACCAAGGTGATCGGATCGGCAGCTACGTTCGTATAGACAATTGTCATGATGATGTATAGTGTTACATTCACCGGAGGATAGCTGAAGACGAAGAACGCCCATTTTTTTGGAAGCAGACGGTAGTACGCTATGATCATGAATAAAAACCCGGCAAGCACAAGAATGACGCTAACCGTTGTGTACAGCGAATTGCTGAATAGGTTGCTCCATGAGCCTTCGCCTGAAGAATAATACATTTTCCTTACGAGGTCAATTGCGACGAAGATGAAAATCATGGTATTTTCGAAAGCAGATTCCCAGCCAAGCTCCTCGCGGTATTTCCCGAAATACAGCGTCATCAAAAGAGTGGCGATGGCAAGAGGGATCGCGAACCATAAGATGTCCATGTTCGTGAGCGGAGCTGAGACCAGCTGCATGAAACGGTCCCACAGCAGGCTTATTATCCCGAATGTTGCGTCAGCCATGCTGCATAATCATCACTAATTCCTTTAAATGCTTTTTCATGCGAATCAATAATTGCCCGGCATTGTTTTCTGTCTTTGTTGAATCATACGGATGTCGAGACAGGAAACTGTGAACTGGAAACCACCGAAGTAGATAGTTATAACATGAGAAGTTTAGTCTCATGGCCACGGTAGTGTTAACGGCAGCATGGGGGCCTGTGGTGGCCTTTTTGACTTCTGTCCTTATTCGGGCAAAAACGCCAGCGAAAAAGCCCTGAGGTAAGCAGAAGCCGAAAGCCGCAGCGAGCCCTAGGACCGAGTTCGAATCTCGGCCGTGGCCCTTATATCTTCGGTTCGATTCCCGGGCAAATAAGCAGTCACAAACTGCGACAACCCGGGGTTTTGGATCGGTAGGCCCAGACTCTGGCCGTTTTCACGTCGCAGGCACGCAACATCTTGCATGGAAGAATAAAGCGTTAAAATGCAAGGTGAAGGTATGAACCTGACGAAATTCGACGTGCACAACATCTCCGGGCGCCTGGAATGGGCCAGGAAGGCCATTGAGAGGGATGAGAAGATCATCCCGGAAAACAAAAAGCTGATTTTTGAGTTTGACCGCTATATCGTGGGCCTTGGGCTCAAGCATGAGCGCAGGTACAAATATTTCAACCAGCTCAGGTGGCTCTCTAAGGCCCTTGGAAAGCCATATCCTGAAGCAACGAAAGAGGACATGATACGGGTAGTCGGAGGAGTGGAACAGGAGAAAATCACCGAATGGAGCAAGGTTGACCGGAAGGTTGCTATCAAGAGATTCTACAAATGGCTCAAATGCAATGACGAATCCTATCCGCCGGAGGTCCGGTGGTTCAGGTGCAGGATAAAGAACGACCGCTGCAAACTGCCTGAAGAGCTGCTTACCGTGGAGGACATTACGAAGATGACGGATATGGCCATCCATCCGAGGAACAAGGCGTTTGTCGCGGGGCTCTACGAATCCGGCAGCCGGATCTCCGAATTCCTGACAATCCAGATGAAGAATGTTGTTTTTGACAATGCCGGGGCCATCCTCAGGGTGACTGGAAAGACCGGGGACAGGCGCATCCGTATCGTAAGCTCGGTTCCCCTGCTCTCGGCCTGGCTTGAGCGGCATCCGCACAGGGACAATCCCGAGGCTTACGTGTGGCTTCGGAACCTTCGCAGGGGCTCCCAGGACATCTATCCAATGGGATACGTTTCAGCGCGAAAGCTGATCGTCAATATCGCTAAGGATGCCGGAATCACCAAAAGAGTCAATCCCCATTCATTCCGCCATTCCCGGGCCACTGCACTGGCGAACAAACTCACAGAAGCGCAGATGAAGGAGCATTTCGGCTGGGTCCAGGGATCGGATATGGCAGGTGTGTATGTCCACCTGAGCGGCAGGGATGTCGACGATGCGGTACTGGAAACCTACGGCAAGAAGATCGTGGATAAACCCGAAAGCAACAACCCGGCTTCCAGCGTATGCAAGGCATGCAATTCAGGCAACGCGCCAGGGGCGAAGTTCTGCAGCAGCTGCGGAAGCCAGCTCGTAAAGGAGCCGGAAAAGGAGAAGCCGGCTGCTTCAGGCACTGCGGCAGTTCTCACCGAGCTGATGAAGGATCCCCAGATCCGCGACATCCTGCTGCAGAAGTTGCTCGGAATGAGCAAATCACCTTCCGGGACTCTGATTTCCGAATAGAATTATGCATCTGGCCCTGGTGCCCAAAAAACACCAGGTATTTATACTACCTATTACTAGTTATAATCAGAGGGGTGGGTCTTTTGAGCAGAAATCCTGAAAACGGGGTTAAGAAGAAGATTTTGGACAAATTGAAAAGCATACTTGCGCCTTCAAGAAGCAAGCATGTTCCCAAAAAACAGTTTGCCTTAAAACGCCTCATCCGTACGCGGTCCAGCCAGTTCGGCATCATGACCACGATAGGAGAATCACCGGATGGCAGTTCCCGCTATGACAACATAAGGAAATGGCACAAGATATTCTCCAGCGAGGCTTTCAGGAAGAAATACAACATAAAAATCGTGGACGAGATAAGGCGCATCTGTTCCCTTATGCACCTTCCGAAAGACGCAGAGGATTCGGCAGTCCTTGTTTACCGGAAGGCGAGGATAAAGAAGATCACGAACGGCCGCAGGTACGAATGGATAGCCGCGGCCTGCGTGTACGCCTCATGCAGGATGCTGGGGTTTCCGCGGAGTCTTGAGGAATTCGCGTCTGTCTCGGAGCTGCATCCAAAGAATATAGGAAGGACATATTTTGAGCTGAAGAGGACACTCAGGCTCCCCGTGGATGTTGTAGGGCCGCTCACGCAGATCCACCGGATCGCTCTGAACGCAGGAATCAATCCCGATGTGGAAATGCTGGCCGTAAAGCTTCTTGAAAGCCAGGATTACGGAGGAAAACCGGAAACTCTTGCGGCGACAGCTCTGTACGTTGCTTCAGTACAGAAAGGATTCGATTGTACTCAAGGAAAATTGGCTAAGGCCGCGGGCATCTGCGAGAATACGCTGAGGAATTGCTACCAGCAATACAAGGTTCAAATGGCGTGAAAAATCCGATCAAATTTCTTGTCATCAATAACGTTTTATTCTCTTTGTAATCAATTGTAAGTAATGTAATAGAAATTTAAAAAAGGGAAATTAATGGCAAACGATGGCAGCTCGGAAAAGAAAAAAGATAGTATTCTTGGAGCCCTAAAGAATATGGATGAAAGTGAATGGGAAGAATGGACCGAAGGGTCTCACATCACCAAGGTCTCCAAAGCATCTTCAAAAAGTGATCAAGAAACGGAAGGCATTAAAATAAGAACCGGAAGTTATCGGAACGGCGGAATGGTAGCAAGTCATAAGGTGGGTATGTGGTTGCCGAAATGGCTTCATTTTAATGAATGGCTGAGGAGATTATTTACTGCAGTAAAGAAATTAGTCCCAAGTTCCTGGTCTCAAAAGTTAGATGATCCATATGTAGAACTGGATGGACTGAAGCAAAAAGTAGTAATTCAGGAAGATCAATTAACAAGGCTATTAGAAGAATTGAACGAATCAAAAAGAGATAAAGAAATACTCGAAAGAGATCTTGAATTGGCTAAAAGCATTTCTTATGACGAGATTTCTACATATGAAGAAAAATTAAAAGAAATCAGTGCATTGGTTGATGAGATTCATGAAGAGGATCAACGCAAGGAAGAAGAAATCAAAAATAAACTGAAAGCAAACCCTTGGATTTTCGGTATCGACTGTAAAGTAAATGCAACAAATCGCGATATTGATTCAAAGTATCAATTGGATATGCACATAGAAACTAATTTCAACGAGCAGAGAATTTTTGAATTAAAAAGTCCTAACCTTAAACCATTTCAGAAAGATAAAAAAACATCGATATTGAAACCGACAAAACATTTCTCAGATGCCATTAATCAATTGATTACGTACATGGAAAAAACAGATCTCTATAAGAAGATAAAATCCGATTCAAATTATTCTATCGCTTCACCAATCGGAGTCGTTTTGATGGGATATAAACTCGATGTCGATTCACAAGAACTTCTCCAGTATTGGAACAAACGGTTATATCCGAATATAAAAATAATCACATATAACGACTTATTTATATCAGCAAATAGAACTGTTGATATGATTAAAAAGGCGTCAAATAAGTCCAGAGAAACATCAAGCAAAATAGATCGATAATATTCCCCGAATTGTTCTTTCCCCCAACTATTTATACTAGCGAAGGCACCGTATTAATGTGGGGGTGATGTGTTGAAGACGCAAATAGAAATTCTGGAAAAAATCATGAACTGTGTGGACGGGGAACCGGTTTCTTTTATGGCGTTGTGCCGCCAGACCGGCTTCAACTACCGGACAGTAAGGCGGCATCTGGAGTTAATCGAGTATCTGCAGCAGCAATCGCCAAAAATACAGATCCTGCGCGATGGCTTCAGGGTTGTAATCAGGAAATTTCAGGCTGAGCCGCTGGCAACAAGCTAGTCCTTTCATTTTTGCGCATAGAGAGAGAATTGACATAAGGAGGAGGTGTACCCATGGGTCTGCTGGAGACATATCTGTCGTATCTGAAACCGCATTCCGTCCCAAATTCGGGACACGCAGGATCCGGAAAAGCCATAAAAGTCGGAATCTGGGGTTTTTATTTCGTCATTTTTTATTTCCTTTCATTGACCACTATCGCATCCTATCTTAATCCATTAATATGCCTAATCGCCCTTCCACTTTTGTTGGGTTTAGCCATAATACCAGCTCTGCTAATGACTATCGGGCTATGGGTGATCTGGAATATCATTATTCTCTTGTTGCCTGTCGACGGGCTTCGGATAGGGCAGGAGCTTGGTAAGTTCGAGCTCACGATCGAGGAGGGATGGAAGTTCACTAAATTTCTGCTGAAACGAAAGATGGCTTTGAATCTCACTGATTCCAGCCCTCACATCCTTGTAGTCGGAGGCAGCCAGACCGGCAAGAGTTCAACGCTTAAAACCATGCTCGTGAAACTGATTGGAAAGCCGAAACACCCGATTCTTGACGCCATATGTCAGTCCATCATCCCTATACTGGCCGTGCTGTTCCTGCTTTTTCTGCTATTCCAGAACATCGTGATTGTGCTATTGCCGATTATGTTTGTCATCTACATGATTCAATCCGGGGATTTGACGCAGATTGGAGTATATGCCGGATTAGCGGTTTATTGTCTTGGCGTCATTTTCATCATCGCAGTTTTGGCTTGGTACGTGAAACAGCGATATAAATCGATTATGGCGCCCACACAAGAAAACAGGGGAAACCTTATCCTTGATTTTCATGGGGAGTATGGCTTTCTGGCTGATAAGGGATTCACAGTGATAGACGCGAGGGATTACGATCCGCTTGCTCCAAATTACGAAGGGGAGAGATCTGAAAATATAATCTCCGATTTCGTTGATGCCTTCCTTGTGGCTTACGAAACGACTGGCGACGTCCAGCTTGCGATCCTGAAGAAAAGGCTCGAAGAGAAGCGCGATGTCAGGGAAGCGCTTGCCTCAATCGTGGCAGATGCCAGGATTGCCCGCTCGTACACTGAAAAAGACAGGCTCACTGGACTTTATCTTCGCCTTGAGAAGCTCGCAGCTTACAGGGGAAGCATGGCAGTCAGGCAGCTCACAAAGGACAGCCGCAATGTGATCTTCGATTTTTCAGGCATACGCGACCGTGACGCGGCTGATTTCTTTGCTGAGAATATTCTCAACCGCTACATGGCCCAGCTCACTGAAAAACAAGGTGGAATAAACATAATCATTGACGAAGCTCACAGGCTCAATACAAAACCTCTTGCAGAAAAAGGCTTTGAACCCACGACCATAAGGATAGCCAGGGAATCGGGTAAATTCGGAGGCAGGCTAATCATCGCATCCCAGAATCTTACGGATTTTCCCGCAGGCTTCAGTGCGAATTTCGGCAATATCATCGTCTTCCGCACTCCTTCAGGCGCGGAGCTGCATACCCTAGACCAAATCACAGGTATAAGCCAGGGCCTTCTTCAATCAGTGATGAACGGCCTGAAAAAGGGAGAAGCCCTGCTGATAGGGCCCCACAATCACTATTCTGTGATCAAAGTATCGCTGCCTCAAACATTTCCACAACCTGAACCAAAGCCGGATAAAGAGCCTGAAAAGTCATCAGATCCGGAACCTTCTGCTTCAGTTCCAACAGAACCTGTGCCACAGCGCATTCCGAGATCAGAGGAAATCCTTGGCGTATTGAAAGAATCCGGGGCATTGACAGCAGCGGGTATAGCCCGGAGGGTGACTGCTCCCCGCCCTAAAGGGCGGGGCTTCACGGATTCAGAGGAATACCATCAAACTTTGCTGATTGTACATCCCCTCATTTTCTCTTAGGCTCTCTTCCATTCTGTGAACTGCCTGTTTTCGGATATATTGATCCACAATATCTGAGGTGACTTCGCTAACACTTCTTATGAATTTCCCAGGGCTCCAGAAGCTGCCGTCAGGATACCTTTTCCTGAAATTTGGGAATCTTCTGAATATGAGATAAGACGATCTGCCTTTCAGGTACATTGCTGCTTTGCTGGGGCTCATCGTAAATGGGATTGCAACCCTGGAATGCACATGGTCAGGCCCAAGCCCCAAAGTTTTGATGATAATTCCGTGCTCTTTTGCTGCTTGTCTGATAAATGCATCTACTTCCTTGCTGATGTAGTCATTCTTCATCGTCTTATATCTGTACTTTGGGCACCACTCAATGTGGTATTCATTTAAACCTACGCTGTGTTTACTTCTTACAAAGCTTCCGCTATTCATTCTCTCATCTCCGGCAGCGGTCTTCTCATGGAAGTTCAATGCGCCGCCTTTGGCGGCGCGGCCGCTGTCGAAGACTAATTAATGGCAAAAAATTAGATGGTGGTGGCCAATTCATCATGGCCTAAAGGCCATAGCTTTCTTGGCCGTCATGAGGTGCGACTACCTAGTAAATTATCCCAAGCCGGCAGTCTGGCGGCATTTGCAGACTTTAACCAAGGAAGGGAAGGTCATCCGCTACGAAGAAACGGAAACACCCCGTGGCCTTGAGGTTTTCTATGAGATAAACGATCCTCACCGGCAGGAAAGCGGTTTCCACAGGATTCTAATCGCAAAGGCATTCGATGAGCTGGAGCGGGCTGGTAAGGTTAAAGTCGTGGGAGGAAGGGACAACCCGGACCTTGTTTTCAATGATAAGACGGCAATCGAAGTTGAAACCGGTATGAAGCCGAGCCTTGACGGTTTCAGGGAACAGGTGAAGAAGAGGCTTGAGCAGGGCTATGACCGGATTATCGTTGTTGCGATAAACCAGAGGCAGAAGTTGCGCTACGAAAAGGCTCTGAAGGGGACGAAGAATGTCGTGGTTGTGAAGTTTACGGAGCTGGAAAAGAATGCGCAGGGGAATAGTCATTTAAAGGAGTTAAAGCAGATAGAATAACTGGATGGATGGGATTGTCATGACCAAAGGTGAATCAAGCCTGCAGGATCAAAAATCAGATACAGAGCGGATATACCGGGAAATCAGGACTGTACTTGAAAATGCCAGGACTTATGCGTATACAGCTGTGAATTCAGCCATGGTTCACGCTTACTGGGAGATAGGGAAGATAATAACTGAAGAAGAACAAAAAGGCAAGAATCGCGCTGAATACGGTGAACGGATAATCCTGAAGCTTTCTGAAAAACTTAGGAGCGAATATGGGACAGGCTTTACTGACCGCAATTTGAGAAACATGCGCGCATTTTATATCGACTTTCCAAATTGGCACGCAGTGCGTGCCGAATTAAGCTGGACCCACTATCGCCTGCTCGTTGCTGTAGAGAACAAAACCCCTTCGGGGGTTGAACTGACCTACACGTAACACCAATCACTGATTTTCTTCCCAAACTCACCTGTTGATGGTGGTTTGCTGAGCCAGCATTCAACCAATTCCATCT
>Ga0315281_10006640_pt1 | contig 16419 bp, 21 predicted proteins | sample YL17G07_0_MG_FD_204540 | JGI IMG/M metagenome (GOLD analysis project Ga0315281, IMG submission 204540) | Sediment microbial communities from Yellowstone Lake, YNP, Wyoming, USA - YL17G07_0 | ecosystem: Environmental > Aquatic > Freshwater > Lake > Sediment | place: USA: Wyoming | collected... | reverse complement strand
TGGCATCATAAGAACCTGCGCGGAGACCTATTCAAGGAAGCTGATATGCTTTCTTCGGGTATAGATAGAGATCAACGAGAAGCGGAAAATGAAAATTGGCGAAGCTCATATAAGCAAGAGCGGCTGTATTCGGTTTTTGAGGCGGTAAATCTCGCTGAACAAAATAAGGATGGGGAGATGCATTACCGTTACGAACTAAAGGCAGCAGATGACGACCTCCGTTTGATGTTTCCCCGAGTGAAAAATAGTCTAACGCCGATTGATGGAGCAACACTCGTACCGGAATACCAAATGTTGTGGAAGGGCTTTGAAAAAGAAGTTAAAAACATCGCCGCGCGCGAAGCAGACGCTTTCTATGCTGCGTTAAATTGTCTGCTCTTGAAATATACCTGGTCTATTCCCAGTTCTACTCTCGACGTACCCGACATCTCGTTGTATGACCATGCCAAAACAACGGCAGCAATTGCCGGTTGCCTGTTTTTATATCATATGCCGAAGTATGATGATAAGACCGTTCGAAATGAGGAAGAAGAGAAGTTTATTCTGCTGGCGGGTGACTTGTCGGGCATACAAAATTACATATTTAATATTACGCATATCGGCGCAGGCGGCAGCGCTAAGCGCCTGCGTGCGCGTTCGTTCACTGTTGCAATGTTCTCTGAAATCGTTACGCATAAGTTTCTTCGGACATTTGGGCTTGCAGAGTCCCATGTACTTATGTCCTCGGGCGGCAAATTTATTGTGCTTATGCCTAAAGTGCCCGGAGCTGAACAGATGATCAGGGAAATAGAACGGGAAGTTGCGCAATGGTTTTACGAAAGTTTGAATGCTGAAATCGGCCTTAACGTGGCAACACTGAAACTTGCGGGAAAGGATTTCAAAAAGTTCAACGAAGTATTTTCAAAAATGAATGCCGCTCTTCAGGCAAAGAAACAGTCACCGTTCTCGGCGCTCCTTTTGTCTGAGAACGGTTGGACGGATAAGTTTCTGCTCAGCCATGCAACTTTTGAGGAGGAAGAGAAATTATGCAAAGGCTGTGGTAGGTTGCCTGGCAAGGACCGGGAGGAGGGGAAATACTTCTGCCCTTTTTGTACTCAGGATAAAAAAATCGGGCAAAAGCTGCCTGCCAGCCGTCAAATTGCATTTTATGACGAGCATGCGACAGGAGATTTTAAAATGCTCGGTTACTCATTCAATCTGTGCAAAGAAGGGGAAAGTATAAAAGGCAAGCCCTATATGGTTTACACGCTCGGCAAATCGTCTGCCGTGGATGGCGTTCCCATGAGCCATCGCTATTCATCATACAGGATACCCGAACTCACCAGTGATGATTGCAGGGAATGCGACTGCTCTGAAAAGGTCGATGCAATCCCAGGCAATCCTAAGATGTTCCAGTGTATTGCTAAAAAATCAAAAGGCCGTGAAGTTCTCGGATACCTCAAGGCAGACGTGGACCGACTCGGAGAAATATTCGCTTTCGGACTGAAAGACAGGACAAACAGTGTTTCAAGAATCGCCACAATGAGCAGGATGCTTGAACTGTTTTTCGCGGGTTATCTGGAGCAATTGATCAAAGAAAAATATCCGAATATCTATACTGTTTATTCAGGCGGCGATGATCTTTTGCTTATCGGCCCATGGGACACCATTGTCGATTTCGCCGTAGAAATGCGGAAAAAATTCATGGCGTTTACATGCAATAATGCAAGTATTACCTTGTCAGCCGGGGTTATCCTCGCCAAGCCGCGCATGCCGGTTTTTAGAAGCGTCGAGATGGCGGAGAGGGCACTTGAGGAGGCGAAAGAGCTTCCGAAAGAAAAAGGGCGTGACCAGGTTTGGCTCTTCGGAGACTATGTGAAGTGGGATAAATTCGAGACGATCATGCACGACGCAAAAAAGCTTGCCGCCTGGCTTACTGATCCGAAAGTGAAAATGTCTAAAGGTTTTGGACAGAACCTATTGAATTATGGAAAAATGAAAAAAGCTTTTGATGAAGATGGTGATACTCGGCACCTGCGATATGTACCATTATTGTCGTACGATATGGCGCGAAACCTTGACCCGCCGGAAAAGGACAAATCCGGAGCGCGAGCTTGGGCCGAGGGACTAAAGGAGCCCAATAGCTTATCGATGAAATATATGGGAATTGTGGCGAATTATGCACTGATGGCAAATAGAGGAGGACAGGATGAACGATGATATGAAGGCTGCATTCACGAAGGCAGGTTTGGGAGGAGGTGATGCTAAAAAATGCCCTCACTGCGGTGAAAATTTTATCCCACGCGAAGCGCATCACAAACTGTGTTCTCGTTGTAACCGTGAGCGACGTCCCAATGATGCTGTGCATGTTGCCGGACACAGCACAAATGAAGCAACGGACTACCTTGCATTAGGTTATTTCGATACGAATAAGGTGCTTCGCGAGGAGCTGGTCACTTCCAAGGCAAGTGAAATTGCGAAGTCATTAGTCGGGAGGGATTTCAAAAACCACCAGCTCCGTCGTTTCTATGGTCATGCCAAGGCAGCAGAAAATCGTTTGAGAATGACAGGTGATTGGCTGGCGGTGAACGTAGATATCAAAAAACTCTGGGCTTTCGCTGCTGAGGCAAAGGGAAAAAAAAAGATTCCGGATACATTTTATGCGTTTATCGACAGCAATATTAAAGCGATCAAAACCAGCGAGGACTTCCTTGCTTTTATGCAGCATTTTGAAGCGGTAGTCGCTTTTTTTACATACCATAACCCCAACAGAAATTAAAAAGGAGGAATAGAATGAAGCTAACAAGTCATAAAGTAATAAGAGGAACAATTCTATGCGAATCTGGCCTTCACATAGGTGGTTCGCAGGAGCAAATGGAAATCGGAGGTGTTGACCTGCCGATAATTAAGCATCCGATAAGTGGAGCCCCATACATTCCGGGTTCATCACTTAAGGGAAAGATGCGCTCTCAGCTTGAAAAAATACATGGAAAAGTGAGCCCCAATAAGAATGGCGACCTTACTGATCCCTGCAGGTGTGGTAAAGAAGATTGTCTCATCTGTAGGGTATTTGGCGCACACATGAACCCGAACCATAAACTCGGTTCTACTCGGATTATGGTTCGAGATGCGAAGTTGAGCAAAGAAACCAAAGACGAATACGATAAGATCGTTAAAGAAAAAGGGACGTCATATCTCGAAAAAAAGACCGAAAACATAATCAACCGTATGACTGGCACAGCCGAACATCCCCGCTCTCAGGAACGTGTACCCGAAGGTGCCAAATTCGATCTTGAAATCACCATTCAACTATTTGACATAGATAAAGAAAAAGAAGCAAAAATTATAGACCTTGTAAAACAAGGATTAAAGCTCGTTCAAGATAGCTATCTCGGTGGTTTTGGCAGCAGAGGATCGGGGCAGGTAAGTTTTAATGATTTAAAGATAGACGGCACACCTACAACTTTGTGAGGACTTATGAAAACCTACCGTGTAAAACTCACGTTGGCGGGCCGATTTATTACCCCTGTGCAAGCTGACACTCTTTGGGGACATTTTTGCTGGCTGACTAAATGGCGAGAAGATGAAGCTGCGCTTAAGACGTTTATTCACGCATTCGAAGATGACCCGCCGTTCATTCTATCAGACGGTTTTCCCGGAGATCTTCTTCCAGCGCCTGCCCACCTCCCTGCACTTGCACTGGCAATGGGGGAGCGACAACAGTTTGCTGAACGAAAAAAATTAAAGAACATTGAGTGGCTAACACCGGGTGAGTTTGCCGCAGTACAACAAGGGAAGCCGTTGACGAACTACGATATCATCCGGAAAGGTTTCAAAACATCGACGACCTTGCATAGTTCAATCAACCGCTACACCGGAACAACGGGTGACGAGGGGTCCTTATTTGAGATTGAAAGTACGGTACTGGAACAAGAACATCAATATGTGTCGGTCTATCTCCGAATAAAAGACGATTGGGTCAGCAAGGTAACTAATCTTCTGCAAGATCTTACTAGCATGGGTTACGGGAAGAAGCGAAGCGTGGGTATGGGCGTTTTTGAAGTGGGAGAGCCGGAAATCTTTGCGAAGTTCGAAAATATAGTAGGAGCAAATGGTTTCATGGCTCTATCGAACTTCGTCCCTGCGAATACCGACCCGATCAACGGAAATTATAGAATGCATGTGAAGTACGGTAAACTCGGAGGGGATTACGCTTTCGGCGGCAAGCCGTTTAAGCGGCCCTTGATGATGATAAAAGCAGGCTCAGTATTTAAAACAGATGATCACCCACATGATTATTACGGAAGAATGATTGAAGGCGTATCAACGGCCCAAAAGGACGTTGTTCAGTATGGCTATGCATTTGCGATACCTATCAGACTATGACGTGAACATAGTTGTTTTTATTTGGCCAGAAAAGGAGTTTCTATGAACGTTTTGCGACTCTTTGTGAGTGATCAAATACCGTCAAGAAAAACAGTATTGATCGCTGTTGGTGTACTTGGTTGGTTTGGGGTATCAACAAATGCTCTGTACGATTTTTGGAAATTATTGCCCACTGTCTTCGTTGGTGACGCGACAGTAGATTTGTGGAATATTTTCCTCAGCTTGTCCCCGCCCCTTTCCTTTGTGCTTTTTATCACTTTCTGGGTGTACCCACAGTACGTCAAGCTAATGAAAAAACCAGCGCCCGGGAATACAAGTAGAAGACGTGTTACGCTGCATAAAGGAATAATCTTTGCGGTAAGTGCACCACAGGGCGAACGGAAATCGACCGAAGAGCAGATCATTGAAAAGATAGTGCAGGCCAAGAAACCAGAAGACCTTTATGCAATTCAAAGTATCGGTCAATCATTTAAGGGTATGTATCAACACAAGAGCATGTTGCGTTTTGTGTGGCCTATTACTACGGATAAAAGCAAAGGATATCGTATCTGTATAGAAGAATTTCTGAAGCGGTTCATGCCGGACGCAGTTTGTGCGGGTGCAGAAGCATGTCAGCTAAAGAGTAATAATAACGCCCTTGATGAAATCGAAGCCATTAAGGAGCTGCTTTCCAAGATATACGCGCAAGAAAGTCTCAATACTTATTCTTTAGACTCTTCTGAGATTATTGTAGATGTAACTGGCGGGAACAAACTGATGAGCATCGGCATGACACTCGGCGCACTCGATGCGGCGATAGACATCCAATATGTTGAGCAACAAAATTACGACGTTATACCTATTACGATCACTCCGGAAATAATCCTTGATAAAGTAGGACATTATTTGTTGGATCTGTACGCAAAAACACAAGCTGCTAAGGCGGTAAGCGCTTAATGAAAACTATTGAGCTGAACTTGGAGTTGCTTTATTCCGGATCCGCGAAGCTAATTGAAATTCAGGTATATATTGAAAAAACGCTAGATGCAGCCGGTGAAGGTAATGATGTAGTGCTGACAGGTAAGGCCCCTGTATGGCTTTATCTCAAGATAGCCCATGCCCTACATGGCAAAGCAATAAAACTGATTTATCGTTCACCGGTAACGGGTGATGTCGTGATATTCGACCATAATCCATTTTGACGATGATTTCCTCGGCTGTAAGACAAAGTGTCATGTTCGCCGCCTTCGAGCGCGTACGCGACAACCACGGCTGCGCGGGTGTGGATTGCGTGACGATAGAGAAATTCGAAGGCGAGGTCGAAAAGAACCTGGCAGAACTCAGTCATGAGCTTGCCACCGGTTCCTATCGCCCGCTACCGCTCATAAAGATTATTGTGGATAAAGGCAACGGCGAGGGGCGGTCTTTGTCCATTGGTGCGATACGGGACAGGATTGCACAGACCGCTGTTTTGAGTGTCATCGCCCCGCTGTTCGAGGCTGAATTCGAGGATTGCAGCTTTGCGTTTCGAAAAGGGCGGTCTGTGCGGCAGGCGGTGGATAGAATCAGGAAATACTATGATCAGGGTTTCAAATGGGTGGTTGATGCCGACATTGATGAATTCTTCAATACGGTGAACCATGAAATTCTGCTCAAAAAGGCAGGCAAACTCATAAAGGACGCGGCTATTCTGCGTTTGATCGAACTTTGGGTGAAGGTGGAGGTTTGGGACGGTGAGGCGCTATCCGTTCTTTCGCGGGGCATACCGCAGGGGTCTGTGGTATCACCCATTCTGGCAAATTTATTTCTCGACGAGCTTGACGAAGCGTTGCTGTCCCGTGGCTATAAACTCGTGAGATATGCCGATGATTTCATTATCCTCTGCAAGGACAAGGCTGAGGCGGAAAAGGCTCTGGAACTGACTGATTCAGTGCTCGATAAATTATCGCTGACCCTCGATGAATCGGATATTGTGAGTTTCGATCAGGGTTTTAAATTTCTCGGAGTGCTTTTTTTAAAAAGCGTTGTGCTGGTTCCTTACGATAGGCCGAAGAAGATAAAGAGGGTAATCCATTATCCTGATCCCATCAATCTTCCCGCATACTTACTGAAAAGAGAGAAAGGCTGGTGATTTGTGGCATTTCTTTACTTGACGGAACAGGGTTCGGTCCTCAGAAAGCGCGGCGAGCGGCTGATCGTGGAGAAGGACGCCGCCGTGCTCCTTGACGTGGAGTGTCATAAAATCAATGCGGTCCTGGTCTTCGGGAACGTGCAGATCACAACACAGTCCCTTAAGGAACTTCTGGAACACGGGATAGAGCTGGCCATTCTGACGCAAAAGGGGAAGCTGATCGGGCAGCTCACATCTCCGGCTACGAAAAATATCGAGCTTCGCATTGCCCAGTTTAAAAGATACGGAGAAGACGGGTTCATCAAGTCCTTTTCCACGGAAATTGTAAAAGGGAAAATCAAAAATTCTCTGCAATTCGTGAGAGGGTTTTCCTACAATCATCCGGAAGTCGAGTTGAATAAAGAACTGGCGGAACTGGAAGCGGCCCTCCAGACAGCGGACGGACAGCCGGCCCTTGACAGTTTGAATGGCGTGGAAGGAACGGCGGCGCGGCATTATTTTTCGGCTTTTCGGAAGATGATTCTCGGGCAGTTCGGTTTTGATGGGCGCAGGAAGCATCCGTCGCCTGATCCGGTCAATGCTTTGCTGTCCCTGGGGTATACGATGGTCTATAACGAAATCTCCTCGCTCCTCGACGGGATGGGCTTTGATCCCTATTTAGGGTATTACCACAAGCCGGATTACGGCAGGGCTTCACTCGCCTCGGACCTGCAGGAAGAATTCCGCGCTCCGCTCGTGGACCGGCTGACCTTATACCTGATCAACAACAGGATGGTGAAGGAGAGCGACTTCTACCGAAATCCGAAAGGCGAGGGAGTGCAAATGACGCGTGATGCGCTGAAAATGTATTTCGCTGAATATGAGAAATTCATGAACAACGAATTTCTTCATCCAGCCGCGAAGGAGAAAACGACGTTCAGGAAATGTTTCCGTATTCAGATAGAGGGCCTCGGGGCGTTCATAAAAGGAGAGAGGGCGTACATCCCTTTCCACATGGAGGTCTGATTGCGCTACCTCGTGGCCTACGATATTCCCGATACGCCCAGGCGCACGCGGGTCGCGAAGATCCTTGATGACTTCGGAGACAGAGTGCAGTACAGTGTCTTTGAATGCATCATGGACAAGGAGTTGCTGGAGAGAATGGAAACGCGGCTCCGTGCGGTTATCGTCGAGGATAAGGACCATATACGTATATATTCACTTTGCGCCGCTTGCGAGAAGGTCATGTCGATCATTGGCTCCGGGAAGGTGGTCAAAGATGAGGAATACTATATTTTATAGGCGGTTGCACGGAAATTTTCAGGCTAAGAAAAAATAAGCCGGTTACAGGAAAGCCATAGCGCATTGAAACAATGGGGCTTACAATGCGGTAGCTTGAAAGGTCGTTTGAATTTTGAAAGGAGGTGAGGCCATATGGGGATGGGTTACAGAAATACGGTTTGTAATAGTATGATATTGTTAACGGAAAAATGACCGCTGAAAGAATCACAGACCTGATGAAGAAGGGATTGAGACAAGAAACTCCAACGTTGTATCAAACTGCTCATTGGAGAAAGAATCACAGACCTGATGAAGAAGGGATTGAGACGGAGTTTTAACCCGGACCCTACGATGCGCATGGTTTTGGAAAGAATCACAGACCTGATGAAGAAGGGATTGAGACCTCATATTCCGATCCGCAGGCCAGGCATAAATCCTTCATGAAAGAATCACAGACCTGATGAAGAAGGGATTGAGACTTTACTAAGTCGTTTGGGGTGAGAACGTTTTTGTTTACGAAAGAATCACAGACCTGATGAAGAAGGGATTGAGACCAAGAATAAAATTGCCTCGTCGCATCCCCGGCAAACTTTCGGAAAGAATCACAGACCTGATGAAGAAGGGATTGAGACAAACAAAAGGGTAATAGTTCGTCCATCCCAGGCGTAATCCATGAAAGAATCACAGACCTGATGAAGAAGGGATTGAGACGAAAGAATTTTGAATCTGATGATATAACTTTAACACTTTGGGGAAAGAATCACAGACCTGATGAAGAAGGGATTGAGACGTAGCCGCCGCCGTACCAGCCGCAACGATCAAACTATAGAAAGAATCACAGACCTGATGAAGAAGGGATTGAGACTGAGCAGTACAGTAGTCTTTGTAAGGTCTTTTTCTTTGGCGAAAGAATCACAGACCTGATGAAGAAGGGATTGAGACTGTTCGCTCCGCAACTTTGCTTCCGCCTGAAGCGCCGAAAGAATCACAGACCTGATGAAGAAGGGATTGAGACTTGTTCATGCGTTCTCCTCTCGTGCGGGATATGCAGCCGAAAGAATCACAGACCTGATGAAGAAGGGATTGAGACCGATGCACTTCATGTTGAACGGAGAACGACCGTATCGTTCGAAAGAATCACAGACCTGATGAAGAAGGGATTGAGACAATTTATTGATCCCCATATTGAAGGTAAGATTGATCATGGCCGAAAGAATCACAGACCTGATGAAGAAGGGATTGAGACTTTTCAATCGGTTTTACCTGTGCCAGAATGTCGTCGAAAGAATCACAGACCTGATGAAGAAGGGATTGAGACGGCCTGGGTCTGGTCTCCCCGCTTCCTGAAGAAGACGGTCCGAAAGAATCACAGACCTGATGAAGAAGGGATTGAGACGTGATGCTGATACCTTTGTACGTTCTGGTGATGGACTTACGAAAGAATCACAGACCTGATGAAGAAGGGATTGAGACGTCTTTGCTAATCCAAAGCAAGGCAATTTTCCACCGAAAGAATCACAGACCTGATGAAGAAGGGATTGAGACTTCCTATCCAATTTGCTTTGAACTTTTGATAGAGGGATTGAAAGAATCACAGACCTGATGAAGAAGGGATTGAGACTTCCTTCTATCTTATTAAGCTCAAGAAGTTGATATTCGAAAGAATCACAGACCTGATGAAGAAGGGATTGAGACCATAGCCCTGTAGTCTGATGCTCTCCTCGGTTCTGTAGAAAGAATCACAGACCTGATGAAGAAGGGATTGAGACGCAACAGGAACAGTATAATTAGATAATATTCTTGACCGAAAGAATCACAGACCTGATGAAGAAGGGATTGAGACGAGGGTTCCTGTACTAGTAGTTCCACCTGGAGATGTTGTGAAAGAATCACAGACCTGATGAAGAAGGGATTGAGACGGAGATGCAGCTCATCCGCTTTGCGCACTTCGTCTTGTGATTCACGAAAGAATCACAGACCTGATGAAGAAGGGATTGAGACAGATAATTGCGCCTAATCGCAGTAACTGCTCCTGCCGAAAGAATCACAGACCTGATGAAGAAGGGATTGAGACAAACAGAAAATGATCCAGTACAGTGATGAACAGGGAAAGAATCACAGACCTGATGAAGAAGGGATTGAGACTTTTTCATTAATGACTTGTATGCGTCCTCTGATAATCCGAAAGAATCACAGACCTGATGAAGAAGGGATTGAGACCAGGAGCCCTTTCACGCAACCATACTTCCCAGGGTTCACGAAAGAATCACAGACCTGATGAAGAAGGGATTGAGACGTCGAAGGTCTGACCCGGAAGAATGACTTCTCTTTGAAAGAATCACAGACCTGATGAAGAAGGGATTGAGACGTTTGTATTTCACCGGCACAAGACCCGGTCCGGCGCAACGGAAAGAATCACAGACCTGATGAAGAAGGGATTGAGACTTACCACCGCTGCCGACCATGAGTACCTTGCTCTTTGATGCTGAAAGAATCACAGACCTGATGAAGAAGGGATTGAGACCTATTATCATTGCGGCCAAACCCAACACTCCAACAGCCATGAAAGAATCACAGACCTGATGAAGAAGGGATTGAGACAACCGAGGCTATGGGCTAATTTGAGGCTTTCCATGCGAAAGAATCACAGACCTGATGAAGAAGGGATTGAGACGATTTGGAGTCCCACAGTACGATCCTTCTTTCCGCCTGGAAAGAATCACAGACCTGATGAAGAAGGGATTGAGACGATCCGTTTAGCTCGTAATAGTTATCCGATGCAAGCCGAAAGAATCACAGACCTGATGAAGAAGGGATTGAGACTTCTTTTAAATAACATCACCTAGATCTGCTAGGGCAGAGTGAAAGAATCACAGACCTGATGAAGAAGGGATTGAGACCGATGGAGGAAATGTCACTGTATCATTTATCGTCGGAAAGAATCACAGACCTGATGAAGAAGGGATTGAGACGTTCTTGCTGGCCGTGGCGAAGGCTCTGCGAGAGCTGGCAATCTGGGAAAGAATCACAGACCTGATGAAGAAGGGATTGAGACTCGAATATCTCCCGGCGCGTGTTCTCGTATTTCAGGCCGAAAGAATCACAGACCTGATGAAGAAGGGATTGAGACCGACCAGCATTTTAATACTAAAGCTGATTTCCGTCCCGGAAAGAATCACAGACCTGATGAAGAAGGGATTGAGACTGGTTGTAGCCGTCTTCGGGATCGGTCCAGGGGTTGATGGGAAAGAATCACAGACCTGATGAAGAAGGGATTGAGACTTTGATGTCATATCAACAAGAATTACACCTTGAACCCATGGAAAGAATCACAGACCTGATGAAGAAGGGATTGAGACTCTTTTTGGCGAGCTCGCATGCTTCCTTGGCCGCAACGGAAAGAATCACAGACCTGATGAAGAAGGGATTGAGACGCAGCATAGTTTATTCTTGTCTTTTGCGGATTCAACAAGAAAGAATCACAGACCTGATGAAGAAGGGATTGAGACTGATCCTTCACGTACTGGAGCGCATAGCCGTCATTCTCGGAAAGAATCACAGACCTAATGAAGAAGGGATTGAGACTCGTCGACTTTCATAAACTCATCGAGGGAAAAGAGCTTTTTCAGAAAGAATCACAGACCTGATGAAGAAGGGATTGAGACTGATCCGCAGGCCAGGAGCTTCGTGGTTTCCTCGAACTGAAAGAATCACAGACCTGATGAAGAAGGGATTGAGACAAGAACGTGTACGCCCTTCCCCTCTTCTTACTTGACCATGAAAGAATCACAGACCTGATGAAGAAGGGATTGAGACTTCGCGGCTTCAGCTATACGGTGCGGATCTTTGAATTCTTTGAAAGAATCACAGACCTGATGAAGAAGGGATTGAGACGAACCACAGCGAGAGCTACGAACCTTTTCATAACGTGGAAAGAATCACAGACCTGATGAAGAAGGGATTGAGATGGGAAGAACAGTAGGTACTCGTAAGGGACACCGCGGACGCCATTTTTTTGCTAGAGAAGAATTGGTGGCGGATGTAAACGAATCACTCCGGCGGCCACAGTGAGACGTGCGCCACCGACCTCTTGGATAGACTCTGCATTACTGATAAATGGTACTACGTCAGGGAATTTAACTTCAATAAATTGTGATTCCATTTTTTATCTTCCTTTACTTTGATCAAACATTTTTTGAGGTTGGAACTGAGGAAACCATTTCCGCCCAAGTTTCAGAACTGGTTTTTAAACTACCGGCTGAAGCGCGTTCTTCTGATAGGAAATCATAGCATCGGAAAAGTTGGCGGCTGTCTTGGGGTTGAGTTGTATGGAGTCCCTGTTACTGCGGCGTTGCCTGGTTGTCATATTGATTTCAAATTCATCGCCTGTAAGGACAATGATATCGATATGATCGATAAAGAGTGACAATAGTTTTTTCCCCAATACAGGATGATGAGTACACAATTTATATATATCGCTCACATATTGGATTATCAGGCTACTATCGATTACCGGCAAAGTAATTTGAAGGGAATTGGTTTCAATAAGCTGTTTTTGCATTTCTCTCACCCGTTTCTCTTTCTCGAGCAAACGATCTTTAACGCCATCAGTAATTATGCCCGCGGTAAGAGCTTGGATCAAGTTATTGACTTCCTTTCGAACTTTTTTAAGTTCTTCCTCCAAAGACAGCCCTCTCCATGTGGCTGTTTTCCGAGAAAGGTTCTCTTCAACAAGTTCGTTGACCTTTTTTGATAAGGTATCGATGAAGAGATTATCAGAAGTGTTCAGTTGCAGTTTGTCAATCACGATCTTATCGAGAACTTTCTTGGTGATTTTAACTTCGTTACTACAGACGGAATCGCCTTTGTTCCAATTGTTCGAGCAGCCGTATTTCGCGAACTTGCCTCCTGAGACAATTACGATGTTGCCACCGCATTCCTTACAGGTTAACAAACCGGTCAATAAATTGGTTGAATAGATCGATTTTCCCTTTACGAATCTACCCTCAGTGGTGACTAATATCTGTTTTTGCCGCGATTTAACCTTTGACCATAATGCATCGGAAATGATCCTCAGTTCGGAATGGTCCCGGATCACCCAGTTTTGCTCGGGCTTGGCAAAATATTTCATTTTTCCATTTTCAGGATTCCTTTTTGTTTTGGAACGGTTCCAATAGTACTTACCGATATAGATCTTATTATTCAAAATGCCGCGAGAATGCTTTTTACTCCCGAGGACCGTAGTAACAGACCAATACGTGCCTCTCGGCGGTTTCGGACTCCCGGTCTTCTTAATTTCCTGATTGAGCAGTTTAACGATTTTTTTTGCGCTCAAACCCTGCTCACCGAACATGCTGTATATTCTAATTATCGTGTCGGCCTCGTCAGCATTTATTTTCAAGATATACCCATCGGCTTCGGGGTTGCTATATATATCCACATTGCCCGAGTATACGGGCTCGGAGCGATAACCATATCTTTTTCCGCCGGCGCTGTACCCTTTTAATACCTGTCCCTTGATTCCGCGATGCGTTTCTTTGGCCAGATTCCTGATGAATAGCGAATCGATAAGACCGTTTATGGTGATCATTTCCTCGGCCGTCTCATGGGAGGAGTCGATATTTTGGGCTACATAATAGACGTGGACGCCGTAAAAGGAAAGGATGGTAAAGACATTGAGCGCTTCGCGAGTGTTCCTGGCGATTCTGGATGTGTCGTCAACAAGAATTCTCTTAAAAGGACAATTCGGACTCATTGCAATGCGCATCATCTCTCTAAACGCAGGTCTTAAATTCGATTCAGTGCCAGTGCGCGCTTTATCATAGTAAATATGATCATCAAGAACGACCCAGTTCTTTGACGAGGCAGCATCACGGCACGTCCTTATCTGGTCATGTATAGATGCTTCCTTTTGATTGTTTGAGCTGGTTCTGCTATAGATCGCAGACAGTTCTATTTCGGACATTTGTGTTTACCTCCTGCTTCGCTTCAAGTTCTTTCAGAATATCATATGCGATTATCTCAGCAATAATGTCGAGCATTTCTTTATTGATCTCTAAAGGTATTGTGTCAATAATATGGTTACTTACGGTCATTTCGCCCATAGTAGTTTACTCCTTAGATTATCAAGGACCTCGAGCCATATCCCTTGTGCGTTTTCCATGAAAATATTGGCCTTAAGTATGGTGGCGGCCTGCACATGTTTTTGTGATACGGAGGCCGCGTCCGTTCCGGATGAACTGGGATCCAAATACGTAAAGCTTCACGATATTCCGATTAAATCAATTACATTTCTTTGAAGATATCGTCTTTGCCATACTCGGAAACCCTCCATTTGCTTATGCAGATATTTATCAAGGCTTTAAGGGGCACGAAAGAAATTGGCATTGAGTCTGGTGGTGGCCTGCATATGTTTTTGCATCGGCAGAGCATCCTGTCTGGAAACCCGAAAAGGTAAATCGCCAGATGTAATATCCCGGCAAACTTGTCGGTGATAAGCGGATTTCTCTTTTCCCTCTGGTCCACGGCAACACCTCCTTTTTTATTCTTCTAGCCGCCTGATGAAGATCCCCCGGTCTCAAAAGAGTTTGATATATTGCATGCGCAGCTTAAAGATTCGGGCCATTGCTCGGCTGCAGTATGCATGCTTCGCATTCGACGCTAACCTCGTTTAGCACGAGCGCCGGTAATGCCTTTTTCTAAAACGCTCATGGCTTCCCGCATCTTCTGCTTGAGCATTTCGTTTTCCTTCAGCAGTTCATTGTTGAGCTCATTGATGGCTAAAACTTCAAGCCATCCGGCGTATTGTTGCCAATCAGCGGGAGTCGGATCGATTTCTACGTCCGTTTCCGCTTGGAAGCGAAATCTCAGCATTTCTTTGCTTTCCTTCATGTCGCCACCTCCTGTTGTTTCATCTGTACTCTTTCGTATTTCCGCTGATATAGGCTCGTTTCGAGGACTTTATCAAACCCGCTCCAGCTTTCGTCGGGACTTACGTTTGCGAGCTGGTTGTACACGTGGTTGATCTTGGCGTCCGTGTTATCCAGAAGACTTAAGACCAAGGCCTCTGGGGTCGCCGGCCTCACCGGACTCCCGAACTCAAGACATCCGTGATGGGAGAGGACCATGTGCCTGATAAGAAGCGCCAGGTCTTTCGGAAAGTCCGGCATAGCCGCGAGCTTTTCTTCGATTATCATGATTCCGATGGCAATATGACCCATGAGCTTGCCCTCGGTGGTGTATTCCCGGCCAATCTCCCAGAAGAGCTCTCTTGTTTTGCCGATGTCATGGAGGAAGGCCCCGGTCAGAAGCAGGTCCTGGTCCAGGAGCCCGGGCTGCTTTTGCGCAACTTGGAGTCCCTGCTCCATGATCATGACAGTATGTTCCAAAAGACCGCCTACGTAACCATGATGGATAGATACTCCTCCGGGCGCCTCCGAAAAAGTGGCCATAAAGGCTTCATCCTGAAGGAATCTTTCGACGAGACGCCTGCAGTTGGCTTCCTTTATTTCTCCCACCGCTTCGATGAGTCTCCCTTGCCAGTGCGGGATCCCACCTGCTACGACCTCCATGAAGTCATCCATATCGTATTCGTCCTTCGTTGCCTGTCGGATATTCTCGACGTTCAGGAGCAGGGAGTCGTTGTAGAGGCTGACATTTGCCTTTACCTTGACGATGGTCTTTTCCCTGAGCACTGCGGATGCCATCACTGGATCATTCCAAAGGTAGCCCTTGATCTTGCCTGTCCGGTCATAGAAGGAAAGTTCAAGGTAGTTATTCTTGTTTCTGCTGGTTTTGAGCCTCATGGACTCCAGCGCGAAATAGGTGGTCACCTGATCATTGGCTCGAATATCTTTCTTCATAATCTTCATGGCTTATTTGCCCTCCTTGGTCGCCTTATAGGCCTTCTTGATCATGGTCACGGTGATCATCTCTTGCGGCTCGATGCCTTGTTTGTCCGGAAGAATCTCATCTACGACCCGAATCATGGCAATGTCCTCTCCCGCTTGGTCACTTCCCGCTTGCTTCAAGAGGGCAAGAAATTTTAGCTGCTCTGCTTCACCGAGACCATTCAATAGTTGCTCAAAATAGTCGTAATCGGATTGGCTAATATACATTGCCATATGGTTTGCATCCTTCCCTAGGTGTTATCTAAGGTGAAATATTATCATCCTGCATGCAAATATAATATTTAATATGCCATTTGTCAAGGTAAAATATCATTCTGAATGACATATTGTTATTTTAATTGACAAATCAAGAGGTTCTGTGCTATTTATTTGATTGTAGTAGGCTATGCATGCTGGGTTGAAGGCGGTGGGTAGAATGATCAAATGTCATTTATCAAAACTAATGGGGGAGAGAAAGCTCAAGATTGCCGACGTGGCGCGTGATCTCGACGTGCACAGAAATACGATAACATTGCTTTATTATGAAGAAGCAAAGAGAATAGATTTCGATGTTCTCGACAAATTATGTAAGTACTTCAAATGCACGGTTGATGAGTTAATAGAATATAGAGGGAAGGGTAAATAGCGTCTGAATTAAGATCATAGAAAACGGTTCGGTTGAGCGTGTAAAATAGTTTGTGTAAGTGGCCTGAGTCGGTATATTCTACTCTCAGGAGGACTCAATGGCCACCCAGGACGAACTGCTCGACGAATTGATGAAGAATTACAAGAAGC
>Ga0315281_10006639_pt1 | contig 16420 bp, 17 predicted proteins | sample YL17G07_0_MG_FD_204540 | JGI IMG/M metagenome (GOLD analysis project Ga0315281, IMG submission 204540) | Sediment microbial communities from Yellowstone Lake, YNP, Wyoming, USA - YL17G07_0 | ecosystem: Environmental > Aquatic > Freshwater > Lake > Sediment | place: USA: Wyoming | collected... | reverse complement strand
GAAGAAGAGAATACATGGCCGATGCAAACGGTGCGCGTATAACTAGAGAGCCCTCAGCATTGGCATCTGCACTCAAAAAGATACAGGGATATACGACAAAACCAAACGCGTCGCCGGTCAAGCATGCGAACGAGATTACTGCGTCACTCTACTTCTCAAACCCGTTCAACGCGCAAAGCGTAATGAACCTGTTTTCTACTCATCCGCCAATCGAAGAGAGAATAAAAAGGCTCCAGCACATGTACTAATTTCAATACGTCCCTAATTCGGGTTTTGTAGAAAGGTTTATAATGCTAAAACTGCATTCCCATATCGTAAAAAAGGCGATCAGATGCTTTCTGCAACCGCAGAGGCTACAATACAGTATCAAACATTTGACCTAGAGTCATTTGTAAAAAATGCGACATGGCGAGAGCTTCTTATAGACCTTGTAGAAAAGAACAGGCTTGATCCATGGAGCATAGACATAGCCACGATAGCCGAAAAGTATATAGAAACAGTAAGGCGGATGCGCTTTTTAGACCTGAGCCTGCCGGCAAACATAATACTGGCGGCGTCAATACTTCTTAGGCTCAAAAGCAATGCAATAATCCTTTTCCCAGAGGAAGATGTAGCAGAAGAGTATGTGCAAGAGCAAAGGATAACCCCAGAAGTGCCTGAACTCGTTTCAAGGGCAAGACTGCAGCCGAACAGGCGCGTTACCCTAAACGAATTACTGGTGGCATTGGACGAGGCAATGCGCATAGTAGAGAAAAGGGAGTACAAAGCGAGGTTTGACAGCCAGCCGGTCCAGCTCCAAATAAAGGATGAGGACATAGACAAGAAGATAGAGCAAGTTTACTCTCTAATTTCAAGAGAGGCAGATGGACATCAGATGGCAACATTTAGCGCATTGAGCAAAGGCTTCAAAGGCATGGAAAGCATACTTCTTGACCTATTCATACCACTGCTGTTTTTAGAGCATAAAAGCAGGGTTCTGCTGATCCAGGAGAGCTTCTTCGGCGAGATACTGGTAAAATGCCTGACGTGAATGCATGAGGGGTGGAGACGAGTTAAAGACAGAAAGCAAAAACAGGATAGAGGCAATCCTGTTCATGTCAGCAAAAGCGCTTGGCATTAGCGAGATTGCGCTTGCGACCGGCATCGCCTCAACAGGTTATATCAAAGAGCTGGTCGAAGAGTTGATCAGCGATTACAAGACGAAGAATGGAGCGATAGAGCTCACCCGGCTCGGCGACAAGTACATGCTCAACATAAAGGAGCATTACGCGGACATGTTCAAAGGAATGGCGACGAAACCAGATGTATCAAAAGGCGCCTTAAGAATATTGGCTTATATCAGCAAGAATGAGCCGATAATGCAGAGCGGCATTGTAAAGTCGTTTGGCAGTTCTACATATTTGCATATAAGAGAGCTTCTTGAGAAGGATTTCATAGATGCCGTAAGAGTCGGGCGCACAAAAAGGATAAAGACGACGCAAAAGTTTAGGGAGTACTTCAACCTGCACTAAGCAAATAAAACGCTAGTATTTCGGGTGCCTTTCTTTCACGTCATTAATTTTATTGATGTATCTTGCAGCAACAAACAGGAATGACGAAAGCCTATTGATGTATGCAAGCACATTTTTGTCAACCTTGTAGCTTTTTGATAGGGCAACTATAGCCCGTTCCGCCCTTCTTGCTACGGTTCTTGCTCTATCAAGATACGCGCTTCCATTCGACCCACCGGGAAGCACAAAGGTATTTAAATTGCCAACGGTCTTGCCTAGAATATCTGTGTAATGCTCAATTTCATTTACATCAGCGGATGTTATAATGGATTTGGGTGTAAACCATTTGTCCATCAACGAGGCGATTTGGGCTCCAGCAACAAAAAGTTTTTCCTGTATTTTTAGAAGGTTCGCCCTCAAGCTCTTGTCGTGCAGATTTTCCAGAGCAACTCCAAGTTCAGCATTGAGCTCGTCTATCTCACCCATCGCATTGACAAGCACGTCGGTCTTGTCAACAATCTTGCTTCCAATGGCGGTCTTGCCTCTGTCTCCAAAACCTGTATAAAACTTAGCCATATAAAACCATAATAGCTTGAATGCAAGATAATTTATTATTTATCTTGGGCTCGTAGTCGAGTGGTAAGACGCCACCTTCACAAGGTGGAGATCCGGAGTCCGATTCTCCGCGGGCCCACATCTTCATGTTTCGCGGGCCTGGTTGCTAATTAGGCAGTACAATAGTATACTGAGCAAGTAGCTGCTTGCTTATAAATACTGCAAATGGTTTTTGATCGCCTCCATCTGCAACCTCGATTGCATTATAATACTCCTCCTTATTAACAACTTCAATTATAACCGGTGGAAACTTATTTTTAAGCAAAACCCAGTTCATTAGAAGCCTAGCGCTTCTACCGTTTCCATCAGTAAATGGGTGTATATCTACAAATTTATTATGTAATAGTGTAGCAAGTTCTACTGGATGCAAAATTTTCTTTTGCGTATGAAATTCCACAAATAGTTCATCAAGCAGTTTTGGAACATCTTCGGGCTTGGGCGGCTTATGCTCTGAACCCATTATTCTTACCTCGCCGTCTCTATAATCGCCTTGAATTCGGCAAGATGTGTTTTTTGTTACCTCATATTGAACCTTGCATACAAATGCTTTATTTAATCTGCCTTTGTAAGACTTAACGAAATTCCAGGCATCAACAGAATTGAATGTTTCAATTATGTCTTCGGTTCGAACACCCTGGGGAGCTATCTTATCGCTGAGTACTAGGGCCGTCTGTCTCAGTGTCAAACGGTTACCTTCTATTGCATTTGTATTGTAAGTGTACCTAACTAAGAAATCTTTTGGTAAGACTTCTGATGGTGTTTTATGGAAAACAATTATAGATGCACTTAAGTCATCAACCTTCTCTACAAGCTCCCTTGGTAGCCATCTGGTTTTGTATTGTTCCATTGCTTTTTTTTCCAACCCTAGAAAGTATTTTTGCAACTCATCGTGCTTTGGTATTTCTCGACCTAAGAATACCCTTAGCTTTCTTACCTTTGTAGGTGTTGTTCTAAAGTTCTTGACTAGATAGTAGTAGAAGTGTTTGCCATGCCTCTGCTTTTCTATAAATGACATACTATATGTCTACATTAAATAGGTATTTAAATATTGTGGACATAATGGCTACATTTAAGTAAATGTACAACAAAGTGGCCGTAAATATGTACATAAAACATAAAAGTAATTAGTTAACCTAAATAGCGCCATTTAACACCATCTAACCTAGGAAGAGTGTGTTGCTTTAAGCGTCGTGTTCCGCGGGCCCATTATTAGATATATTTTGGAGAGGTGACTACAATCACGTAATTTGTAGGCACCCGAAGACGATTTAACTCTTCAACCACACAGACATTCTACTTATATCTTAGTTATCTGAGATCAATTACACCCAACCCCTTTACTTTTTTTGAGATGAGCCTAAACGACCATCAGATAAACCTCGCAATATTATACCTTATCTAATAGCAAAGTATTTAAAAGCTTATTTTAATAAATATATTATACTTAGATAAACTTATATTTATCTAAGTAATTAAAATTGTGGTTGGATGAGAAGAAACGAGAAAGAGAATAGCCTGAAGACCTGCCTGCTTCACGTACTGAAGTATCTACTTATTCCATCGATACTGATGTCGCGCTTCTTAATAGCATATGTCAATAGCGCTACTACCCTAACCATAATTTCAGAACTCTCGTTTGTGAAGGACATCTTGTCACAAATAGGTCCTATGCTGAGTGCATTGCTTTTCATCCTTGCGGGCATATTCTATGCAATAGGTCAAATGCTGCCCCCAGATAAACGTGCAAACTTCCATACTACTGCAACCAACATAATCATAGGTGCAATAGTCGTTGGAGCATTAAGTGTTGCCTCAAACTCGCTTGCAACAGCCTCAACTCACCTGCTAAGCAATATTACAAATTTTACTAATTCAATCACGTGATAGTTTGCTAGGCTACAGCATAGCAGTTAGCATAATAGCCATAATGATGTCAATTGGTGGCATTGTATTCGGGCTAGGTTATGCTTTCGATAACAAAAAGTTGAAAGACTTCGGCTGGAACGAGCTCACCCAATCAGTAATTAACGGGGTTATTGTAGGTGCTCTGTTTTTGGCATTTAGCAGCCATGGGGCGATTGCCCAAGCAATTAATGACATAGTAATCAGCTCAAATGTATCTGCAACATGCCAAGGCTACATGTCTAACAACTATGCTATATGTTTCGCATACAATTATCTGGTGGGGTTGTCACCTGTTAAAATAAACGGTTCTTCATACCTGTCGCTTCTAGATAGCTCGTTGGCGCTTCTAATACCAATATCATTGCTCTACATGGGGCTTGGGGTTCTCTCTTCAGTTCAGCTGAATCTTGGGCTGTTTTCGATTGGTTTATCCGCGGCACTCGGCCCTATACTATCTCAGCAAAAATACATCATAGAAGCGTTGATATTCGCAATAATTGGCATATATACCCAAGCAACACTGCTCAATGTTGTAGCTGTCGTTGCATTGCCTCTTTTGCTTCCAATTGGAATAGTCTTAAGAACGCTCTATGTTACGCGCAGGCTCGGCGGAGCCATCATGGCCATCGCAATAGGGCTGTTTGCAGTATTTCCATTGACTTACCTGCTAGACGCACAAGTATCAGCCACATTTTCAACAGCATTGAACCAGTCAAACTTAAACAGCGTTAGCATACAAACCCAGTCTCTCCAAGACCTTGTATCTGAAGGAACATTTTCATCAAACACGCAGCAAGAGTCGAGCATATTCAGCAGCATTTCTAATGCCGCAAATGAGCTTGTTAACTCTTTCATAGCTCTTTTCAAGAAGGAGGCAGATTATGTAGCCATGCTCATAGTAAACGTCTTCTTCATGCCTCTACTGAGTGTAATGCTCACCATAATTTCTATCAGAGAGTTTGCGAGACTTTTTGGTACAGAGATTGATCTTGGTAAATTTATTAGAATCTAGTGAACCTATGAAAGATAGCCATATTGCATATGTATTTATAGCACTTGAGGTTATAGCGCTAGCACTAGCTATTTTTACCCTCAATTTTTATCTGATTTTACTTTCTTCTTTAATTGCTTTGCTTGCTTTTGCAGTTTACAAACTCTGGTACATAATAGAAAATGAGTTGTTTAAACACACGGGCGTAATACAACTTCTGAACGGTTATGAACTAAGTGATGAAAGGATAGCGGCAGTTATAAGGCAGGATGATCTTTACAGTGCCACTGCAGCAGCAATAATAGAAAGCATTGAGAGCAGTATTGACAAGGATAAGTTAGAATCAATAATAGCGCATTTAAACGTGCCATTCAAGCTAGTCGCGCACATAGAAAAACTTAACACGAAGAAACTCCTTGAAAAGATGCAAACCAAAAAAAGCATGAAAGAGATAGAACTTTCTAAAGTAGGTCAAAGTTCTGGAAAGGAGGTATTGAAAGCTAACAGGCTAAAGACAGAAATTCAGCATTTAGAACACGAGCTTGAGCAGATAAGCTCGGGAGGCATTCCACTAAAACTCGTATATTACATAATGACGAGTGCTTTTGCAAACAGCAAATACAAAGCTGTAGAGTTGGCGAGGGCGCAGTTACGCGACCTTACAGGCAACTTTGATAGCGTCTTTAACTCAAAATCAAGAATGTTGCAAGGCATCGAACTTCTGCAAATGCTGCGCTTTGATTCGGTAATGATGATAGAATGATTACAACCATTTCAAACTCTAAAGCGGCAAGCCGCATGCTAAGCATCGTAAAAATGTCTGAAGAACCCTATGATGATGAGGATATAACAAACGGCATCTACATCGGCAAAACACAGATTTATAAAATACCATTTCTTTTGAATCTGGAGAAGCTACTAAACAGGCACATAGCAATAGTCGGCATGACAGGCTCAGGCAAAACCTACTTCATAAAAAGCATAATAACTAGATACATGCTGGAGCAAGCTCCTGACATACTGATAATAGACTGGAATGGTGAATACACCGATACAGTTTCAACGCTTTCTGGGACCATAAATATACATGAACCAAACTCAGTGGCCAATCCATCTGATGATTTTGGAAAAAACAAAAGGAAAACCACGCAAGCTTTGTTAAGTGGTCTATCATCTGTAAACCTATCACACCTGCGTTCTACCAATGAAAAAGGAGCAGCGGCTAATACCCTACTAAAAAATATTCTTGAACATATGCGCACAACGGAGCCAAGCACAAAGCACTACCATATGATCGTTCTTGATGAAGCGTGGAAGTTGCTGAACGATTTTGATATGCTTAACCAGCTTTTTCGCGAAGGTAGAAAGTATGGTTTTGGGATCATAGTATCAACACAGTTAGCAAACGACATAAACAACGTGATACTTGGCAATGCAGCGTGCATTGTAATATTCAGACAGGGCAGAAAGGAGGACCTTGACATGCTAAGAGAGTCAGGGGCTCTAGCAGACGATTTACCACCAGAACTGCCACAAGGTAGCTGCATAGTCTCTTTGGCTTACAAGCATGCACATATACAAAAACAGTTTGTTATAGAGAAGGTTGATGGTTTTATGATCAAAGAGCTTTATGTAAAGTGTGGTTCTATGAAAATAAGTATACCGGAACGTGTATTTGCTAGCGTAACCGAAAACCTAAGTATAAGCAACAATCTGAAAGGCAGCATCTTCACATTTGTTGAGGATTGCGGCAGAAGCATTGATCTGGCTGGCCTGATTCAATTGCTTTTAGGAATAGGGCTGGACAGACCAACAATTGTAAAGTATCTAAGAAATCTAGGGATCGACGATCTAAATATGGTGCGGGCTTATGAGACTGCCAAAAATTTCAAAAAATGATTCAGACGCCAAAACAATTATGTTATCATCAAACATATCTGTAAAAGCAAGGCTAAAAACAAGCTTTTCGTATCTTGAACAATACCTGAATGACATATATGCGTTAAAGCTGGTAAGCAGGGGCACACGACTGCTATATACGCTAAATGATGGAAGTAAAGCGTCTCCGTCTTTGGAGCTTAGCCCAAGAGGTATAACGCTGACAATATATTTTAGCGCGCCGAATGCATATTACAAAATTCTGAACATAAAACGACTGCTTTCCTTATTAGCTTATCTAAAAGACCTTTATGATGTTGAATTAGCTTCTATATACCCCACAATAATCGATGTGCTTACAGCTCTTTTACCAAAATACGAAGAAGTTAATATGGATATTAAGCAGCCCTCCAGAGAGCTGAGCTATGCGAACGTCGCACTGGCAAAAGAACTGTTCAGGCTCAGCAAGCAAGTCACATTGCTAGATAAAGGAAATTCCATCTATAAGGAGTTCTGCAAGGCAATGTTAGAAAGAGTCGGTGCCAACGGCGCAGATGCTATAATAACTTTTACCACCGATTTTGGTATAAATAAAAATCTGATAGAAACCGTGGCTAAGCTGTGCAATGAAAAAGTGGCAATGAAATGAGCACCTACAGAATTTATATAGAAGTTGCGATTATACTTGCAATTCTGACGACTTTGTTGATTGTAACGAAAGTTGCTTCAAACCTTTCATACATTGTATTTGGCGCGTTGCTATACCTGGCTCTTCACACATATTCGAATTGGAGCAATGAACATAAAGGCATATCCATATATTATGATGACCAGAGCCAAGGTTCCAATGCACCGGTATTGACGAAAGAAACGCTGATCAAAGCCTTAGAGCTAGCAACCTGCTCTAATAACAATAAATTCATAACTAAAGGGCTACCCGTTTCAAAGCAAGAACTAAAGCACTATCTTGCAATCGAGTTGCATAATCATATTACTTACGGCTTTGATGAGGAAATAGAGATGATTCTGAAGGAGCTTGAAGAAGATTGCAAGGTATCAGTTCGTGGTAACTTTATTATACTAAAAGCCGAGTTAGACAATTCAATAATAGCAAGGATAATTTATGAAGGGATGCTAAATCAGAGCTTATCCTGCGTGCCATCCACCATAAACGGACTGCTAAACGAAGCAAATCTAATTACTTTTCCCAAAGTAAATCGCATTACCATGCGACGCTTAGCAAAATCTAAAAATAGCTTCGTAGCGCTAACAAGAGAGTACCTTAAAAAGTTAGAATATGTGCAGCACACCTACTCAAAAAACAACAGCCTGCTTGGATTTCTACGCGATATAAACGCCGTTAAGGTAATTGCATACTAGAAATTATACGCTACGCATCAAGACTAGGTCTATATATTGGCATCATTCTATTGAACAGTTCATCGTTACAGATGATCTTCAATGAATTGAAGAACAGGCAGATAAGTTCTATAAGCTGGGATATGCTACGGGGTGCATTTTTACTAATCGCTCTATCTTTTTTGATTTATGTCGGCGTGTTCAATGTTTAAGATCATAAAAGAGCTCTACCACAAACGAAGTTCATACGAAAGTCTATTAGATTCAGCTCTTATAAGTGCTTCAATTCTTATGATTTTGTTATTTGGATTAATCGCGTTAAGTGCAGCAGACTTTAACACAGCCTTCTATTATCTATCATGTCTCTTCATATCTATAATTTTGCTTTACTTCGTCTTGAAGTATTCGCATGCTTATCTTAGAAGGACCGTTAAGCTGATAGTATTAGTAAACCTTACCGTTTCACTTGTTGCACTTTTGGTGATTATATAAGCAATATAGATTACTTTAGAATAGCTAGAGTTCCTAACAAATTATATGCCAAAGAAACGTTTTTCGAAATAATGGGTCGTAAAGGCTTTGCCTTGATATTTGATTTTAATTCGAGAAGCACAATTATAGCTATTGATCAGGATGATGCAGAAAAAATTCAGCACATACGCAATACCATTGTAGGACTTGAATTCGAGAAACTGAAAGCGCCTCCGCTTTCTACAAAATCTAAAATCAAACTATTTTACGTTTTTAGAAGACCCGAATCCATAAACTATGAAATATTTAACGACCTGTTCAACATTCACACAAGCAACTGCCTTTTCGGCATTTATTTCATGCCACAGACTTCTGAAGCCGTAGCAAAGTCAAAAAGATACATAGAGGGCATGTTAAGCAAAATCGCAGTGCGTGAAAACTCCTCTAAAAGTAGCTTTTATGGTGGTAATAGAACATCTTTGCAACATGAATTATTCAACGAATCTGAAGAAAAGCTAATGCTCAACGATATCCTCAATTCAACTAACGAATCACTCGTCAGCAATGGCATAGCATATAAAGTTGCTTTGTTCGTTATAGGAGATAATGACTTAATAGAAGATTATATAAAATCAAAATTTGTGGTCTTGGATGAAGAAAACCTTGAGCTATCGAGCCTTGAAGAGCTTGAGCACAGCATGGCAGACTTCAATACCATACCAGTAGGGCTTAATTTTGTGAAAAGCATGCTGAACTTCTGCGGCGCACCAGCACTTAGCTATATTGTTACTACAATGCCAGCAGTGTCAAAAGGCGATATTACCATCGGCACATACATGAAAGATGGCGCTTTGGAGACAAATGCCGATGTCAGTATAGACAAAACCATACTTAATCTTGGTTGCATCATAAGCGGCATGCCCGGCTCTGGAAAGACCAGATCTGCAATGAGCATCTTAGATAATATCATATGCTCCAAAAACGGGGATAAAACAAAGACAAAAGTTGCTGTGATAGCGTCAACTGATGAATGGGATTCATTTGCAAGCTCCCACAACATAAACCTAATAAGGCTGTGTGATGACAGAACACCGATTAACCTTTTCAGATGCCCGGATGGCACAGATGTTGTGCGATTTTATGAGGATCTGGCAATGGTTTTGGCTGATGCATCTGATGCGGGGCCGTATAGGAACCCCCTAGAAAAGTGCTTGCTTAACTCCTTTAGGCGTGTTTATTCTGACGCTAACACCCCAGACCCAATTAAAGTATTTGACGAGATAAACGAGGCAATAATTAGGCTCCATGCGAAAAGAACCAATGTTGGTATAAAGTACACAAAGCATGGCGAAAACATAAAATCTTCGTTAGAAGGGCTCATCGGTATACTGAGCAGACCTGAATACTCAGAAAGGAATGGTATTATCTTGGAAGAACTACTCAGAGATGGGATAGTATTCAACACCTCACGGGCAAGCATACAAGCAAAGAAGTATTTCTACGCTATTCTACTGAACCAGATCTACTCGACAACAACATCGCTAAACTCAAATGGCGACAACGAGCTCCGCTTACTTATTTGTGTTGAAGAGGCACAGCTTATATTTGGCGATAAAAGTACAGCAACAGTAAATGATATCATGTACAGACTGCAAGATTTCAGAAAGAAGGGCATAGGCTTGATCCTATTAGCTCATAATATAACCGACGTATTTGAAGGCATAAGAAGGCTCTGCCAGATAAAGCTCTATATGAAGCAGGCTCCAGATATTGCCCCAATAGCAGCAAAAGACCTAATATTTACTTATTCAACTTCTGATGAGGTAATAGCAAAGTTAAAACATCTGGACTCAAGAGTCGCGGCGTTGAACTATCTGATAAAAAACGACGATTATAATGCAGTGCAGGATACCATATTTATAAGGACCAAATCATATGTTGATGATGCTAATAATTGGAATAAAGAAGCAATTAAAGCCTATCTGACAAGAAAAAGGATAAAACTGCCTTCCTATATAATTTCTAAAATTGCTATTAAGAAAGTTGATCCACCACAAAGCAAAATCACAAAGCTGCGGATATCGTATCTCGGTGAGGATGTCGGAGAATACTACATGAATCAGAGTGATAATACAACTACTGTAGAGCAAAAACTTATAGAAGGCAGAGAATATTCGCTATCTCTTTTAAATGAAAGAAATAGGATTGTAAAATCCCTAAAATTTATAGCAAAACGGGCTATAGAATTATCTCTTTACAACGAAGAAGTAATTGTCAATTGATATTCGGCACACACTTGAAGATAAGAATCTAAGAACGGTCTGGCATCTAAACCAGCACATTCGAGATTGTGTGCAAAAATTTTTGCATTAGGGCCATAAGTCAGAATTGTTTTTGCGCCTGTCTGTTCAATGTATTCAAGACCTTGTGAAAAGTCTGCATGGTCGCTCAACGCAAACTGCGCATCTGTGCTAAACCTGAACATTTTTGCAAAGCCGGTCGCTAAGGCGGTGAAGACCCTCTTATTATACAAGCATCCAAGCATAGACGCAAGACTTTCCAAGTTTCTATTCTCAACTATCCCAACAAAATTATGGCTAAGCATTGATTCATATTCGCTATTAGGGTCGTAGGCCGAAGCGTATTTTAACGCGATACCGTGTTTCTCATAAACTTTGTTTATTTGGCTTATTTTCTTGCTTACCACTGGAATAACATTTACCATATTTAGTATTTTTATTATTTCTTGCGCCTTAGCCATCGCATATGCCCCAAAAAGCACAATTCCAGAATCAAGAGCGGATAAAGTCCATTCTTGAAGTTCAGACTCAACATTGTTTCTCTCATCGAAAGTAACTTCCGGATAGGGGTATGTTGAATCTATAATTAATACATCTGCCTTTTTTATTAGAATTTTCGGTGCAGCCATTGACTCCTGAAGGAGAAAATCGCCGCTATAAAGCACACCCTTTCCTGAAATTTCATCATTAATAAGCAACTGTTTGGAGCCTAACATATGGCCCGAGTCTATGAGCTCGGCATTTTCTATTTTGGGTGAATTATGAATATTTATTCCATAAGTGCCATTCACCAGCTCTATGGTTTGGTTGCTTGCAACTACCGCCTTGGCACTTTTAGCTCCAGCAACATGGTCTGAATGTGCGTGCGATATGAAATCAAGATCCGCACCGCGCTCTTTTCTATCGAGGGCTATGTTTAACCCATTTACATGTAGCATCTGGTCGCCATTTATGCTATCCTGAAGGTCTTGAAGATATCACAGCAATAATTTAAATAGGTTAGTTATTACTTTTGGAACAACCAGTCTACTAAAAGTTAAAATACATTCGTTTGCAACTATTACCGTGATTTAAGGCGAACTTATAAAGAACCACGCCCTAAAGAGGAGATGAAATGACAACTAAAAATGTGATTAAGATGGAAGCAAGAGAAGAAGTCGCAAAACGGTATAAAAAAGAAGAATTAAATTATAGGTCAGATGGTAGATTAGAATGGGTATGCAAACACGGAATAGGTCATACTATATGGTATCCAAAAAAGATGGGTTCAGCAGGTGGTGTTCATGGATGTGATGGTTGTTGCAGGAAACAACCTCTTTCCTCGCCCAGCTTAAAAGCCGGGGTTTCTAGAGGCGCTGAATAATGATAGAAGATGTTATAATAATAGGATCCGGACCTGCTGGGCTTAGCGCTGCCTTGTATACTGCACGTGAAGGCTTTAATCCACTAGTAATAACAGGGCTTAGCGCCGGTGGGCAGCTACTTCTTACGAATATTGTTGAAAACTATCCTGCATTTCCTGAAGGTGTGCAGGGTTCTGAACTGGTTGAACTTATACGTAAACAAGCCGAAAAGTTCGGGACCAGATTCATAAACGAAGACGTTGTTGATGTTGACTTTAGCGTCAAACCATTAAGGATTAAAACTGCATCAAAAGAGTATCAAGCCAACTGCATTATAATCGCTTCTGGTGCATCATCAAATTGGCTCGGCTTGCCGTCAGAACAAAAACTAATCGGAAAGGGGGTTAGCAGTTGTGCAACATGCGATGCGCCCTTCTTCAAAAACAAGGACGTTATAGTTGTGGGTGGCGGCGATACCGCAATGGAAGATTCACTATTTCTTACAAAATTTGCAAAAAGTGTAACAATAGTTCATAGGCGTGATCAATTCCGTGCAAGTAAGATAATGCAAGACAGAGTTTTATCCAATCCAAAAACAAAGGTTATATGGAACAGCGCTTTAGAAGAGATTCTTGGTAAAACAGTCGTTACCGGTGCAAAAGTAAAGGACCTCCTGACTAATAAGACAACAACACTTAACGTGCAGGGGATTTTCATAGCGATAGGCTATACGCCAAATACAAAGTTCCTTGCAAATAAGCTAAAGTTGGATAAAAATGGCTATATAATAACCAAAGACGAAGTTAAAACCGACATACAGGGCGTCTATGTTGCCGGTGATGTTGCCGACAAGGTTTACAGGCAGGCTGCTACTGCCGCAGGCAGCGGTGTAAAGGCTGCCATTGAAGTTAGAACATACCTTCAAAACCTTCATTATAAAAACAGAGCCTAGTTTGCTATTATTTTTAAGTTTGAGCATCCAATCCTGAATATTGCGGTTTTAAGATGGCTGAATTTAGAGAGCAGATATTTGCGGGTAGCTTCTATCCAAAAAGCAAAACAGAGATAGAAAAATTTATTGACGAGGCGTTATCAAATGCAGAATTTAACCGCAACTCTGTAGCCAACGCCTATTCATTTGTAGCACCACACGCCGGTTACATGTACTCTGGGAAAACAGCTGCTTATACGTACAAGGCACTTTCACTGAGCTCTAAAGCCAAAAGCGCCAATTATGTTGCTATAATAGGCCCAAACCATACGGGCATAGGTATGCCACTAGCAATTTCTTTAAAAGACTGGAAAACCCCGCTGGGCATAGTGAGGAACGCTAAAGAGCTTTCAAACGAGATCATACAAGAAGCACATGAAATAAGTATCGACGAAGCTGCACACGTAGATGAGCATTCGATAGAAGTGCAGTTGCCATTTCTGCAAAGAACTCTGAATAGACCAGCAACATTTATTTGCATGGGTGATCAAAGTTTGGAAGCAAGCAAGATGGTTGCTGGTGCAATACTCAATGCTGAAACCAAGCTCGGCAAAAAGGTGGTTGTTATAGCAAGTTCTGATTTCAATCATTATGAATCAGCAGAGATAGCAAAGGAGAAGGACGAAGAGCTCATAAATGCCATGGAAAAACTTGATTACTCATTATTTAACACGCTTATAAATGAGATTGATGATTCAGCATGCGGTTACGGGCCTATAACTGTAGCTATGATGTTCGCAGAAAAGCATGGCGCCAAAAAGGGAATAAACCTAAAATACAGCAACTCCGGCGATCAGACGCACGATTATAGCAGCGTAGTTGCTTATTGTTCTGAGGTATTTGTATAGTGTATAATCGAATGGGGCCAACTTGAAAACTTCTCCCGACACCCTAAAATCAGAGCCGATAAACGTTTAGATTATACGTGCTTTATAATTTCCTTCAACTCCTGCCCGTCTACATTAAGTCTATGCTTTGACATTATTGCCTTTATTAAAAGCTCCCTTGAAATTTTCTCCTTTTGCATGCTTGCTTCTTGCTTTATAAGACTTTTTAGGGCGGCGCCCTTTATCCTTTCTAGTTTGTTGCTTTTTATAATTTGTTTTAGATCCTGGTTTCCCTTAACTAGTAATTTTAGCAACTCTTCTACGGCCTGTTTTGTTATCAAACCCTCTGCATAAATATTGAAAAGTTCTACAAGCCCTTTCTCCTTTATCGAGTCGATGTCGAAGCCTTCACGTTTCAGCTCCGTAAATTTTTGTGATAATATGTTCGCTATAAACTCCTTGTCTGCCCTTGTATTTTTTGATAGAAACTTGTAAAGTTGGAGTTTGGGGGATAATATCATTGTGTTAACAAGTTCCTTCCTTTTTAGTTCCTTGCTTAGATTAGCTATCTCATTTTCTATGTCAGGCGCATTTTGCATTGCCTCTTTCAGCATCGTCTCTGTTATTAGGACGGGCTTTGCATCGGTTTCTGGATACATCCTCGAGCCTCCAGGCAGTGGCCTCAAGAACTTGGTGGTGTATAACTCTATACTTAAAACGCCCCTGGTCTCTCTTGGCACCCCCATCATTGCATACCTTGCTCTTTCTGTGGCAAGATGCGATGCTCCTTCTACAACCCCCCTCCTTCCAGCTATGAGTATAAATGCGTCCTCGTTTTTAAGCTCAAGCCTCTTAATTATCCTGTTAATCTCATTATCTAAAAATCCATAGTGGCCTAAGTCCTCATCACTATGTATTATTCCTCCAACTCCAGCCATTTTTGCATAGTCGCTTATTTCGGTTCCGAGTCTTCTTTCGGGATTGATTTCTGTACCCAAAGTACCTTTAAAGCCTTTTAGTCCAAAGCCCATTACTATGCCGTCTTTCCCTAATGCGTTTTTTATTACAGACACATTTGTGGAATCAAAAATGTCTGTTAACTCTTTTGCTTCATAGACTTTTGCGTGTCTGTGCACTAAAAGTTTCTTTATCTCTATGAGTTTTTGCTGCCTTATTACCTCATTTTCTATCATCTTGTCCAAAACGTCAAGCTCCTGCAGGCCCTTTATCTCTACTCTCGCACCCTCCCTTATTGATACATTGACGTCCTGTCTAATAGAACCTATACCCCTTTGCACACCACCCGCTATCCTAAGTAAGGTACCGATCTGCAGTGCAGCTACTTTTGCCTCTTGTGGTGTGGTAATATCAGGTGCCGTATCAATCTCTATCAAGGGTATGCCAACTCTGTCTGTATTGTATATAATACCAGATTGCGTGCTGTCCTCTATACCAGAAGATTCCTCTTCTACGAAAAGTGCAGGTATGCTAATTTTATGACCATTAACCATCATGCTGCCATTCATTCCTATGAGAATGCTACGCTGAAAAGCGGTTGGGTTGCTGCCATCAACCACCTCCTTCCTCATAGGTTCTAGCTCATTGATGGTGCGCATATTAAGGGCATGAGCAAGAGACAAAGCAATCTTTAATGCCTGTCTATTGACACTGTGTGGCGGCTCTTCATCTATATCAACAAGGCAGGAATGCCCCCTGAATATATTGTATCTGAACTCACGCCTTCGCATGCTTTCGAATGTCGCAGCAGGGTCTATTGAGCCGAGCTCTCCAGCAACCGCCTTCTGGTATCTTATTATATTGCCTGTTATTTCGTCTTTGGCAAGCTCAGCGCTGCACGAGCAGAAAAGCTTTAGGTCTGTGGCAAGCCTTTGGTGTATCTCAAGGCCACATAGGAAGCCAAGCCCCTTGTATTGCTCTTCTTTCACGCTCATCCCTAAATCAAACAAGAAATCCGTTGTAATCAGACCTTTGGTTTATCTCGCCAACAATGTTTTCACTTAAAAGCTTCAATGCCCTATCTTTCCTATAGTTGCCCAGCAGCCACCCAAGCTTTATGTATGCGACCTCAGGTAGCATATCCTCGCAATATACCACACCGGCATTGCTCAAAAGCCTCAGAGTTCTATACACCCTGCCATTGACCCTACCATAAAGGCACTGCGAAGTCATGCCTATTATCATGCCATTGTCTATGGCACGTTCTATATGTTGCAACCATAGCACAGACGT
>Ga0315281_10006638_pt1 | contig 16425 bp, 26 predicted proteins | sample YL17G07_0_MG_FD_204540 | JGI IMG/M metagenome (GOLD analysis project Ga0315281, IMG submission 204540) | Sediment microbial communities from Yellowstone Lake, YNP, Wyoming, USA - YL17G07_0 | ecosystem: Environmental > Aquatic > Freshwater > Lake > Sediment | place: USA: Wyoming | collected... | reverse complement strand
TGTTCGCGCCATGAGCGCGAAGGAAATATCCGATATTCCCTTCTAGCAGGACATTGGTGTGCTGTCCGTTATCCCCTACCAGCGCCAGGAAAGTATTACGCCCACCGCTACCACCGTACCCGATGGTATGCGCTCGATTCACCGTGAAACGGGCGTTAAGACATTGCTGATGGCACTCGATGACGTTGTTGGCGTAGGCTATGAAATTGTTGTGGGCACTTAAACCATCGATGTCGTTGAACAGTAGAGAGTCGCTGTACGAGAATTGTAAGTCCGCTCGGTCAACCGCCACGTTCGTTTTACGCGCTCCGGCATTGAGTCCCGCCACTTGCAGGGCAAAACCCAAAGAACCTTGGCCCCCGCCCGTAGCGGGCCGCCCCGAGGTATACCACGCGCTGACATCATGAATATAAATCCCATCGCCGGAACCCGCCGCAAAATTGAAAGAGAAATTCTCGAAAAATCGAACATCCACTTCCGAGAGTTCAAAGTTATAACAGGCATCGCCGCGAATCCCGGTATCGAAACTCGCGCTGGTCATGGTGATGCCCGTGGGCGCGGTTGTCGTTCCAAAGTTTCCGTAGAGTCGTGAAGTTCCCGTGTCCCAAAACGCCGTGTACACTGTGGCCCGACACAAAGCCAGTGAGGCAACCGTGGCAAAGCGCCCAGCAGTACGACCAATGACACTATCCGGGGCAACCGTGGCCAGCGCCGCGTCGAAATAGATAAAATGCAGACCGGCGGTAGGGTGATACCACACCCCGGACGTAGAATCAGCTATCCAGCCACTATTCACAGCCACCGCGCCGGTTAACATGGGGCGGGCGAGAGCGTCCCCATAATCCACGATCTCAAAACCGTTTCCGGTCACTGACCACGGTTCGTTGAACACAGAGCCGCGCTTGAGGCGGGCCTTGATTCCGGTCAGGGCCGTCAGAGATGCCAGCGTATTGTAGGGCGAGGCAAGCGAACCGTTGCCACCACCCGCTGCCGCTGAATCGAAGAACTTCTCGGTCAGGGCCATTTAAGTTCCCCACACGACGCCGATAGTGGGCGTGCCAGATTCCGCGATCAGACTCAGGTGGGTGTCCAAAGCAGCGAGAGACAATATGATGGCATCGACGGGGTTAGTTCCCGCTGCTGTGCCGGGTACGCGAACACCAGAAGTAGTCGTTGCCAGCACACCGGAACTTCCCAACGCCGCCCGTACTGCTGTCGTTCCACTGACAGGAAACAGCATGACTTTGGTAGCTCCAGCAGGGGCCGCTTCTTTATGCTCCACCCCGCACAGAACGTCGGTATCGGCAGAATCTTCGGGAATAAAATTGTTCCCGCCCAAGGATGTAAGTGCCACACCAAGCTGATCTACGAGAGTGACCAGCCTCGCGCCGTAGATGCTGAACGCATTGAAATCTCCGTTTTCTTGGCGCTCGTAAACAATCTTGGAGACGGTGTCGTAAAACAGCCGTTCCTCGCCGGGTATCTTAATCATCGACATGCTCGTTCTCCTTAAAATTTATGACTGGTACGATCGCCCTGGCTTGGCCCGGCCAGCGGGCTCGGTGGGCGGAATAGCGGCCTGTGGTGTGGCATGCTTATGCAAATCGACCGCCAGACTTTCTCTCGACAGATCGCGCTGCGCGTTGACCTTGATGGCGACGTTAGCCAACCGCTCCTTGAGGTCGGCGAGCGAGGTTGATTCCTTGCTGGCGTTGCTGATTTCCGTGATAAATATCTGCGTCTGACGGTCACGCTCCTGCTGCTGCCCCTCGAATTGCTGCTGCAACATTGTCAGGCGCGTGGTGGACTGATCCTTGAACTGCGCCAGCCCCTTCTCCAGATCGGCCCGGATCTGCGCCACCGCCACCCGCGGATCGCTCGGCCCGTTCTTCGCCATCTCGTCGATCTGCGCCTGTTCTTCCTCGGTGTACTGGAACTTCTTGGGGTCAAGGTGCTTGCTCTTGCAGTATTCACCAAACCACTTCTTCGGATTCACGCCAAAGGCGGGGTTGGTAACGATCTGCCCCATTTCGACAATCGTTTGGTTTTCCAGCTCGCGCTGTACCAGGGCTGATGAACCGCGCGCGTCGATCTGGTAGTCGCCTTTCTCGTCGTCCTCGCCGTACTGCATCAGCCAAACGTAGTAGCGGCGAACGTGCGGCTCGGTGATGGAGTCGTCGTAGCCCTTCGCCAGTCTACGCAGCACCACCCCGTAGTTGTTGTTCAACATCTGCATGCCGCCCAGCGTGTCCGGCGCGTTTCCCTGCTGGCCCTGCATGAGCAACGGCAGCCCGGTCACGTCCTCGGCGAGCTTCATGCCGAAGTCGATGATGGCCTTCAACTCGGCCTGCTTGCTGTCGATGTTGAATACGCTGAACGCCTGCTTTATATCCTGAATGTCGGCGCCTTCGGAGATGTACCAGACTTTCCTGGGCGTCAGCGTGTTCTTTCCGTCTGCTGGCGTAACCACGCCCAGCCGGATAACGATCTGCGGGCCGGCGGAAAGTCCGGCGTTATCCATCATGTTGCGGGTGGCGGCGTTGACCATGCGCTGCGGAGTGCGGATCTGGCGCGAGACGCCGATACCGGCCCAGCGCCCGGAGATGGACTGCCACACCATTACATCGTAGGGGAACTCGCCGGTATCCAGATGGTTCAGCGATCCCTTGATAACCCGGTTGTTCACCATGGTCAGCACACCATGGACAACCTCGTAATCGTCGCACTTACAGCCCAGCGCCTCGATGTCCTCTTTGTCGATGATGCCGTGGTAATACCAAATCTCGAAACGATCCTTGATGTCCTGCTGTTCTTGCTTGCCGTTGGCGTCGGCTATCTCAGCCTTCTGCGGGCCTTCGGCAAGGCACTTGTCGATCTGGCCTTCCAAGTATCCTGGCGTGCCTTTCAGGTCGTCGAGCTTCTTGCGCGTGATGTGGTCGCGCTCCCAAATGAAGGAACCGTTGTGGATGTTCTCGCCACACGCCGGATCGGGAAACAGGTTCTTTGCGTCTACATATTTCGAGGCAGGCTTGATCTCGGTCTTGACCACCAGTGTTGGGACGCCGTCTTGATTATCGACCACCTGGCTCTTGCGCTTCACCGGAATCGGGCCTTTTATGACGCCGGTTCCAATGCGGGCGCAGGCGTCGATAACCTTGCGTGCCTCGGCGTGGAACTGGCATTCCACGAACCAGTCGTCGAGGCGGGTCTGCGCCTTCTCGGCCCGGGCCTTGGCCTCGGCCATCTCGGCTTGCGCCTTTTCCATGGACTGTTTCACGACCGGCGCGAGCTGATCTTGCGTTGCGTTCGGCCCCATCTGTTGAAGGATGGACACCTTCACGGCCTGGCTGAGCTTTCCCTTGGCGAGATCCGCCAGATCGGCGACCGGCGTAGCCGTCAGCGAGAACGCCCGATCATCCGTTGGCATCAGCATGTCGCTGACCTTGGCCGCGGCTGAGTCGCAGTAAGGCCGCGTGAGGTTGACGAATACGTTAGAGCGCACTTCCCCGGTGGTTGCCGGCGCCATGGTCTGCCCCGGCGGCTTAGACGCCCAACTCGAGCTGCCGGCCTTCATCTCCTCACGGTTGGCGTCGTCAATGCCCTCGTAGAACTCGGTATCTTCTTCCCACTGTTTGTCGATACCCAGCGCGATGCGCCCGTCGATGGCATCCTTCCGGCTCTTGGTGAGCGTCATGCCCAAGGCGTCGAGACGCACCGCGCGCGCTTCCTCTATCTTGGCATGGGCTTCGGCCAGGGCGGCGGATTGGCGCGCGGTCAGCCTGACCGCCACAGGCGGGGCTGCGGCGGGTGTCGTTGGCTGCGCCATTAACCCTCCACCGGTTCGTAGGTTGCTGCAAACACGTCAGGCTTGCAGGGATATCTCTCGCCTTTAACTCCAGTGATGATCCAGTCGCCGGGGCAGACAATGTGCCCACCTTCCAGCGTGTCGATAAAGCCATGCTCGTGCATGCGGACGCCACAGTGCTGGCAAACTCGGGATACGTCCTCGGCTGGCGTGCGGTAATAGCGCACCACCTTGCCCTCGCTCATGAAGCGACCGGCCTCGCCCTCGATCCAGATGCAGCCGTCGTCCGGGTGATCGCCGTTCTTGTGCCATGGCGTTGCCTGCACGACGACCGGCTTTTTGCGAAACAATCCCATTGTTATCGGTTTCCTATGCCATTGTTTCAGTAGCCCATGCCGGGATCGGATGGGCGGAATGATTGTGTTGCTGGAATCTTTTTGGCGTCCTCGTTGCTCATTTGCTCTGCGGACACGCAGATATACCGATAGTTGTCGGCGCCATGACTTGCTTCATCGTGCTGCGGATCGCCGGGTTCGTTCGTCACTGAACTGACAACCCGCTTGTAACGCTTGAGGCTACTCACCAGCGGAGCGGCCTTCGCCTTATCAAAGTAAAAGCGCCCGAATGTTTCGCGTGCCACGCGGATACCGGACTCTACATCCAGCTTCGGCACAATTTTCACGTCCCAGCCATGCCGCTCCATGATCTGCCTGGCTGATTTCCCTATCTTGTAGTCCTTTGTTTCGCCGTCATGGGGGAGCCACATCTTTCCCCAATTCAGGCGCTTCTCCTTCAAGATGGACGAGTAGTAATCGAGCGTGCGGTGATCATCCACGATGCAGTCGATAACCCTGATGTCAGCCACGCCACGTTGCACGAGAGAAATAAACATCTTGTCATTCCACCCCAGGTCGAACACAACATGCACCTTGAGCATGGAATCGTATGGCACGTTGCAAATGCGGCGCTGTTCCAGTGCCGCGCGGATCTCGTTGGCGTATATGGCGCCCTCGACAGCGGCTTTACAGGCGCCCTCCCAAATGTTCGCGTATTCGTCAGCCGGCTTCGTGCGCTTCGCGTGCAGCCGCTCCTTCTCCAGCACTTCAGGGAACCACGGGTTGTCGGTGTAGTTGACCTTGATCACCATCGAGTCAGGAGGCGGATTCTCGACAAACCGAACGAAAGTATCGTCGGTGTCCAGATCAGGGTTGAAACTCACCCATATCTCGCTGCCGTCTTTGCGGATCGTCGGGATCAGGATGTCCCACGACTTCTTGCTGACCGTCTGACCTTCCTCCACCCAGCAGATGTCACAGCCCTCGAAGGACTTGATCGACTCTACGGTGTGGACGTTAAGGCCGGTGAACGTGAAGGTGGTGCCATTCTTGCCGCGTATCTCAGTCTCTAACGGGTCGTAGAATGCGCCGAGCCCCAAAGCTTGGATCTGATCGCACAACAGCGTGTGAACGGATTGCTTGATTGACTTCTGTACTTCGCGGGCACACAGGACTCGTATCGGGATTTCCTGTATCCCCAGCATGAGCAGCGCCCTGGCGAACGACCAGCTCTTAGAGCTACCTCGTCCTCCATAGGCGACTTTGTAACGGTGTTTCTCGAACAGGTACTTGAGTTTCTTGGGGAATCTGGCGCGCGCTTCTTGTTGCGCGCTCACTCAAACGTCACCTTGATGATGACAGGGATAGTGCCGCCCGGGCCTGTGCCTTCGATCGCTTGTGGAACTTTTCCCTCTACGCGGTCGCCGAACTCCTTGAGCGCCGGGACATCGCCTTTCCCGGCTTTCTTCACTAGCTTGTCAGCAAGCCGGTTCATCATGGTGTAGTTGCCCTCTCCTTTCGGGCCTTTTGCAGCACGAGCGGCGGCACGACGCACAGCATCAGACCAGCAGCGCCCTTGTACTGCGTTTTGATTTCCGAGTGGAGCACCGCCCTTGTTGTTTTTAGTTTTACCTTCTTGTTTTTTATTATCTTTTTTTTGTTGAGTTGGTGCTTTTTTCTTGCTGCGCTTCTTCACTGATGCCTCACTTGCGTTTATGCAGGACGCGATTCGCCTTCGCGCGTATCTGCGCGGCTTGGCCTGCGGAGAGATTGCCCTTGTTGACCTGTTGCGTGGCTCGGGCCTTCGCATTGGCCGCGTGCGCACGGTCAGGCATGGGATACTTGCGTTTTCCCGGCAAACCGAACTTTTCTGCGGGAATTTTGCTGCGCATCGCCGCGTTGATGATGCCCATTACCTGCCCTTCTTCTTACAGTAGCGCCCGGTCTTGGGGTGGCGAACGTCATGCGCGGGCTTCTTCATGGCGCTGTTAATCAGCCCACGCTTGGTGCCTGGGGCCACCTTCCCGATCCGGGATGGCGTGCCGCTGTAGGATTGCATGGCCATGTCAGACGGCTCCGGGCCTCATCTTCGGCATTTCAGGGGCTTTGCCGGTGACGCTTTGGTAGCCGGCGTTGAGATCCGCCTGGCCTCGCGCGGCGGCTTCCGGGCTGGGGCCGGTGAGCAGGTCTTTGGCGATGCTCAGCGCCTCGTCCACGCTGCCGGCGGGCTGCATGTTGGCGTCGTCCATGCCGCCGCCTTCCGCTTCCGGGCCGACCATGAACGTGCCATCGGTTTTCAGTTCGATGGCGATAACTACCCTGTCCGTGGCCTGTTCCTGGGTGTCGCCCTGCGGCATGCCGCCTGGCTGCATCATCTGGTTATCGTCGGGCATGCTGGCTTTCTCCTGAGTTACCGAACGTGAGGTTGACGCTCCCGGTGTTGCGTCGCTCCGCAACGTCATTCACTCCCTTGGGGGCGTAATGGAGTCCGATCCCGATCAGGCCGATAACCGCCAGCGCGTTACAGTGGTACTTCTCGCACAGACTATCGTGATTCGACTGAGATCCAACCGGCGCGCTCGCCGTGGTGATCGTGGTAACGGCCGGAGGCGGCGCGCTGGGCTTGTCATTGTCGTGCGCCATGACGGGAAGCGTGAATACAAAAAAGAGCAGGATAATTTGAATCAGGTGCTTGAGCATTAAAGTCTCCTAACAGGTAATAATTTCGCCATTCGTGATGAAACCATGCCAACCGCAGGCGCCTTGCAGCAAGATGCTCGGTTGCGTTGTCAGGTTGGAATAACCCGCGCCACTCACCCCCCACCGAGTCGGGGCGCCTTCTGTATTATGGGCGCCAAGGTTATCTGGTACTCCGCGATCCCGGAAAGTAACGTCGATCAGATGTGTGCCGATCATCCCGCCGTTCTTCTCAAAGCATTTCGGACAACCTAACCAAATCCCTTGCGCCTCAGCTAGAGAATCAACGTGGGTCATGAATCTCTGTTGATACGGCACAGGGTTTAAATCGTCCTGGGTGATGGTGCGCTCGCCGTAAGTAATGAATTGAGGCTCAAGATCAGTAAGTTTCACGGACATCCCGGCGACATGCCGTGACCGCCGTATATTTTGCGCTCCCACAGCGACTTTGCTTTCCATGCGTCGGTGGGGAGCCATTGGATGTTGAACACAGCATCGACGCCGCCGCACGCCAGCGGGATAACGTGATCCATCACCCAGCCAGGACAGGAGCCTGTCGTCAATCCGTTCGCGGGGCATGGGTGCGCCTGTTTAAAGTAGTTCAGGACGTTCGTGCTACGCAGGATACGCCCGTCAGCGGCGCGCTCAGGGACACTGCAGCAGCGCGTCTCAGTCAGCCGATCAACGCTTTTCGTTATCGTTGTCTCCGTAACACCCGGCAATACCGCAAAGGATGATGGCAAAAAAAACAGGAGACCGATTAAACCGAGCATGAGGCGAGCCAGCATTTTCACTTGTCGTCCTCCATCATCTGCATAAGCGCAAAATGTACCGGGATAACCAGCGGCGCCAGCTTGACGCAAATACCCACCAGCAAGCCGCCTTCGGTTTGACCTTCCACCAGCGGTTGCCAGCCGGCGTAGTACAGGCGGCTGACATCCCAGGCCGGCAAGCAGAACGGTTCGCTCATGCGTTTAGTGGCAAGTCCTTCACTTCGCCGGTGTCCAGGTTGACCGAGATCGGCTTCTGGTTGGGACAATGGAATGACAGGCAGCGTCCGTTCAGCACAAACTCCGTTCGCTCGTCAAACCCATCCGGCAGTTCAAAAGAAAAAACGCAACCGCATTTTTTCTTTATGTTGATCTGCATTTACGCAGGCGAGACGTTGATCGCCTGCATGCCCTTGGGGCCGCGCTGCGATTCAAACTCTACCTGCTGGCCTTCGCTCAGATTGCGCCGGCCCTGGCCGACGATCCCGGTGTAGTGGACGAATAAATCTTCACTACCGTCCTCGGGGCTGATGAATCCGTAACCCTTTGCCTCGTTAAACCATTTCACTGTTCCAAGCATGACGCTGCTTCTCCTTGCGATATTTTCTATTCATTGAATTGTGGCAAATGCGACATTTCCTACAACCGTGATTCGGCGGCGATTTGCTGCATGTTATTTGCCCCGTTGATTGAAAAAATCCCCCTCGTGAGAGGGGGCATAAAACCACCACTTCTAGGAGGAGCCCTTCAAAATATCGAGCTGAGCAATCGTGCGGTGCGCACGCGCTTTACATTCGCCCTTCAAGCATGTCAGATATTCGCGCAAGAGCTGGATATTCAGCCCGCGCAGATGGGAGTTGATCTTCGCCATTTTCTGATGCGCTTCGGTACGCTTCCACTTTACGTCAGCGGACAGGTCGAAGTTATGGCGCCAGCCTATTGCGAAGTCGATGCACTCGGTCATTACCTGCGTCGCTTTCGGCGTCGGCGAGCTGAAATAGAAATGCGGACGCGTGTAGCCGTGCCGCGGCTCTTGCTGTTCAACTTGGTACGCGGGATCTTGTCCCATCTTATTGCGTTGAAATCTATCGTGATTATTCATGTTACATGACATGCTCCGGGCAAAAAAAATCCCGGCGGTTGCCCGTCGGGATTCGGTAGAGAGGTAACTATTCCAGCGTGACATAAATGATACTCGACCCGGACAAATACGCAATAGGAACAGCAGTCAATCTCGACTATCTTCTTCCGGCTCCGGCACCATCCCGGCCATAATCATGGGTTCGAGCAGGGCGTCGTAACAAGCATGTTCCAGCCGGTACAAAACGTCGTGGATACCGAGTATGTGCTGGCCCCGGTAATGCCGGCCATATGACCACCGGCGCAAGGTGCGGTCGTCCACGTCGTAATGCTTGGCCCACCAGACATCCGTGTGATCCCGGCGATATCCGCCCCATGCGCGGAGAATATCGGCCATGTAGTAGAGTTTTATGCTCGGAAGCTCGTCGCGCAGCAGGTTCAGCACGCGCAGCAGGTACTTGCGTTTGTCCTGTTCCATCTTTCCTGTCAGCGGCTTGGCGTAGCGGGCGATCAGCACTGCCTGTTGGTCGATGGTAAGGTGGCGCGCCAGGAGTACCGCTATCAAGGCGCCTTGGGCGGCCCGATCCCAGCCGTTCAGTTCCCCGGTCACTTCCTCCGGTAGCTTGACGGTTCCTCCGCGCAGATCCCGGAAGAATGGACTGATATCGACGACTGGCCTCCCTTCAACTGCAAACGCATAACGCACCGCGGATTCGACACTTCGGAACCGGGGGCTATCTGCCATGAAAGGCTTTCCTACGTTTCTCGGTTGCTTCCCGGAGTTCGCGCGCGGCCCGGCACTGATCCGAAGCGATCCGGCGTTGCGCTCGCATAGCAAAGTATTCGCTGACACGTTTTTTAATTTCTTCCCTCTGGTGTTCGGGCGCTTGTTCCAAAGCTTTTCGGCGTTCCTCCACATCCGTCATAAGGACGATGGCGCAAAAGTGATTCATGATCTCCTGGCGGTCATTCATGTCACCGCTTCCTTCTCTTGACAATCTCGATATCAACCCCGAAGGAAGCCCGAACTAGTCTGCGCTTGAGCTTGCTTAACGCCATATCCATGCCCTTGCAATCAATCGTGTGGATCGTGCCGCTTTTCTTCTCCCGATACCGGAAATCGGCTATCACGGTGCAGACGTGTATGCCGTTTATGTCGATGCTGAACTTCGGCTGTAACTCGATATCGGTGATCTCCCCTGCACGCTCGCATAGCTTGAGTTCCGCAAAATACTTTGCCTCAAGCGAACTGGCGAACTTTATGCCGTCCACCATCAAAGGCTTGGCCTTGTACTTGTGCGGCTTCTTGCCGAGACGCAGGGGGATCAAAGATGCCTCCATGTATCCTTTGTTCCGGTTCTGACTTGCATCTTAAATGCCGCGACACCCATAATTACATCTTCTGCATCCCGAGCCACAATTACAGGAATAGCCCATCGTGCAATTCTTTTCTTCGTGGTATCCGTAAGATCATCTCCTTTCGGGGGGACGACGATGAAATCATTGAATGTGCCGTTTCCTAGCCATCTGAGAAATAAGCAATCACGAATCCCATATTCGTTTCGGATATATTTCACAAAAATACGATGAGCCCGCAGATTGTCTGCGATGGCCAGGAAGGCGGCATTCTCCGATCTCATTACTCCACCACACCCCAATCGTCAGCCAGCATGTCAGTCTGCGAACACAGCCACGGCACGATCTGGCCATCAGCGGTTTTCATATCGACGTGCGCGTGGTAGTTGATTGTCGTGCCTTCGGGGTAGATACCGAGCAGCGGCGGACGGTTCACTTGGAAAGTGCTGCCGCCTACCAAGAAGATAAACATTCCACGGCCATTCCAGCCTGACCGTGCAGCTTTCTTGCCAGCTTTTACTTCGATTAGTGCTTGCGAAAAATCCATGTTTGTTCTCCTGTTAAAACATGACGCCCAGGTGGGCGCCATGTGGTTTCAATGTGACTTCAATGTGAATCCAAGGTGTTTGACGTTAGCCGCCTGCTCCGATACCACCGAAGCGCGCCTTGGGGTCACCAGGAAACTCTGGCGTTGGTACCTCCTGCACATCCGCTGTCGGACCTTCGCCTTGGCCGTTATCGGGAGCGGGAGAAGGTGGCGGAATGGCGTGCAGCGTCGCCAGGATCTCGCCGGCGGCCACGGCTTTCTGGTAAGGCATCCAATGGCAGAAGCCATGAAGCGCATCGCTGGTTTCTCCTTCGTTTACCAGAGGAACCTCGGTGCGGGCATACTGCATCCCGTTGGCGTCAACGATAGACAGATTCACCAGATTGTCGTTGTGGACGAAAGCCACGGTAGCGGCATGCGGCTGGTTTCCTTCGGCGGCATGATCCCCAGGCCCGGGGACGTACAACACGACGCGGCCTATGGTTGGTACGATCTTTGTTCCCATCTTCATTTTCATTCTCCTGTTGCGGTTGCCGCCGCTTCGCCGGGGGCGGTGTTGCCGGTTTCAAAAGGCGTTTCCATCTGCGTCCGGTAGGTCTTTTCGAGCAAAGGGATTAAGCCCTGAATCGGTCGCATGTTTTCGTACTCGCAATAAAGTGTCGGCACGCCGTGTCCGAAATCGCGGGTCTTGAGCATCTTCACGTCTTTGGCTGCAAGCCAGCCCATCAGCGAGACATCACACTCCCCCAGCTCGGGGCGCACGGCCTCGATGCGCGCGCCGATATACAAGTCGGCGCAGTCCCACTGTTTATGCGGGTACATGAACTTGCTGTAATGGGACGCCGATCCGGCCTTGACCTCCATGCGCTTTTTCTCTCCGTTGCGCCACACGAAAAACTCCGACCGCTTTGATTTGCCGTCGGTAGATATTCTGTGCTGATGCAGCACATGAAATGCCTCTAAGAAATGCCTTACTGCCAACTCTCCGATGTAGCCGGTCAGGAAACGGTGCTTGCGGGCCAGCCCGGTATAATTTGGGGTCTTTTTTAGGTTCTTGCTGATCGTCTGATCCCACCAACAGGCGGCGGCCAGATCGGTGTCGCTCAATTTAATCAACTTAATCAACATTGACGCGCTCCCGTTTCCAAAAAGATGTCATGCGCGAATAGTGGCGCTTCGTCGCAGATTCGCTTGTGCGCCATCGCGGCATATTCGGGGTTCAGCTCAAGGAGGATGGCGTTACGGCCCAGCCGTTCAGCAACAAGGCCGGTGGTGCCGGCGCCTCCGAAGGGATCAAGCACAGTGCCGCCTTGGCGAGATCCGGCTTTGATGCACGGTTCGATCAGTGCCGGCGGGAACGTGGCGAAGTGGGCCTCACTGTAACCTTGCGTGGGGACTGTCCAAACGGATCGCTTGTTGCGCGTGTCTGGCATGACAGACAGCGCATCATCCATGGACGAATTGTTTTTGATACCGCTACCGGGCTCAGCGAGCTTGCGCTTGTGCTGGTAGTCCTTCTGCCCCTTCTCGCGCCCCTCTTTGTGTATCGTGCCGTGCTGGCCGCTCCCGGTGCTGGTGTCCCAGCCGTTGGGAGTTTTATATCCATTCCCGGGGCGGCGTGGATTTGTGTTTTCGCTCGCAGGCTCCTTGATGGCCTCGGCGTCAAAATAGTAACGCTCGCTCTTGGTTAGCATGAACAGGTATTCATGCGCCTTTGTGCAGCGGTCGTTCACACTCTCAGGCATGGGATTCGGCTTATTCCAGATGTTGTCTTGGCGTAGCCACCAGCCGTCGGCCTGCAGCGCGAAGGCGAGGCGCCAGGGTATTCCTACAAGGTCTTTCGGTTTCAGGATCGGATGCTTGCCTGATGCGGGCGGCCTGAATTTCGTGCGCTCGTCCCATGCCGGATTCGGCACTCTGCTCCCGCTGACAACGGCGCGCTGCTTTCCTGCCGTGCGGTTCTGCCCGCCGTAGTTTCCCCATGAACCAAAATACGAATCACCGATATTCAGCCAGAGGGTTCCGTCGTCGGCCAGGACTTCGCGCACAAGACGAAACACTTGTGCCATTCGACATATATAGCACTCGCCACAAAGAGCTGGCTCGAAAAACTCACGAAGATCGTCTGGTAATTTATACGCTTCAATTAATAATTCACTAGACTGAACGTTGGTATTCATACTAACATTCCGTCATGAGTAAAAAACTGGCGCCTGACGAAAAGGCGAGGCGCAAACGCTTGCGCGATCACGCTTATTACGTTAAGCATTACGACAAGAATCGAAAACGGTATCGTTCCCATGCTGAGACATGGCGCAAAGAAAACCCAGAAGCGTCGAAAGCCATTACTAAGCGCGCTCATGCCAAACTTCGACAAACAGTGATCGCGGCCTATGGAGGAAAATGCGTCTGCTGCGGTATTGATGACTGGAGATTTCTTAGCATAGACCATAAACGAAACGATGGAGCATCCCATCGTAAGGACGGTCGGTTTCGTGGGCCCAATATCTATGGATGGCTCAAGGCACATGGATTCCCAAAAGATAGATTTCAAGTCCTGTGTTACAACTGTAATCTTGCAAAGTCCCATTGTGGCGGCGTGTGTCCCCATCAGATTAAAGCCAGTTCAGTAAGGCGACGCAAAACCATCTGACGTTGTTTGTCTGACAAATCTACGCGAAGCTTCATAAGTGGGCGCCCGCAATCGGGGGATGATTCAAGACCAAGTTCACCATTTTCTTTTCCAATTCCATAAGATCGCAAACCCCAATATGGAGGGCTGGTAACAACGCACTGTACCGAGGCCGCGGGCATGGCCCGCAGCGCCTCGATACAGTCGGCGTTGATGATACGCACGGTCACTTGCTGGCGAATCGCTCGAACTTCGGCGCCAGCAGTACCTTCAGCCCGGACTTCTCTGCGTAGGTATCGCGGAACGACTTGATGGCGTCGTCCTTCACCTTGTCCGGGCGATTCAGGCGATACCAGATTTTCACGGCAGGGCCGGCAACGCGATATCGCACCTTGGCCTCGACCCCATAAATGGGGGAGTGTTTGAAAGGAGCGATGCCGAGCTTGAGCTTCTGCGGCATGATAACTTCGCCCTGCTTCGCGTCCTCCAGGAAGGTCAGCTTCACCATGCCGTTCTGCGTGTTGACGGCGCTGGTCAGGTTGGCGGTGCGGTTCTCCTGAAACGACGTGACGATCTCCAAGAGTTTCGCGGCCTGGGGGTCAACGATGTTGTCGATGTGATCCTCGATAAACTCGCCCAACTCGAGCTGCCCGAACTGGTGTTCGTCCTTCTCGATCCAGTCCTTCCATTCCAGTGTTTCCTCGAAGGCGTAGAACACCACATGCGTTCCCCACGAAGGGCTGCCGTCGTGGTAGTCCAGCACCGCGCCGATCTTGTCGGGGAGCGCGAAGCCGAGCGGCGTTACCCCTTCGGCTTTGAACTTGTTGGTGTACTCGATCAGGCTTTCGATATCGCCCACCTGGATCGTCTCGCGGATGCGCGTCGGCTTATCAAGGAACTTGTCAAGATTCTCGATCTTGTAGTCCTTGTGGAGCAGCATGATTTCGGCGGGGGCGCCCTCTACGGCAATCACTTCTGCCATTTGTCCCGCCAGTCCGCGCGCGGCTTCGATAATATCGGTTGCTATGTCAGTCATGGTGTTTCTTCTCCTGTTAGAAATGGTGTTTGTGTTGTTACTGCTGAACGTCTCGCAGCGGTGTCGTCGTCTCCGTCACCGCCTTGAGTTCCATCTTGGTCTGGCGCGGGTTATCCCGCACCAGATTGCAGTCCTCGGTCGGGAACATGATCGTGCCCACCAGCTCCGGTTCAGGCTTCTTGATCCTCACTTCCGGCACCACCAGCATCGCCAGGGCGCTGTTCTGCGCCGGCTTGAGCGTGAGTGTCAGCGTCAGCGTTCCCTGCTTGTGCTCGTTCTGCACCGCCTCGACCAAGGCGTTCATCTTGGCGGACAGATCATCGAGTACCGATCCTTCGCCGAGTTCGCGCAGCAGATCCGTGAACGGGCGGATGGGGTGTAACGTATCTTCTTTCATGGTTGTGGCTCCTGTTGTGATGGCGGTTAATCCGCCTGTGATTGAACTAATGGGCTTTGAAAAACTTCTGCTATCGCTATCTTCTTTGGCGTTCTGCCATTCAAGATTTGCAAGCACATGCTCAGCAGATCGTCCTGATCCCCGTAGCGGCTCTCAAAACGCCGTTTCCAAGGGTGGACAGCGATCAATCCCGGCGCCCCGGTGCCGTGTTGGTGGTGGCCGGCGCACAATGGCAACACGCGCCTGTGCGCTCCTGGCTTTGTGCGTCCATCAATGTGATGAATACTCACTGTCAGGTTATGCCGGCCATCAAGGCGGCAAGCGATACAACCGATTTCACGAGCCATGCGGTCATGCAGTCGCTTCTCTGCGGCGGTTGGGGCACACCCTTTCATGCCGCCCTCCTCGCAAAAGCGTTCACTTCGCCCTGTATTACGGTAATTGTTAGGATCATGTGATCCTCGAACTGCATGAACTTCTTGGTGTTGAGACGGGTACTGGTCGGCACGTTGCAGATGTCCTTGATAACGTCATGCGCGACTTCGGCGGTGCGGGCGAACAGGATGGCGACGTGCTCCGCCTCCATTTCCTGCGCTATCAAGCGCTTCACTTCGAGCGGCGTGTATCCAGTCTCGTTGGATATCTGCTCGACAATACTGGCGGTCTGTTCCAGGCACTCGGTGAGCGTGGCCCAATATCTAGAATTTTGCGGTAGCGTTCGTGTGCGCTGATGTTCGCGCACTACCACTTCCTGCAACGGCCCTCCGGGTTGCAGGTTCAAGATATATTCTGCGGCGGCGTGTTTGATGCGGTCGTCGCGTAGGATGAAGTGCTTCCCTCCGCTCACGGCGTTGGCCCTATTTTTATGACTGGCGGAATCGTGTCAGGGTTGATGATGTCGCCGCAGGCGTGCGCCTTGTTCGTAAAAGAAAGCACAAGCAGGGTAAGAATAAAAACAACTACCACCCATGAAACTATGCCGGCGATTACCCAATAGAAAAGCTGGGGCGGCTCGGCGTTTTCTCCATTCGGCATTGGTGTGCGCTCCCATTTTCTGCGAAGCAAGTCGAACTTCTCGCGCTCGTCTTTTGGGTCAATACAATCGGTGTGCCACCGGCTTCCGCATCTAGCGCATCGTTGTTTCTTTTGATCGCTCATAAATCCTCCATGATTTCAGAAGCCATTCATGCGTAGACGTTCGGTGTCAAACTCGCTTTTGCTCTTACCGCTTTTAAATTGCGCGGTTTGGTAATCTGTGAATGATTCTCCTGGGAGGAATACGGTTTTAGTCCGGCGCCTGGTGTCTCGCATGGCGTCGAAATGTTTTTCGACCGCGGAGTATTCCGGCATCTTCGATGGTGTCGCTCGATATGGTTGGACGGGCGCTTTCCATCCGCAGCGACAAGACTTGGCGATATCCAATAAATCGTCGCCGCAGTCTGGGCAGTTACGCACGCGCCACCTCCTTCACCACCAGCTCGCCGACATAGTTAGCGCACTTGCTTTTGTTAAAAAGCGTTGCAGGTCGTAGATATCCCTGCATTTTCTCGTCGCCGTTCCATTCCCGGTATTGTCTGGCGATTACCTGTCGAAGTTGGCTTGGGGTATATCCCTCTTTCAATCGAGCGCAGATCAGGTCGATGTTTGCTGACACTGGCTGAAAATTCTTTCCGGTTTTGGTGTTTAGAAAATCGAGGATTTCTCTTGCCGTTTGTTTTGGATTTACTTTTTTACCGTTGAGCGGATCAGCGTCGGGCGCTTTGCCCGACA
>Ga0315281_10006637_pt1 | contig 16425 bp, 17 predicted proteins | sample YL17G07_0_MG_FD_204540 | JGI IMG/M metagenome (GOLD analysis project Ga0315281, IMG submission 204540) | Sediment microbial communities from Yellowstone Lake, YNP, Wyoming, USA - YL17G07_0 | ecosystem: Environmental > Aquatic > Freshwater > Lake > Sediment | place: USA: Wyoming | collected... | reverse complement strand
TGGATGATATCGACGATTATTTTTAACTTCAGATTCTAAACGGGAAGGGCGATATGACGTTCAAGAGGAACAACAAAGCGAGCCACCCTTTGGCTGGTTTGCACGGCTTCGTGGGAATGCTGCTTTTTCAAACTGTGCGCATGACCGCTGAACTATAACGCAAGCTGTTTCAGTTGATTTTCTTTTGTGACGGTGGCAAATAATTCTCTGTTGAAACCATTTTCTTGCCCGTCTTTCCTTCCAGCTCCAGCCGCGCTTTCCTGGCGATACCGCCGCCAGTCTTTGCTGCTTTCTCGTTCTCGCTCATGCCGCTAGCCTCGGTGCTCTCTGCAATCTGGCGCGTGGAAAGTTCCGCCAACGCGGTAAAAATCAGCTCCGCCTCGCTCATGTGGTCGCGCAGGTTTTGCGTCTTCAAACCCTTCATCTCTTTGTGCGCTTTCACATCCACTTCGGCCCATTCCTGATGAATGATATTGGTGAGGATCGCGTATTCATCGCCTTCTTTGATCTCGTGGTTAGCCCAATAATCGGTCAACTTGTTGCGTGTCTCCTGTCCCGTCATGCGCTGCTGTATCCATTTCTCGCTGCGACCGTGCTTCTGCCAAGTTTCGCGGGCACGCTCCAGCGAAAGGGCGGGATCGGCCAGCTCCTGCATACGCTCATAGCCTACCTTCGCCAGCCACAGCTTGATCGGCTCGGCCTTCGGGCTGGGGACAGACTGTACCAGCCGCAGCAACGTCTCGGCAGTGGCGACATCGGTGAGCCGCTGTTTGCCGTCCCCGGCTGTCATTTTCAACTGGTGACAATTTGTCACCAGTTGGCTACCTTCCTTATCCAGCCGCTCTTTTAACTTGTTCCAGTACTTTCTGGCAGCCTGATAGTCCTGCTGTTGGGTCAGCACCTGCACAATATCCACCACCGAAAACCACCAGGTTTCCGTCGCCTCGTCATACACACGGCGGATTTCATGCTCTTCAAAGATGGCTGGCTGGGGTTGCATTGTCAGGACTCCTTGTTCATGGATGGCAGTGGGCTATTTCAGTCAGTGGCAAATTGCCTAGGGTTAGGTAACCGATTGCTGTATCGTAAAGAACGTTCGTTCTGCTGTCAACTAGATCAGGAAAAGGCGCATAAATTAACGTTGATGGAGTACCACCTTTACCTGAAACTACGGCTTGGTATAGTGTGAAGACAATGGTATTGGGGTATTAAATCAGGTATGCGAAGCCCTTAATAATGAACTCGCGCAGCGTCCTGATCGCCCAGATGTGGAACTGGGGATTCAATATGAAATGGATGCAGCTCCTTTGCATTGAATGGGATTATGGAAACCAAGCGCGCTGAAAACAATCGTTCTGGAAGCAGTGAAGCTGTGGTAGAATGCGCGCCCTTTGAATTGAGCCAGGTATCATCACATGTCGTCGCGCCAACTCCGTAATATCGCCATCATCGCCCACGTTGACCATGGAAAAACTACCCTGGTTGATAAACTGCTTGCGCAAACACAGACGTTTGCTGCCCACCAACAGGTGGCTGAGCGTTTTATGGATAGCAACGATCTGGAAAAAGAGCGCGGCATTACCATTCTGGCAAAAAATTGCTCGGTATCCTACGAAGGCGTACAGATTAACATCGTAGATACACCGGGCCACGCAGACTTCGGCGGCGAAGTTGAGCGCGTATTGTCCATGGTTGACGGCGTATTGCTGCTGGTGGACGCGGTTGAAGGCCCGATGCCACAAACCCGCTTTGTGACCAAAAAAGCCCTGGCGCTTGGTTTGAAGCCTATTGTTGTTATCAATAAAATTGACCGTCCAGGTGCTCGCCCTGAGTGGGTGGTTGACCAGACTTTCGACTTGTTCGACAAGTTGGGTGCGACTGATGAACAGATGGACTTTCCGGTTGTGTACGCATCTGCCTTGAACGGTTTCGCAACACTGGACTTCAAAACCCCAAGCACTGATATGCGTCCGCTGTTTGACACGGTATTGAAGCATGTCAAACAGCCGGAAGGCGACAGTAGCGCACCTTTGCAATTCCAGATTTCAGCTCTTGACTATTCCAGCTTCGTTGGCCGTATCGGTGTTGGTCGCGTGACTCGCGGTACCATCAAGCCGGGTCAGGAAGTCATGGTTTTGAACGGCGACAAGCCACCTAAAAAAGCGCGCGTTAATCAGGTGCTTGGCTTTCGTGGCGTTGAACGCGTATTAATGGACGAAGCTTCGGTCGGTGACATTATTCTGATTAACGGTATTGAGGATATCGGTATTGGTGTCACCATTGCCGATGTGAACAAGCCAGAAGCCCTGCCTATGCCCAAGGTGGATGAGCCAACGCTATCGATGAACTTCCAGGTAAATACTTCACCCTTGGTTGGTCAAGAAGGCAAGCTCATCACCAGCCGTCAGATTCGTGAGCGTTTGACTAAAGAACTGCTTGTTAACGTTGCGTTGCGCGTTGAAGATACAGCTGATGCCGACTCGCTGCTGGTATCCGGCCGTGGCGAATTGCACCTGACCATCTTGCTGGAAACCATGCGCCGTGAAGGTTTTGAATTGGCGGTTTCCAAGCCACGTGTGGTTTACCGCATGGTAAACGGCGAGAAACAAGAACCTTATGAAATGCTGACTGTGGACGTTGAAGAAGGTCACCAGGGTTCAGTGATGGAAGAGCTGGGTCGTCGTCGCGGCGATTTGCAGGATATGCAGCCGGACGGCAAAGGCCGTGTGCGTCTTGAATACCGTATCCCGGCGCGTGCGTTGATTGGTTTCCAGGGCGACTTCATGACCATGACACGCGGTACCGGTTTGATCTCTCACGTGTTTGATGACTACGGTCCAATCAAGCCAGACATGCCAGGTCGTCATAATGGCGTGCTGATTTCTCAAGATTCCGGTGAAGCCGTGGCCTACGCGCTATGGAAACTGGATGAGCGTGGTCGTATGATCGTTGCACCCGGCGATAAAGTGTATGAAGGTATGATTATCGGTATCCATAGCCGTGACAATGACCTGGTGGTGAACCCGATCAAGGGCAAGCAACTGACCAACATACGTTCATCGGGTACTGACGAAGCTGTGCGTTTGACTCCTCCGATCAAGCTAACCCTTGAGGGCGCCGTTGAGTTTATCGATGATGATGAATTGGTAGAAATTACACCGCTGTCGATTCGCGTACGTAAACGTTACTTGACTGAAAACGAGCGTAAGAGGTCTGGTCGAGCATAAAAAGGCGAGTTTCGGTGCAGGCTAACACGCAGTGTTAAGCCGCGTTAGCGGTGGCCGTAGCCAAAACGAGCGCAAAAGGTCTGGTCGAGCATAAAAAGGCGAGTTTCGGTGCAGGCTAACACGCAGTGTTAAGCCGCGATAGCGGTGGCCGTAACCAAAATGAACGCAAGCGTTCAGGTCGCTCTTAATTTTTGGTGTAGTCAGGCAGTTAAATGTAGGGGCGCGCAAGCGCCCTTCTTTTATGGTGCGCTCGGTGACAGAAAATCTGGAGGAAGCCGAAGGCAATGAGTCTCTTGCTTTATCCCAGATTGTTCATTGGAGTCAAACCCCCTCCAGCTCCCCCTTAACAGGGGGAGAGCGCTAACAACTCCTCTCCTGTCAAGGGGAGGCCGGGAGGGGTTTGCTTCTAATGGATTATCTGGTTTTATTAGTCAACTGCAATTCATAAGGGAGTCCAGTCATTGCTTTTACAGCCCAAGCACCACGACCATCCATTCCCCTTTTTCCTGGTGGATGCCGCCTTCTCTGAAGAACAGTGCGCTGCGCTTGAGCAGCTATTTTCGCAAGATATAGCATGGCAGCATCGGGACGCTGCGTTTTACCGCTGTTCACTGAGCGATGTTACAGAGATTATTCATGCAACGTTTCAGACCAAAATACTCGCCAGGATGCGCGAGATTACCGGGTTGCCACTCGTCAATCGTGTGCTGGTCACGGCTCAACGAATGCTGCCCGGGCAAGTCATTGGTATACACAGCGACCGGCCGCTATTGGGCTATGAAATTGCGCGCCTGGTCGTGCAACTCAATAAGCACTGGCAAGCTGAACATGGCGGTGTTCTGGAATTGTTCTCATCGCCAGAGGGCGAAGCCGTATTCAGTGTTAATCCTGAATACAACAAAGCCTTTGGCTTCCTGCTGCACGCGGATTCCTATCATGGCGTTACCGAAGTTACCCAGCCACGGCAAACTGTGGTCTTCAATTTCTGGCACATGGCGAACACACCCGAACTGGCGGCGCACGTAGAAGCCTTATTTGCCAACCTACATTTCTCGGAGTTTCCGGCAACACTCAATCCTGTTGCCTCGGCGGCAGAATCGAGTTTGTCCGAAGAAGTGACATTTCTTGCGGGCACAGCCGCGATTGCACTGCATCGCTGGGGCTATGACGCGGCAACCGTTGTGGCCGGATACCAGCACACTGCTGGTCTTTCTACCTGCGATACCAGCGATGCAGAAACCTATGCAGCCGTGCTACTGGCGGACTGGGTGGCGTACTTGTATCGGGATTCATTTGACCTGGCACGCTGGCATAGCTTGCAAAGCGCACTTGCCGGGATAGAAGTTTTTCCGCGCCTGAAGTCCACTTGGCAGCTTTGCCTGCCGGAACGGGGGTTCGGCTAGACGCGGTGTTTTCTTGACTGGTGTAATACTGCGACCACAAAAACTTTGCTTACAGTCAAACGATAGATGATGGTGTATGGATACTTTGCCAATATCAATTCGCGAATCCCTGGCCTTTGCCCGATAGGTCCCAGCATTGGGAATTCAGGCAAGTTTTCAGCGGTAGATAAAATGCTTTTTATTACGAGTTCAGCCGCTATGGGATTATCATCAGCAATATAACCCTTGATAGCCGCCAAATTTGAAACTGAACGCGCCGACCACTCAAGTTTTTTTGCGGCCATTCCGAACCATACCTAATTTTTTATAGACTTCATCGGTGGAATAAACGTGACCTGCATTTATATCAGCAAGCCCAGCTTCAATTTGTTCCAGTTTCCACTCTTCATATTCTAAACGGTCCGTAATCGCTTGTTTAACGATTGCCTGTGGTGTGAGGCGTGAGCCAGTGGATATTTTCTCTAGCCGCTTTAACACGGACTGTGGCAGTGTAATTGCTTGATTCATGGTCTTTCCCCTCCTGGGATTGTGACGTGCGTGGAATTTTACACCAAAGAGAGGAGATAAAATACTCTCTCAGGTGGGTGTGAAAGTATGCAAACAATCGTAAGGTTCTGCTATAGGGAATGTTTGCGCAAGCGCCCTTTTTCATGCGCACTCGTCACTTGGTTTATACTGATGAAATTATCCGTTGGGAACTTGGTTTATGCTTGAAATTCTGCTCATTATCACCGTACTGACCTTGTTACTTGGCATCGCGCTGTTGGTCATGCAACGCCAATTGCCTGCACACTCAGCCAAGGTATTGGAACAACAACATCGTGCCATGCTGTCTGATCTAAACGATGGCCTGAATAAGCAGGGTGACCGTTTGATCGCCAGTCAGACTGATCTGTCCGAGCATTTACGCAAGGCAGTGGCTGAAGAGTTGCGTGCGACACGCGATGCAGTACATGCGTTGCAAGCCAGGCAGGAAGCCTTGCGTTCCGAGTTGCTGGCACAGACGCTGGAAAAACTGGCTGCACAGGGTAGGGCCGATCAGGAGTTGATTCAGAATTCATTCCGCAATGCCACGCAGCATTTATCCGGCAGCGTGGAAGCGCTGGCTAAGTCAGTGGATGGACGACTGGAGCAAATCAGCGGCAAGGTCAGCGAGCGTCTGGACGAAGGCTTCAAGAAAACCAATGAAACCTTCGTCAATGTGATGGCGCGGCTGGCTACGATAGACGAGGCGCAAAAGAAGATTGACGGCTTGACGACCAACATGGTGAGCCTGCAGGAACTGCTTGGCGACAAGCGTTCGCGCGGGGCCTTTGGCGAGGTGCAGCTGGAGGGTCTGGTGCGTAACATCATGCCGCCTCACGCTTATGAAATGCAATACACCCTGCCTAACGGCACACGTGCCGATTGTGTATTGAAGCTGCCTGAGCCGACGGGCATGGTGGCAGTGGATTCAAAATTTCCTCTGGAAAACTATCATTTGATGTTTTCCTCCGACAGCCCGGCTGAACGTACTATTGCAGAGCGACAATTCAAGGCCAACATCAAAAAGCATGTGGATGATATCGCGGGCAAGTACATCATCCCCGATGTGACGTCAGACGGTGCTGTGATGTTTATTCCGGCCGAGGCCGTGTTTGCCGAGATCCATGCGCACCATCCCGAAGTTGTCGATTATGCGATGCAAAGGCGTGTATGGATCGTCTCGCCGACTACGCTAATGGCAGTGTTGAATACCGCCCGTGCCGTGCTGAAGGACGTGGAAACGCGCAAACAAGTGCATATCATCAAGGATGAACTGGGCAAGCTGGGCAAGGAATTTGGCCGCTTCGACGAACGCATGAAAAAGCTGGCTGACCACATTCGCCAGGCACATGAAGATGCGCAGGATGTGCGCACCACCAGCCAGAAAATCTCCAAGCGTTTTACCAGCATCGAACAGGTTGATCTGGATCACTTGCCTGTCTTGCCCCTGGTTCCACCCGAATTGGAGTAAATAGCGTATGAAAATCGCAATTGCGCAAATGAATTGCAAACTCGGCGATCTGGCCGGGAATGCTGCCAAAATCTTGGATTATGCAGAGCGTGCCAGGGGGCAGGGTGCTTCGCTATTGCTTACGCCTGAACTCAGCTTGTGCGGTTATCCGCCTGAAGATTTGCTGTTGCACGATGGTTTTTATCGAGCGTGTGAAGCGGCCTTATTTGACTTGGCTCGTCAAGTTGAAGGGATCTCCGTGGTGATAGGTCATCCTCACGAGTTGGACGGGAAGCGTTATAACGCGGCTTCGTTGTTAAGGGATGGCAACATTGTAACTACCTATCACAAGCGTGAATTGCCCAACTACAGCGTGTTTGATGAGGAACGCTACTTCAGCCACGGCATTGCTCCCTGTGTTTTTGAATTGGAAGGGGTCAAGTTCGCGCTGAATATTTGTGCCGACATCTGGCAGGAACATGCGGCATTGCGCGCGCTGAATGCAGGCGCGCAGATCCTGCTGGTATTAAATGCGTCACCCTATCATCTCGACAAGCAGCAATCGCGCTATGAGGCAATTCGTGACCGCACCGGTGAAACCAGGCTGCCAGTGGTGTATGCCAATATGGTGGGGGGGCAGGACGAATTGGTGTTTGACGGTGCATCCTTTGCGATGTCGGAAGACGGGCATTTAACCCATCAGTTTTCTTCTTTTAAAGAAACTTTAGGCTTGCTTGAAATACACAATGGGAAACTGGTTGATGGCGAGAAAGTAACTGAACTTAGACAAGAAGAAAGTATTTATCGTGCGCTGTGTCTGGGGGTAAAAGATTACATCGGCAAAAACAATTTCCCCGGAATATTGCTCGGGCTGTCCGGCGGCATCGATTCGGCGTTAACCTTGGCGGTGGCGGTGGATGCACTGGGGGCAGACAAGGTGCGCGCGGTAATGATGCCTTCGCCATACACAGCGCAAATAAGCAAAGATGACTCCAGAGAAATGGTCAAAATTCTTGGTGTGCGTTATGACGAACTGGATATTCAGTCTACCTTTTCGGCTTTGCTAAACACTTTAAATCCGCTATTTAAGGGCTTGCCCACGGATACCACAGAAGAAAACCTGCAGGCCCGAATTCGCGGCACCTTGCTGATGGCGATTTCCAATAAAACCGGGGCGCTGGTGTTGACCACAGGCAATAAATCGGAAATGACGGTCGGTTACTGCACCCTGTATGGCGACATGGCGGGCGGCTTTGCGGTGCTTAAGGATGTCAGCAAAACCTGGGTGTATCGATTGTCCAACTATCGCAACACCCTGGGACGTGTGATACCAGAACGCATCATCACGCGCCCCCCCAGTGCCGAGCTTAAACCCAATCAAACCGACCAGGACAGCCTGCCGCCCTATGATGTGCTGGACGCGATCATGGCCCTGTACGTTGAGAAAAACCTTACGATTGCGCAGATTATTGACCGTGGATACAGTGACGCTGACGTACGGCGTGTGGTGAAACTGATCCGCATCAACGAATATAAACGCCGTCAGTCCCCTGTGGGAGTGCGTATAACCGATCGTAGTTTCGGCAAAGATTGGCGCTATCCGATAACAGTACGTTTCCAGGATGATTTTTAGCAGTATGTTGAAAAATTACTACGCTCGGCATAACTGCGTTGCTCAGGTGCTCAAAATGCGGGGGCGCGAAGCGATAAGCTAACGGTAAATTCCGCTTTTTCGCTCCTTCGCGCCTTGTTCTGCCATCGCTCGTTACATTTTTCAACACACTACTAGTACGCTATACTTACACTATTAAAACAATTTTATTGCCGGAGCCACCATGAAAAAAATTGAAGCCATTATCAAGCCATTTAAACTCGAAGAAGTACGCGAAGCTTTGTCCGAAATAGGTGTGAGTGGCTTGACTGTTACCGAGGTAAAGGGCTTTGGCCGTCAAAAAGGGCATACTGAACTTTATCGCGGTGCTGAATATGTGGTGGATTTCCTGCCCAAGATCAAACTTGAAGTGGTAGTGACATCCGCCATGCTGGATATGGTGGTCGAAACCATTATAAAAGCTGCGCATACCGGCAAGATAGGCGACGGCAAAATTTTTGTCAGCCAGATCGAAAAAGTCGTGCGTATTCGCACTGGCGAAACAGATGAAACTGCTATTTAAAGCCGATTAACTGGCTGTGATTTCAGCAGCACCCATACGGCACCGCCACCGCCAGCATTGGGCGGCGCTTCACAAAAAGCCAATACCTGCGGCTGTTGTGTCAGCCAATGACGTACGCGAATTTTCAAAATCCCTTCTCCTCCTTCAGCGCGCCAACCCTTGCCATGGATAACGTTTACGCAATGATAATTGTTGCGTGACGCATGATTTAAAAAATCGGCCAGCATACGGCGAGCTTCATCGCTGGTCAGGCCATGCAAATCAATTTCATCCCGGATAGGCCATAGGCCGCGGCGCAGCTTGCGCAACGTCATATTGTTGATTCCAGTTCGTAGAAATGATGTCGGTGCAACATCACCGCTACCATGATCCGACCAATTGTCGGAAATAGAAGGCGCTGTAACAGAGTGACTCTGCTGCCGTATACGTATTGCTGGACGAGTAGGCGGGAGGCGATTGGAAGATGCAATGGGTATCACACCGTCCACAGCCTGCTGGAACAAGTCGGCATCAGAAATTGCAGGCTGTTCCAGAATTTTTTTCATGCGTGAACTACTTGGGCATCTTGCCGTGTGCGGCCAGGTATTTATCCGCATCAAGTGCTGCCATGCAACCAGTTGCAGCACTGGTCACAGCCTGGCGATATATTTGATCCTGTACGTCACCGGCCGCAAATACGCCATCAATGCTGGTCGCTGTCGCATTACCCTGATTGCCGCTACGGGTATCGATATAACCATTGGTCATTTTCAGTTGGCCGGTAAACAAGTCAGTATTGGGTTTATGGCCAATTGCGATGAATACGCCGGTCAATGTAAAATCCAGTTTGGAGCCGGTTTGCATATGTTTGAGGCGCATACCGGTCACTCCGCTGTTATCGCCCAGCACTTCGTCCAGGGTCTGATTGAGTTGCAAAGTAATTTTGCCTTCCTTCACTTTCTCCATCAGGTGATCAATCATGATGCGTTCAGCACGGAAAGTGTCGCGACGATGAACCAATGTCACATGGCGAGTAATGTTTGACAGATACAAGGCTTCTTCAACCGCAGTATTGCCGCCCCCCACAACTGCAACATCCTGCCCGCGATAAAAGAAGCCATCGCACGTTGCACAACCGGATACACCTTTACCCATGAATTTTTCTTCTGAGGGCAGGCCAAGATATTGAGCAGAAGCACCTGTTGCAATGATGAGCGCATCGCAGGTATAGGTACCGGAATCGCCGACCAACTGAAATGGCTTTTGTTGCAACTTTGCAGTATGGATGTGATCGAAAATAATATTGGTTTCAAAGCGCTCTGCATGTTTTTGGAAACGTGCCATCAATTCAGGGCCTTGTACTCCCATCGCATCAGCTGGCCAGTTATCAACTTCGGTGGTGGTCATTAGTTGGCCGCCCTGAGCCAAACCGGTAATCAGCACAGGTTTTAGATTGGCACGAGCAGCATAAACAGCGGCAGAATATCCGGCAGGGCCAGATCCAAGAATGATGAGAGGATGATGTTGAGTGGTATTTTCCATGGTTAATATTTGTTGCAAAATAATGTTTAATTAAAGGACGAAATTTATCAGTGACAGGCTAGTCTGTCGAGTAAAATACACATATTGTGATGAAACGACTATTTTTAAACCTCTCCCTGATCTTTTCTTTTTCTGACGTATTTGCGGCTGACTTGCCTGGCATACCAGAATTCATCGATGAGATGGTCACAAAACATCAATTCAAGCGTGATGAATTGGTGCAGGTTTTTCAAGCGGCTGAATATCGTCAGGATATCATTAATGCGATGAACTCTCCCTCTACGCTTAAACCGTGGTTGGAATATCGTGCGGCTTTTATCAATCCCCAACGGATTGAAGGTGGAATGTCCTTTTGGCATAAACATGCCAAAACTCTGGAAAGGGCAGAAAAAATATATGGCGTACAGCAGGAAATCGTTGTTGCCATTATAGGTGTGGAGACCTTGTATGGACGCCAGGCTGGTAACTATCGCACGCTGGATGCGTTAACCACCCTGACGTTTGATTATCCCCGCCGAGTCGATTTTTTTCGCAGTGAATTAGAACAATATTTGCTGCTTGCCCGTGAACAACACTTTAATTTGTTAAGAGTTAAAGCATCCTATGCCGGTGCGTTGGGCATACCGCAATTTATGCCCAGCAGCTATCGTAAAAATGCCGTTGATTTTAATGGTGACGGCAAGATCGATTTGATAAATGGTGCTGACGATGCGATCGGAAGCGTGGCCAATTATTTGAAGCAATATGGCTGGAAAGCAGGAGAACCCATTGCAGTGCGTGCAACAATTGAGAATGCAGCATGGCCAAACGATGTAGGCGCAGCCCGAAGTATCGCAGCCTGGAGGGCTTTGGGTGTGTCTTCGCTAGGAGTGTTCGAAGATGGGGTCTATGCATATTTGCTTGATTTTACTTTGCCGGATGGCAAGGAATACTGGCTTGGTTTTAATAACTTTGCGGTGATCACAACTTATAACAACAGCAGTTATTACGCCATGTCGGTATACCAATTAGCGATTGAATTACGCAAGGCAGCTCGTCGTCAAGGCCTGATACGGCGGGCGCCGTTATAGCGCTTGCTCCAATATTCCTCATCCATATTCACAATGGAAACGGTTTTTCCGCTGCTGGGCGAATGTATAAATTGGCCATCTCCCAAATAGATGCCAACATGTGAATAGGATTTGTGCAAGGTGTTATAGAACACCAAATCGCCCGGCCTTAATACATCTACTTTTTGCGCGCCATCCGTCCGGCTGATGTCTTCACTGCTGCGAGGCAATGTTTTGCCCAAGGTGTGCTTGTAAACATGACCGACAAATCCGCTGCAATCAAATCCACTGTCTGGTGATGTGCCGCCATATTTGTAAGGTATGCCTTGCAAGCTCAGCGCATATTCAGTTACATCATTCGTGCCTGATCCGGTTTGACGTGAAGCGCGATGGTGAGGGTTGCTCTGACAAGCAGTCACAAGTAAGAGGAACAAGATAGCAGATAGTTTGTACATGTCGAAACTTAAGGGATAGTTTGGTTTGTGTGTGGCATTTCTGATGGATGGTGCAACTCCAGATAATTTTGAGTTTGCATTTCAATCAGCCGGCTGGATGTGCGGATAAACTCGCTGGCTTTGTTCTCATCCGTGCAGAGTTCCTGCGGTAGTGCGGCTGCTGTAGCGACCAGTTTGGTTCTGGTATCGTACAAGATATCGATCAGCCAGATAAAACGTTGTGTTTCTGCCGCCATATCCGCGCTCAAGAACGGTATATCCGATATGAATAGAGTGGAAAATTGGCGAGCAATTTCCAGATAGTCCGCTTGTGAACGTGGCCCGCCACAAATTTCATCAAAGTCAAACCAGACGATTTCTTCGGACAATTTGCGCGCTTCGATAACACGTTCTTGAATGGACAAGAGCTGCTTATGTTGTATCTCGCCAGAACTTAGTCGCTGAAAAATAGATTCTATCCTGCTTTGACTTATGGGATCGGCAGTGAGCATAAATAATGGGGAATTCTCAATTTCTCGCAGGCGATAGTCATTGCCGCTGTCCACATTGACAACTTTCAGATTCCGTTTAAGCAGATCAATGGCAGGCAAAAACTTTTGCCGCTGCAAACCATTGGGATAGAGGCCATCTGGCGGATCATTTGAGGTAATCACCATGACCACTCCCAGACTGAATAGCGCTTCCAGCAGGCGTCCCAAAATCATTGCATCCGCAATGTCATTGATATGAAACTCGTCAAAGCACAGCAGACGCGTGGATTTTGCTATGTTAGTTGCTAATGCAATCAGAGGATCATTTGCATTGGAAAATTCATGCATTCTTTGATGTACATCGGCCATGAAATGATGAAAGTGAATCCGGCGTTTGCGTTTATAGGGGACGCAATCATAAAAAACATCCATCAGAAAACTTTTCCCACGACCGACCCCACCCCAAAAATATAATCCTTGAGGTACGGCAGGGCTAAACAAACTGCGTCCAAGGAGCTGATTGCGCTTTATTTTAAAACTAACTAATGCATGCCATAGGATATCAAGATCAGCTATTGCTTCTGCTTGAGATGCATCATAAATAAATCCTGGCTTACTGCTCATGGCCTCATACCAGGATTTTGGGCTCAAGTTAACGCCAGCCAGTGGAGAAAATATGTGTTGCGACATATTTGATGAAATCGGTTCTTCCTATAATTAATTGTGTTTCCACCAATCGGCTATGATGTTGCCTACAGCAGGGTTAACCATATAGCCATATGAACGATGGCAGTCTAATCCTCTATCACTGCGATAGTAGTTGTAGATGCTGTGGTTATAATCTTTAATTGATTTTACCAGCCCCTGCTTTAACATGCTCTTAAAGCTGCTTTGAAAATTCCGCTCAAGAGCAACAATATCACCTTCGGATGATAAATTAATCCAATGCTGGATCAATCTGGGGTAGCTTTTTCCACCCTTACCATTTATCCCCTTTAAACGTAGTTTCACATAATGCATACCCAGTGGGCTGCCTAAAGTAAGAAAGTCAATTTTCCCATGCAATCCCTCCTGGTGTGAAAGTTCCCATAATGTGTCATAAGCAATGACTGAACCCAAGCTATGACCAATGAGCAATATAGGTTCTTTTTTTTCTATTAAGGGACGGAGTCGCTGCTTCAATATTTTCCGTATATCGCTGCCGACATTATCGATGTTATCGAAATAGCGGTTAATCTCTGTGGCGGTGTTTTCAACCTCAATAGGCAGTAAGGGGATGATTAATGGAATATTATCCGCTAGCTTGAAAATCAATCGACCAACACGATTTCGCCAAGAGTTAGCTTCATGCATATCCTGCTCAGTGGGCCCTCGTTTGTTGAGCAAAGCTTCGATCCACGGAATGTCGCGGCTAATATCCATGTAAGTATGATAGAAAAGATGGTTCCAGCTAATGAGATGGAGCTGTATAACGTGAGTCTGTAGGGCATTGGCTACAATTCTATCGGCGCGGCGCACACCTTCAATCAATGTTTTCCACAGCAATTCACGATGTTGTGAGGCATGCGTTTCTGGATTTTTCCCAGGTATAAAAATAATATGTTTCGTTGTCATGATATTCTTGCCTCAGAATGAAATTGATCACAGTCTGGGCTGACATTTGAATATTTAGCCTATCTGATCCACTTCTCAAAACCTGTCATGCTATAAAACAGGCAGTGACATGAATCAATTGTTAGAATTTACCTTAAGTAATCCTGGTGTCTAAACTAATTATGCTTCCACCATTCTGCAATGTTGCTCCCTACAGCAGGGTTGACTAAATAGCCATATGAACGATGACAGTTAAGCCCGTATTCACTGCGGTAATAGTTATATATACCGTGACTGTGATCCTCAATTGTTTTTGCCAATCCCTGTATTAGCAGGTCTTTAAAGCTGTTATGAAAATTTCGTTCAAGCGCAATAATATCGCCCTCAGACGATATATTAATCCAATGTCTTATCAGTTTGGGATAGGTATTTTCCTTATTTTGAGCCATACCCATTAATCGCCTTTTCACATAATGCATTCCCAGCGGGCTGCCTATCGTCAAAAAATCTACTTTCCCATGCAAGCCATCCTGATATGAAAGTTCCCATAAGGTGTCGTAGGCTATGACTGAGCCTAGACTATGACCAATCAGCAAAACAGGCTCGTTTTTTTCAAGCAGGGGTTGGAGTGTCTGTTTTAATAATTTCCGAATATCGCTGCCTATATGATCGACGTTATCGAAGTAGCGGTTCATCTCTGTAGCCGCACTTTCTACCTCTTTGGGAAGCAAGGGAATTAAAGAAGGAATATGGTCAGCCAGTAAGAAAAGAATTCGGCCCAGTCGATTCCGCCAGGAGTTGGCTTCACGAATATCCTGCTCAGTGGGACCATGCTTATTGATTAAGGCATCAATCCATGGGATATCAGGGGTGATATCCTTATAAGTATGATAAAAAAGGTGATTCCAACTGACCAGATGGAATTCTGTATAGTGAGTTTGCAGGTTGTTGGCAAGCGTTCTATCGGCTCTGCGCACGCCTTCTATCAAGGTTTTCCAAAGCAATTCTCTATGTTGAGCTGCTGGCGGTTTTGGATTCTTTCCTGGTACGAAGATGATATGTTTAATCGTCATGGTATCCTTGCCTGAATATAGACAGTTTACCGTCTGTGACGGTGATTGAATATTATATTACGGAGATAGGGCGATGAAGTTAAAGGTACTGATTTTGGGGTATGGAGAAATGGGCCATGCTCTGGAATATCTGCTGGCTAACAAACATGAACTCAGGATTTGGACCCGATCAGGACAAACAATTCTGGAAAATGAGGCAGCCACAGCACAGATAATTATATTTTGTTTGCCGGTAACGGCGCACTTTGACATTACCAATCGAATTGCATCCAGTCTGAGTGAAGGCAGCTTATGTTTAAGTATTGCTAAAGGACTGGACGAGTCTGGTATGACAGCAGCTCAGATTTTTGGCAGAGTTTTATCCCCCAAACATCGCTATGGCGTGCTTTATGGCCCTATGATTTCTGAAGAGATCAGGCTCGGAAAGCTTGCATTTGCGGACGTTGCATTATCTGAAGCGGAGGACTTTCAAAGAATTCGTATGCTGTTTCAAGGTGGTACGCTGACCTGCAAGCAAGTTTCTGATATGACGGGTAGCAGCTGGTCGGTCATACTGAAAAATGTGTATGCCATTATATTTGGTATCGCTGACGAGCTTCAGCTGGGTGACAATATGCGCGGGCATTTGATGGTTACAGCGTTGGCAGAACTTTCAGCGATTGCGAGTTCTTTTGGTGCTGAAACAAGTACGCCATACAGTTATGCGGGCTTGGGCGATCTATTGACGACAGCAACCAGCAAAGATTCGCATCATCATGAATTAGGCAGGAAATTGGCATCAGGGCAATTTTCAGAAATTTCAGGTGAAGGTATTCATACACTCAGGATGGTTGAAAAATATCATCTGTTTGATATCGAGTCTTATTCATTATTTATGCTGGTAAGAGATATTGTTTCAAACCCCGACACACTTAAAAAAAGGCTCAATACCTATCTTAATCAAATAAAAACCTGGTAAAGCCAACCAAATTTGGCGCGAGCTGATTCACCTTGAAGATAATGTGCAGTATCGTTGGTAAGCATCAATGAATCGATAAAGTAATCGTCGACTCTCGAAGGCAGAATTTTATGACGATATTTTTGAGATGATTTTGAATTGAGCGGGGTAAGTATGGTGTACATATTGTTTGCGCAACAATATGTACACTGCACCCCATTATATTGCCGCTTGAAGTTTAGCTAGTGTTCTGAATTAGAAATTCGCATCATGTAGGAGCCAGATTCACCTCGTTGAGGTTCTTGTGCCCTTTAGGGTGTCGGGCGATTATTTTTAAAGAATCGCGCAGAAATCTGCGCTCCTACAACAGCAGATTAGCTTAAATAAATTATTTTGATTCAACGAATATGCAATTCATGTCACTAGTACTGAGACTCATAAATAGCGAGACAAAATGAAATGGACAGATTTTTTTGCAGGGCAAGGCGCGAGGATGGCGCATAGTTATTCATATGCAACGACGAGCAACGCCGCCATGCGGAAAAATC
>Ga0315281_10006636_pt1 | contig 16425 bp, 11 predicted proteins | sample YL17G07_0_MG_FD_204540 | JGI IMG/M metagenome (GOLD analysis project Ga0315281, IMG submission 204540) | Sediment microbial communities from Yellowstone Lake, YNP, Wyoming, USA - YL17G07_0 | ecosystem: Environmental > Aquatic > Freshwater > Lake > Sediment | place: USA: Wyoming | collected... | reverse complement strand
CCCCCGCGATAAGCGAGACGGGTGAAGTCTATCTCCAGGCGCGCACGAGACTCCTCGCGCTCAGCTCCATCGGGTCAATGGCATGGAGCTACAGGACCGGCGCCGCGACCACTGCTCACCCCTCCTCCCCTGCTGTCGGGACCGACGGCCGGATATTCTGGGGCACCGGCGACCTGAATAAGTTATATGCCCTGAACTCCAACAGGTCGCTTGCGTGGAGCTACACCACGGGCGGTACACTCTACTCATCCCCCGCCGTCGCCGCAGACAGCCGCGTTTTCATCGGGGCCTACGACAACAAAGTCTATGCGTTCACCTCGGCGGGGGCACTCTCCTGGAGCTACCTGACCGGAGACAGAGTCTACTCGTCGCCCGCGATCGACACCTCCGGGAAAGTCTGCATCGGTTCCAGAGACAGTAATGTTTACGCGTTCACCTCGGGGGGGGCGCTCTCCTGGAGTTACGCTTCTAATGCTGCGTATATTGATTCCTCGCCCGCGATCGGCACCAACGGGATGGTGTACGTGGGGGCCCAGGACGACATACTGTACGCGCTCAATTCCGACGGCACGCTCGCCGGGAGCTACGCGGGCGGGGGCTCGTTCGACTCCTCCCCGGCGATCGGCTCTGACGGGCGGGTCTGCGTGGGTTCTCTCGACAACAGCCTCTATGTCCTGGGCGAAGCCCCGACCGCCACGCCGACAGAGACGCCGACTCAGACGCCGACCGGGACACCGACACTGACGCCGACCAGGACGCCGACCAGGACGCCGACTCAGACGCCTACAGAGACACCGACACTGACGCCGACCCAGACGCCAACTCAGACGCCGACTCAGACGCCGACTCAGACGCCGACCCGGACGCCGACCCAGACGCCTACCCGGACACCTACTCAGACACCGACAGAGACGCCGACCAGGACGCCGACTCAGACACCTACCCAAACGCCGACCCAGACGCCTACCCAGACACCGACTCGGACGCCGACCAAGACACCTACTCGGACGCCGACCAAGACACCTACTCAGACACCTACTCCCACGCCAATACCGCCACTGATCATTGATCCAGGGCCGCTGACGGCGGGACAGCCCTTCACGCTCGGCATTGCATTGCTTCGGGACATCACCACGCCATTCGACTTCTATCTACTCGCTGACACTCCTGCAGGGGTCTACACGATCTACTTCGACGGATCGATCAAGAAAGGGATATACGCGCTCTACAGGAACGTGCCCAGGTATCCCGCACCCTATTTCCTGACCATTCGCCCGGCTGTCAGGATCCCCGTATCCATGAAGGGGAAAACGATTACCTTTTACACGGCTGCTATAGAGGCGGGCAAGATACCGCCGGTGAGGAGTCTGTCGGATCTCAAGCCCACCACCCAATACGTGATCATGCTTGACAAGCGCGCGAGGACGGTCAATTAAGCGGTGTCGAAAATGTCCACCTACGAGGTGGAATTTAAGGTTGAATATAAGTGGTTTTTTCGTGCTGGAGGAGCAGGTATAGGCGTACTTTACATAATCCTGCAGACTTCATAGAGTCGGCCGACCATAATGCCGATGTGCTTTAAGTTAGGGTTGGCTTAACCAAGCTGATCCATCAAACGGTGCCAGAGTTCGATATTGCTGAAGCCGCAGAGGGGAGGCAGGGCTTTCCGCAGCGTGAGCCGCGCTCCGTCCCCCCGGTTCATGATGTACCCGTGCATTCCCTATTTTTCACACTTTTCTATTTGACAGGTATTACGTATATGATAAAGTGCATTAAAAATTAGATACTATTTTACATGACTCGTCTTATTTTGTGATGTGCTTATGCGTTAATGTGATGGTATATCTACAAAGGAGGCGGCGATGAAAAGGTTGCTGTCCGGGTTTTGCTGTTCGGCGGTGCTGATTTCCTGTGCGGCATCCGTCATGGCGACCACGGTGGTACCATGGCCGATGTTCCGGCATGACGCAAGGCACACTGGATTGAGTGAAAATACCGGGCCATCCGTGCCCAGGCTCAACTGGAGCTATCTGACAGTGGGTGAGCTGAGTTCCTCTCCCGCGCTGGGGAGCGACGGGAGGGTGTATGTCGGTTCTGGTGACAATAATCTTTATGCGTTTAATTCCAACGGAATGCTCAACTGGAGCTATCTGACAGTGGATGAGCTGAGTTCCTCTCCCGCTCTGGGGAGCGATGGGAGTGTGTGCGTCGGCTCTGATGACAATAATCTCTACGCGTTTAATTCCAGCGGCACGATCGCCTGGAGCTATCTGACCGGGTTCTGGGTACGTTCCTCTCCCGCGCTGGGGAGCGATGGGAGGGTGTGTGTCGGCTCTGAGGACAGTAATCTCTACGCCTTTAATGCCGACGGCACGCTTACCTGGAGCTATCTGACCGGCGTCAATATAGAATCCTCTCCGGCGCTGGGGAGCGATGGGAGTGCATATGTCGGTTCTGATGATAGTAATCTCTACGCGTTTAATCCCAACGGAACGCTCAAATGGAGCTATATGACCGGGAGCGGGAGTGAGCTGCGCTCCTCTCCCTCGGTGGGGACCGATGGGAGGGTGTGTGTCGGCTCTGATGACAATAATCTCTACGCGTTCAATGCTGACGGAACGCTCAAATGGAGCTATCAGACCGATTCCATTGTATATTCCTCTCCCGCGCTGGGGAGCGACGGGAGGGTGTGTATCGGCTCTGATGACAATAATCTCTACACGGTTAGTTCTAACGGCACGCTCGCCTGGAGCTATCTGAGCAGCAACTTTGTAGAGTCCTCTCCCGCGCTGGGGAGTGACGGGGGTGTGTATGTTGGCTCTGATGACAATAATCTCTACGCGTTTAATGCTAACGGCACGCTCACTTGGAGCTATAAGACTGGTAATGATGTATATTCCTCTCCCGCGCTGGGGAGCGATGGGAGGGTGTATGTAGGCTCTGGTGATGGCGCTCTCTATTCTATCGGGGAAATACTAAACCCCACGCCCACTCCCACGCCTATACCGCCACTGGCCATTATTCCGGGGCCGCTGACGGTTGGTCAGCGCTTCACGCTTGACATTGCATTGACCGAAGATATCACCAGGCCGTTCGACGTCTATATCCTCGCCGATACCCCCGCGGGAATCTTCACGATCTTTCTGAATGGCTCCATCAGGGCGGGGATCACACCCCTCTTCAGGAACGTGCCCCGCTTCAGCGCGCCGTTTTCCACGACGATCAGCCCGACTGTCAGGATCCCCGCATCCATGAAGGGGAATACGATCACATTCTTCGCGGTCATAGTTGACGCGGGTAAGATACCTCCGGTGAAGAAGCTGTCGGATCTCACGCCGAGCACCCAGTTTGTAATCATGCTTGCTAAGGCGGCGTCGACGGTTAATTAAGCGGTGTCAAAAATTTCCACCTACGAGGTGGAAATTAAGGTTGAATATAAGTGGTTTTTTCGTGCTGGAGGAGCAGGTATAGGCGTACTTTACATAATCCTGCAGATCGGCCATAATGCCGATGTGCTTTAAGTTAGGGTTGGCTCAACCCAGCACATCCATCACCCGATGCCATATTTCCACGTTGCTGAAGCCGCAGAGCGGAGGCAGGGCTTTCCGCAGCGTGAGCCGCGTGCCGTCGTAACGGGTGAATGTCCCTGAAGTTTCAGCCCAGCTCGCCGCGGGGAGGAGCACGTGGGCTGAGCGGGTGAGGGGAGAGGGGGCAAGCGCCTGCATCACGACGAAGGGCACCTTCCGGAGAGCGCTGCGGAATTCCCTGTTATCGGGCAGGCAATCCCCGAGGAATAGAGCGGCTTTAATTTTCCCCCGCCTCATTGCGCTGATGACCTCCTCAAAACTCATCCCCGGGCGCGCGGGTAAGCTGCATTTCCATGCCCGCTCCAATTTCTTCCGTGCCGCGCGGTTGCCGATGGGCTTCTGACCTGGCAGGATGAACGGCGACACACCCGCGTCGAGAAGGCCCTGCTCGTTGATCTCCGTGCAGAGAGAGATGATCCGCACGCCGCGATTCCCGGCGTAATTATTGAGCGCACGGGTCGTTTTCTCATCCAGGCAGTTCCGGTTATACACGATGGCCGGATGCCGGGACCCTCTTATAAATGAATCAAGCTCGCCCGCGTAGTTTTTGAAGCAGTCGGGGTCAGCCGGAATCTTTTTCCACGCGAGCTTGTCGAGCTTCGTTTTCCTCCCCCCGATGATCAGCAGTTTCGCGCCGCCCCTGACGGCTTTGATTACGGATAGGGCTGCAACCTCGTTGAGCTTCACCATGAGCGGACCAACGAGGATGATCGCATCGCTCACCTCTATGTCGCCGATGCTGCCGGGTGAAATGATTCGCCCGAGTCGCCTGTGGGCCGGGGGAGAGAATATTTTTCCGCCGAGCGGATAGATATTGTGTGTCCCCAGGACGGCGCGCGCGAATCGCTGCGCCTCATACGCCTCCCCGTCAGTGAAACGGGGTGAGACGAAGACCGCGATGTCGCGAGGACGGATTCCGTGGAGGGCTTCGCGAATTCTCTCCGCAGCCTTGCCCCAGCCTGTTTTCACGAGGCGGCGGGCCTTTCGCATTGAAGGGAATATGATTCTATTTGCCCCGCTGAGATATGAGAACCCGAACTTCCCCTTCTCACAGAGGTTTCCGTTCTCCGCGGGCGTGACCTTGAACAGTTGGTTGCCGAATGTGTGGAGCAGGATCCGGCAGCCGACGCCGCAGTGGGCACAGGTTGTTTCTGTTTTTCCCGTGAATCCGGCGAAGGGCCCTCGGATGGCAATTTTTTCCTGGAGCGCGCCGGTGGGGCAGGCGGTGAGGCACTGGCCGCACGACTCGCAGTCGGTGTCCTGGAGCGGGCGGCCGAACGGTGCGGCCACCTGCATGTCAAACCCCCGACCGATGTACCCCCACGCGCCTATTCCCTGGACCTCGAGGCAGGCGCGTATGCAGCGGGCGCACTTGATGCACTTGTCCGGGTCGCGCACGATGTACGGGTGCCGGGCATCAATCTCCCGGCGTTTCCCGGGTGAGCCGAACCGGTTCATGTCCACGCCGTATTGGCTCGCGAGCTCTCTCAGGGTACAGTCGGTTGACTTTTCGCAGCCGCACTCCAGGCATCGGTAGGCCTCTTTGAGGGCGTCCTCTTCTCCGAACGCCTGCTCGACCTCTGAGAAGCCGCCGATCCTCTTTCCAACGCTCAGCCGCGCCGTCGGAATCCTCGGTATCTTTTCCTCGTGCGCGTATTCACTCTTATCGATCTCCTCATTTTTTCGCCGGGCAGGGCTGAGGGGCAGGGCGAGCGCGGCGGATTTTCCGGTGCGGAGGAAGGAATCAATGGCGTGGGCGGCTCTGCGGCCTGCGGCAATGGCGCTTATCGCGATGTCCGGGCCGGTGACACAGTCGCCGCATGCGAAAACTCCCTCACAATCGGTGCGCAGGGTATCCTCGGCGGCGCTGATTCTTCCCCTGTCGTTGGAATTGAGCCCGGAACCATCGAGCACGGATGTGTCAACCGACTGGCCGATCGCCATTATTATTGAATCGCAGGCGATGGAATGTTCGCTCCCGGGGACGGTGAGGGGTCTCCGCCGCCCGCTTTCGTCAGGCGCTCCGAGTGCCATGCGTGAGCAGGTTATCTCAAGCCGGCCGTTTCGCCGGGCGATGGCGAGCGGCAGTGTGAGGTACCGTAGCTCAATGCCCTCTTCCTCGGCGGCTTTAAGCTCGGCGCTGGCCGCCGGCATCTCCTCGCGCGACCTGCGATAGACAATTGAGACGCTGGCCGCGCCGAGCCGGAGGGCCGTGCGCGCAGCATCAACGGCTGTGTCGCCGCCGCCGACGACGATAACCGTTCTGCCGAGGGAAGGCCTCTTCCCTGACGCTACCTCCGCGAGAAAATCAATTCCGCTCAACATCCCTTCACCATCTTCGCCCTCGATTCCCATTCGCCGGTTGCGCTGGGCCCCCGCGGCGACGAGCACTGCGTGATATCCCTCCTCGAGCAGGCGGGGGATCGTTCTCGCGCCCCCGATGGCGGCCGCGCATTGAATCGCGACGCCGCATCGTTTGATGAAATCTATCTCGCGGTCGAGAACCGCCTTCGGCAGGCGGTATTCGGGGATCCCGTAGCGCAGCATGCCGCCCGGTTCCTCGCGCGCCTCGAACACGGTCACGGCGTGGCCGCTGAGTGAGAGGAAATATGCGGCGCTGAGCCCCGCGGGGCCTGACCCGATGATTGCCACTTTTTCCCCTGAGGGTTTTTTCTTCTCCGGCGGCAATGAGACCGAAGTGGCCCGTTCCGCCGCGAATCGCTTGAGGGCGCAGATGGAGGCAGGCTCATCAATGACCGTGCGCCTGCAGGCATCCTCGCAGGGGTGCGGGCAGATCCTGCCGATGGTCGCCGGCATCGGAACGGTCTGCATGATGAGGCGAAGCGCCTCGCCGTAGCGCTTGTTGAGGATCAGGCTGAGATACCCACGGGCGTCGCAGCCTGCGGGGCATGCGAGTTGACAGGGGGGGAGACATTCGCCGCAGTGATCGGAGAGCAGGAGCTCAATGCAGAGCCTGCGCGCGGCGAAAATCTCTTCGTCATGAGTAACGATCTCCATACCGTCTGATACCGCTGTCGCGCACGCAGGCCTCAGGCGCCTCTCCCCCTTGACCTTCACCGCGCAGATCCAGCAAGAGGCGTAGGGATCGAGCTTTTCATCGTGGCAGAGCGTGGGAATGGCGATTCCCGTCCGGAGTGCCGCCTGGAGGATGGTCTCGCCAAGGGACGCCGTGAATCGTTTCCCATTGATGGTAATGTGGATCGGCTCGGCCGCGCGAGAATCGGCAGCCTCTGTTTGGGATTTGGGATTTGCCCCGCAGGGGTTCTCGTCCCGAGACCCCCTTCGGGGTCGAGGGAGGATTTGGGATTTGGAATTTGGAATTTGGGATTTCACTTTATTCCACCGCAATTGCCTCGAATTTACACGATTCCACGCACAGGCCGCAGCGGGTGCATCTGCCCTCGTCGATGCGGTGTGCCTTCTTATGCTCTCCCGCGACCGCCTGCGCAGGGCAGACGCGCGCGCACGCCCCGCACCCCGTGCAGCGGAGCTCATCGACGCGGTAGCTGATGAGGGCTCTGCATTTCGCTGCGGGGCAGCGCCTATCATGTATATGCGCCATGTATTCTTCACGGAAAAAACGGAGCGTGGTGAGGACCGGGTTGGGCGCCGTCTGCCCGAGGCCGCAGAGCGATGCGACCTTCACCTTCTCCGCCAGCTCCTCGAGCAGGTCGAGATCCTCAATGCGCCCACGGCCTGTGGTGATACGGTCCAGGATATCGAGCATCCGCTTTGTCCCGATACGGCAGAAGGTGCACTTGCCGCACGATTCATTCTGAGTGAATGCGAGAAAGTACCTCGCGAGATCGACCATGCAGCTCGAGCCGTCGAGGACGATCATGCCCCCGGACCCCATGACGGCGCCGCTCTCCTTGAGAGACTCATAATCGATCGGGATGTCGAAGAGGCTGGCGGGGAGGCAGCCCCCCGAGGGGCCGCCGATCTGGACGGCCTTGACGGGGAGGCCGGTCGCCGAACCGCCGCCGATCTCCTCCACGATCTCGCGGATCGTGGTGCCCATCGGGACCTCGACGAGGCCGCCCCGGGCGATCTTCCCGGCGAGCGCGAATACCTTTGTCCCCTTGCTCCCCGGCGTCCCGATCGCGGCGTAGACCGCGGCGCCGTGCCTGATGATCCAGGGGACGTTCGCGAGCGTCTCCACATTGTTGATGCACGTCGGCTTCCCCCGGAGCCCGCTCGTCGAGGGGAACGGCGGCCTGAGCCGCGGCATCCCGCGCTCCCCCTCGAGTGATTTGATGAGCGCGGTTTCCTCGCCGCACACAAACGCCCCCGCGCCCTCCATGAGCGAGATCGAGAAATCAAAACCGTTCCCGAAAATATTTCTCCCCAGGAAACCGCTTTTCGCAGCCTGCGCCAGGGCGATCGAGAGCCTTTTTACCGCGAGCGGATACTCGGCTCTCACGTAGATGACTCCACGTGAGGCCCCTATCGCGTAGCCGGCGATCGCCATCCCCTCCAGCACCGCGTGGGGATCACTCTCCAGGACGCTCCGGTCCATAAAGGCGCCGGGATCGCCCTCGTCAGCGTTGCAGATAACGTACTTCTCCCTGCCGGGCGCCTCGCGCGTCATTTTCCACTTTGCGCCGGTGGGGAACCCCGCGCCGCCGCGACCACGGAGGCCCGAGGCGGAAATGCATTCGATGACCGCGGGGGAAGAGCCGCGCTGGATGACTGAGCGAAGCGCATCGTAGCCGCCCCTCCTGACGTACCCGGTGATATCCTCGGGGTTGATGAAACCACAATTTCCCAGCACGATCTTTTTCTGCTTCGCGAGGTAGGGGAGCGAGTGCAGCCCCGGGACGCTGTCCGCCACGAGCCATTTCGTCAAGGGGGAGCCGTTGACGAGGTGATCGTTGACGATCCGCGGAACGCGCTCCGGCGTGACCTCACCGTAGAGGAAAAAGCGCCCGTCGGGAGAGGCGATCTCCGCCAATACTTCCCGGTGACACATCCCGAGGCAGCCGGTGATGCCGATAGCTGCGGGGATGTTTCTCCGCCGGATTTCCTCCTTGAATGTATCCAGGACGACCTCCGCCCCCGCCGCGATGCCGCAGGAGCCCAGGCCTATTGTCACCCGAAATTTCACAGCGGGAATTTTTTTCATGGGTATTTCTTGAGGATGGCGGGAATCCCCGCGGGCGTGAGCTTCCCGTACACCGTCTTGTTGATCATCATGACGGGGGAGAGGCTGCAGCAGCCGAGGCACGCGACGCTGCACAGCGTGAAGCGCCGGTCAGAGGAGGTGCCGCCGGTCTCGATCCCGAGCACGCGCTCGATCGCCTCGGATATCCGCTCGGCGTCCGCCACGTGGCAGGCGGTGCCGTGGCAGACGGTGATGAGGTTTCTGCCGACCGGCGTGAGGCGAAACTGCCCGTAGAACGTCGCCACGCCATACACCTGAGCCGGGGAGAGACCGAGGCGCTCCGCGATGTGCCGCAGCGCCTTTTCGGGGAGGCAGCCGAAGAGCTCCTGCGTCTTCTGGAGGAGAGGGATCAGCGCGCCCGATTTTCCTCTGTAGCGGGCAAGGAGCTTCTTGAATGAGCGCTCTTTTGCGGCAGTACCGCTATGCACCGGGCGTGTCATCGTAAAAGTAGTTCATTGGACGGGTGACGCTTTACGGCCTTTACTTTTCCTTACACCTTGCACGTTACACTTGATTAGCTCCCATTGCTCATTTTCGCCAGTTATTGATATACTAACCGAGATGAAAAGACAAGAGTAATCTGGGCGGATATTCGATGTCGTTCGTTGGGGACTCGGAATCCGGCGAAATCCAGAGGACTGGATGCGCTCGAGGGCTCACCATTGATAGTGTCATCCAGAGGAGGGTGGAGATGTCAAAGATTGGATTAATTGCTGATTCTCACGAGAACATGCCCGCGATCGCGAAGGCGGTTGAACTGTTCAACAGGGAGCGGGTCGAGCGCGTGCTCCATGCCGGGGATATCATCTCGCCGATCACCGCGAAGGAGTTCGCCCGATTAAATATGCCGCTCATCGCGGTGTTTGGCAACAATGACGGCGAGAAATTTTTCCTTAGGGAGAAGTTCAGAGAGATCGGAGAGATCCACGAGCGGAAGTGGGAAGGGCAGCTCGGCGGCAAACGGGTGCTCCTGCTCCATGCCCCCGACATGATTGACGCCCTCGCGGCGAGCGGCGCCTATGACCTCATCGTGTACGGCCACACGCACGAGATTGTCGTGCGCAAGGGTAAGACGCTCGTGGTCAATCCCGGAGAGTGCGGCGGCTGGCTGACCGGCCGTTGCACCGTCGCCATCCTCGACATGGAGAAGATGACCGCCGAAATCCGTGACCTTTAAAAAGGGGACAGGCTACTTTTCAGACTGTATCTCTCTGACATTAAGCGGGTTATGAAGCGTTGTAGTTGAAAATCAGCCTGTTTGGAAATAGCTCAGGTCAAATGTGATGTGCGGTCTGATGGACTGCCGCCTTGCCGGCGCGGATATGCGAACGCTCACGCATTCGCTCCTCCCCGCGTCCCGCTTAGCGGGATCGCCGCTCAATCCCATCGTTAGCCTCTCTCATCAGAAAGGCTGTCAATGAACTTGGCCAACATCGCGGCATATATTTTATCTCGACTCGTGGTTTCGCGGGACAGTTTCCTTCGAACGATTGGCACAAAACTTCCGCGCCCTGTGCTCGCCGTGCTCTGTCTCATTTCCGTGTTAGGATTTATGATCCTGGTTGTAATTGCACCCCGTTGGCTCGTGAGCGGTGATGCGGCTGTATTTGCTCAGCAGATTGAAACCTTGTCCCTCGGGTCGCGAACGGTGCATATCGGTTACTACCTTCTCGGAGTTGTCTTCACACGTTTAGTCCCCCTGGATCTGGATTTCGCTCTAAACATCCTTAATGTATTACTCGGCGCTCTGTGCTCTGGTATTGTGTTTTCGATTGCCTACACGATCACCGGCACGTTCAGTGCCGCACTTGCTTCTTCCGTCGTCCTTCTGACTCACTACGTGTTCGTGGAGAATGCCTGTTTTGCCGAAGTGTTAGTCCCCCAGCTCTTCTTTTTCCTTCTATCCGTTCAGCTTGTTCTATGGAATCGACCCATTGGTGCAGGCTTATCATTCGCAAGCGCATTTCTGTTAACGCCATCTACGATCCTGGCAGTTCCTTTCATCGTGCTCCTGCGCCCACAGAGGAGATTTGTCCTCCTCTGGATCCTTGCTTCAACTCTGGTTGTGATTGTCGTCCTCGCTCCTCACATGTATGATTTCCTTTACGGAGGACGCGGAATACTCGTAGCTTTGGGCCATCGTACTGGTACTACTCAAGCCGTAGCTAAGGAAATCCGGGAATTGATGGGCTTCTCTTTCTTCGCCGTCTTCATCGTTGTGGGCTTGATCAGCCTGGTCGCTTCGGTCAGATATCGCCTCTTTGCTGTTTGCCTCGTGTGCCTTTGGCTCCCTCAGTTTGTGTTTGGTGAAAAGTTCCTAGACGTTCCAGTTCAACTGCCGCTTTATTCCATGCTCGCTGTTCTTGCTGGAGTTGGATTCGATAAGGTACTCCACTTCCCGATACGACCGCGATCTGTCGCAGCAGCGGGAGTCATCCTTTTTGCCCTCGGACTCATCGTTTCCGGTGCTGTAAGCTATTCGAGGGCGCTACGAATCTCACGTGATATTGACTCCTATCAAGACACCGTTCATAGGATGGCCGAGACTGCGGAACCGGATTACATAGCTATCGGAGGGTGGTCGCGAGGCATACTTTTTGAACACTATCTGTTTCGGAAGTCGTATACGGATGTATGGATCAATACGGATTGGCTCGACGGTCAGTGGGGCGAACAGTGCAAGAATAGAAGCTGGGAACGGTTAAGGACAGCGCTGTCAGAGGGCAAGCAGATATGGTTGCTTGAGCCACCTCGTAAAGATATCGACACACTTCTCCAAAAGGGCGGCTACAAGACCGTGCCCTTCGGGGATGTCTATGTGGCAAATAGACCTTCTTGATCTTTGATGCGATTCGGCCGCTTGTGGTAGCACATCACGATGCCAACCTGCACGGACAGGAAGAACCATGACGAGGCTAACAAAGCCTTACACGGCGATTGAGTGTTCCGCGCGCGGAACACTCAGCGCGTGAAGGCAGCGTCCGGCGCATCAGGCGTCCAGGGTCGCACCACGATATCTTATTGGCAATGAGGTGATTGTGTGATTTTAAGCCCGCAAAAAGTGGCTTAGACGCGCTTTTTGGGCCCGAAAAGCGCCTGTGAGGCACATGAGTGATTGCCACTTTACCGGCGCGGATGCGCGAGCCTCCGACTCCAGCCCTTCCCACGCTGTCCATTCGCTCCTTTACACTTTTAACTTTTGACTTTGGGCTATGGTCACGGCCACAATCCCCGGTATCCCGCCGCCTCGGCCACCCTGCCGACGCCGAGCATCATCGCTCCCATGCGCATGTCAACGCGGTATTTCTCCATCATGGCGACGGTCTCGCTGAACGCCTGGGTCATCACCCTGCGCAGTTTTTCGTTGACCTCTTCCTCCGACCAGAAATAGGCCTGGAGGCTCTGCACCCACTCAAAGTATGAAACCGTTACTCCACCGGCGTTGGCCAGGATATCCGGCACCACGAGGATGCGCCGTTCCCTCAGGATACGGTCGCCTGCGGGGGTGGTGGGCGCATTGGCAGCCTCCACGATGATACCCGCCTTTATGCGTGGCGCGTTTTCCTCGGTGATCTGTCCTTCAATAGCCGCGGGGATCAAGATGTCGCACGCGCATTCCAGGAGCTGCTTGTTAGTGGTTGCTTTCCCCCCGGGGAACTCACGAAGCTGCTTCTTCTGCGCCACGTGCGCGAGCACCTTGGGGATATCCAGACCGGCGGGGTTGTGCGTCCCCCCCTCCACATCGCTCACCGCGATCACCTTACCGCCATGCTCATGGATGATGCGCGCCGTGTGGGAGCCGACATTGCCGAACCCCTGGATAGCCACGGAGGTCTCGCCAAGTGAGAGCCCCTTGTAGGCGCAGGTCTGTTCCGTGATATAAAACACCCCGCGCGCGGTGGCCTCGAGCCTGCCCTTGGAGCCGCCGAGGCAGAGCGGCTTGCCGGTGACCACACCCGGGACGCTGTGGCCGACATTCATGCTGCAGGTGTCCATGATCCATCCCATGATCTTGGGATTCGTGTTGACATCCGGCGCGGGGATGTCTTTGTCGGGCCCGATGATGATCGCAATCTCGCTCGCGTATCGGCGCGTCAGCCGCTCGATCTCGTACTCGGACATCTGCGAGGGGTCGCACACCACTCCCCCCTTGGCGCCGCCGTAGGGAATGTTGACCACCGCGCACTTCCAGGTCATGAGCATGGCGAGGGCGGTGATCTCATTGAGATCAACTTGCGGATGGTAGCGTATGCCGCCCTTGCAGGGGCCGCGCTCCATGCTGTGCTGCACCCGGTACCCCGTGAAGACCTTCAGCCGTCCATTGTCCATGCGGATGGGAACGGAGACGATGAGTATCCGCTGCGGGGTTTTTAACTTCTCGTGGATATCGGGGTTGATCTTGAGCTTCTGTACGGCGAGGTCAAGCTGCTGGAGCACCATGTCCAGGGGGCCCTGCCCGTCGCCGACCTTGAGCAGTTTCTTCATGATAGAGTCCCTTCTAATGTGAGCACCTGATTGCGCTGATTTACTGATTAGTTGGTGCAGGGCCCCGGGTTCGATAAATCCCTGCCCGGCCGGCAGGCGGGGAACCCCTACAGAATATTTCAGAGTGATCAGAGTAATCAGGTGCGAGATTTAAATTAGCCTTTCAACCTTTCGACCACCAGCGCTGCGATCTCCGTCCCCACGCGGAACTGGCCCTCTACCGTGGATGCGCCGATGTGCGGGGTCACGATGACGTTGTCCAGTTTGAGGAGCGGATTGCCCTCCGGCGGCTCCTTCTCGAAAACATCCAGTGCCGCCCCCCTCACCTTACCGCTCTTGAGCGCCTCGCAGAGCGCCTGCTCGTCCACGATGCCTCCCCGGGCGCAATTGACGATGACCACGCCCTTCTTCATCATGTCGAACTGCTTTGCGCCGATCATGTGCGTCGTTTCCTTCGTCTTGGGGACATGGAGGGTGATGATGTCCGACTCTCTGAGCAGCGCATCGAGGTCGCACGTATCCATCAGCGGAGCATGGATGGTCGGCGCGCAGCAGCCGAACGGGTCGTAGGTGGTGACCTTCATCCCGAGGCCAATCGCGCGCGCAGCGACCTCTTGGCCGATGCGTCCGATGCCGATGACGCCGAGCCGCTTGCCGTAGAGTTCAAATCCGGTAAATTTTTTCTTTTCCCATTTGCCCGCTTTGATGGAGGCATCAGCCTGGGGGAGCGAGCGGGCGAGGGCAAACATGAGGCCGATGGCGAGCTCAGCCACGGAGATCGAAGAGGCCTTCGGGGTGTTCAGGACGGGGATGCCGCGCTCCTCGGCGCACGCGGTGTCGATGTTGTCGAGCCCCACACCGCCGCGCGCGACGACCTCGAGCTTCTTCCCGGCCTCGATGACCTTGCGCGTCACCCTGGTTGCGCTCCTGACAATGATGGCGCTATAGTCGCCGATGCACCTAACAAGCTCCTCCTCGCCAAGGCCGATCTTCTCGTCAACGCCGAGGCCGGCGTTCGTGAGGATCGCCACCGCCTCTCTCGCAAGAGGGTCGCAGATGAGCACCTTTTTCATGGAACATCCTCCTTTCAGGACTTTACCCATTTCTCTCTGAGAGTACGTGTTCACCACGAAGGGCACGAAGAAAATGCAGTTTAATGTAATGGGTCAGAAGGTGTGAAAAAATTAAAATTACAGCCTGAATTTGCTAAAGCAAGAACTTGTCATTGCGAGCGGAGCGAAGCAATCTCTTGTCTTGCAAGCAATTGAGATTGCCACGTCCGCCTCGTCCCGCTTAGCGGGACTCGGCGTCCTCGCAATGACAACCTTAATGTCGATTATTTCACACCTTCTCAGTTATGGGGGGTATAAATCTGTAGGGGTTCGATTCCCGCCTACAGCGGGCAAGTATCGAACTTGCCACGTAACATACGTGGCCCGGGCGCGATAAATCGCGCCCCTACACCACAATAATATAACATCTGCCCTCCATAAGTGACCCATTACAGTTTAATAATCTTTTCCCTTGATCTTCGTTACCTTCGTGATCTTCGTGGTAAAAAAAGATAAAGTCTTCTACGGGTGATGCTACATTTGCAATAGATTCAATTTATTCAATACAAGGCCCGTGTAAAGCTTGGGATAAAAATCGGTGGATTTCTGGGGCATGCGCTCGCCGTTCCCCGCGATCTTCGCGACCTGCCATGCCTTCGTGGGATTGAGAAAGATGGCCGCCTGGTAACGCCCCGCATCCACCATCTTCACGGCCAGATCGGCGTAGCGCTCGTAGGCCACATTGGTTTCCTCTTCGAGCTTTTTCCTGTCAATCCCGAGGAGGCGCTCCAGGATCGCGTGAATGATGCTCACATCGAGCCGCTTCCAGTCATCCGATGCATCCGCGCGCATGAGCCCGGCGACATCCGCCTCGTTTTCGAGCGTCAGCGACGTGAACGTCCCGCCGAGGTAAAGGCCGAAGCGATGCTCCGCGTCGTTCTGTGCGGACATCCTGCGAAGGAGATCGGCGAGATCCGCGCACCGCTCGGTCCTGAAAAATTCGGTCAGCGCCTTCGGGAACGAAGCGATCTGCGCCGGGGTGAGGTTGAAGAGCAGCCTGTGCGTGGGGAGGATGGTGAGGCCGCGGTCGTGCATGGATACGAACGCCATGATGTGGTTGTCGTAGGTTTCGTTCCCCGGGAGGCACCGCGCTCCCCTTTCCCGCATCTCCCTGCGGTAATTGAGCGCGGTCTCGTACCGGTGGTGCCCATCCGCGATGAAGAGCGTCTTGTCCTCCATGAGGGACATGACCGCCCGGTGAGTATTTTCGTCCGTCACCACCCATACCCGGTGGATTACCCCATCGTCATCCCTGGCTTCGATATCCGGGGCGCGCCGGCTTTCCCGTGAGAGCGCGCCGGTGACCTCGTTTTCCGGATCGGCGTAGAGCATGAAGATGAGCCCCGATTGCGCGGCCGTCGCGCGCATGAGGTTGAGCCGGTCTGCCTTCGGCCCGGCGAGCGTCCGCTCGTGGGGCATCACGCCGCCCTTGCCTAATTCCTCAAGCCGGCCGAGCGCGATGAAGCCATGCCGTGTTCTTGAAGGCGCTCCCGGGAGGAGATACTCATGGTTATAAATGTAGAGCGCCTCGCGTGAGTCCCTGACGAGAATTCCCTCGGCGATGCAGCGTTCGAGGAACTCACGGGCGCGGGTGTATTGATTGTGCTGCGCGTCATCCTGCGGGGTTGTCTTCCCTTTTGAAAAGCGAACGATGTTATACGGATTGCGCTGGTAATACTTCTCCTGGAGCTCGGGCGTGATTTTGTCATAGGGCTCGGCGAATACCGCGCTCACGTCACGTACCTTCTCCTGATTGTAGCGAAAACCTCGAAAGGGATAGATTGTTGCCATGTCTCTGCTCCGCCCTAGAACAAATTGAACCTGGGGCACCTACTATAATTTAATTGCGCGGCGGCGGTCAACTGTTTTCAGGATCCCGAAGCAGGCGAGGACATTCCCCGTTTTTTCGCCATCCCCTTTTGTAACATATTCGGTGAGTCAGTGTTAAAATTATTCACAACTGCATTATCGTTTTTTACCACGAAGGACACGAAGGTCACGAAGATAGAGGAATAGGCTGATTAACCTAGTCTTTCTTCGTGCTCTTCGTGGTGAG
>Ga0315281_10006635_pt1 | contig 16426 bp, 15 predicted proteins | sample YL17G07_0_MG_FD_204540 | JGI IMG/M metagenome (GOLD analysis project Ga0315281, IMG submission 204540) | Sediment microbial communities from Yellowstone Lake, YNP, Wyoming, USA - YL17G07_0 | ecosystem: Environmental > Aquatic > Freshwater > Lake > Sediment | place: USA: Wyoming | collected... | reverse complement strand
GGACAATCTACTTTGTTGCATTCAACGCAGAAGAAGAGGGGCTGCTTGGATCCCAGGCCTTTGTACAACAGCTCATCAATGAAGGTAAATTTAACAATATAAAGGCAATTTTCCATTACGACGGTGGAGGCTATGGACCTTATTATATTGGAGTGATGAACAACTGCCCGAGAATATTGGATATCATGTCTTCCAGAGCAGCTCGTATACCTTACAATAATGATTATGTAACCATTTGCACCGGGGAGCGGGTATTTCCACTAGCATCACCCCACTGCCTTCCTACGCAAGTTTCACCTATTCAGTATATTATTTCATATACCTTTCCAGCTGCCGCAACAGGAAGTGATCAATACTCTTTTCAGGATATCGCTCCTTCTATCCCTATTGTGCTGCCCGGGTTCATGGGTGATTCTCCGGAATACCACACAGTAAATGATATAATTGGCCTCATAAATAAAAATCAAATGGAGCTGATGGGAAAAATCATTGCTGCCACAGTGCTGGAGCTGGTTACGAGCAATCGGCCAATTACAGGCATGGTTCCCAAGCCAGGGCAAAACACATACCCATAGAAACGCCTCTTTCATCTTTTTTCCTTTTTGGCCCCTTTTTGCGTCATAAGTTCTTTCCCGATCCATTCCCTCGAATCCCGCCCAAGTCAGTTTTCGGTTTCCAGCGAACAGTTGCCGGTTTTGTTCTTTCGACTAATTAATTATCCTATTACCGAAAGGTATATATACTAATTCGGTATTAGTATAATTAATGAAAAAAACAGAACTGAAAATATTCGAACTCCTGATGAAGGAGAAGCTCTCTATCTCACAGCTATCGGAAAAGCTCGGGCTTACTTTGTCAACTGTTTCAGAGCCAGTCACATCGCTTGAAAACCGCGGCCTTGTTGTGAAAGAACGGGCAGGGGTCAATATATTTGTCAAACACACGGATAATATCCTCTCAAGTGAAATGGTCAAAATCGGAAACTATTTCTCCCTTGAAAAACTTCTCAGCGATAGCAACGAATACGTACTCGCGGAATTGCTGGAGGAAAAAACATTTGATGAATTGCAGGAAAAAACCAACCTTTCAACCACGCACATCTACAGGATTCTGACGGAATTGCTTGAGATGGGAGCGATAAAGCGGGACAACCGGAAATTCAGGGGATCTGAAAAATTGCATTATCTGATTTCTCTTCTCCGCAAAGTTCATGAGCGGGAGAATGTGGAATCTGGGGCCATTGTTCTGTTTTCAAATGACTATAAGCTGAAAAAATCCCATCAAAATCAATCACTTAAAGGAACTCCAACAGCATTTTCTGCATTCAGCCAATTCGGCGTAGATTATTTCTCTCCATTCAACTATGCGATCTGGCCGGAAAAGAAGCTTACGCCCGAGGAGGTTTTTGTCCATGCGCTAAAGTGCAGTGAAAGCAAGAAAGACGTTCTGATAAGTATGATCTTCTACCTGAAGAACAAACGCAGGATTGACATGCATGAATGCAGGAAAATAGCTGAACATTTTGGAGTGATCGCTATCCTGCTGGATGCTCTTGCTTATCTTGACCAGCGGCCAGTGAAAAACGAATCCCCTTTCCTTCCATGGGAGGAATTCCGTGCCAAGGCTGCTGAATATGGCATAAAGGCCAAAGACAAATACAAATTAGATACACTTGGCCAGCTGCTTGCTGAGATTGGCAATGCGTTTGATGAACCAACAGATGTATATCTGATCGGAGGATGCAATCTTGCTTTGAGGGGTATAAAAGCATCGACAAAAGATATTGATCTTATAGTCAAGGATAAACATACTTTCCGTGCAGTCGAATCCGCTCTCAAGCGCATTGATTTCATGCCGCTGAAATCTTTTTCAAAGGCATACAAAGATATGCATCCAAGTGCGATATTCGAAAGACCTGGATATCCAAGGATCGATGTGTTCACAAAAACTGTATGCGACGCTCTTGTTCTCAATGACAGCATGGTTGAACGGAGCCGGGGGCTCCGTTATGGGAATCTTCAGGTTGGACTGATTCGGTTGGAAGATATACTACTTTTTAAGTCAATCACCGAGCGTGAAGGCGACCTTGAAGACGCTGCTGATATCATCAGGAAAGAGAAGATCGATTGGGACATTTTGTTTGAAGAGGTCATTGCACAGGAGGAAGCGACCGGGAAGACATTCTGTTTCGATGTCCTTGATAGCCTGGAATTGCTTGAAGAGAGGTATGGGCAGAAAATCCGGGTTGTTAAGAAGCTGTCCAGGCACTGCCTCGAGCAGGGGATAATGATTGCGCTTGAGAAACCTAGAAGCGTGAAAGAGATCAAAGCACTGATCGATTTTTCAGAAACCACGATACGGAATGCGCTTGCGGGCCTGCTCAAGAAGAAAAAGATAAAAAAGCTGGAAGGCAAGCCGGTGAGATTCAAAAAAGTTTAATCTGTTCCATACGTTCAAGAGCATGCGCAGTATCAAAATTCGGAAATTCTTTATAAACAAATTACGTTTTTTGATACTGATGTCCTTTCAGGTCAACAGGATTTGATCATACTATTACCGAAAGGTAAATATACGAATTCGGTATCAGTATAATTAATTGAATTGAAACCTGACCAACGATACCTTTTAATCCTTCATCTTTCCATTTGCATCTCATGCTCTCAAGGAAATTCGTCATAGATACGTCTTTGTTCGTGAACCCGCATGCACGGGAGAAATTCGGGAAGAACCCACCGTCTGCAGCTGCTGCATTCATAAAAATGATCAGCAAGCTGGACCTCCAGATATACATGCCACCCGCGATATTCGCCGAGACAAGGAATTTCATAGGAGGTGAGAAAGCTGCAGACCTCGCGCTATTTGTGAAAAAAAGGGCGCCAAACACATTCGCCCTTTATCTTCCTGCTGCAGTATTCAATGATTTCATAGATGATGTGCGCATGCGTGTGAACAAGGGCCTGCGCCTTGCCGAGGAGTTCGCGCAGGACAACCGGCCTGAGAATGACGTCAAGCTCGCAAAGCTGCGGGACAAGTACCGGGACAGCATGCGTGCTGGCATACTGGATTCAAAGGAGGATTTCGAGCTTGTGCTTTTGGCAAAAGAGCTGGATGCTGCAATCGTGACTTCTGATGAAGGAGTCATAAATTTCGCGAACAAGATCGGCGTCGAAACTTTGCACGCAGAGCGGTTCTACAGCCTGCTGAAGGCGATGGGGAAGAAAAAGAAATAATCCTGATATGTCTTCTATAATGTTGGTTATAATAATAGTAATTATAATCATTCATTAAAGAAAGTCGCTAAAATCCACAACCTCCATCCTGTTTCCCTTATAGTTGACTTTGTTTTTGTCAGGGACGAAAAATATTTTCCGTTTCGATTCCACCTTTGAGAGCGTTTCTTCTGCATCTGTGATGTCTTTTCGGTCTATCACCCCTTTCCATTTGACCTCAAGCGCGATTTCACATGTTTTGAACTTCGTGAGATACCCATCGATATCGTAATCCGCTTCTTTAATGATCGCTTCGCCTAACCCGAACTTACGGGCCAGGAACGACCGGACATAACGTTCAACAATGCGCGGGAATATGTTTTCAATTATCAATATTACGTGTTTGTTGTCGAAATCCATTTCGCTGATATTGTATTTTTCATCTCCATAATAATACATTTCGATCAAATGGGAAACGTGTTCATACATAAACGATTTCTTATTCGCAATCTGGACCCTTTTGATGATCTTTATGTCAATAAGGTTCTGCAGATACTGTGTGACGCTTCCAGGATTATCCTTCTCAATAAGCTTTCTTGAGAAAAGAAAAGAGGATATCTCCGTTGTAGTATTCTTTCCCGATGCGATCGCCCTTAATACCGCTGAATAAATGTTCGTCATCTTCCGTTCTTCTTCATTGAAAATCTCTCCAACAAGGGCAGGAACCAGGATTTTACCAGAAGAAATTAGGATGCCGGCCAAATCTTTCGGCTTTATATCTTTCTCATAATATCCTATTGCCAGTGGTTCGCTTAGCAGGATCGAGATTTCAAGCAGTTCTTTCTTTTCAATGCCTTTTGGGAGGGATCCTGCAACATCCTCGATCCTAATCAATTCGACCGGGAATTCAGCAAATACCCCCAATAACGGCGAGTGGCTTCCGACCAGATCTTTTGAAAGATGGAATGTCGATGATACGACATATAGCATACCATTTTTATCCATCATGTGAAGATAATCCAAAAAGCCGTTCCCCAATCGGTGAAATTCATCCACCACTATCGTCTTGTTGTCTTTGAGCATTCTGCTGAACAATTCTATGAATGTATCATATACGATATCTTTCGCAGTGCTTTCAACGAAAATCGTCCTATCCCTTTTCACAAAGAAATATTCGTCGTATTTGGCTGTTCTTTTAACAAGGAACGTCTTGCCGGTCTTCCGCCTTCCATAGACCATCGTCCATTTGTTAATCTTTTTGAGTAGTTCCGATTCGTGCCTTTCTATTATAACCATGATTATTATAATAGTGGTTATAGATTTTTAAATATATCAGTACGATCAGAATCAGTCAACCTGAAATATCCCGCCTCGCGCTTTTTAAATCTAATTACCATGATATTATCTAATTAGTAACATTTAAATACTTCTAGCCTCATAATAAAATTATGAAGCGGAATCTGATCATTTTGCCCGAACGCCATGACGCGAGGCGCAGGCACGAAGCAGTGCAATTTGCCAAAAAACAATCAGGAAACGTCAAGCTTTTTCTGGAAGGGGTCCGGAGAAAAGAAACTGGCGCGGCATCCACCCAGCTTGGCCATCCCATCGTGCCAATCGAGCATGGCCTTTTGCCGCTCATGATGTCCCCTTTGATTGCAGCGAATGCGGCATTGCGGCTGAATCTTTTCATCTGGGCTGTTTCCAAAAGGAGGAAGCTTGACCTGGCAAGGAAAATTATTAAAGATGAAAAAGAGGTTGCAGCTCTGGTTACTGGAAGGCCCGAAGCAAGGATACGGCTTGATGATGTTAAACTGCTGCTTGGCAGGGACGCGGCATTTAGCGCAAATGTGACATTGTATCTGAAACCATTCGAAGGCATTTTCGGCGAAAGCCTGAATGAGATACTGGCCGAGGGCTCAGAAGGGATTCCGCCAAAACTGCGTGCTGCGATGGAGCTTTTGGCCAGAACCCTGCTTCGGGCCAAGCTCCGGGAAATGGAATCCTCCATACTGTCAGAGGTCAATGGCCTCTTCGATTCGCATTATGGCTTCACTCTCAGGATGACAACTGATGCTGAAATGGCGTTTCATAAGAGGATGCCTTTCGAGCAGCAGCCACTTCCGTACGACACCTTGGCAGGAATCCCCTTCATGATACGCTCCTCGAATCTCGTCGGGCTGCATTTCACGATCAATGCAGTGCTGGATCGGCTGAAGGAACTCAGAGACATGTACATGGCTTATGCGGTCGCAAGGGAAGATTTCGAAGTCGGAGTCCTGAATGTCGGCTTGGCCCACGTGCTTGAAGGCAGCAGGATGATGGAGATCATTAAAAAATGCGATATCGAATCCACTACCCAGGATTACTCGTTCCGCTCCTTTTTTGAGCAGCAGGATCGCGCGGCCGGAAAAGGAAAACCTCCTGTGAAGCAAACGTTTTAAGCCACAACCGCGGTACCAGGGATGCCTAATCCGTCACTCCTTTTCCCGTTATCGCATCATGTATCTTCTTAGTCGTCTTCTGGTAGATCTTCCTGAACCTGATGCGCTCGCCGCCATTTTCTTCCCTTCTGAAAATGACATCGAGCTTCACTTCCTTTGACATATGGTGATGTATCGTTTCCCAGGTCTTCGGATCCTTTATGAAGATCTCGAAAACCTCTTCTGCGCCCCGGCCATCCCCGACCGCATCAACCCCTTCATGAAGGCCCAGGTAGAACGCCTCTCCAAGCGCTTTGGCGTATTCTTTCTGGTCCAGCCCGAAATCCTTTATGAAAATCCCGGATCGGAAAACCCTCTGAACATAGAACCCAAGAGGCATGTCGAACATAATGGGTGAGCATTTGGCGATGTCTTCTATATCTGCATTAGGTGTTACTAACTTCACGGCCTTTTTCCTGTCCGCAGTCTTGATGACCATACCTTCTTTCTTCGCTTTGTTGAGCGTTAAGGCAAGCACCCCTATCTTTTTCACATCATCTGCCCTGAATTTTCCAAGCTGCGGGACGCTTTCGATCTTGTATTTTTTCAAAACGGCATAGCGTTCTGCGCAGGGGACATACTTCCCATTCCCGGCATCGATATCAAATACAAAAAGCTTGACGTCGAATTTTCCTGTCGGTGAAGTGTATGGCGTATTCCCGATCATCTCACCGCAGAGAACATGATTCGGAAAATCGGAAAAAAATATATCCAGCCCAAGCCCGCGCGCTTTCTCAGTAGCAAACGCGTCTATGAACCCTCCGCGGGAAAAAGCGAATATCCTCCCTTCCACTTTGGCGATACGCAGGTTGAACCCATCGATCTTCTCCTCAATAAATATCTCCTCTTCATCCCCGATATTCCGGGCAAGCCCCTTTGCCAGCGTGAAAATCCTTGGGATGTGCTCATAGCCAAGGATCACCCTTTCCTTTGTGACGACAGTCCCGCGCGTTATTTTTCCTGCTTCCTCCCTGAACCTCACGTATTCGATATCTTCTTTCAGCCTCTCTGCCTTGCCTTTCTTCAGCGCTTCAAGGATTTTCGCTTTCGTGAGCTCCATGTTTTCGGCACCTTCTTTTTGCTTTCCACAATATCCTCTTTCTCGCTTTCGAGCTCATTTAGCCTTGTTTTTGCCCTGCCTTTAAGCACCCCGTCTATCATGACTTCCACCCGGGCAGGGTTATTTGGGTGAACCCATACCTTGTAGAACCCCTTATGCGCCTTGACCAGTATCTCGACCAGGCCATCGCTCCTCTCTTCTACGTATGCCTTTACCCACATGAACCCAATATCAGAGAGAAACTTTTAAACAGTTGCCATTCTATTTTCCTAAAGGTGCTTCTCTTTGGTCGAAATAGACACTGCCAAATATGATTTCCACACTCCGGAGCATTACGCCTTCCGCTCAAAGAAAGGGCTGGATGAGGATGTCATAAGGCAGATATCGAAGATGAAGGGAGAGCCGCAATGGATGCTTGAGAAGAGGCTGGAAGGGTACAAATATTTCAAAACGTCAGCAATGCCGAAATGGGGTCCGGATCTAACGCATCTGGATTTCGACGAGCTTTTCTATTACGTGAAGCCTTCAGGAAGCGTGAGCGAGAGATGGGACAAAGTCCCGGGCGATATAAAAAATACATTCGACAAGCTCGGGATTCCAGAAGCTGAGCGCAAGTTCCTTGCGGGGTCCACTGCCCAATTTGAGTCAGAATCAGTCTATCACCATCTGAAAAAACAATGGGAAGAGAAAGGGATCATCTTTACGGATATGGACACTGGCCTGAAGGAGCATCCAGAAATTATAAAAAAGTATTTCGGGACCGTTGTTCCTATTAATGACAACAAGTTCGCTTCTCTTAATACCTCCGTTTGGTCGGGCGGCTCTTTCGTTTATGTCCCAAAAGGCGTGCATTGTGAAATCCCCCTCCAGGCATATTTCAGGATAAATACGGAGAAGATGGGGCAGTTCGAGCGCACGCTTATAGTCGTGGATGAAGGTGCGAGTGTGAGCTATATCGAAGGCTGCAGTGCACCAGTTTATACCACAGCATCACTTCACGCAGCAGTAGTGGAGATAATCGCAAAGAGAAACTCCAAAGTCCGATACACCACGATACAGAACTGGTCGAACAATGTCTATAACCTTGTAACGAAGCGCTCGGTCGCGCATGAGAATGCGGTTGTAGAGTGGTTGGACGGCAATTTGGGTTCTGCCGTCACTGTCAAGTACCCAGGTGCCATCCTCAAAGGCAAAGGTGCTCGCGCTGATGTCATGTCTGTTGCATATGCAGGGAAAGGCCAGATACAGGACACTGGCGCACGGATAATCCATCAGGCTCCAAACACAAGCTCGAGAATCATCCAGAAAAGCGTGTGCAAGGATGGCGGCCGCTCGAGCTATCGGGGTTTGGTCAGGATCGAGAAAGGAGCAACGAATGCGAAAAGCTTTGTGGAATGCAACGCATACCTGCTTGATGAACAATCCCGCTCGGATACATACCCGACTATCAAGAACGAAGAGGCTTCTGCGACAGTAAGCCATGAAGCGAGGGTGGGCAAGATCGCTGCAGACAAGCTTTTCTACCTGATGTCCCGCGGAATAAGCGAAAAGGACGCGCTATCCATGATCGTTTTGGGGTTCATGGATCCGTTCATAAAGGAACTGCCTATGGAATATGCGGTGGAATTGAACCGGCTGATACAATTGCAGATGGACGGGGCGGTGGGATGACGAAATCCGTTTCCAGTTTCGGGTTTCCAGTTTCGGGTTTCGAGTTTACGATTAAGTATATAATTTCAGTCGAAAAAGAATTAATGTTTATAAAATCGATTACTTCGGGGGGCGTAGAAAAGGGCGCAGAACAAGTCGTAGGCGCGGTCACTGGAAAGTTCGGAGGAAGTTCGGAAGAAGTTCGGAGTAAAGTTGGGAGAAATGTTGGGAGAAAAGAATTATTTGGGAGTTCTTACTTATTGAGGTGCGGTTTGAATGGTTGTTTCTGAACCTTACTTTTCAAATTGTCTAATAGAGCAAGAGCCAGGAGTATTTCTGCTTGAAGAAGGAAAAAGGGTAGCTTTCAAAATGAGCATGTCCGGAGAAAATGAGATTAAAATTATCCTTGCAAAGGACAGCCATTTTGATTTCGCTTTTTCTCTGGAGCAAAATGCTGCAATCAATGTTGAATTTCATCTTAGTGGACAAGATTCTTCAGTTGATATCCTATCAGTCTGCAAAGCACAAAAATCCGAAATCCAAAAATCATTCATCACAATCATCCATTCCGCTCCCTTCACCCGCTCGAACGCAAAATCCAAAGCAGTATCATTAGATTCAGCCAGCGTTGAATTGAAAACCATCGCAAAGGTAGAGAAACAGGCGCATGGCTCCAAATCAAGGGTGGAGTGCAAAGCGCTTCTTCTTGGAGAGAATGCCAAAGCAAAGGCTGACCCGATCCTTGAAATCCTCAACAACGATGTCGAATGCTCGCATGCTGCAAGCATAAGGGAGATCGAGAAGGAGAAGGTTTTCTATCTGCAAACCCGAGGACTTAGCGAACCAGAAGCGAAATCGCTTATTGTTGACGGATTCCTTGGTAAAGGGGAATGAATGGGGGTGATAATATGAAAAAAGAAAAAACAGATAAGACCGTTACGATTGAGCAAACCGAATTCATCAGAGCAAAACCGCAGCCAGTCTATGAAGCATTCGCAGATCCGAAAAAGCATTCTGAATTCACTGGCGCGGAGGCAACCGGAGAGCCAAAAGTCGGAGGAGAATTCACTGCCTGGGATGGCTACATATCAGGTAAATACCTGAAACTCGAAAAAGGAAAGAAGATCAAGGCAGAGTGGACTACGACGGAATGGCCAGACAGTTGTGTCCCGTCATTACTCGAACTGACATTCGCTGCAAAAGGTGACGGCACTCAGGTGACGCTGACACACTCCAAGGTACCAGAAGATCAGGCTAAAGAATACGAACAAGGCTGGATAGATTTCTACTGGAAGCCGCTAAAGAAATATTTTGAAAAAAGGATATGATTAGCCTACTCCTTTTTCCTAAAGAATGAAGTTGCCATGCTTACCGCGCCGACAATAAATGCTATCGCTCCAGCGACCGTGAACCAATAGACTGAAGCCTTCGCCCGCTCTTCATCCTTGCATTCCGAGTATGGTTCGAAACTTCTCTTTTTTATCAGCTCCTCAGCCGCCTGTCCGCTACCAGTCACGACCACTGCCTCGAAATTCTTCTCGAACCTGCAGCGTTTCTCATCTGTTGCGCCATCCAGCTTCTTCAGCTCTTGCCTAAGCGTGTCAAACTGGGCTCCTTTTTCGATTTCGTTTTTTCGGGACATATTGATTATATCCTTCTGCCTGTTCCAGATGTTCGCTGAGGAATAGCGCGTGGAATAATTATGTACTGAATGGCCTGTCAGGCCTGCGCCAACGAGCATCAGTATCGCTGCACCAGTTCTTGTCATAGTTATTATATATGTATCAAAGTGTTTTTAAACCTTGCCCCTTCTTCCGCATCCTAGCGACTGCCTTCACAATCGCGAGCAGGTCGTCATCGTTCAGCATTTCCAGCTTTTTCCGGAGCGTTTTCAGGAAACTCACGTCTTGCATGAGGAGATTTATGATCGCTTCCCGCGGAAGCTTTTTCTTCCTTGTCGCCACAACATACCTTGCCCTGCTGAGTGGTGGAAGTTTTTTGAATTGCCTTTTCGGGTCTTCCCCAGCCCTTACTGCCTGCACCACTTCCTCGAAAACCACGATCTCGCCAGATAGTTTCTTCTCAGAATCCTCTTTCCGCTCGATGGCTTCAAGCAGCGCTTCGCGTGCAGCTTCCTCCTGCTTCAGGGCGACAATCTCGCTTTTCTTCCCGGGTTTCGCCTCTTTCACGACCGCAGCCCCACCGAACTCAGGCGGCGTCCCATACTCGCGTTCGCTCAATATCTGTTCAAGCATCCAGGGAACCACTTCCCTGCGGATCAAAGGGGTCGCTATGAAGGCATAGACCGGAAATGAGGAGTTCATCCCCACAGACTCCTCTATCACGCGCGTGCTTGGGTCGTTCATCCTGATATCCGTCTTTTCTTCGATGATTTCTGCCTTATGGGTCTCCGGATTATAATACGTAAGAGAATATGTCCTGGAACCGACTTTTCCTTCTTTTTCAGTTTTTATCTCTTCTGTTTCCGGCCTTTTCGCTTCAGCGAGCACTTCTGCCTCCTCCTTTACCCCATGCGCAGCTTTTTCCACTAATAATGAGTGGGAAGCGAAAAACGAAAGGATATCTTCGTGATCCACCTCCCGGCTCTCGAGCATCGGCCGAAGCTCATCAAGGGCAGAATCGTATGCATAGACCATAGCGGTTTTCTTCTTTTGCATGGAAAATCCTCTAGACTAATGTTTAAAAACCCTTGCCAGTACTATCGATTAGATTCGATTTATGACGCGTAGTGCGTTTAACATCAGGTGTAATGATGGGCAAAGGAAGGAACGGAGAATTCGCAGGAAGGAACCTCACACGCCAGCGCAAGAATAGGCGGTGGCTGAGCAAGAGATTCAAGAGGAAGACTCTCAGGCTGAAAGAGCGCTATGATCCGCTAGAAGGGGCACCCCAGGCAAGAGGGATCGTCCTTGAGAAGATCGTGCTTGAGCAGAAGCAGCCACACTCGGGGTTGATCAAATGCGCCAAATGCCAGCTGATAAAGAACGGCAAGGTGATCAGCGTATTCGCCCCACGTGACAAAGCGATCACGTTCGTGGATGAGCACGACGAGGTCATCGTGGCCGGGCTCGGCGGCTCGCAAAGGGGGCAGATGGGTTCGATCCCCGGTGTCCGCTACAAGATAGTGTCTGTGAATGGCGCTGACCTGCAGAGCCTTCGGCACGGAAAGAAAGAGAAGCCTAAGAGATGATGATTATGGAAAAACTTTTCAACAAATATGCGCTCGACGATGTGCACATAAAGGACAAGAGCCTCGCACAGGTGATTTCCCTCAAATCAGTGGCAGTGCCCCACACATTCGGAAGGCATGCGAAAAAATCGCTTGGCAAGATGCAGGTGAATATTGTCGAGCGCCTCGCGAACAAGCTTATGAGGGGTGGCACAGGAGCCAAGACATCGGGCAAAGTGATCCGCACCAAAGGCCAGATGCAGGGGAAGAAGCTCCACGCCCTTCGGGTTGTGGATGAAGCATTCACGATAGTGGAAGCTGAGACCAAGATGAACCCTGTCCAGGCGCTCATCGGTGCGCTGGAGAACTCCGCGCCCCGTGAAGACACCACGCGTGTCTCCCATGGCGGTGTGAGCTACCAGATATCGGTCGATATCTCTGCCACGCGGAGGCTGGACATGGCGCTGCGCAACATCGCGCTCGCTGCGCTCATGGGCTCGTTCAACAAGCCGAAATCCCTTTCGCGCTCGCTCGCTGACGAGATAATCAGCACCTCGAAAGGCGATGCTCAGGCGAGCTACGCCATGAAGAAGAGGGATGAGACGGAAAGAATGGCGAGGTCTGCTCGCTGATGCTCGCATCCCTCGACTCGCCGGCATAGCCGTCGATGGCGAGAAGTGCGAGATAGACTTTTCCTTTTTTATCAATTTCTTTTCTCAATTCGTTTTTTCCAACTTTCTTAGTTTGAGCACGAGCCAGATATGTGATGCGAGCAGTATGACAAACGGCATCTAAGCAGGTTGTGCAGGCTAAAGGCAAGAGCCTTTGTGAGAATCCCGGAGCGGGAATTTGGTGAAAATGCTGATCGATGGATGCTTTTGGAAATATAGTGCGTAACTACATATGAACGTGCATAATTAAAAACATTTTCTTCCATAACTGATTATTGAATCATTATGGGCAGATTAAAGAGAGCAGCTCTGGCATCGGTTTTTGGTTTGGCAATAGCATCAGCTGGGGCATACGGGCTATACATGAAAAAACCGGCCCCTAAACCGGCTGTCTTGATGCATGAAGAATCCTGCGATCGCCGTATAGCCAGGTTTTTGGAAGAAAAGCGGAAATCTGAGCAGAGATTAAGTTCCTATTCTGAAAAGGCTGAAAAAATCGCACGGCTGTATCAGCAATCTTTAGGGGCTGAGCATCCTGTGTGGGTTGATTATGAAAAAATAACTGAAATTCTGAAGCTCCGGATGATTTCGGAACAGATCAGGAACGGCAAGCTGTTGGAGCGGGATCCACAGAAAAATGAAATAGAAAAAAACTTCATCCAGGTCAATGGCGGAAGCGGGCTTCTGCTAACCTCTGACGGCTACTTCATCACAGCACACCATGTCATAGCGAATCGATCAAAAATAAATGTAATGTATAACTCGATGACCAAAACTGCCAGGCCAGTATGCTGGTATAAGGAATTCGATGCGGCACTATGCAAGATGGATATGGGTGAAGGCCAGGAATTCAAGGTCGCAGACATACGACTTGCTCATAAAATAAGGGTTGGAGAATACATCGAGGTCCTGGGCCAGGTGAATGGCAAGCTATATCGACAGGTTGGCAGAGTGCTTGATGTTGATGCAACGACTTCTGTTGGGAAAGGAGAGTGCGGCGGCAAGCCTTCCATCTTTCAATCGACTATGGTCATAAGCGCCTTTGTTGAACCTGGTTTCAGCGGCGGTCCTGTCTTCCTAAAACAAAGCGGAGAGTTGGCTGGATTCACCTCTTACACAGCTGAGGACCATTCTTATTCAGGTGTTGCAAGATTCGATCACTTTGGAAATTTGATTGAGGAGTGCTTAAAACTAAAAATAAAAGATCTGCAAGAAACCCTCCAGCCTCCATTGAGGAAGGATTCCCAGCCAGATACGTGCGGGAAATAGAGAAAACAATGAAATCCAGGGTTTTTTTCCTTTTCTGAAAAACGAAACGCCTGGCCTGGATTTCGGGAAGCGGAACGAATATGGGTTTCCGATAAGCGGGAAGAGATACCAATTCGACAGGTTACTTTTGGCATCTGGAGCCGGTGCGAAGTGCTTGGTTGCTCGTAATCGGTTTTTTCAAAACTGTAGGTTTAAAAAGATTGTCACTTAATCAAAGATTATGAAACCCTTCAACATATTTTTTCTGATGGCGATATTTGTAATTTTATTTTCAGGGATCTCGTTTGCTACTTTTGTTGACAATTGCCCAATCGTAAACTCGTCGTACACGATGACGAATAATTTCTCAGGCGCGCCGAACGATGCGTCAGAGATCCTCATTGGTGGCGCACTCGCGTGCGTGAAGATAGGAGCCCCGAACCTTGTTTTCGATTGTAATGGGTATAACATCACGAACAATGGCACCGCAGGCAATACAATCGGCATCCTTCTGAATAGTTCAGCATCAAATGTCACGATAAAGAATTGCCCGGGCATATCGCAATATTGGTATGGAGTCTATCTCTATAAATCCGATAACAACACGCTGATGAATAATTCTGTTATCAGTAATCTCTTTTATGGTTTCATCGTCTATAATAGTTCCACCAATCTTCTGAAAAACAATAACGCATCTGCCAACGGTCAGATCGGTTATTATGTCCTTTACAACACAAACAATAATCTGACAGACAATGTCGCTTATCGCAATGGCTATCACGGAATCAATCTTTTTTCCTCTGGCAACACTCTCTCAGGAAACAATGTGACGTATAGCGGATGTCTGATCACAACCTACCATTTGAGCCAGTTGGGTTCTTCAGGAAGTTGGGGGGAGCGCTATGCCATGCCATTTGAGACAGTATATTCTACAAAAACGTTTGGTTTCAATAAGATTAACAATAGCGTTACTATCAAAATAGTCCAGAATGGCTCAGCCCCATATGCTGACATCGACCAAATTAAGCTAAATGCGTGCGGAGTGGATATACTTCCTCAATACGCAAGGTATACAGGGAGCAATCTCAGCGTTCTCGACGACATATTAGAAATCGACAATAATGTCGTGATTTCACACGAAAAGGAAATCGAGGTGTCCTGGGATATTCCTGAATCCTGCACCGGGGAAACAACTCTTTATCTTACCGCGAATGAATACCGCGGAGGCAAGCCGATGTATTACCCGGATATTGGCTTGATGTCGGTTAGCAATAACTCCTTTGTGCCGCTGATCGATGGGAGTATTAACGAAACTGACGGCATTGTTTCTCCTTCGTACATAACTTTCTGGAGACCGAGCTCAGGCCATCCTGAAGGCTACACTTACATCTATACCAGCCAGGATGACAATAAAGTTTACATTTCCCTCGATGTGACTTCTGATAACACCAACGAGTACGCGCAAGATTGGGCGGAGATCACTTTTTCGACTATTACCGGATACAAGAGTTTCAAAATCGACGATTTGCACGAGGAGTACGGGAAATGCGCTTTTGGGCTTACCAGCCAGGTACCCTACAAACACAAGTCATGCGAATTCGCGATACCAAAAAATGAAATCGGCGATGACAATGCCGGATTCAGGCTCCGCTATTATGGAACGGTATCCCTGAGCCCCAATGGGATATATCTGTTACAAAGCGATAATAACACATTAAGCAATAACGCCGTTGCATATACATGTGGCGGGCACGGAACCTTCCTTTATAGCTCGTCAGGAAACAATCTAGCAAACAACATTGCGAATGGAAACTCCCAGTATGGCCTCAATATATACAACTCCAACAATACAGTGGTAACCGGCGATCATTATTTCAACAACAACCGCGATCTTTATGTCGCATCCGCTTTCTCAAACCCATTCACCCTCAACCTTCACAATGTGATTTTCGACAGTGCTTTGGGAAACCTGACCAATTACACAACCCTCTCTTTGAACGACGAGGTGGATCTTGATGGCGCTTATTCGATAAGCTGGGCGCAGACCCCATCATCACCGCCGAACCTCTCTTTCGAATTTAAAACCGTCAATATCACCAGGGTATTAGGCGCTGCCAGTCTAGACAGCATCACATGGCACTGGTCAGACGCAGAACTCTCAGGATACAACGAAAATGGATTCAGGATCTGGAGGCACAATTCGAGCAATGACTGGATCGATATGGGCGCTTCGCTGAATGCTGCTGCCAATACGCTTAGCCTGACGAATCTTGTTCCGGAAAGCGAGTATTCAATCCTGGAAGGCGAAGCGATTGCTACCCCGATCACCCCCACGTCTTCAGGAGGGGGAACATCAAAGAAAACACTCTGGTTCAACGCAACAGCAGTCTGCCCTGGCGATATCGTTGACATCTATACATATAGCTCATCAGGGGGAATATCAGGAGTAGAAGTGCGCGCGATATTGTCAAATCCATACCAGGGCCTTATAGCATTGAATGATACAGATTCTTCAGGGCATGTCCAGTTTAACCTGCCTTCCTCCGGAACATACGATTTCTACGCTTCAGCTTCTGGTTATTATCAACCAGACAAGATAGTCATCGATTTCACACCATGCAGCGAGGAAGAAGTCCAGAATGTCACATCTAATGTTACGCAGAATGTCACAGCTCCTGTGACTCCGCAACCTGAATGCACAGTTGATTCCGATTGCCAGCAAGATGAATATTGCAGCAGCGGCACTTGCACCCAAGTAACCGGCTCCTGCGGCTATGCAGCGAACTATTCCTGGACAAATTACGAGTGCTGCGATGATGGGGATTGCCAATCCCTTTATGCCTGCAAGGATAATGCATGCGAACTGAAATCATTCAATATCTCAGGCAGCGGCGGATTGGTCGGCAGCAATAGCA
>Ga0315281_10006634_pt1 | contig 16428 bp, 9 predicted proteins | sample YL17G07_0_MG_FD_204540 | JGI IMG/M metagenome (GOLD analysis project Ga0315281, IMG submission 204540) | Sediment microbial communities from Yellowstone Lake, YNP, Wyoming, USA - YL17G07_0 | ecosystem: Environmental > Aquatic > Freshwater > Lake > Sediment | place: USA: Wyoming | collected... | reverse complement strand
GACTCCCCCGGGAGCAGATTGCTGCGCACATTGACCGGCGTTGCCCCCACGCTCCAGGCTAGCCAATCGGTGCCTCCGTAGCCGGGGTAGGCCCTGCTTACGAGCATCTTCCTTCCCTTCGAGGACGAAAGGCGCTGGTAGTATTCGGGCAGTCCGAACACGGTGACGGACGCGGGCACCCGCATCCCGAGCTTCCGGACCTCTTGCTCGCTCTCTGGGAAGCTCTTCACCGTCATCACATACTCGAACACCATCCCCTTCGTGTTGACCCGCAGGGGCCGATGTCCGTGTCCATCCCCAGGTATCATGACGTACTCGAACGCCGTCGCGCTTGCCACCAGCCTCGCCTCCACGTCCAGCTCCACCTTCACCCGGTTATGCCGTGGGTACTTCACGCATCTCCCCACCGAGGGCATGACAAGACACGCCGCCACAGCCAGAAGAGCCATTCGCCTCATTCCCCACCTCCAACTTCAAGAACGCGGATATGGTAGTGATCGCCCTCGTTCAGTATCCCTCCTGACAGCGGAAACACCGACGATTGCACTTCCGCATGGAGGACTTCCCTCATCGCAATCCTCAGAGACTCGATTCGGACTCCTGCCAGGTTCCCCGCGCTGTCCCGCCCCACAACGGCGATGTCCAGATCCCTGCCGTATCGGTGGTACGAGTGGGGAGGTCCCCAAGTCGAGTATATGTCGTACAGCCCGCCCCACTCCAGGCTCGCGTCCGTGAACCTCAGCCGAGTCGCCACCCCCGCCTGCTGTTCTGGAGACAGGTCCGCCACGTAGTCCGCATACCGCTGCGCGATCGCCGCCCCGGCACTCACCAGATTCCCCGCCCCGTACGTGTTCCCACCGTGGTTCGCAACCTGCCCCTCGAAGACGTACCCATTCCCCGAACTCGCAAACGATCCCAGGTTCACCTTCACCTGCACCGTCGCTTCCCCCTTCACCCCCGCGTGGCCGGCCAACTCCGCCGTGATCTTCACCGTCGCCGCCGCCTGTGCCGCCTGGTACGTCACTTCGCAGTTCCCGCCGTTGTCGGTCACACACACGGGTAACGCGAGGTAACCCGCGCACACGGCCCCACCTCCCGCGGCCGCGTGCGCGTGTCCCGGATTGCTCACCGCCTCCAGCCCCAGTTGTACCCCCGTTGCCAACGCAGGCTCCCCGTTCCGCGTCACGTGCACCCGAACCGATGCCGTCTGGACGGCCTTCGTCCCGCTCGGCAGGACCTCCGCGGGAACCACGGAAACGGAAACAGCATACGTCTCCGGCACCGAACACGGTGGCAGTTCGTCGCTATCAGGACACGCTGGAGGACACCCGAACGCCGCCGCGAACCGGGGCGTCGAGATGAGAGCATGACAAGAAAGCAACAGGGCCATCGCTCCCCAGCATACTCCCCGGCTCGCGCGGGAACGCTTCACGTTCACTCCATGCACTCCGGAGCGCAGTTCGGAGGACATCCGGGCGGTTCGGGACATACGGGCGGGCATCCCGCCGGTGGAGGGCAGATCGGCGGGCACCCGGGCGGGCAGTCGGGCGGACACCCCGCAGGCGGCGGGCAATAGGGCGGACACTTGGGCGGCGGCGGACATGTGGGCGGGCATCCTGGCGGAGGCGGACAATACGGCGGGCAGTTCTTCGGGCACGCCCCCAACGCTTGGCACTCGGCTATCGTATGCCCGCTCGCCACACAATCAAGGCACGGCTGGGGCGGCGGACAGTTCGGCGGACACGGCTGAAGCTCCTTCGCCCGCGCAATCAGATTCGGCCCGGGCCCGCCCGAAGGATCGCCCGGGTCCGCCACCATCTTCCCCTCCACAAGTGCCGTGGGGGTCACCGAGAAGAGCTTCACGGCCCATGACGTGTTCCCATCCGGTGCCGCGCACTTCGACGTCGCAATCAGGTGCCACGCCCCGTCGGTCGGGACCTCGCGCGTTCCCGTGTCGCTGCACGTCCAATCCGCGTGATCCGTCCGCTTCATGTACGTGAACGTCACGCTGAACGTGTAAAACCCCGGGTTCGTGCAGCAATCCCACGGCTCCGTCGAGCACCCGCACCAGCCCCAGCTTCCCACCATGATGCCCCAGCTCCCGCCTCCCCAGATTATCGGCCCCGGCGCGTAGCCCGAGACCTCTCCCGACATCGCGCTCCCGCAGTAACCCACACCCGGCCCCACCACGATCGCCCCGCCCCACCACCCCGGCGGCCCCATGAAACTCCACGTCACCTTCGCCGGCCCCGGAGCCGCGTCGGTCACGTTGGTGCCGCCGAAGAAGCAGTTGCCCCAGCAGCCCGCGCCCTGAGGACAGATCGTCACGTTCTTGAAACCCGTCATCGTCGCCGCCGAACAGCACGACGCCCCGTCCCAGTCGTCGCTGAACCTGCACGCCGCGCACACCGGCCCGTGGTTCAACACCTGGGCGTCCGTTGCTTGCACCACCCCGGGCCCCGTCCCATTCGCGTCGATCCGGTACGACACCCCCACGGCCTCTACGCCCGCCTGCAATCCCCACGCCCCGGCCGCCACCAACGCCACCACGCTACGGCGCACGGTTCATCTCCTCCGCGCTCACGCTCCCTGGCCCCGTCTCCCATGTCCACTGCTCGCTGAGACTCCGGCCTTCGTCCATCAGGTCCCGCCGCACGCACCTCTGCAGCCATCTCCGGCCCCCGCGCCTCTCCTCCACCCGCGTCTCTTCCCACAGCCGCCGGCCTTCCCTGTCCTCCCACGCCCGCCCCGTCACCATCTTCTTCGCCAGATCCGCGGTCCAGATCAGCCGCCCCGACCCTCCCTGGTCGAAGATCACGCGGACCTGGTGCGGTGCCGCCAGCCGCTCGACCCAGGCCCGGTTCCCCGCACCCGCGGCCTTCAGCTCAGGACAGACGCCAAGGGACGCCCCTGCCTCCGATTCCGTCCAGACCGTCCCGCCGATCCACTGCCACACCCGGCGTCCGTCGATCCTGACCGCGCTCCGGCTGGGGATCACCTGGTCCATCCGCCGCACGCTCCCGCGCCGCGCCTGCGTCCCCGCCCACCGCTCCCCGTTCGCCGTCTCCCGCGTGATCGCCACCCGCCATTCCGTCTCGCTCTCCGCAGGCCCTTCGGGCCCCAGCGCTTTCAGTACCTTCGCCACCTCCGGATCGACGCCGGAAGGCCCGGCAGGAGCCCGCGCCGGCCGGCCCCCAGACCCCGCCGGATCGCTCGTCAGGTACCGCACCCGCACGTTCAGCCGGCTACCCGCCCGCCCGCAAACACCATCCACCAGCCCGCACCCCTGGTTCAGTGGCGGTCCGGAGTACCCGCACACGCTCGCCGGAACCCGCTTCACGTCCATCTCAAACTCCGGCGTCAGCTCCCACGTCCCGGCAGGCAGACGAGCCGTGAGCAGGCAGGTCGCGGCTCCCGCGCACCCGGACGCGATCGTCCCGCCAGCCGTCTCCGGCGACCCCGGAGGCGCATACCGGACGCGGCCGGTGAGGACGTACCCGACTCCCGCATCCAGGCTCACCTCGACGTTCACTTCCCCGCCCGCCGCTTCCGCCACCTCCCGCAGGACCAAGGCCCCGCTGCCCTCCAGCCGCACGCACCGCGGATACTCCGCTGGGCAGTTCCCGCATGCACCGTAGTCCTTGAGAACCGAGGACCCTTCCACCAGCACCCAGCCCTGCTCCCCGCGCGTGGGGCACGCCCACGCGGCCAGCAGGATCCCGAGGACGGCGGCACGACCTGTCACGCTCACGGCGGCCCCGCCACGGGCTCCAGCCCCTCCGTACGCCACGCGAGCGTCTCCTCATCCTCCCCGCCCGGCAGGCTCAACACCCGCCGCGTCCGCCCCACCAGGACCGTGTGGCCCCCGACCTGCGCGAACGTCCGCCGCTCCTCCCATTCCAGATGCCGCCGGGCGTCCATCTGCCACAGCGTCACGACCTGCCCCGTCGCCTCGTCCACTTCCCACGCCATCCGCCCAGCGTCCCCCTCCCGCACGAACGTGAGCTCGATCGTCCCCCGCGCACCGGTCGTCACCGCATCAGGCAACACCCGCCACGCCGCCAGTTGCCGGTCCAGCGGCGTTGCTCCGCCCGCCCAGCCTGCACCCCCGACCGGCCCCGCCGCCCACTCCCCACCGCCCCACCGCACCCAGTGCAACGGCGGCACCCGGCGCCATTCGTAAGGGCCAAGGTCCGGCGTCTCCTCACGCCCCCAGCACCGAGACCCGTCCTTCACGTACACAGTCCTCCACACCCGCGTAGCGTCCAGCCGTGTCTCGCGCGTCACGACCTCCACGCCCACCCGGTCGAAGGCTTCCGCCATCTCCCGCCACGTCGGCTCCCAGCCTCTGAGCGTTCGCGCCACATCAAGCCACCGCATTAGCGACGGCTGGCAAACAAGGCAGTGAGGGGAAACCGGGAACGAGCCCGCCCGCGTCGCAGGACCTACGGCCGGCATGACGGAATCTCCTTCAGCCGACGGCGACGCCGGTGATGAGGTCGGTCCCGCGGTCGGGGCGGCTCCCGGCGCCACGATGCGCTGGCCCGGAGGAGTGCCGTGCGGGTTGCCGTCGCCTGAGTTGCCCGGAATCGTTCCACCCTGACCGGGAGGAGTGCCGTGCGGGTTGTTCGCCCCGGAGTTTCCCGGCGTGCCGGGCTGGGGATCGGCAAGCGCGGCACCGATGACGAAGAAGCTGGCAAGGATGATGTGCCTGCCGATCCAACGTCTCCGGGGCATAACGCCCGCAACTGTACCACTGCCGGCCCCCCCCCCGTCAATTCAACGTGAAACGACGGAAGAGCAACCGTTTCCCGGAGGCTATGCTGCGCCGGCCAACCTCGACCGCGCACGGTCCACAGGAGTCACGCCCGGGGGTGGAACTTGCGGTAGACCTGGGCCAGCCGCCTGCGGTCCACGTGCGTGTAGACCTGCGTGGTCGCAAGCGAGGCGTGGCCGAGCATCTCCTGCACGTCGCGCAGGGAGGCGCCGCCCTCGAGCAGGTGCGTCGCGAAGGAATGGCGCAGAACGTGGGGGTACAGCCGCTTCGCGAGCCCCGCGGCCTTCGCGCAGTCGCGGATGATCATCCAGACCCGCACGCGCGTGAGCCGGCCGCCGCGCCGGTTGAGGAAGACCTCCTCCCGGTCCGGGCGCCGGGCCGCGAACGCCGGGCGGGCGCCCTCGAGGTATTTGCCGAGCCAGACCAGCGCCTGCGTCCCCACGGGCACCACGCGCTCCTTGGAGCCCTTGCCGAGCACGCGGACCCAGCCCTCGTCCCGGTTGACGTCGGTCCGGCGGAGCCCCGTGAGCTCGGAGACCCGGAGCCCGCTCGCGTAAAGGAACTCGAGCATCGAGCGGTCGCGCAGACCCAAGAGAGTATCGGTCTTCGGCGCCTCGATGAGCCGCTGGACCTCGGCGCGCGTGAGCACGTTCGGAAGCTGGAGGCCCGGCTTCGGGAAGGCCAGGAGCGCCGTCGGGTCCTTGTCCGCGAGCTTCTCGGATAGCAGGAACCGGTGGAACGACCGCAGGGAGGCGACGGCGCGCATGATGCTGGACCGCCGGTACCGCTCGGTCTGCATCCAGGCCAGGTAGTTCTGGACCGTGTCGGGAGTCGCCGCGTCTGGCGCCACCTTCCACTCCTCGAGCCGGGCGAGGTACGTCTTGAGGTCCCGCATGTACGCGAGCCGCGTGTTGAGCGCCGCGCCGCGTTCGGTGGCGAGGAAGAGCGTGTAGCGGTTGAGGATATCCGGGACCGGGGACGCGGCCCCGTCCGCGGACGCGGCCGCACCCGGCGTCGGCGTCAGCCGCCGCCGGTCACGACCGGGCGAGCTTGGTCTCGAGGAACTCTCGGGCACGCGCGAACGCCTCCGGCATCTTCTCCGGCTCCCGACCCCCGGCCTGCGCCATCTCGGGCTTCCCGCCGCCCGACCCGCCGACCGCGGCGGCGGCGGCGCGCACGACCTCGGCAGCCCCCACCCGGTTCGCGAGCCCGGCGCTCACGCGGACGATGAGGTGGCACTTTCCCTCGCCGCGGGCCCCGAGGAGGACGATCCCCTCCTTGAGCCCGTCGAGCGCCCGGTCCGCGAGCTCGCGGAGCGCCGCCGGGTTCTCGGCCTCGGCCTCGGCCATGAGGACCGTGACCCCGCCGATCAACGCCGCATCGCCCATCTTCGCCGAGAGGCCCTTCGCCGCCTTGTCCCGCCTTGCGGTCGCGAGCGCCTGCTCGAGTTCCCGGTGCTCCTCGACCATCTTGCCGACCCGCGCCTCGAGATCCCGCGGGGGGCACCGGAGCAGGGCCGCCGCGCGCTCGACCGCGTCCCGCTGGGCGCGCAGGGCCTCGATCGCGGGCCCGCCCGCGAGCGCCTCGATCCGGCGCACGCCCGAGGCCACCGCGGACTCGTCCGTGATCACGAACGGGCCGATTACGGACGTCGAGCTGACGTGGGTGCCGGCGCACAGCTCCCGCGACACCTCCGGGATCTCGACGAGCCTCACCTTGTCGCCGTACTTCTCGCCAAAGAGCATCATGGCCCCCCGCTCTTTGGCCTCCTTCAAGGTCAGGACCGCGGTCTCCACCGGCCGGCTCTCGAGCACGCGCGCGTTCACGGTCTCCTCGATCAGGCGCAGGATTCCCGGATCGACCGCCTTCTGGCTCATGAAGTCGAACCGGAGCCGGTCGGGGGCGACGAGCGACCCGGCCTGCGTCGCGGATTTTCCCACGTGCGAGCGCAGGGCCGCGTGCACGAGGTGCGTCGCGGTGTGGTGCCGCGCCGTCGCAAGCCGGCGGGCCGCATCCACCTCGGCGCGCACCTGGGCGCCCTCGGCCAGCCGGCCCTTCGTGACGCGGACGGTGTGAACGACGACACTGCCCAACGGCTTCTGGACGTCGGCGACCTCGCCCTCACCGCCCTCCCAGACGAGCTTCCCGCGGTCCGCGACCTGGCCGCCGGCCTCGGCGTATAGCGGCGTGGTGTTGAGGACGACGTCCACGGTCTCCCCCGCCTCGGCCGCGGCGGCCCGGACGCCCTCGCGGCCCCCCTCGCCGCCGAGCTTGACGATCGCGAGGACCTTCGCGGGCCCGGAAAGCGCCTCGTACCCGGTGAAGACCGTCAAGGGGCATTCCTGCGAGAGCGCGTGGTAGAGGTCCCCGAGCGCGCGCGCCCCCGAGCCCTTCCACGCCGCCCGCGCCCGCTCCTGCTGTTCCTCGAGCGCACCCTTGTACTCGGCCTCGAACTTCGGGGAGAGGGCCAGCTTCATCTCGCGGACCCAAATGTCCTCGGTCAGCTCCTTCGGGAACCCGAAGGTGTCGTAAAGGTAGAAGGCACGGGTGCCCGTGAGCGGCCGCCCGGACGAGGCCGACCGCTCCTTCTCGAGCTCATGGAGGCCGTGGTGCAGGGTCTCGATGAACCGCTTCTCCTCGGCCAGGATCGTGTCCGCGATCACGCGCTCGCGCTCGGCCAGCTCGGGATACGCGGGGCTCATCACCTTGACGACGGCGGGAACGAGCGAGGAGACCACGGGAAACGCCTCGCCGAACAGGGCGGTCTGGCGCACGGCCCGCCGGATCAAACGCCTCAATACATACCCCCGCCCCTCGTTGCTCGGGAGCACGCCGTCCGACACCAGGAAGGCCGAGGCGCGAACGTGGTCGGCCACGATCCGGCGGGCCCGCACCGCCACCGGCGAGGCCTCCTTCTGCTTCATGAGCGCGGCGGCGCCGCGGGCCCGCGGCTCGAAGAGGTCGGTCTCGAAGAGGCTGTCCCTGTCCTGGAGGGCCGTCAGCACCCGTTCAAGTCCCATTCCGGTGTCGATCCCGGGCTTGGCCATCGGCGGGTTCTCGCCGGTCGCCGTCGAGCGCATGAACTGGGGGAAGACGAGGTTCCAGATCTCGATCCACCGGTCGCACTCGTGGACCCCCGGCCGGTCGCAGGGATGCGCGGGGTCCGCGCAGAACTTCGCCCCGAAGTCGTAGTAGATCTCCGAGCACGGCCCGTTGGGCCCCGCCCAGGTGTCGAGCACGGAGCCGGCCGGCCAGTAGTTGTCCTCGTTCCCGAACTTGACGATCCTGACGTCCGGCACGAGCTTCCGCCAGATCGCCTCGGCGTCGTCGTCACCATCGTAAACGCTCATGTAGAGGAGCTTCGGGTCGAGCTTGAGCACCTGCGTCAGGAACTCCCACGCGTAGGCGATCGCGCCTTCCTTGAAGTAGTCCCCGAACGAGAAGTTCCCGAGCATCTCGAAGAAGGTCAGGTGCCGGCCCGTCATTCCGACCTGGTCGATGTCGTTCGTCCGGAAACAGCGCTGGCTCGAGGTCGCGGTCGCGAACGGCTTCTCCTTGGCGACGTAGTAGGGCTTGAACTGGACCATGCCCGCGCTCGTGAACAGGAGCGTGGGGTCGTTCGAGGGCAGGAGCGAATCCGAGGGCACCCGGCGGTGGCCGCGCGCCTCGAAGAACTTGAGATACGTTTCCCGCAGTTCCGCGCTCGTCATGGGAGTGCATCCATCATAGCGGAAGGCCGGTCAGTCCGACTTCTCAACCGCCTTTCGACGCCCCTCGATGCTCCCTACATCCCGGGCGCGGGCTACGATTGGGCGCGGCGCTCCAGGGCTGTCAGCCAGCGTTCGGCCAGGGCAGCGTAGGATGCAAGCTTCGCCGCAATCTGCACAGCGAGGGGCTCATTGTACGTATGCGCAGTGAGATTGCGGTCGTCGATCATGGCCAGCGCCATCTCGGCATCCTCCTCGCTCAGAAATCCCGATTCACGGCACATCCGGACCGCAGCCTTGGGCGATCCGGCAGGCCGACCCTCCTTGTCCGCGAGCAAGCGTTGCGCCGCCTTCCACAGGGCTTCCACCGTATACTCGAAGCGCTTGATGGTCGCGTCACGGCGCTCAACGGACGGATGCGGGTCGGCGACGAGCTCCGCGAAGGTCCTCAGCGCCTTTCTCGCCGCATTCAGGGAGTCGTTCAGGCGCTCCACCGAACCCCCTCCCTCATCACGCGATCCCGAAACGGCCCTTCAACAGCCGTGAGGTCCACGACATCCACGGCGTACGGCACGTGGCTCTCTTCCAACGCATCCCGCAGATGCGGAAGGCATCCGGGATTGAACGCCTCCCTGGGCTGGATTGCGACGTCGATGTCGGAATGCTGGCGGATGTCATCCCGTGCCCATGAGCCGAAGAGGTAGACGTCGGCCTCCTCCGGGCGAAGGTGGACGGAGACGATGCGTCTCACCTCGGCGAGATACCGGCGCTGGTTGTCGTCCATGGCTGATTCCATGGTAGCTCAGTCTTCATTCTCGGGCACACCCGCGACCTGCAAGGCTTTCCGGGCGGTACGGGATCGATCAGCGGAAGCAGTCAGAAGGCGGGTGCCGCGTCACTTCCCGCCCCCTGCACCGCCTATCTCCGAGGCCATCCGGTCGGCAAGTTCCCCCAAGGGGCCGACGAGCTCCGCCTCATTCTCGCCTCTGGCGACCCCGCTGAAGGCCACCGCACCCGTCTCCACCTCGACCACGCGCACGCTGACAACGTACGTGCTCAGGAGTTTCCCGAAGCTCCCCACCGCCACGTACCGGGCGTTGAGCAGCCGCCCAACCTTGATCGCGCATTCCTCTGTCGTACAGCCCGTCTTCTGGAATACTTGTTCAGCCAGGATGCGCTCAACGCTCTGCCGCTCGATGACGATGAACGCCCGGGTCCGCACGAATTCGGCACGCAACAGATCGGACACGACAGCCGCATCGCCAGCGGAAACATTCTGCGCGTCCAGTCCGGCAACGGCGATCGTGGGCGACGTGGCCGTGGCCGAAGAGGACGCCGATTTCCGTGCAACCAAAGGCGCCACCGCCTTGGGCCCTTCCGATGGCCGAACCGGAGCACCTGCGTACGTCAGCGCGAATCTGTGGCTGGTCGCCAAGTCGCCGAAGGGCTGGTATGCATAGTCCAGCCCAAACGACGAGAACCTGGCTCCCAACCCGGCCGTCAGTCCGTTCAGCCCGCCGGGACGCTCCACATTGTCGAGTTTGTAGCCCAGACGCAGAGAGAGAGCGTTCCCCGGCTTGACCTCCACACCCAGGCCAGCCGACCTCTGCCGCCCCTCCCACGCGTACCCGAGATCCAGGGCGATGCGCGCCATGTCGACAACCTGGTATGCGCCACCCAGCTTGACCGAACCCGGCAACCCAAACGCCTGAACCGAAGGCCCGAGATGCTGGACCGTCGCACCGACGGTCATCCGCTTGTCCAACGGCACGAGGGCACCAAGGCTCAAGGCCGTCAGGAACCTGCCATTGGCCTCGTTCAAACCCTCCACAGTCGCGCCACACCATCCGGGAATCGCCCCGGGATTCGGAAACGCCCAGGAAACCGTCCCTGCAATGTCCGTGGCATTCTCTATGCCGCTCTTGAACCCGTTGACGTCCCGACGGTCGAACGCGCCGTACGTCACCGCCGAGACGCTTGCGGCCGCCACTCCCACGCGCATCGGGAGAGCGGCTCCACAGTACACGACCCCTATCCCGGCACCGATCGAATCGTACATCGCCACCGCGTTCAGACTGCCGATCTGCCCCAGACCTCCCGGATTCCAGGAGCCGGCTGTGGCATCGTCCGCGGTTGCGACGAAGGCCTCCCCCATGCCGGTCGCACGCGCACCCGCCCCCAAACCCAGGACGACTCCTCGCACCGTCCCGGTGGGGAGAAAGGTCTCCTGAACCAAGGTACCCGCCGCGGCATTGCCCGCGGCAAGAATGATGAGAGCCGCGAAACGCCTCATCGCTGCACCTTCAGCTTCATGACCTTAAATCGCTGTTCCGACCCATCTCGGTACTTCGCCTTGGCCCGCATCAGGTAGACCCCTGGTGCCCACCGCATCATCCCGCTGATCACGAGCTCCTCGCCCCGCCTCACATCCCGCCATTCTCCGCTGTACGTCTTCTCCATGGCGATGTTGAACACCTCTACCTGGACCGACAAGGTATCGGCCTCCAGTTTCAACGCCACCCGCAGAGCGTCGCCAGCGACAGGATTGGGATAGGCAACCAGCGGCTCATCGAATGTCGGCATGACGGTCTGATTCCCCGTGGCCGACGACTGAACCGGCAGTCCGTCGCCATCGTCAACTCCACTGGTATCGCCACTCAGGACGAGTGTCCCGGCAACGATTGGCTGGACTCTCCAGGTGAATATCGTCGAGGAACCAGCAAGGATCTTGAGTCCGCCGGCCGGGAGAGGTCCCGTGACCGTTCCCACCTTGGCCGGATCATCGAACGTCAGCGTAGGCACCACCGCCTTGGCATCGACACTCCCAATGTTGGAAACCCTGAGTTGTACATCATAGGTATCTCCAGCCTTCACGTTGGATGCCAGTCCGACGAAGGTTGACGTCAGGAGCGCGGCGCCGGTCACCACCACCGGCCCGGCGGTTGAGGAGTCGCTCAGGCCCGATCCGAAGTAGACATCAGACCCCGACACTGACGCCGTGAAGTCCACCAGGCCGGTGGACAATGCCATGTAGACCCAGGTGAAAGTCATCCCGGCTCCGCCCACGATGGACACCGGACCGGAAGGCGTCGGTCCCGACTTCAGTACTGCCGACCCAAAGGGCGCAGGCAGGGCATCTGCGGACGGCACAACCTGCGCAGGTGCCGTTCCCGTGTTCGTCACCGTCATCGTTACCGTCACGACCTGCCCCTGCTTCAACGATCCGGGGCTCACGGACGACGCGACGGCAAGAACTGCGGGAGCCGCCAGGACAACCGAATCCGTGACCACAGTCGACGGATTGCCGGCAAGATCCTGATACTCCACGTACACTGTCTTCGTCCCGTCCCCAACCGACAGAGCCCAGCTCTTGCTCGTCCCGTATGCCTCCCACCCGCTCCATGAGCTCCCGTCGTTGCTGAAACGCATCTGGGAAACCCCGCTCAGCGGATCAACTGCCCCGAGGGTGAGAGTCACGGAGCCACTCGCCGTGTACGGTGCCCCCCCGTTGATGGCGATGCTGCCGCCAACCGGCCCCCCGGTATCAAGGATGATGCTCGCGTTCACCACGGACTCCACGCCAGTGCCATCCTGGTACTGAACGTAAACCGTCTTGGTCCCGTCGCCAGCCGTCAGGTTCCAGCTCTTGCTCGTACCGTAGGCCTCCCATCCGCTCCATGAAGTGCCGTTGTTGCTGAACCGCATCGACGGTACCCCGTTGGGATCAGATGCGGAAAGCGTCAGGAGAACCGTACCCGCGTTGGTCGCCGGGGCACCGCTGTTGATGGCTATCGTTCCGACCGGGCCGGAGTTCAGGTCGATGTTGTCCGTGGCGGGTGTACCCACATTGCCGGCATTGTCCCGGTACTCGACATAGACGGTCTTCGTCCCATCCCCGGCCGTCAGCAGCCAGATCTTCGTGGTCCCGTAGGCTTCCCACCCACTCCACGAAGCCCCGTCGTTGCTGAACTGCATCTGGGACACCCCGCTGACAGGATCCGACGCCGAAAGCGTCAGGGTTGTCTGAAGAGCGGTGGCCGTAAGAGCGCCGCCGTTCAAGGTGATGGAACCCGTGGGGCCATTCTCATCCAACGTAATTCCGTCGGTATACGAGATCGACACGTTGCCCGCCCCGTCCTGGTACTGCACGTAGACCATCTTGGCCCCGTCTCCCGACGTGAGCGTCCAGCTCTTGCTCGTCCCGTACGCCTCCCACCCGCTCCACGCGCTCCCATCGTTGCTGAACCGCATCTGGGATACCCCGGCGCCACACGTATCTGCCGCCGACAGGGCCAGCGTAACGGCTGTCGTCATCGTGAAGGGGGCACCCGAGTTGACGGAGATAGTCCCAGTTGGGGCCGCCGTGTCGTAGACGATCGTGTCCGTGTAGTTCGACGAGACGTTCCCCGCCGCGTCCTGGTACTGCACGTACACGGTCTTCGTCCCGCATCCCACGCTCAGCGTCCAGCTCTTGGTCGTCCCGTAGACCTCCCATGCGCTCCACGAGCTCCCGTCATTGCTGAACCGCATCTGGGACACGGAGCCGCATCCGGCTTCCACCGCCGAAAGCGTCAATGTCACCAACGTTGTCGTCGTGTAGGCCGCACCGCCATCCACAACGATGGTGCCGGTCGGGCCGGCAGCGTCGAGACAGATCGTGTCGGTGTAGTCCAAGGACACGAGCCCCGCCGCGTCACGGTACTCGACGTACACGGTCTTCGTTCCATCGCCAGCACTGAGTATCCAGCTCTTGCTCGTCCCATACGACTCCCATGCGCTCCAGGATGAACCGTCGTTGCTGAACCGCATTTGCGCCACGCCACTGAGATTGTCCGTGGCTGAAAGCGTCAGCGTGACGTTCGCCGATGTCGACACCGGTGCTCCGCCGTTGATCACGATTGAACCCGTCGGGGGCACGCTCTCCCGGATGATTCCATCCGAGTATGAACTCGACACGTTGCCCGCCGCATCCTGGTACTGCACGTAGACGGTCTTGGCCCCGTCCGGCCCAGGGAGCGTCCAGCTCTTGCTGGTCCCGTACGCCTCCCATCCGCTCCACGAGCTCCCGTCATCGCTGAACCGCATCTGGGATACCCCGGCGCCGCACGTGTCAGCCGCCGACAGAGTCAGCGTCACAGGCGCTCCAGAGTATGTCGCCCCTCCATTGACGCTGATCGTCCCCGTCGGAGCGGCCGTGTCGAAGATGATCGTGTCCGTGTAGTTCGAGGAAATGTTCCCAGCCGCGTCCTGATACTGCACGTACACCGTCTTCGTCCCGCATCCAGCGCTCAGGGTCCAGCTCTTGCTCGTCCCGTAGGCCTCCCACGCGCTCCACGAGCTTCCGTCGTTGCTGAACCGCATCTGCGTCAACGACCCGCATCCACCGTCCACCGCCGACAGCGTCAGCGTAACCGACGCGGAGGCCGTGTAGGACGCACCGCCATCAACCGAAATGCTCCCAGTCGGCGCCGTCCCGTCTCGGCAGATCGGGTCGTTGTACGACGATGATGCGTTCCCCGCGTTATCGTTGTACTGAACGTATACCGTCTTTGTCCCGTCCCCGGCGCTGAGCGTCCAGCTCTTGCTCGTCCCGTACGCCTCCCACGCGCTCCATGACGAACCGTCGTTGCTGAACCGCATCTGCGAGACACCCGACCCGCAGGTGTCGGCCGCCGACAGCGTGAGAGTCACTGTCCCGGTTGTGGTGTATGCCGCACCCCCCGCAACGACGATCGAGCCAGTCGGCGCGGCGTCGTCAAGCGTGATCCCGTCCGAGTACGTGCTCGACACGTTCCCAGCGCTGTCGCTGTACTGCACGTACACCGTCTTCGACCCGCACCCCGCCGTCAGCGTCCAGCTCTTGCTCGTCCCGTACGCCTCCCACGAACTCCAGGTCGACCCGTCGTTGCTGAACCGCATCTGGTACATCCCCGAACAGCCCGTGTCCGCGGCGGACAGCGTCAGCGTGACCGCCGCCGTCGTCGTGTACGTCGCCCCGCCCGCCACCGTCACCGTCCCCGTCGGCGCCGCGGTGTCGTAGCAGATGGTATCCGTGTAGTTCCCGGACGCGTTCCCCGCCGCGTCGTTGTACTGCACGTACACGGTCTTGCTGCCTGCGCCGGCAGAAAGCGTCCAAGCCTTGCTCGTCCCGTACGCCTCCCACGCGCTCCAGCTCGACCCGTCGTTGCTGAACCGCATCTGTGTCAATGCGCCGCACCCACCGTCCACGGCCGAAAGCGTCAGCGTAACCGAGGACGAGGTCGTGTACGAGGCTCCGGCATTGATGGATATGGTGCCCGTCGGAGCCGTCCCGTCTCGGCAGATCGGGTCGTTGTACGACGACGACACGTTCCCCGCGTTGTCGTTGTACTGCACGTACACGGTCTTCGTCCCGTCACCGGCAGTCAGCGTCCAGCTCTTGGTCGTCCCGTATGCCTCCCACGCGCTCCATGACGAACCGTCGTTGCTGAACCGCATCTGCGAGACACCCGACCCGCAGGTGTCGGCCGCCGACAGCGTGAGAGTCACTGTCCCGGTTGTGGTGTATGCCGCACCCCCCGCAACGACGATCGAGCCAGTCGGCGCGGCGTCGTCAAGCGTGATCCCGTCCGAGTACGTGCTCGACACGTTCCCAGCGCTGTCGTTGTACTGCACGTACACCGTCTTCGACCCGCACCCCGCCGTCAGCGTCCAGCTCTTGGTCGTCCCGTACGCCTCCCACGCGCTCCATGACGAACCGTCGTTGCTGAACCGCATCTGGTACATCCCCGAACAGCCCGTGTCCGCGGCGGAAAGCGTCAACGTGACCGAGGTCGTCGTCGTGTACGTCGCCCCGCCCGCCACCGTCACCGTCCCCGTCGGCGCCGCGGTGTCGTAGCAAATGGTATCCGTGTAGTTCCCGGACGCGTTCCCCGCCGCGTCGTTGTACTGCACGTACACGGTCTTGCTGCCTGCGCCGGCAGAAAGCGTCCAGCTCTTGCTCGTCCCGTACGCCTCCCAGCCGCTCCACGAGCTCCCGTCGTTGCTGAAGCGCATCTGGGACATGGCCCCGCACGAGGGCGTGTCGGTAGCCGAGAGCGTCAGCGTGACGTTCTGGGAGGTCGTCGTCGCCGCACCGCCATTGATGCTGATGGTTCCCGTCGGGGCGGTGGAATCGTAGCAGATGCCATCCCAGATCCCGCCGGTAGAAACCCATCCAGCGTTGTCCATGTAGCGGACATCGACCGTCTTGGAGCCGTTTCCAGCCGACAAGGTCCAGGACTTGGAGGTGGAATATGGTTCCCAAGCGCTCCAGCTCCCTCCGTCGTTGAGGAATGACATCTGGCTTACGCCGCTCGTCGCGTCGGAAGCCGACAAGGCAAGGGTTACGGTCGCGTTCGTAGTGAACGTAGCCCCGCTGTTGATGTTTATGGAACCTGTTGGCCTCGTCGTATCCAGCGTGATGGAATCCGTGTAGGTCCCCGATATGTTCGTGGCATAGTCTTCGTATCGGATCTCGACGGTCTTCGACCCATCCGGACTGACAACACTCCAGGAACCGGAAGTCGCATAGGCCTGCCACGCTCCCCAAGCATCGCCGGAGTTCCTGACACTCATCCGCCAAATGCCGCTGCATCCACCATCGGACGCCGATATGTTGAGGGTGACACCGGTTGTAGTCGTATACGTTGCACCGCTGTTGATATTCAGTGATCCAGTGGGGACTGTAGTGTCATAGCAGATCATGTTTGTGTAGGAACCAGAGATATTGGCCACGCTGTCTTGATACTGCACATATACGGTCTTGGTGCCGGTTCCCGGCGACAAGGTCCATGACTTGCTCGTCCCATACGCCTCCCAGGCACTCCAAGACGAACCATCATTGCTGAATCGCATCTGGCTGACAGTCCCACCGCCGGTATCAGCTGCGGAAAGAGTGAGGTTCACGGAACTCGTGTTCGTACT
>Ga0315281_10006633_pt1 | contig 16430 bp, 13 predicted proteins | sample YL17G07_0_MG_FD_204540 | JGI IMG/M metagenome (GOLD analysis project Ga0315281, IMG submission 204540) | Sediment microbial communities from Yellowstone Lake, YNP, Wyoming, USA - YL17G07_0 | ecosystem: Environmental > Aquatic > Freshwater > Lake > Sediment | place: USA: Wyoming | collected... | reverse complement strand
AAACTTAAGCAAAAATAATTCTAGTGTCCCTCAAAATAAATCTTTTGGGATTGTATCTCGTAGAGGCATAAGTCCTTAGAGTTAACTTACACCACTTAAGCGATATTTTGTCGAAGAGAATTAATTTTTGTCAGTTTTCTTGATAAATAATTTAGAAAGGTTTCATCTCCCCTAAAATAGAAGATAAAGCAGTAGATTTGCACTTAATAAAGCAGGCACTGGAAGCAAAACACTTCCAGTATCATGAAAAGTTGTTTGCAAGTTTCTTAAAAGGCTATAATCCAAAAGAAAAAGCAAGAATTCTCAAGCAACTCAAAAAAGTGGAAGCACGTGGAAGATACAAGCACTAATTATTACAAAATTCATTATATCTTACGACATCTGGCTTTTTCTCAAAATCATAAATAATACTCATAGAACCATCTGCAAAAACAAAATCAAGTTTAATCATATTTCTTTCAAGATAGATTCCAACACAAACACCTACTCTTCCTTTATGCTCTCCATCTAGCATAAAGCACAAGCCACCCTCTTTAATAATTGTTTCAACCATAATTATACTAATTATAGCTTATATTTAAAATTTATTAAACAAAACTCTTATAAATAGCCCCACTCGGATTCGAACCGAGGTCCCAAGCTTTCCTTCATGAGCAAATCTTGCGATTTGGACCAAAGGCTTGTATCCTTGACCGCTGGACGATGGGGCTCTGATTATGCTAATTTAAAGCTGTTTTTAAGAATTTCTATTTAATATTCTGCCATTTTCTAAAGAGAAGCTTTAAAAACCTATAAAAATAAACATAAATATGGCAGAAAAATTAAACGAGAAAGAAGTGGAAAAATTAGTCATAGACTTGGCAAAACAAGGAAAAACTGCTGAAAAAATTGGCTTAATTCTTAAAAAAGAGCATAAAATTGTCCATGGAAAAAATTATGAGAAGAAAATCTCCAAAATATTAAAAGAAAACAATCTTTATATCAATCCTGACATAAAAAATATTGCAGAAAATCTGGAAAAATTAAAGAAGCACATTTCAAAGAACAAAGGAGATAAAATATGCAGGAGAGCCCTGATGATAAAAGATGCTAAATTAAGAAAACTAATAAGCTTAAAAAAATAATTCTTTTATTAAACAGCCAAAAATAATTTTTTGAGTTGTAATTGTTGAAAATTTAAGTAAATAATCAGTAAAAATTATTTTTGCAAAAAAAACTATTTCTACTCTGCAGTATTCACTAAGCTTTAAATACTAACTTATGCAGAAATTCTTGTATCAAAAAAAGAGGAAAAATGCACAAAGCAATTGAAGAAGCAGTCCAGAAATTTCTTGAAAAATCAGAAAAAAAGCCAGTCAGAGTTATAAGCCATCATGATACAGACGGAATAACAGCAGCAGCAATAATGATTTCGACGCTGAAAAGGCTTGACAGAATTTTTTCATTAAGCATATCAAAGCAATTTCCAGATAATATTTCAATTCCCAAGAATGAGATGCTGGTTTTCTTGGACATGGGCTCAAGTAACCTACATAACTTGTCAGAATTTAATGATGTTTTTGTAATAGACCACCACGAAATTACAAGCAAAAAGCCGGACAATGTAATCCTGATAAATCCTCATCTTTTTGGTGAAGAGCAGATTTCTGCCTCTGGCCTGGCTTATTTGTTTGCCAAGAATATAGATAAGCAGAATATAGATTTGGCAAATCTTGCAGTAATCGGAATGGTAGGAGATATGCTAGAAAAAAATATCAGCAAATTAAGCAATTTAATAATAGAAGATGCAGAAGTAACAATAAAAAAAGGATTATTATTATATCCATCAACCCGCCCAATACACAAAACTCTTGAGTTTTCTTCATCAATGTTTATTCCAGGAGTGACAGGGAATTCGCGCGGGGTTCTTGAGGTTTTAAGGGAAGTTGGAATAGAAAAAGTAAATGGAGAATACAAAAGCCTTATCGAGCTAAGTGAAGAGGAAAATTCAAAGCTTATTACCTCAATCTTATTAAGAAGAATAGATAAAAATAATACTGAAATTATTGGAAATATTTATCTTGTAAAAATGTTCAACAAGCTTGAAGATGCCCGTGAGCTTTCAGCAATGATAAATGCATGTTCTCGTCTTGGCTTCTCTGAAATCTCATTATTAATCTGCTTAGGAAACAGGCAGGCACGATTAAAGGCAGAAAAAATATATGCAGATTATAAGCAGCATTTAATAGCAGCCTTAAATTTTGTTTCAACAAACAAGATAATAGGGAAAAATTATGTTATAGTAAATGCGAAAGATAATATAAAAGATACAATAATAGGAACAGTGGCATCAATAATATCAGTATCTTCAATGTATGAAGAAGGTACAATAATAATCACAATGGCATACTGCGATGACAAAATAAAAGTTTCTGCAAGAATTGCTGGCAGGAACGGCAGAAATGTCCGCGAGATTCTCGAGGCCGTAACAAACAAAATAGGTGGAGAGTGTGGCGGACATGCTCAAGCCGCAGGATGTTATATTTCAAAGGAAAAAGAAGAAATTTTCATCAACTGCATAACAAAAGTTCTTGATGTTGAAGTTGTGAAGATCTAAATTATATTGGGTTCAATAAAGACTATAAATGATATCTGCCTAAATTATCATTGATAAATTCAATAAAATAAACTTTAGACATATATATTACTTTATCTAAGGAAAAAAATATCACCAACTAAATTAACACTATCATGCAAGGAAAGCTTTATAATATCCCCAAGTTCTAAAATATTATGACAGAACTAAGAGAAGGATACCTAGTGCTTTGCACTGTAACAAATATAGACAGAACTACTGTATTTGTAAAGCTTGAGGAAGGAGAGCAGGGAACAATTGTAACAAGCGAAATAGCTCCTGGAAGAATAAGAAATCTAAGAGATTATGTAATTCCTGGAAAGAAAATAGTTTGCAAGGTGCTTAAAATAGATGAAAAAGGTAATATCAATTTAAGCTTGAGGCGGGTTTCTTTGAAAGAGAAGCAGGAAGTTATGGAAAAAAATGAAAGGGAGAAAAATTCCATGAGTATTTTGAAATCTGTTCTTGGAGAAAAAGCAGCAGAAATAGCAGAAAAAATAAAAAAAGAAGCAAGTTTGTATGAATTTCTGCAAAACTGTAAGATTCAGCCCGAAAAATTGGAAAAACATTTAAAAAAAGATGAGGCAGAAAAAATATGCAAAATATTGATGGAAAAAAAAGAAAAAGTAGTTGAAGTGAAAAAAATATTCAATCTCTCAAGTAAAAGTCCAGAGGGAGTTAAAACAATCAAGAGTATACTCTCATTCTGCAAAGGCAATTGTGAGATTTCTTATATAGCAGCAGGAAAATACGCAATAAAAATAAAATCTCAGGATTACAAAAAAGCAAATCAAGAGATATCACAGTCACTTGATAAAATAGAAAAGCAGGCAAGAGAAAAAAAGGCAGAATATTTGGTTGTAAGGTAGTATAATAATATTTAAAAACTTCTTTGATGAAACAAGATAGTGAAAAAATGGTGGAAGAAAAGGTTATAATGATGGTTGCTGCAGGAAAAGCTCTTGCTTTTATGGAGAAAAAGCCGCGGGCAGATGCTGAGCAGGTACTAAGATATGTAATGAAAGAAATAAAAGCAGATAAAAAAGAAAAAATAGGAGCAATTGCAGCAGCAAATTTCGCTGTGAAATACAGGCAGAAAAATCCAGAAGCTACAAGCAGGAAAATAATGCAGGAAATCATGAAAGAGATTAATAATATCATAAAGTCAATAAACAATGAAGATTATTATTCTGATGAAAATAATCAATAATATATAAGATGAAGCTGAAAAAATGTTCAATTTGCAACCAGTATACACTAAAAAAAGAGCATTGTAGCCAGGTTACTAAAGATGCTCATTACAAATTTATAAAAGTGAAGAAATCTTAAGTTAATTTAATGATTTTGTGAATTGTATTGCTAAATTAAATAAGGAATAAGTTTAAATCTTTTTATCAGAAAAATATAAATAAAAAAAGAGTGTAGTAAAGTTTAAATCTTAAGTATATTTAATTTTAATATGGAAAAAGAGATAAATTGTAAGGATTGTGGAAAGAAATTTAAGTATAAGCCTCACCCAAGCCCAAGATATCAAAGGAAGTATTGCGATGCTTGTTCTAAAGAAAGGAAGAAAGCTTGGAAAAACAGATATAAAATGAAGTTTGAAGATGGTATAGATTAATTCTGGAAAAAATTAAAATAATTTCTCCAAAAGATTTTCAATTTAGTATCTTAAAATCAAAAAAACAAATGCCTGTCACAAACTCCACCCTTTAGGGTGGAGTGGCATTTGTTTTTAGGATGCTCAGAAATGAAAACAGATTAAGCTACGACTGCAACCTAAAGGTTGCAGTTTTCATTTCTGACATAATAATCAAAAATTGGAAATTTTTTGCTGCTTCTCTTTTAACATAGCTTCTCCGTATTTCCCGTCATATCCTGGCTTGACTTTTATGTTTCCAATCCTGTTGTCAATTATCAGCTGAACAAGCAGGGCATCCTGAGGCAGAGCCTTGTTTAAATCATTAGTTCCAACATTAAGAAGAATATTAAATTCATTGCCGAACTTTTCAATCAAATTATTGTAAACAAGCCAGGTTTTCTTTGAAGCAAGTGTGGAAGCCTTTGCCAAAGCAATTAACTCATGCAAAGGCAGAAGCTTGTAAAAAGGTTTTTTCCTTGGATAAATATAACTCTCCTGATTTTTTAATTCCTCAACCCTGTTTTCAACTCCAATTGTTAAAGGCCTGTTGCAGACAGGGCATATATTATTCAATTTCCTGCACTGTTCAGGAGAACACGAAAAATTGCAGTTTGCATGACCATCCCAGTGATATTTTCCATAAGCAGGGTCTGTCTCAACTGTCCCCAGAATCTTATTTTCTCTGATTGCTGAAATAATATTATCATAACTCTCAATCTTGCTAAAAATAGTTGCTTCTCTTCCAAGTCTCCAGGGCCAAAAAGAGTGAGAATCTGAAAATGAGATTATAGATTTATTATTTAATTCAGATATATTCCAGTTCATCTCAGGGTCAGAATTACCACACCATACGGGAATGCTGTTTCTTCTAATATACACTACATGATTTGGTGCCTCAATGCAATAAACAAAACCCTTGTAATCCTCCCACCTCTCAATATAACCCCATTTCTTTATTGTAGAAGGCATAACAGTATGAATATTTTCTCTAATAAAATAAATGGTCCATGAGTCTTCAGATTGTTTGTATCCCTTCACTCTAGCTTTAGGCAAAGACAAAATTGGTGTTCCTTTTTTATTGTGAAGCTTAAAATAAGCAGAAATTCCTATTTTCAGAGCAATTTCCTGTAAGTCATCTCTAAGCTTTTTAGAGATAGTTGTAGCAGAAAGACCCTTGTGCTCTCTTCCATAAACATGGCCGTCTCCTTTGATGTAATAATCAAAAAGTATTTTTAATAATTCCTTTGATAAAGACTTTACTCCCTGGGGGATATGCTTTTCATTTGATTTTCCAAATTGTCTAAGATAAGAAAATAATTGATAATCTCTTACTCTGATAGTATCAAGTCCCCTATTTTTATAAAAATAAGGCTGAAAACCAAAACCAAGAAGTATTTTTCTCATTTCATTCATAATAGTAGAATCTGAATTTGCAAGATAAACCCCATAGTCTCCAGCCCTGCCTTCTGTTGTCCACCCTTCAGCAATCCAAAATCCAAAGAATTTCAGCCAATCTTTAATGGGAAAGGTTTTTTCTTTTTTATTTCTCAATCCAGAATAATACTTGCTTCCATGTTTTATTTTAACTTCAGGTAGAATAAAATAATCCAGATTCTCCCCGATCCATCTGCCATTTTTTTTAAACCTTTTTGACTTATTAAAAAGAAATTCTGCTTCCATTAATCTAAATTCTGGCTTTTTTCTAAAATTACAATGATTATAAAGAAGTTTATGATTTGGCGTCACCAGCAAATCTATTCTCTTTGTTTTCAATCTATACATCTTGCCATTATAAGAATACTTAAACAATCTTTGAGGTTTATGAAATTCTATTATATCTTTTTCAAGGTTAAGAGTGCAAACTTCATCTGTTTTTTTTACATCTGAAACTTTTTTCCATCCTTGATTAGTCAAAATTTCAGTTTCTGAATCATAACACGACATTCCTGTCTCAATAGCATGTATATTTTTTTCTTCGTCGAGAAATGCCTCTTTCAGAGAATCAAATCCGGACATGCTTCCAAAAATCCCAAAATACGGAGTCCATGCATGAGCCGGAATAATCTCAATTTTCTGAGAAATTTTTATCATCTCCTTAGTAAATTCAGCGCAGGATATTTTGAATATAGGCCTTCCATCATAATCTCTTCTTCCCCGAGTATCAAGATAAGCATTTATCCTGTCAACAATTTCAAGTGAAGGAACAAGAATAACAAGATGAACTCTTCTGCCTTTTCCTCCCTGCGAATAGATAAGAGAAATTTCTCCAGTCAAAATAAATGGAAAATCCTGAAAGTAGTACAATCCATTTTTCTCAACAAGTTTCTCCTTAATATCCTTAAGCCAGAAAGGATGAGTAAAATCGCCCGTTCCCAATAATCCGAGCCCTTTTATCTTAGCATATTTCACAAGATTTTCAATTGTAATATTTTTTGAGCAGGCTCTCGAATATCTTGAGTGTATGTGTAAATCTGCAAATACAGAAGTATTTGAAGAGTCTGAAAATTTAGAATTTTCTGAATCTGTGAAAACTGGCTTTTCTTCTGTCATAAAATTAGATAAATTAAAGAATATTTAAGTATATCTTTACTAATATAATAGTATTTATTTACCTAATGATGAAAGAAATCAGGATTAAGCCAAGAATGTCCAAGATAACAATCAAAAGGGTCACTGGGCCTCAGATAAGGAATAACTTTGTCTCTTACTCTCAAATATGGGAGTACCTGGTATTCTAAAATAGACGCTAAAGATAATCCCTCACTTTCATAATTTCCATCAATCCATCGATGAGCGATTATATTGTCATTAGAATTGTGCATAATTTTATCCTTTAAATCATGCCTGATTTCCTCAGCAAAATAACATCTTAGATTAAGATACTCTCCAGACTCAATCTTTTCACCAAATTCATCCAAATACCTGACATTTCCTTTTGCTATCTCCTTTTCAAATCCTTTTCTAACAATGTCACCCAATTCTTCCCCAATCTCTCTAATTAAGCAATCTGTTTCAGTTTCTCCTTCCTCAAGTTTGCCTCCTGGAAGAATATATTTCCAAATAGTTTTTTTAAAAACAGCCAAAAGCTTTTGATCTAGCACCCATATCAACCCAATCTTAGTTATCATATTAGAAGATATATCAAGAAATATTTTAATTATGGCTACTACTAATAGAAGTAGTTAAAAGAAAAGTTAATAAATCCCTTTTTCTTTAATAATTGATGAAAGAGATTCTTCAAGAACTCGGGCTAAGCAAGGGAGAAATATCTTGCTATACAGCTTTATTAGAGACAGGCTCATCAAAAGTAGGTAATATTCTCAAAAGAACAGGAATTCCTTCATCAAAAATATATGAAATATTCGCCAAACTTGCTAAAAAAGGATTAGTTTCCTACATAATCAAAAATAATGTAAGATGGTATCAAGCTTCAAATCCTAAAGTATTAATTGACTATATTGAAGAAAAAAAGAAGAGAGTGAAAGAGATTATTTCTCAGCTGATTCTTAAGCAAAAAGATTTGAATAGGCAGAGTGTAGAAATATTTGAGGGGCAAAAAGCAATATTCACTTTGTTTATTGACTTAATAAGAGATTCTAAACCAAATGACCCATATCTTATATTTTCTATCAATGAAGAAAACAAAACAGAACAAGCCAATACATTTTTCAGAAATTTAACAATCAGAAGAAAAGAGAAAAGACTCAATGTAAGAATGTTAAAAAATATTAAATATTATAAAAAAGAGAAGCACACAAAGATAAAATTAAGATACACTAATTTTGAATTGCCACAAGGAATAACAATATTCAAGAATTATGTGATTTTACTTTCTTGGGTTGAATATCCTATAGCAATTAAAATAGAAAGTAGTATATTTGCCTGCCAATTAAGGGATTTTTTCTTGGGACTATGGAAAATCTCAAAAGCATAATAGTTATAGCTTAGCTTTCTGAAGTTATTTTCAAAAATAGAATTCACCGACGACAAATCATATAAAAATATTAATTAACTGCTAATGTGCTTTAATTTTTACATTGTTGTAGAATTATTAACTTAAATGTAATCAACACATCTCAAAAAGCCACTATTAATCTCAAGCTAAATCCAAAGTAATCTTGACTTTTCCTGTAAGAACATTCACAGATCTAAGGAAAATATACAAATCAGGAACACTATCTCCGCTCAAATCAATTTTCCTGTCTCCTCCAATGCCAAGGGTAAAATCATCGCTTCCAGTAATTAATCTTGCCTCAGTCTCACTATGCCCTTTTAATATTAATAAATAACTTCTTCCGCCAATAGCAAATCTTATATTTTCATTATCTATTATTTCTAATGTAGTTTCAGAAGTTAAATCTCCTAAATCTCTGATATTTACTGAAGCAGCAGCGCCTCCAGAACTTCCTGTTGAACTATCTCCACCTCCCCCGCCTCCTCCAGCATAAGGATAAGAAAATTTTGTAACATAACCTAAACAAATCCCATCATCACAAGTATACTCGCATAATCTCTCTTCATATTTTTTGTCATTATTCTCGCAATACCACTCAATAAGCATCCTGCCATTGCACGAATCTTCATTTGCAATACAGCCATTCTCATCGCAATAATTCAAAACTCCCTTAATATCATAATTTCTTCCGTCACTGTCTGAACAAGTGATTTCACCTAAAGAAGCAGAAGCTTGTCCTCCGCCAATTTCCTGCACAGCCCTCCCGCTCATTCTTATATTTTGTGAAAATGCTAAGACAAGGAGCACAACTATTACAGCTACAGAAAATCCAAAAACACCCAGAGCAATTTGATCTTTATTCATATCCCAATTTCCTCTTCTTTTTTATAAAAAAGTAATATGACAAAGATGCAACAGCCAAAACAGCAAATATTACAATTAATACAATCAAAAAACTGCTTGATTTGACAGCAGAGATTATATCACTGATTTTTTCGCCACCAGTACCAGTTTCTTCTTTCACAGCAGCTCCTGTCCCACCAACACTGCCTGCTGATTTATACGGGCTGAATACTAATTGAACTTTTCCTAAAAGAAAATTAATTGATTTTGGTTTTACAGAAATTTCATAGCTTGAATCTTTATCTAAGTCTATATTAACTTCTTCTCCAACTGTAACTGTATATTTTTCTCCTAAAACACTTATTCTTATATCTGTTTGAGTAAAATTTTCCAATGTAATAAGATATGACTTTCCAGAGATGCTTAAATTAACTTTTTCATTAATAGCCATATCAACAGCTTGTGCAGATGATAACTCTCCTACCAAATAAATCTTGCTTCCGCCTCCTCCACCACCTCCTCCGCCCCCGCCTCCTCCACCAGAAGGGCCTGATGAAGCCACAGGACAATTTGTACAGCTAATAGTTGCAGGAGTTGTGTCTGTTTTTATCCCGCTTCCAACAGCTGTTGCAGATACGCTAAATTTGCAGTCTGCTGTTCCTCCCTGAGTAACAGTCCATGTTCTTGACTGCTTGCTTCCGTCTGTCATGCCAGTAATTGTTTTTTGCGACGGCTCATTTCCAATACTGCATCCTCCGCTTGCAACTGAAAATGTCAGTGTTACATCTATATTTCCTCCTGCAGTTACTTCTGTAGTTGTTGTAAAATTTCCTCCCATTTGAGCAGAACTGGCAGAATTAGTAAGAGTGACAATAACATTAATAACCTTGACTTTAACATTGCTGTCAGCAACATAAGTGTCTGTTACAGAATCAAGCATTATCTTTGAGAAACCATTATTTCCTGACTTAACTGCCTTCAATCCAGAAAATGTAATTTCTGTTGACTGTCCTGGAGTCACGCTTGTCCCAGAAGACTGGGGATAATTTGTATTTTCAAGCCAGTTTGTGGCATCTGGATAAAGAGTTGCAGTACTAACAGTGCCAGTAGTATCTCCTGCATTCTTGACTTGAGCAGTGCAGGAAAAAACATCATTAATAACAACATCTTTTGGAGAGCATGAAAAGCTTGTTACCTGAAAGTTTGCAGCTCCAAGCACAAAACCAGTATTAACAATTAAAATTGAGAATACTAAAATTAATTTCAAAATGTTATTTGTTTTCATTTTATTATCTTTATATTTAATTTATTCTTTATTTATTGTGCTTGTTTTTTATAATATATTTATGTAACACTGTTATTTATTTTAAATGTAACCATTGAGCTGCCATAATTCCAGTCATTATCATGGCACCAGATATATAATCCATAATGCTGTGCAGGCCAGCTTGTTGTATTAAACACATATGTATGAGATTTTAGTCCTGTGCTTAAATAGCTTCCTCCAGATGCCCAAGTTGAATTCATACCATCATAAGATGAATAATAATCCTTTGAAATCCACATATTATAATAACTTGTTCCATTAAATCCGTAATACGAAGAATTGCACGAATCAACAAATTTCTGTAATGCAGTAGCATTTGATGAATTCCATCCCCAGCACATCCAATTGAAATAATTCTCAAAATTGTAAATTCCAAGACTGCACTCTGCATTCTCACTTGTTGTTGCACTAAATGACAAATTACTATTTGAATACGAGCCATTCATTACAGGAGCATTTATTGTAACATTTGGACCAATCATATCCTTGACTCTTACTTCTCCTCCAATTATTGTTCCTGCTCCACCTTCAACACTTGCTTTTATATAATAATACCCATTTGTCCAGTTAGTGCTTGGAACCTGTATTTTTAATAAAGCGCTTCCTCCAGATGTTGATTTTGGCCAGAAATCTGCAGTAGTGTAAGATTTGCACCATTCCCCACCGCAGCTATCAGCAGAATATGCATACTGCACAGAAGTAATTGTCAAGTCAGCAGAATTATAATCTGAATCTCTTGTGAAAAGTTTTATTGTCAAATTCTCATCATTTGCAAAATCATGCTTCCAGTTATAGCCGCCAGAGTCTCTGTTCTCAAAGTACCCATTATATGCTTCTCTCCCGTCAAAATAAATCCCGTAATAATCATCAACTATCGTTAATGAATTAGTTGGGCTTGCCCATTGCGAGTATAAATAATTATAACCAACCTTCCATCCTCCTGTAGGAGCATATATTGTGACATTTTGAGTTCCATTTACAGTGCACTTCCCAGAAACAGCAGAATCACAGCTTCCTACCTTAAATCTGTATTCTTCCAGTGTGCTCATATAATTATCATATCTCCACTGGTAAATTTTTGTCAGGTTTGCGGTTGTATTAGCGCCGCTTGAAGGCTTTATTACCATAGCAGTAACATTAAAGTTTTCATTTGTGCGCCTGCTTCCTCCGCTTGAACTCCAGCTTATTCTAAAAGGAGTAGCCTTGAATGAAAGCCACCCTGTCTGGGTATCATTCAAAGCATTATCTTTGACTACAACATTTAAATAATGATACCCTCCCCAGCTTCCTGTTCCCCACGAATTGCTGTCTGGGCAGACAGTTATATTTGATGTAGCATTAAACGAGCCACTAGTATAATTTGTATACGGAGTTATGCTCATTCCTCCCGAGCTCCAGATATTCTCATAAACACTTGTTATTGAATAATTTCCCCACAAGGGTGCTGTTGAATACCAGTCAGGATCATATATAGATAATGAAGCATTAACACACTGGTCAGAATCTATCTCATAGCTATTTGCCTGAATATCCACTCTAAATGGCTGAACACTAAACCAAAGCCATCCTGTTGAAGTTTCATTATCAGAATTTTTCAGGCTTAATTCTCCCCAATAATACCCAGTAGGCCAGGTTCCATTCAAGTAAGTTATATTTACAACAGAACTTCCATTCAAGCTAAGAGGAGTGATATTTATATTTTCAGGATAATTATACTCTTTTGATGTATAAGCAACAGAATCCCATGCTCTTAAAACAACATCATCAACTGTAACATTTACATAATCAGACTGGTTATATCTTGTATAAAGCCAGTTTGAGCCATTATACCAAGAATATCCTGACTTATAGCTCTTTACTGTAGTTATATTGAAATACATAGGCAAATGCCCTCTTATTCCTGATTTATATCCAGAGCCATTTGGATTCGTAGGCTGGGTTTCAACATAAAACGCAAGCGTATTAAACCATGCATTTCCTGTATCTGTCCCATTAACATCTAAAGTCACAGAATAATATCCTGTTCCCCATGTTCCTTTTGTTGAATTAATATAAATAAAATTTTTATTATAAGTGCTGTTCAAATTTGCATTCCAGTACCACGGACTTGACTCATTGACAGTTGTTCGTGTTGCTACATATTCTGTTGAGTTAAGTTCTTTGCACGGCCATTTTCTGCAATCCTGTATCTTCTTGACTCCCAGAGTAACATTTCCACCTATATCCTGCCCTGCTGAATAGCTCCAGTAATTGCTTCCTGCCTTGCTTATTGTAACATACAAAGAAATATTTTCCTTTGAGTTAAAATAATTTTTATAGCTGCATCCATTCATAGTGCACTCAATAGGAGCGCCATAAACATCCCATAATTTAATTCCAAACCATGCATATCCGTAATCAGTATCTCCTGTAGATGTTGTTGCCTGTAATATCACTCTATAATATCCTGTTTTCCATCTTCCACTAGGAGCCAAAGAAGCAGGTAAATTTATTGTTCCGCTTCCTGATGTAATGCTTGTAGAATTTACAGCAGAAACATTATAATTATAACTTATAGGAGGCCACAGCCACTCTCCATCACTTCCCTGATACTCTATTTTTTTCAGAGTTACTGTTCCGCTTAATCCACCGCTGCTGCCAGAAGTGCTCCACCAGTTGCTTCCTGCTTCATAAATTCTTATATTTAATGATATGTTGTTTGAAGGATTATTCTGCCATATATTTGAATATCCATTCATATAAAATGCTCTTGCCTCAAATCTTCCGTATGCTATGCTTGTCGTCCCATCCTGCCCTGTTATTGCAATCTTGGCAATATTTCCTCCCCCGCTCCATTTTGAATACGGTTTGACAGTGCACGTATATGTTCCAGAATTATCACTTGCCTGGCAGGTTGACTCAGAAGTATTTAGATTCTGCACTGCTCCTGACTCAAGATTTCTAACTTCTTGTACAGAAAGTGTTGCATTTGTAAGGGCTTGTTTTGTTGAATCTGATGCACACGCGCTGCCCATTCCGTAAGCGCTTCCATTTGTTGAATTAGAAGCAGTTGCCCTTCCTAATGGATTATTTGCCTGATAAATTTTTATCTCAAAATATATTGTATCTGTTGTTTTGAACTGCCAGACATAATAATATCCAGTAGTTACAGTTCCAGGAGTAGTTTTAGGAACAAGGCAGGCATCATACGGATTGACAATAAATTTTGTTTCAGCGCCCATACTTCTGTTATTTCCAAACAAAAGCACATTAAAAATCCCGCCTGCTTTAGGCACATCAAGTTTTATTCTCTGAGATGTTGCATTCCATGCCCACTCATAAGCACTATTAGATAAATTTACAAGAGAAAAGTTTGCAACTTGTGTATATGAAAAATCAGTGCCATTCATATAATTCACAAGAAATATTTCAGCATCACTTAAATTAAATGACGCGCTTGAAAAATTATATGCAGTCAGTGATAAATAAGCATACTCATTTGTGCCGAATAATTCCTTGATATTCCCGTCTTTGTCTGTTGATTGTGCAGACATTACACTTCCTATAACATCAATTATCTGGTTTTTTGTCTGTATATCCCCGCCATATGCCAAGCTTACTGCAAGAAAATATTTTCCTGTAGTTGAGGAAGAATTCATATAAAACTGATAGCATCCAGAAGTTCCGCATGTTGAATTCCATGACATATTTGCTGTTTTAATTATATTATTAAGATTGTCTGTCAGGTTTATAGAGAAAAAAGTCGAGTTTATTCCAGGAATTACAGAGCCGTTTGTTCTGTAAGTGGGATATGCTTCAAAATACATTGTTTTATTTGGGAAAATACTATACTCATACTCAAACCCGGCATTGCTTGTCCTCTTATTTACGCTTAAATCCCAGTCCTTAACTTCAAAAGAAGTTGAAGTTGTTATGCTTCCGGCTCCTGTCTTGTAAATAGTCAAAAAAGTAGTATATGTTCCGTAGCTAAACTGATTGTCTATGCTGAATAAAAATGAGTTTATAAAAGAATTATTGCTGTCTAATCGTGTAGAATCTATTGCTTTAATGCTGCTTCCTGTAGGATCAGCTATATAACCATAAAATGTATAAACATCTGTTGATGATGCATTTAAAATAGTTACTTCAACTCTTCCCTGCTCGCCCACAGAGAAAACATTTTTCATGCTTTTTCCAAGCTCATCTTTCATATAAGCATTGGCTGAAAAAGGAGCAACAATAAAGCTGCTGAATGCTTTATAATTATTAACTTCCAGAATATAGCTTCCATAAGTTGTTGGAGCAGGCACGGTTGTTGAGCATTTTCCATTGCTTCCTGTTGTGCACGAAAATGTTTGAAGTGAAGCTTTTGACGAGTTTCTCACATTTCCATTAACAGAAACATTTGCAATATAAAATATATTGTCTCCAAGCGCCCTGATTGCTTCCACATTAACTCTCACTGTCTCAAGAGGATTATACTTAACTTTTTCTGAGCTTACTGATAACAAATCAACAGAATTATTAAAAACTTCAATTTCAACTTCAGAAAACCAGGTAGCATTTCCAGGATCAATATACTCTGCCCTCATTTTATACTTTCCTGGATTGGAAGATGCGTTTACCTCTCTTGCACTCCCGTAATAACTGCTTTTCGAATAAAATTTTCCTGTAGAATCAGTGGTAAATGTATAGTTGCCTACAAAAACAGTGCTGTTATATATAGTCAAGTTAATTGCTGCATTTGCAACAGGAGCAGAAGCAGAAATAATTGTCCTATTATCTGAATAATTTGCAAGATAAAGATATCCTGTAAACTCTATTCTCTCGCTTGTTTTGAAAACAGAATCAGGAATTGTAAAATAAATATTTCCTACATAATATGCAGAAACAAATGAGATAAAAAAAACTAGTACAAATAAGGCAGAAATCAAAAATTTCAAGTTTTTCACTTTACCACTCTTTTCTTTAATAGGAAATAAAGAAAAAACAAGTTTAAATATCTTTCGTGGATTTATTTCTTCAGCAGGCAAAACTTTAAAAACCAATTTTTGAAATATAATATATGGCAGTTCAACAATGCCTAGTAATAATAAAACCCGATGGCTTGATAAAAAGTCTGACAGGAAATATTATCTCAGTTTTGTCAGAAACAAAGCTGAAAATAATTGGAGCAAGAGTTTTAAAAGTTCCGAGGCATCTTGCAGAAAAGCATTATTCTAAGCTTAAAGAAGAGCAGATACAAAAAAAAGGTGTGGAAAAAGGAACTGCAGTTTATGAGAACACAGTAAATTATATTATGGGAAAATGGCATACAGACAGAGTCATGGCCCTAGTCTATCATGGAGATAATGCAATCTCCAAGATAAGAGAAATAGTGGGAAAAACTAATCCAGAAGAAGCAGACCCAATCTCAATAAGAGGAAAATACGGAAGAATAAACTCGAAAACAGGAGTTTTCGAGAATGTTATCCACGCTTCAGAAAGCACAAGTGATGCAGAAAAAGAAATTAAGTTATGGTTCACTCCTGACGAGCTTTCTGATTTAATCTATCCTGTCACAACTGAAAAATCAGAAACAGAGCGCACAGTTTGGAAATAATTTCCTAATTAGATTGATATCCCCTAATTAATAATAATTAATTTAAACAATAAAGTACTTAGAATTAATAATGAATAAGCAAGTGTAAGCAGTTAATTAAGATTTTTATATATTAATTAAGATAAAGATTATATATTACTGTTTTATTCTAATTCAGCCCCTATAGTTCAGCAGATAGAACGTTTCCTTGCGGAGGAAGAAACCGGGGTGCAAATCCTCGTGGGGGCATACAACCTTTATGGCATTTTTCTGGGATTGTTTAGCTTAGAAAGAAACTTTAAAATTTATTTTAAAATAAATTTTAAAAGAAAACTAACTCGGAGGTATTTAAGCCGAAATTAGGGTTTATAAATACCCAAGTGAGAAAAATCTTAAGATTTTTCTTAAGAAAAAACTCACTCGGGGGTATTTTAAGCTGAAATCTGGGTTTATAAATACCCGAGTGAAAAATAAAGTACCAAAAAAAGT
>Ga0315281_10006632_pt1 | contig 16434 bp, 17 predicted proteins | sample YL17G07_0_MG_FD_204540 | JGI IMG/M metagenome (GOLD analysis project Ga0315281, IMG submission 204540) | Sediment microbial communities from Yellowstone Lake, YNP, Wyoming, USA - YL17G07_0 | ecosystem: Environmental > Aquatic > Freshwater > Lake > Sediment | place: USA: Wyoming | collected... | reverse complement strand
CCTGCGCCCGAGGTCTGCGCAGGTGCTCTGGAAACGCCCCGAGGCCCACGTGGCGCTGAAGATCGATGGTATGGACTGCGTGATGTGCGCGGCGGGCCTGCAAAACAATCTGCGAGCGATTCCGGGAGTTCGCCGCGCCGATGTAAGCTTCCAGGACAAACAAGCGGTTGTGGATTACGATCCCGCCCTCGTGGACGCATCCCGCTTTGAAAAGTTTATCGCCGACTCGGGCTTCAAGGTTGTCCCGCAGCCTCCGTCCCGCCCATGACGCGCTGAACTCGCCTCGCGGCCCGCGATTTCGTCTCCCCAGCCTGGCTAATGAGGTTCGCTTCGCGAGTCGCTCGGGGAGAGCGGCGCGGAACCCGCAGCGGCCGTGCGGGCGGCGCGCCTCCGACGATATTCCTTGATCGCTCCCAGGGTCAGCCAGTAAGCCAGCGTCGCGAAGAAGGTCGAAACCAGAAAATTCCCCAGCAAATACGTCGGGATGGCATGCAGGACACCGTGCCACAGCTTGCCATTGCGGAACATCTCCACCGTGATGCGCGAGCCCGCCGGCACGAACAGGTTCCCGGTTACCACGCTTAGCGAGACGAAGAAGGGATTGAAGAGCGGGTTCATAATGAAGGTTCCCAGCACGGCCGAAGCGCGGTTCCACTTTGCCCAGGAAGCGATCAGGATCGCGAGGATCGTGCCCACCCCAAACGTCGGGAAAATCCCTATAAAGACTCCCAAGCCCACGCCCTTCGCCACTTTTTCCGGCGCATCGTTCTGCCGCACCAGCCGCAAGTAGATGTAGCGGCCCCAGCGGCGCGCGCGCTCCCGCCACGGATGCCCTGAGCTTCTGGATCGCTTGCGTGCCATGACCTGTCTCGTCCCGGCTCACTCCCGGCGCGCCGTCCCGCCTCCGCATATTCCTTAGGCGCGTTTCAAGTCGGGCCCATTTCGCGCCCGGCCCCCATTGTTGCACGGCGGCTTCGAGGAAGGGAAGTGCGGCGAGGTTCTGGCCGGACGGGCGGCCGTCTCAAACCTGCTCGCCGTTCAGGCACTTCTCGATGCACTCCTCTAGCGCGTACCAGGGGACGAAGATGTGGTACCCCACGCGGATGGAAACTATTTTCCCGCTGCTGATCCAACGGTAGATCGTTGGCCTCGAGAGTTTCCCGCCCGTTCGGCGGCGGAGAATGCGAAGGGCGGTTTGCGGGGAAAGCATGAGGGGTTCACCCACTCCGGGCGGTGGGGGCATCGAGGAGATGAGAGCGGAGCCGGGAAGTCGTCGCGAAGTTTCCATGTTCTATTCTCCAGGGCGGGGCATGGCGCGAGGGGCCGTGTCCCCGCAAAGAATGGCCTGCGCGGGAAGGGTGGCGCAGGGCGGCGAGGCGGTCGCGGCAGTCGAAACGAGCCGGCCTCGAGATCTTTCGGCCACTGGCCGGCGCGCCAGCCGGCTAGGGGATTTCCTCGAAGAAGGCCTCACGCTCCGCCGCCAGGCGGTGCCGGTCCTGTGCTCGGGAGTCGTCGGGTTCGGCGTCCGGATCGGGCAAGCCGTACTTGGCCCGATCCAGAAGCAGCATGGTCGGCTGAAATGAGCCGAAGTGTTTGGGTTCGCGCTCCTCCAGGCCGTGGACCAGGCACTTCCGTTTGCCGGACCCCGCCGCCGGAAACACACAGCCCTTTTCATCACAACGCGGCGCGGCGCGAAGGCCTGGAAGCGTGCGGACCGGGCGGGAGATCGGTCGGCCGGTGGCGGGACTGCCCAACGGGTCCGGCGAGGGATTCTTCTGGCTCTCGGTATCTGGAGGGGAGGGCCCCGGCCGGGATTCTATCGTCGCCCGGGGTGGGATGATTCGGTCCATAGAATGGCTCCTTTCGAGGGATAGAATCTCAAGACGCGCAAGAGAAGGGTCGAGGGATCGGCCCGACATCCTCCGCCCCTCCCCCCGGCGCCGCTCGGGCGGCTGGGGCCAGCACTGTGGTCTAATGCCCGGCCCGTGGAAGGCGCCGAAGGGGACGCTGCCGCCCGCTTGCTAGGCTGCAACTTTAGGCTTGGGTTGTATGCAGATTTCCCTAACGGCGGGCGGCGGGGGCGCCGATAAAAAGGCGAAGGCGGAAGGGCGGATGGGCGAGGGGTTGTCAAGGGAGGGTAGTCCATAATGAGTAATCGCCTGCCCCACACCGTCTCCCGGGGGTGTTGACAAAGGGCCGGGGAAGCGCGCAGAATGCGCAGGAAGACGGCTACCGGAGTCTGCCGTGCAACTTTCCGATCAACTTGCCGGAATTCCGCAAGCCTCCGTCGCCACCCCGACGCTCCGTCCCGGGTTCAGGGGCGGAAGGGTCGTGCGGGTGAGGGCGGGGCTACGGGAATCTCGGCCGGCGAGCGGCGCTCCGGTTTGCATGAGCCATCAATATAGGCTATACTCGTAGTGTTTGTCAAGTCAAAAAAAGAGAGGGTCGACATCATGGCTGAATTAACTGCTGCGAAAGTCATCCGCCGGGTTCGTCAGCGGCTGGAGGTAAGCCAGGAGGCGCTGTCGCGCCTTCTCAATGCCACCAAGGGCGCCATCCAGCACTGGGAGCGCGGCCGGAACAATCCCGACCTGGCGCGCTTGATCGCGCTGCGCCAGCTCTGTCCGCCCGGGGCGGAGCGCAAGGAACTCGACGCCCTCATCAAGCAGGTGCAGGCGACCATTGCTCCCCTGTCGACGGGTCAGCCGGGGCTGGGGAAGAAAGTAGGCGGAGCGGGCGGGCGCGCCCCCACGCTGCCCCCGACCTTCCCCAACGAGAACCTCGTGCTGCTGCGCCGGCAGAATGCCAGCCTGCGGCGCCAGGTGGCGAAGATGGAAAGCACCATCCAGCGCCGCAACGAACAGTTGCGCATCCTGGAAGATCTCGTCCGGGATTACCAGCGCGAGAAGGGGGCGGTGGCGGCTGCCGCCACTGAAAAGATCGCGGCGCCGGCGGGCCCGCCCACCTCAGCGTAGCCTCGGATTGTGGCGGGCTCTAGTGCCGTTCCAACTTAATAAGGCTACGCGTTAGGCGTCTACCTTGCACAGTATCGGCTCGCCATCGGGCTTACGCGGATTAGTCCCAAAAAGTTGGAACGGCACTAGCTGTCGCGGATGCGCACGGCTTGCACGGAGATCACCATGGGATTGGCCTGCGCCGCCGGCTCCTCGGCCAGCATCTTCAGGAAGGCGATCGCCTGGCCCAGCAGATTCTGCGCCCCGGGCTGGCTGCGGATTTCCAGCAGCAGCCCGAAAGCATTGCGCATCATGGCTTCTATGGACGGTGATGGACGCTTCATACTTGGTTGTCTCCTTTTCCCCGAGTCGGGTCTGAATAGGCTCGTTCCGAGCCCTTGCGGGCGAGAGCGTGGTCGCCGGCGGTCGCGTCTGCCGGCGCTGTGACGGATCTTGCCCCCCGCCCGGCTCCCACCATGTAGCACTTCCCTGAGCCGGGGAAAATGCCTCCTGCCAGCATCACCATGGATGATTTGGAGATAGTCGGTTGGGAGCTGGGATTCCGTTAAACGCAATTTGAAAAGGCAGCCTGTAAAGCGTAGCTTCCCGATGCCTGCCTTGCAATTTTCAGGGTTCAGTTCTCAATGCCTGTTGGTCGCTAGAATTGCAGTTCCGCGAGGGCCGCTGCGACAAATTCCGGCACAAGTCAGATTGAAACGCGCCAGAGGTATCCCCTTAATGGCAATCCTCCGCTCGTCTTGACAGCTAACTAGATCGGTAACTTCCAAAAAACTAAGATGAAAAAGAATTTTCTTAATGCCGAATAGTTTGCACGTTGCGCCTCTCGTCCGAATTGAAGGAACGAGAGTGGCATTTGGAATCAACAAGATAGCACAGAATAGGTATGGCATGGGGATTGCTCGTAAAAGGCGCGCAGGCGACAAAACAGCACAAGGCCGGGCTGTGGAGCGGACATTGCGAGCTCTGTCCGGTTTGCGGCACAGGAGGGGAAATGAAGAGACTGTTACTTTTAGTGGCGTTAACGTTGGCGGTGACCGGTTCCGGTTACGCCGACACGTGCGCGGTCGGTAACTTCGGCGATTCGAGTTATGGTGCGTCGGGTTTCAGTTGCACGATCGGCGACCTGACGTTTTCCGACTTCAGTTACCTCTCAGCGATACTCGACGGTAGCAACGTTGCTGTGGAGCCCGTAACTGGAGGGGGAGAAACGGGTTTCTTGTTCAGTGGCCCGTGGTCCGTCCCATCGGGCTTCGCCATCGACTCGTTGCTCTCTTACACGGTCACGGCCGAATCCCCCGTGATTTCAGACTTGGTGCTGTCCATCAGTGGTTATGGCTACTCCGGGAATGGGTTCGTTACCGTGGCTGAGAATGCTTCCAACGGGACTAACCTGTATGTTTGCTACCCCACAAAACCCAACGACATTCCCCCGTGCGGGGTCAGCGATTCGGCAATCTTCACCCCCGTGGCGTCACTGACGATCACCAAAGACATCACAGTGAGTGCGCTCTTCGGAGGCACGGCGGCCCTGTCCGCGGTCGTGAATGAGACCTCTCAAGTCCCAGAGCCCGCGTCACTTACGCTTCTTGGCACGGGACTCCTCGGCTTGGCCGGCGTGCTGCGTCGAAAACTGTTTTCTTAGGGGAAGCTGGGCACACGAACCCAAAGATTCTCACCCTCCTTGCCATGACCAAGCCCCGCCTTCGCAGGCGGGGCTTGGTGTCTTCAGGCACGCTCGTTCCGCGTCAACTCTAAGTCCATCCTTACCATAGAAGGACACACACTCGTGTCCACCGCCTTCGCGCCCGGCAGTCCGGAAATGCCCTGCCACCCCATGGGTTCGGCCGGGGGGACTCCTCATGGCAATTGGAAGGCGAGGAATTCGGGCTACGCTGTCAACAAGTAAGGAGATGGCTGACTTGGGCCACCGACCGCTGCCACGCGGCGAAATGCGTTCTTTGGCCGGACGGGTTAGCCCGCGGGTAATGCCGATAAGGCGTTCCGGGCCTCATTGGCTTTGGGGGACTTGGGATCGAGTTGCAGAGCACGTTGGAGATGCTCTCGGGCGCGCGCTTTGTCTCCGGACTTCTGGTAGGCGACCCCCAGATGGTAGTGGTACAGGGAGTTTTGAGGCTCCTTTTTGATCACCTCCTCAAGAAGGCTGATGGCCGAGGCATAACTCCCTTTTTGACAGTAAGCCCAGGCCAGCGTATCGGCGAACCCGGTCATCTCGGGCATGCCCCTCCGGGCCACCTGCGCGTGGGAGAGAGCAACGTCCGTGTTGCCCCCGTGCTCCAGCATCGAGTAGGCCAGGTTGTTGGCCGCCAGGGGGTTGTCGGGCTGCGCCTGCAACGCCTTCTGATAGGCTTCCTGGGCTTTCTGCCAGTTCCCGCGCCCGTCCTCCAGGATCCCCATCAAAATAAAGCTGCGAGCATCGCGCGGGTTCTCCTGGACGGCCCGCTGGTAGTTTGCCAGCGCCTTTTCCGGGGAACCCCGGGCTCCTTGAACTTGTCCAAGGAGCAGCATGGCGTTGAGGTTGTTCTTGTCCAACTCGGTCGTTTTCTGCAGCGCGGCCTCGGCTTTTTCAAGATCCTTGCTGCTGAGGAAAACCCTTGCCTGCAAGAAGTAGTAGGCACTGTTATTGGGGCTTTTCGCAATCTGAGTATTGACGCGAGCCAGGGCTTGGGCGGGCTGTTTCTGCTGCATCATGATGATGACCAACCCTTGGAGCGCCTCTACATAGTTCGGATCGTGCTCCAATGCCTGCTCGAAGAATTTCTCGGCTTGACCCAACTGCTTCTGCGAGGCGCGCAGCCCCCCCATGCGGGCGTAGCCCACCGGACTCTGCGGAGCCAGCTCGATGGCTTTCTTCAGGTCGGCCTCCGCGCCGGTCACGTCTTTTCGCCCCAACCGTGCCGCCGCGCGGAAAATGAATCCCTCGGGGAGGAATGGTTCGAACGTGATGATTTGCTCGGCGCTGCTGTGGAGCAGATCATTGTCCCCTTTGATCAAAGCCAGGTTGGCCAGGGCCTTTTGGGCCAAAATCAGAGAGGGTCGCAAGCGCACGGCGTCTCGCCACTCGCTCTCCGCCCGCCCCATGTTGCCGGTCTGGCTGAATGCCGATCCCAACTCGTAGTGCCCCAGGGCATTGTCCGGCTCGGTTCGCAGCGCCGACTGTAGTGCCCGAATGGCCTCCTCGGGCCGTTTCCGGTGGTTCAGGATTTGCCCCTGATAGATCAGTCCATCAACGTCCTTCGCGCTCGCCTTCAGGATTTCATCGTTCAACCGGGTTGCCTCGTCCAGCCGGTCGCGCACGATCAGCAACTGGATGTAGTTCTTCTTCACTCGCAGGTCCTTGGGATGTTCTTGATAGAGCGATACATACTCGGCAAGCGCCTTGTCCAGATCTCCGGTGCTGAAGTAGAAGTCCCCCAGCAGGCGATAGCCCTCGGAGTTGTCGGGGAGCGCCTTCTTGGCTTCCCGGAGGACCTGCTCGGCGTCCGCCTTGCGGCCCTGAACGATGAAGAGCCGAGACAGCACGGCGCGCGTTTGCGGGCTTTGGGGGTCGAGCTCGATGGCGCGACGGATCTGGTCCTCCGACTCCTGCCAGCGATGTTGCTGCGCGTAGAAGTTTCCCATATCCAGCCGCACGTCCACGGATTTGGGATCGAGTTGCGCGGCCTGCTTGAAACTCGCTTCGGCGGCTTCGATCTGCCTGGCCGCCGCCTGAATCCGGGCGTTCGCCAGGTAGGACTGGGCGCGCTTCGGATCCAGCTCAATGGCTTCCTGCATGTCGCGCAGCGCAGCCGTGTAGTCGCCCATCCCCGCATAGGCATCGGCCATCAGAACGCGGGCCTCGGCATTCCGGATGTTTTGCCTCAGAACGATGTCCGCGCGCTCCTGCGCACGCTTGAACTCTCGCGCCCGAAGCAGCAAGTGGCCCAGCTCGAGCTGGGCCGGCAGGTTGTTCGGCTGCAGATCGGTGGCGCGGAGCAGGGCGTTGTAGGCCCCGCTGTAAATCTCCAGCTTGAGGTAACAACGCGCCAACTGCAAGTGCGCGTCGGCATATCGCGGGTCGACCTGCAGGGCGTTTTGGAACTGGATCACGGCTTCGCGGTACTTCTGCGCGTTAAAACTGCGCATGCCACTGTCGAAATATCTCTGCTTGCGCACGTTGGGGTCGCGCGAACAGCCAGCGAAAAGCGCGGCAAGCAGAAGAGCCACTACGATCGGTTTGAAGGATTGAATAGTCCTCATGGCGAAATCCCCGGGGTTCGATGCCGATTTCGAAAGAAATTCCAATTCTACTCGCCCCGGCATGAAATTGCGATTGCCCTTCGTCCTCTTGGGCCGGAAGCGCACAATCCCCCTGTTAGATTAGCAGATTCTTGCCGCGGGGAAATACTCTCATGCGGTGGGTATTAACTCGATATATAACAGCGGCGCTCCCCGCAGGGCGGGAGTGTGTCGCGATCTCTCCCTCGCCCCGGTTACCTCCCGCCACGACGGGCGACCCGGAGATTGTTTTGGAGCGCGGAGGAGAATTGTAAGTTGTTGTGGCTAAGCGAGTTGGGCGATGAAGCTTCGGACATATAGTCCCAGGGTCTGCGAGGATAGTTCCCCCCCCAAAGAGCGTTTCGAGGGGAACGACCCATCACGGAATTCGCTGGCCTACATGGTTACGGTGAGCGGCACCTTGAGGGTGAAGTCGAGTTTGGTCTCGGGCGGTATCTGGACCTGCTCGCCCTTGGTGGCAGCTTGCACGGCGGTGCCCGCGCCCGCGCCCACCGCCGCGCCGATGGCTGCACCCTTGCCGCGTCCGGCGATGGCGCCGATCAGGCCTCCGAGCGCCGCGCCGCCGCCGACGGTGGCGGCTGTGCGCTTGCCGCGCGAGGCTCCGGCCTTCTCAACCACGGAAGTCTCCACCGCGTAGGTTTGATCGCCCGCGGCCAGCCCGACCAGCTCGACTTCCAGTTCCGAGCGGCCCGTCATGTGTCCAGCGCTGGCGGATTGCCGGAGCCTGACGCGCGCGTCCGCCCCGCGGCGAATGATGACGCGTTCGTCCACGACGACCGGTGCATCGATGGTGGCCGAGAACTCTTCGCCCGGGTGGTTCTGCGATGAGTCGATCCCGTCAATCATGCGCACGGTGATGGTAGTGCCGGCAGGGATCGTGATGTGCTCGGGTTGGCGAGCCGGGGGTGGTGCGGGGGCCGGCGCAGCGACGGGCGCGGCCGCTGGGGCCGGCGCTGTGGCGGCTGGCGCGGCGGCGCTCTCCGTCGGGGCTGCAGGCTGCGAGGCCATTGCCGCAGCCGGAGCACGTTCGGATCGACGTGTCGACCGCCGCTGTTTCGGCCGTTCGGCGGCGCCAACCGGTTCAGGAGCGGGCGGCGCGGCAGCCGCGGTTTCCGCTGGTGCCGCGGCCGGAGCGCTGGCCGTCGGCGCAACGATAAGCTCGTTCGTGACCTGCTTGACGCCTTTGACCTGTTTGGCCAGGTTCTCGACCGCGGCCTTCTCCAGTTCCGTGTTGACGCTTCCTGCCAGCGCGACCGCGCCATTCGTGGAGGTCACGCGAACATCGCGCGTCTTCAGCACCGAATCGGCGAACACCTTTGCCTGGATCTCGGAAGTGATGGCCTGGTCATTCGGCGTCTGGAACACGTCGCTCAAGTTGCACGAGCTGAGCAGGAGTGTGCTGGTGAACACGACAAGGGCAAGTCTCGACGTAATTCTATTCATTCCTGCCTCCCGATTGTTTAGTAAAACGCCGTTCTCCCGTCATTAGATTCTACTCCGCCGTCACGAGATGCACGTCGCCTTCCACGAGTTTATCCCGAAACTCTTCTGGTGGGAAGCCCCGCAAGTCCCGCGACTTGCAGCCCGTTGCGAATTTTCCAGCGGAGCCAACGGGCGTGCTAAAATGGCACGGTTGGGTAGTTTCTTCCGGGCTGCGGGGGAGCCGGAAATCCTCTCCGGCGATCGCGACCGCGGCGAGGCAGGAAAACACACCGCGTGGAGAGCGTCTCACTGAGCGTCGTCATTCCCGTTTACAACGAGGCGGAAAACGTGGAGCCGCTGGTCGAGCGGGTTCAGACCGCTCTGGGGGGCTGGCCTGGGGGCGTGGAATTCATATGCGTCGACGATGGCAGCACGGATTCGACGCTCGAGCTGCTCAAGCGCGCTCAGGAAACCGACGCGCGTGTCCGAATTGCGCACTTCCGGAAAAATCTCGGCCAGACTGTGGCGATGGCTGCCGGATTTCGCCTGGCGCGAGGTAAGGCCGTCGTCACGCTGGATGGAGATTTGCAGAATGATCCCGCGGAAATTCCCCGACTGGTCGAGATGCTGAAGGATTGGGACTGCGTTTGCGGGGTTCGCGTGCGCAGGCAGGACGGCTGGTGGAAGCGGGTTACTTCGCGCATCGGCAACGGTTTCCGCAATTGGGCAACCGGCGAAGACATCGTGGACACCGGTTGCACGCTCAAGGCTTTTCGGCACGAGTGCGTGGAGCGCCTGGAGCTCTACCGAGGGATGCACCGATTCCTTCCCACGCTGCTTAAGATACAGGGCTACCGGGTGACCCAGGTCCCCGTCAGCCATCATCCTCGGGTGCGCGGCAAAACCAAATACGGCACCTGGGGGAGGATGGTCAAAGGTCTTGCCGACGTCTGGGCCGTTCGCTGGATGAAGAAGAACCGGGTCGATTATCGTCCTGTGCTGGAAGTTCTGGAACCTCTCGCTGACCAGCCGGGGCGCGCGGAGAGCGCCTCTCGAGACCGCCCATCGGAGTTTTCACGAACTGTTGGCCACTAATCCCACTTCCAGCCTTAACGAGTCCTCCGACCTCCGGGCGCTCTCTCTCTATTCGCCCCGGCCGATGCTGGTGATGGTTCGCAATCGCGCCGAGCGAAAGCTCTTGCAGCCGGTACCCGAGATGGAACCGCTCTGGAATGATTGGGAGTACTCGATCTGGAAAATCCCCGCAGGGATTGAAAAGGGGATAGGTGACGGGGTACAGGGCACAGTGAAGGACTCGCGAGAATGGTTTCTCTCTGCTGTCAACGGTAACCTGTATCCTCTTCCCTCACACTATGTGCGGCATTTGCGGAATATTTAACCTGGCTCTTGAGCCCGTGGCACACCGCGAGCGGATTGATGCCATGTCGGCGCGGATCGAGCACCGCGGGCCCGACAGTCACGGCAAGTTCGAGCTCCCGCACCTCGCTTTAGCCATCCGCCGCCTCAGCATCATCGACCTGCAGACCGGCAACCAGCCGCTCTCGAACGAATCGGGCGATGTCACGCTGGTCTTCAACGGCGAAATCTACAACTATCGCGAACTTCGCGAGCGGCTCCTCGCGCGCGGTCACACCTTCAAAACCCAATCCGACGGCGAAGTCATCGCACATCTTTACGAAGAGCAGGGCCCGGACTTCGTGCGCGAGCTGAACGGCATGTTCGCCATCGCGCTGTGGGACGAGCGCGCCAAACGCCTGGTCCTGGCGCGCGACCGGGCGGGGGAAAAGCCGCTCTACTACTGGCGCGGCGACCGCACGCTGGTGTTCGGGTCGGAAATTAAGGCGCTCTTCGAATACCCCGGGCTGAGCCGCGAAATCGATTCTGAAGCCCTGGCTCAATATTTCTTCTACGGTTACTTTCCCGCGCCGCGCAGCGTTTACGCGGGTATCAAAAAGCTCCCCGCCGCGCACTTCATGGTGGTGGAGCGAGGCGCGATCCGAATCGAATGCTACTGGCGCTTGCAGGACCACCTCTGCCCGCCGGGCCGCGCGCGCGTTTCGCCGCGTGAGGAGGCTGGGCTCGTCGAGGAACTGCGCGGACGCCTGCGCGAAGCCGCCATTTCGCGCCTGGTGAGCGACGTGCCCCTGGGCGTGTTCTTGAGCGGGGGAGTGGATTCCTCGACGCTCGTCGCGACGATGAGCGAACTGACACCCGGCAACGTCAACACCTTCTCTGTAGCGTTTCCGCAGAAGTCGTTCAATGAGGAGCCCTACGCGAATCTGGTGGCCCGGCACTTTCGGACGCGTCACCATGTCTTGACCGCGGACGACCCAACGCTGCGCGAAGCGCTCGACATCCTTGCCGGGCACCTCGACGAGCCGGTCGCGGACCCGGCGGTTATTCCCACTTACCTGCTCTCGCGCTTCGCGCGCACCGAGATTAAGGTGGCGCTAAGCGGCGAAGGGAGCGATGAACTCTTCGGGGGTTATCCCACGTACATGGGGGCGCGGCTGGCGGAGTACTACCTGCGACTGCCGCGCTTCGTGCGCCGTCAATTCTTCGACCGGCTCAAACGCTTCCTGCCGGTTTCTTCGACCGCCGTGCCCAAAGGGCTCTTCCTGCGCCGCTTCCTCACCCACGCCGAGCGCGATCCGGCGGAACGCCACCAAATCTGGTTCGGGATGTTTTCTCCCGCCGAGCTCGATCAGCTTTTCACGCGGGAGTGGAAGGGTCCGTCGCCGGCCAGTTCCGGCATTCTCGAGCCGCTGACTCGGGTCCTTAACGGCGCCCGTTTCGACGAGACGGTGGCGGAAATGCTCTACCTGGATTTCCGCATGTACCTCGAGGACAACTTGCTGGTAAAGATCGATCGCGCCAGCATGGCGTGTTCGCTCGAACTGCGTACGCCTTTCCTCGACCATCGCCTGGTGGAGTTTGCCGCGGGCTTGCCCGCGTCGTTGCGCGTCCGCCGCTTCCAGCTCAAATACCTCTTCAAAAAGGCCGTGGAGAAATGGCTTCCCCATGAGATTGTCTATCGTCAAAAGCGCGGATTCTCCGTGCCCATCGCTGGGTGGATGAAAGGGGGGCTGCGGCCGCTGCTCGATGAAACGCTCTCGGAGGACAAACTGAAGCGCGACGGCCTGTTCAACCCGCCCTTCATCCGCAGACTGCTCAGCGAACACTGGAGCGGCCGCGCCGACCACCGGAAGACGCTTTGGACTCTCCTGTGCTTCCAGCTTTGGTATGACCGGTGGGGGAAGGGCAGGATTTAGGATTCAGGATCCAGGATTCAGCACGAAGGACAAACGACGACGGACAGAAGTTCAGGGGTTAGGGGACCGAGGCGGGGAGTGCGAACTAGGAAGAAACCGAAGAAAAAGCAGATAAATATCGCGACGGCATTTGCGCCACCGCCCGCCCGAAACGCTTTCCGGCCGAAAGAGTGGGCGGTCATTCAGAAGTTTCGCACACCGCGCCAAGTTCAGGATTTCCTCCGCGCGCTGCCTTACAACTGGGAAAAGAAAGGCGAGACGCTCAGAACCTTACGCGGCGTTGTCAGGCATTGGAGCGCGCACTGCCTGGAGGCCGCGCTGGCGGCGGCGACCATCCTCGAACAGCACGGTTATCCTCCTTTGTTTCTCGATTTCGAATCCCAGGACAAGCTCGACCACGTCCTTTTTCTCTTCCAGCATCGCGGGCGTTACGGCACCGTGGCGCGCTCGCGCGACGCCGGCTTGCACGGCCGCAAGCCCGTCTTCCGCACGCTGCACCAGCTCGTGAGAAGCTATGTGGATCCCTATATCGACGGCTCAGGTCGCATCACCGGCTACGGTGTGTTCGACCTGCGGACGCTGCGCCACTGCGACTGGCGGCTCTCGGAGAAAAACGTTTGGGCGGTCGAGCGAGCGCTCATCAAATTCCCCCACAAGAAGCTCCGCACCTCCGACCGGCGCTATCACGCCATGCTCCGGCGATTTCACGCCTTCAAGAAAAAGTACCCCGGCCGCCCCGTGACTTTCTATTCGACCAAGCATCAATGGCTTTGAGGGGAGGCCCAAAATCCTTAATCCTTGATCCTTAATCTTGGCTCCTGACCGACGCCGAGCACTTCGGGCATTTCTCGTCGCCAATGCGAACCGGATGGCCGCGCGTGCAGAAGCGGGGCTTGGTGTTTACCAGCGCATAGAGGATTTCGAAGAGCAGGTAGTAACCCAGCATCCAGCCGGCCGTGGCGAACGCCATGACGGAGGGCGGGACCTCATAACGATGTGCCCTCGCGATGTCGCCCCTGGGATCTCGGTACAATAAAATCGCGAGATTCATCAGGAAGTAAACGACGACGACGTACCTCGCATCCTTCATCCATCCCGGGCACATGTTGTAGAGGGCTTTCATCCTCTTGGCGTGCCAGTCCAGTCCCAGCCGCTGCAGGAGCACGAAGGTCAACGGAACGCCCAGCAGAAAAATCCCGGCATGAAGCGCCACTGCGAAAGCAGGACTTCGAACGCTGAAGCGGCAGAGCGCGAGGACGTGGAGCCCGAGGCTCGCGAGAGCGCCCGCGGCGGCGAACTTCATTCCCAAGCGCAGGAAAGTCTGCATACGCATGAGTGCTCTTCAGCCCGGCGTGCCAGATTACATGAAATGCGACCTGTGCCTTGAGGTCTGGCGGACTTATAATAGCAACGGAGGTGCGCCATGCGCTTCGAGAAGTTCAGCTTCGGATCGATTCAGATTGATGGCGTCACCTACGAGCACGACGTGGTGATCGATTGCGGCGAGATCCGCAAGCGCAGGAAGAAACCTTCCAAACCATTCCGCGACGAATTTGGGCACACGCCGCTCTCGGGGGAAGAGATGATCCCCTGGAAGTGCCGGCGGTTGGTAATCGGCACGGGCGCGAACGGCGCCTTGCCGGTGATGCAGGAAGTGAAGCTGGAAGCCGAGCGGCGTAAGATCGAGCTGCTGATTCTGCCCACCGCCCAGGCGACGGACTTCCTCAATCGGCAGCCCGAAGAAACCAACTCCGTTCTACACGTGACCTGTTGAGCAATCACTGTTTCGAGACTTCTGCTGCGATGATATTCCAGGGTTGCTACCTGGCGTGAGCGGAAGGCGCCGCCGCGCGAGACCGTCAGCGTTCCTGTTCCAAAGCGCTAACCAAAAGCGAAGTCTTGCGTGTGAGGTTGAGGGCGCGCTGCAAGTCGCCGTCCGTAAGCGCGCGTTCCGACTGGGCGAGAAACGATCGCGCGTCTTCGAGCATCCTGCGATCCTCCGCCGCGTTGACTTGGCGTTCGAGCTGTGCGGTCCGCTGGCGGAGGCGTTCCTGGAGGTGCTGGATTTGCTGGCGGAGTGCGGCCTGCTGCCCGGGGGCTTCGCGCGGTTCGAGCGCGGGGACCTCGGTGGGGGGCGGCTCTTCGGGTTCCGGAGCGGAGTCGGTGGTGGTTGGAGCTTGGCTCCGAACGGGTGGGCGGCGCCGCGGTACGGGTTTCGGGGCGGCAGGCTCCGCCGGAGCAGGCTCCGCAATCTCGGGCGGCGCGGGTTCCTCGATGATGATCGCTTCACTCGTTTCACCGGGCGCGCGGGTTGCTGCGGCGGACGGCGCGGGCGGGGGTGAATAGATGATGTGCGTGGTGGTCTGCCGCTTCGGGCATCCCCAAACCAGCATCGCCAAGCCGCAAACCGAATATAGAGTTCCCCGTCTCACGGTAGCACTGATTGTAGCACTGCTGCCGCATGGCCGGTGGGTCAAGCCGGCGCTGGGAACGATCGGTTGCTCAGGGAAGCGGAAGGCGCCGCGCCTTGCAGGTGGAAAACGCGCGGATATTTTCTGAGTGGGGTCAAGAGAGGAGGGCCCTTGCACTTCGGAGTAACGCTTGGGGCGGGTCGCCCGGCCCGGCTGCGAACGCGACTACCTTTTTCCGAAACGAAACACGATTCCGGCCGACAGGCGGATGTTGTCCTGCCTCAAGTCCAGGAAAGGCGTAGCCACATATTCGGCCTGGATGACGCGGACGGCCACGTGCTTGCTCACTTTGACATCGAGGCCCCCGCCAAACGCCGCCGCAAATTTGACGGCGGACTGTGAGATGCCCAAATAGCCCCGACTGCCGCGGATCCCCCCCAGCAAGACGTGCGCGAAGGGAGTGATGGAGCCAGCCTTGCGGTAGGTGAAGCGCGGGCCAAACATGAACGTGTGCGCGTTGACGTTGACGTCGACCGGCGCCAACCCGGGTCCGACCTGAGTTTGGTGGCCGTAGAAACCGCTGAAGTCGGCCGTCCCGCCAAACCACTTGTTCACGTTCTCGGTGACGGAAGCATTCCAGCCATAAAGATTGAGGTCAGCTCCGCCGAAGTCTGCTCGAACAAAACCACCGCCGCCATAGACCTCAGCCTGAGGAGTATCCTGTCCTCTCGCCGGCAATGCCAGGAACAGAATCAGCGCGACGATCCATGTAACCTTCCGCATGTATGATGCCTCCATATGTGCAGACCCGTTTTCCCAGCGTAGGGCAGGTCCAAGGCTTTCGCTCATTCCTAGTTCACCGTTAGTGTTACCGTCGTCGTCTTGGTCGTGCTGCCGGACACACCCGTAATCGTGAGCGTGTAGACGCCCGCCGGAGTTCCGCGAGGAACGCCGACCTGACCCCCGCCGCCGCAAGCCGTCCAAAGCAAAGACATGAGGATTACGACGCCCAACACCAGCGTGGTTCGGCGTCGTCCTGCAGCAGCCATAGTCACCAGGATCATCAAGAGGAACGCCAGCGGCAGCCACCGCAGTCCGTTTCGGGGGAGCGGCAAATTCGGCTGCGATCCCGGCGGCGCCAGGGTACGAACGCCGGTGGTGACGCTGACCGTAGCTTGCGACGCGTTTGTTCCGTCAAGAGTAAGGGACGCAGGAGTAACGGAGCACGTGGCTTCGTGCGGTGCGCCGGTGCACGCAAGTGTTACTTTGCTGGTAAATCCGGCCGCCGGCGTAATCGCGAGAGCGACATTTGCCGTGCTCCCCGCAATGACCGAGACCGCCTTGGGATCGACGGAGAGGGCGTAATCCCCCGTCACACCGGATGTGCCACCGGACAAGGGCACACTGTGCGGGCTGCCCAGGGCATTGTCGGTGATTGTGACGGCGCCGCTCTTCGGCCCCGTCGTGGTGGGTGAGAATGTGACGTTAATCGTGCATGAGGACCCTCTCGTTTCGAGTGTGGCCCCGGAACAGTCGTCAGTCTCCGTGAATTCCCCATCGATAGCGATGTCGGTTATGGCCAACGGCGAGTCGCCATTGCTGGTGACAGTTATGGTTTTCGGCGTAGTTCCTGCCTCATCAGAAGTAAAGCTCAGAGCCGTGGGAGAAATGGCAATGTCCGGTCCCACGATCGCCTTGGAGACAAAGGCGTCGCAGTTGCCCCCGGAGGTCTCCTGTAAAGGACGGGCCGTGGGGAAATCAGTCGAGCACGTCTGGCCGGCCACAAATGCGTTTGCAAGAACGTCAACGGCAATGCCGGCCCCGTTTTCAGCGTTGCTGCCGCCCAAGTATGATGAATAGATAGGGGTCAAAGGCGCGGCGAGCGCCGGGCCGAGTTTGGCCACGAATGCGTCGGTGTTGCCGCCGCCATATTTAGGCTGGAAGGCGGTATCCTGGAAGACCGGGAAGTCGCTGGAATTCGTGAAGCCCGTGAGATAGATATTCCCCGCTGGGTCGAGCGCGATCCCGGCGCCGTAA
>Ga0315281_10006631_pt1 | contig 16435 bp, 10 predicted proteins | sample YL17G07_0_MG_FD_204540 | JGI IMG/M metagenome (GOLD analysis project Ga0315281, IMG submission 204540) | Sediment microbial communities from Yellowstone Lake, YNP, Wyoming, USA - YL17G07_0 | ecosystem: Environmental > Aquatic > Freshwater > Lake > Sediment | place: USA: Wyoming | collected... | reverse complement strand
CCTTCACACTTCATACTTGATTTACTTTGTTGGCGCCGAAGCCTTCGAGTCGGTGGCCGCCTCGGGTTTGCGGAAGCCGGCGTACTTGCGCCGGAAACGTTCCACGCGGCCCGCGCTGTCGATCAGTTTCTGCTTGCCGGTAAAGAACGGGTGGCAGTTGGAGCAGATTTCCAGGTGCAGCAGATCGCTCTTGTACGTCGAGCGCGTCTTGAACGTGTGCCCGCACGCGCAAACGACGTTCACTTCGTGGTACTCGGGATGAATGCCCTTCTTCATGGTTCTCCTTCAGGCTTGAAGCGCAATTTCCTATTTTAAGCCGAGCGGGCGGAATTTTCAAGAAGCTTCCGGGCCCATTGGCAGCTCAGTTTGATGTAGCGCCGACCTTCAGGTCTGCATCTTGCCTCCGTGCCGGGCTAAAGCCCGGCGCTACCTTGCTACCGGCTCGTGGAAAGCAGAGTTATCGAGTTGCCAGTCCCTCGGCGTGGGCGAGCTGCCGTTGGCGGTCGTCGAAGGTGAGAATGCGCTCGGCACGGAGGAGCAAAGCGGAGGCGACATGCAGGATGTCGCGCGCGCGCGTTCCCATGCGGGTGGCGCAGACATCGTTCTTCTGATGTCTGCGATCAGAGAACATCGCCCGTTACGCCCAGGCGCGGCTGCGGTCGATTCCCCTGGCGAGCATGGCCTGGACGTGCGCGGTATCGTCGCGTACCTGCCAATCGAACATGCCGACGGCGATAAAATCCGCGCCTTTCTCGAAGGCGTGCTGAAAACCTTCGAGCGTCTTGTCGCGGCCCGCGCCCAGAACTTTGAAGCCGATCCACGGCTTCTTGATGTTTTTCATAAACGTGGCGATATCCGACGGCGCGCTCGAGTAGTAATTCATCCGGTTAATCGTGAACATGTAGAAGTCCGGATTGAGATGGGCCTTCTCGCAGCCCTCGACCGTGGCCAGCAGGTGCGCGCCGATGCCGGCCGCGAGGCCCGCCTCGCGAAAGCCGCGGATGATCCGGCCAATCTCCTCGGCCTTGCCTTGCTTCACGAAATTGTCGGAAACATTTCCGTGCAGGTAAATGGCGATGGCGCCGTGGTCGCGCGCCCGCTTGGCGTTCTCGACCGGGTCGCCCTGTTCGGGAGCCGACTGGGCAATCCACTGGAGTTTGCCGCCGCGCTCGCGGGTGAATTTCTGGTAGTGCTCGAAGATGTGAGGGTCGGCGCGCATCAGCGTAGTGTTGATGCCGTTCTGCTCGGCAAGCGCCCAGGTTTCGAAAATCTTTTCAGTATTGAAATAGTGCGTCATGAGGGCGGATTGATAAAGCAGTTCACCCGCGTGGGCCGAGCCGGAAATCAGGTTCCCACCAATAATCAGGCGAGAGATTTCATACTGGCCCAGCTTGCCTCGCTGCAACCCCTTGACCGGCTCCTTGACCTTTCCGTAGTCCGATCGGTCGACGAGTTGCGCCAGGAGCGCCCGATGCTCATAGGGAAGTCCTCCCAGCAACGCGCCGGAGATCCCTAGGGATTTCTGTAAGAGGCCACGACGGCTTATTCTCGTCATGAAGCACCCCTCCTTTGGGTTGTGCTTGCACCGCGCATTATGCCACTTTCCCGGTAGAGACGCTCCGCCGGCGCATGTCGACATCAGCGGGCAGCCATTATCCCCACATGCCAAGATGCAGCGATGGAGGGCACCGCCAAGCCGCTGTGCACAGGGACATTTTGTCACTGCGAGGGGGCAGTCGACAGAACCCTTGCATCATGACTCAAGGGAAACGAGCTATCACAGAATTCCGCTGTTCGGGCCGTGACTAGAACGCCGTCGGCGTCTACCCCATCACGGGCACGACGACGGAACGGACGGCACGCGCCTCGTCGCCGAGCAGGAAATGAATCACGCGGGCAACGTCTTCGGTTTTGACCCACTTCGTGAAATCGGCGTTGGGCATGGAGCGGCGGTTGGCGGGCGTCTCCATGGTGCCAGGCATGAGGCAATGGACGTGGATATCGTAGCTCTTGAGTTCGTCGGCGAGGATTTCGCTGAGCTGCCGCACCGCGCCCTTCGAGACGGCGTAGGCCGCGATGCCGGCGCCTCCGCCGCGCAGAATCGAGCCGCTGGAGATGGTCACCACGCGGCCGAAGTTCTGCTGAATCATGATGGGCACGACGGCGCGCAGGCAATTGACCAGCGAGCGAAAGTTGATGTTGAACATGTGGTCCCAGGTTTTTTCATCCGTCTCGTAACTCTTGCCTGCCGCGAAGCCGCCCGCCACGGCGATCAGGAAATCCAAATGCCCCCAGAGCGAGGAGACTTCCCGCGCAAGAGATTCGACCGCGGTGGCATGTGTCAAGTCAACTTCCAACCCCCAGAGTCGCTCGGCATTCGCACCCGCACTGTGCTCCAGAGCTGCCCACTCTTCTGCGTTGCGATACGTGACGGCCACGCGCGCGCCCCTCGCCAGCAAATCCAGCGTCACGGCGCTCCCCAGCGCCCCGGTGCCGCCCGTGACCACCGCTACGCGGTTTTCGAACGTCATGCCGCCTCCTTGTAAGCCGCCGTAGTTGGGAACCGGACACGACGGCTCCGGCACCAAAGATTTTTCATCGCGCCCCGTGTGCGAACGCCGCCCTTGCGACGTTTGACGGATGCGTTCCTACGACCAGCGAGTGTCCCAGGCCAGGCAGATGCGCTCGATCGTATCGATCATGACCTCGACTTCTTCCGGCGTGAGGCCTGCCTCAGGATGGACGGCGGCGTTGCGGCCTTCCCAGACGCGTCGCAGCAGGGTTTTCTCCTCGAGCGAGATGCGGCCGTCGTGTTCGAGCCGGTCGAAGAGGATTTCAATCGAGCCTCTGACACCGAGCTTTACTCCCGACTGGCGCGCCGCGCGGCGCAGCAGGCGCTCGTACTCTTCGCCGGCGATCTTGCCCGCCAGCTTGGGGTGCTCTTCGAGCAGAATGCGGGCGAATTCCAGCGGACCGTATTTTTCCAGAAACGGACGAAGCGCCTGGGCGATGCGGCGCCGCTGGATCCAGACGTCGGCGTCGAAGTCGCGGCGCGTCTGATCGGTTTCCGGCGTGAGCTCGGGCCCGCGCGTCTGCTGATGGAACGCCCACAGCGCCATCTCCGTCTCCGCCACCGACGCCATGCGGAAATGCTTCTGCCATTCGCGCAACTCGTCGCAGAAGGCGAGGTAAAGTTCCACGGCGGTGGGCCGGTGAATCTGGAGCAGGTTGACGACCGGCGTCGAGAAGATGCCGAAACGGTCAGGATGCACGAAGCGCAGGACCAGCGACACGACCCCGGTGTTGTGAAAGACGGCCAGGAGCTTCTCGACCAGTTCGCGGCTGTCAGGCGGAGCCGGCGCTAGCATGAGGCGGCGGTTCTTGAGCAACTGGTCCAATTCCCTCTCGTTGGGCTTCGGCCAGTAACGCGCAAAGGGCGTGCGGGCGGGGTCGAAAATCTTCACCACGTCGCGCGCCACCAGCCAGCGCTTGCCCGTGCGCAGTTGTTCGTAATCTTTTTCCAGGGCGCGGAATGAGTACGCACGCTGGAATCTCTCCCGGCAAACTTCCGGGAAACGGTTGAGATAGGTTTGCAGATCGAAGCTCATAACAGGACCACGTTCTTCCCCTCACCCGTCCGTCCGTTGACGGACACCCTCTCCCCCAGGGAGAGGGGCGGAGGTGTCAGTAGGGCGGGACAAACATGGATTTTGCACTCACTCCTCGTCATCCTCGCGCATTTTGGTTCTCCTCGGAGTTACACGTGTGCTGGTCTCGGTCCTGGCAAAGGGTTGGAGTTCGGCAAGAAGATTATCCGGCCACAGTTTCTCATCAAAGATAGTCTTCAACTCGTGAACATCCAACTGCGATACATCCTCCCAGCGGCCGAGTTTCTTTAGCAAGGCTTCAAGCGGCTCGCGGCTGGGGTCGTCCTTCAGCGGAAACACGGTCTGCAACAACTGTTTTACGGTCACACGACCGTCGCGCCCTGCGACAACGCTGATTTGCCGCTGACGGCAGAACTCGGCGATGGCTTCCTTGAGCTCCTCATATTGCCGCGTTAGACGGTCAAGCTGCGACTTGGTCTCCAGCAATTGATTGGCCAGCCGGACGCCTTCATCGGCGGCGAACTGCGCGGCGGGCAGCAACCCGACCGCGTCCACGTGTTTCCAAAGTGGGCAATCCTCGCGATATTCGCACCAGTCACACAGTCTGCTCTCGCGCGGGGCGAATTCCTTCTCCCGCTCGATCTGGTCGATAACGGTGATGGTCTGCGCGGCCAGGCTTTTCAGTTGTTCGGGCGTCCGCTGGGAGCGCAGCGTGGTGTCGAAGCCCACGTAGTGCCAGACGAGCTCCACATGCTCGATGTCGCGCCAGCGCGTCTTCAGCCCGATCTGATAAAGGGCCAGCTGGCGGTCAGTGTCCAGCTCGGTCTGGGCGGGCAGGTGGCCGCCGCTTTTGTAGTCGTGGATTTCCCAGGTGCCATCGGGCCGGCGAGCGATGCGGTCAATATAGCCCTGGAGCTTGTAGTTGCCTTGATCATCCAGGGCGAAAACTATCCGTGCCTCGGTATCGATCGTCTGACTCTGGTCGAAGGGCTTGTAGCGCTCGTAGTAGTTGCGGATGCATTTGACGCCGTATTCGAAGTAGTTTTGTGGCGCCCACTGCTTGTTCACGATCTTGATTGTGGGAGCCCAATTCTCTTCCCATCCGTCGCGGTAGAAAGCGAGGAGCTCATCGAGAGAGTTCAGCTTGCAGCGCAGCAAGTCCTTGTAGAGTTTTTCCAGGGCATCATGCACGCGGCTGCCCACGAAGGCCTCGATGCTCTCTTCCTCGGGCTTTTCGATTTTGTCGAGGTACTTGAACTTGTACTTCTGCGGGCAGTCTTCGAAGGTTTGGAGTTGAGAGTGCGAATAGTGCGGCATGGCGAAGCACCTCCGACCTCGAATGGAGACCAGGCTGGCGGTGGTTAGAAAACTTCGAAGTCTGTCGCCGCCCCATCTTACCACCCGGCGCGGCCAGAGACCAAAGGACTACCAGACGGGCGAGGGCCGGTGGAGGGCCGGGCACGGAGTTCGAGAAGCTCGTGGAATGGCCTCGGGCGGTGCGAGGAAGCGCGAGGTGAGGCTTTTCAGTAAAGAGCCGATACGAATAGGCTACTGAACAAGACGGGGGCTTAAATCGCCTCCGGGAGCGAAATCCAGATTTTGGAAGGATGGTGGCTGAAAACGGCCAGGGTCGCCCGGTAATGGCCAGGAACGGCTGGCAGTACGCAATCGGCGAATTCGACGTCAAGTCTATCCCATCTGAAATCAATAAGATAAATGGCAGGCCCAGGGCGCGGGTTTGGAATCCTGCGTGCCCTATAGGGGGTGGAAGGTAAGGCGGTTCCCTGGACCGTGCAGGGGAAACGAGGTGCGCCATGAAACGCGTTTATTACATTCTGGCTCTTGGGACACTGGTTCTGCTTTCTCTGACGCTGCTGGCTGTTGAGCCGGCGCGGGCCGAAGATCAGGAACCGGCGCCGGGCGTGGCCCGCGTCAGCCTGATTCACGGCGACGTCTCCACGATGCGCGGCGACTCGGGCGATTGGGTGGCGTCCACGGTGAACGCCCCCGTCGTGCACGGTGACAAGGTCTCCACCGGCGAGAAATCGCAAACCGAACTTCAGCTCGACTCCGCCAACGTCCTGCGGCTGGCCCCGCGCACGGAAGTCAAGGTCGCCGACCTGACTCGCACGCGCATCCAGTTGCAGGTGGCGCAGGGGCTCATCAATTACACGGTGATGAAGGACAACGAGGCGGACATCGAGATTGATACGCCCAACATGGCCGTGCGGCCAATCAAAGAAGGCAGCTATCGCATCGAAGTGAATTCGCCCTCCGAAACACTGCTCATCGTACGCAAGGGCGAGGCGGAAGTTACCACGCCCGAGGGCAGCACCACCGTCGAGAACGGGAGAATCATCAACGTCCGTGGCACGGATCATCCGGAGTATCAGATCGCCAGCGCGCCCGGGAACGATGACTGGGATAAGTGGAATAAGGAGCGCGACAGCGACATCCGCGACGCGAAGAGCTATAGCTATTCAAACCACTACTATACCGGCGCGCAGGACTTGGACCGCAACGGACACTGGGTCAATGTGCCGGATTACGGTTGGTCTTGGTCCCCTTACGTGGGCGCCGGCTGGGCTCCTTATCGGGACGGCTCGTGGGTTTGGGAACCCTACTGGGGCTGGACGTGGGTTTCCTATGAGCCCTGGGGTTGGGCGCCTTATCACTACGGGCGGTGGTACAGTTATGGTAGCTCGTGGTATTGGTGGCCGGGTCAGAACTATTATGGGTATTACCCGACTTGGGGACCCGCCTACGTCTCGTTCATCGGCTTCGGGTTCGGCGGGCGCAATTGGGGTTTCGGATTTGGCTACGGTTACAATTCGATCGGCTGGTGCGCGCTCGGCCCGTACGACCGGCATTACCCCTGGTGGGGCCGCCACAATTCCTACAACGCGGTGAACGTGACCAACATCACCAACGTCACGAACATCACCAACATCAACAACGGACGCGGCACACCGGTCCGCGGCCCGGCGCGGCCGTACACCTCGAACCTGCAGCAGGCGCTGACCAACTCTCGCATGCGCGGCGGCATCACGCAGGTCTCAACGGACGACTTCGTGCGCGGACGAGTCCCGCGCCAGTCGCAGCCTGTGGACGCGGCCACGCTGCGCCAGGCGCAACTTGTGCAGGGTGCCGTGCCCGCCGTTCCGACGCGCGAGAGCTTGCGCCCCGTGGATCGCCAGGTGAACCCCGCGTCTTTGCCGCGCAACGCCAATACTGCGCAGAACTTCTTCACGCGGCGCCAGCCGCCCGCCGGCCCGCAGTCGTTTGCGGCGCGCCAGGCGGAAGTCCAGCAGATGGTTCAGCAACGCAACCCGAACGCGGCCGAAGGCGGAAGGCCAGCTACTGGAACTTCCGTGGGTACACGCAATTCCGCCAATCCGGAGACAGGCGGCCAGGGTCGTGCTGCAGGCCAAGCCGGTACCGTGGCTCGACCGACGACCCCCGCGGCCGGCCAACCCACCCTCCGCGATGCGCAGGAAGCGTTGCGCAACGGCAGCCGTGGAACTCTCGGCACTCAGCCCGCCACGGGTTCGACCGGGGCGGCAACCGGCACAGTGACTTCGCAGCCGCCAACAACGAGCCGGCCGGCGCCCATTCAAGTTCAGGGCACGACTCGCGAAGGTGCCGCGGCTCCGAGTTGGAGAAGGTTCGGCGAGCCCGGACCGGGAGGAACAGTTCGCACCGCTCCGGCGCCTATGACCCGGCAGGAAGCAACGCCTCGGCCCGCGCCCGCGCAGGGAAACCCGGGGCAAACCGCTCAACCTGCACCGCAGCAGCAACAGGCTCGACCGGGCTGGCAGCGATTTGGCACGGGGCAGCCTCGGGCGGTTCCGGAGAGGCCGACAACGACCGGCGCGCCTCGAGAAGCCCGACCTGCGCCCACACCCAGTGCTGCGCCCGCACCTTCGGGGCGAGAGCAAAACCAGGGTGGCTTTCGGCAGTTCACTCCGCAGGAGCGGCCGGCCCCAGCCGAGCGGAACGCCCAGTCTTTCGCCTCGGGCGGGGAGGCGCGAGGCGGCGAGTCATCCGGATGGAATCGTTTTCCTGCTCGCACTGAGTCGCCGCGCAGCTTCGAGCGGCAGCCGCTTGAAATCCGCAGGCCCATCACTACGGAGCGCGCCGCGCCGCGTAGCTTCGAGAGCAGCGGGAATCGCGGCAGCTGGGGTGGTGGCGAGCGGAGCGCCCCCTCTGCCCCGCCGCGCACGTTTGACGGCGGCGGGAATCGCGGCAGCTGGGGTGGTGGCGAGCGCAGTGCTCCTTCGGCTCCTCCCCGCAGTTATCAAGGCGGTGGAAGCCGCGGCGGCGGTGGGCAAAGCGCGCCTCCTCCGCGCAGTGTTGGTGGGGGTGGTGGGGGCGGCAGCAACCGCGGCAGTGGGGGTGGCGGAGGCCGTAGCGCCCCATCGTCCGGTTCCGCGTCTCACAGCAGCGGCGGCCACCAAGGACGCCATTAATCTCGGCACGTAGCTTTACGGGGGCACGGCACGCCGTGCCCTCACTCTTTTCCCTCTCGACTCGCTTCTGACTTCTGCCTCCTGACTTCTTCATGTAGAATTTAGCGTATGACATCACGCCAGAAGCTCCTCGCCAATACCACGGCCTCGGTGGAAGAGATTAGGCGCATCATCCGCGGCGAGCACTCCGACCCATTCCACATCCTCGGCGCCCATCCCGTCGAAGTGGAGGGCAACCCCGCCTTGGCCATTCGAGCCTTCCTGCCGGACACGGCGGAGACCTGGGTGAAAAGAAATGCGGACCAAGTGCCTCTCCGGCGCATCCACCCCGAGGGTTTCTTTGAGGCGCTATTTCCGGGAGAATCGCAAGCCTTCCCCTACCGCCTGCGCGCGCGAAGCACCACGGGACACGAATGGGAATTCGACGACCCGTATCGTTTTCCGCCGGTGCTCACGGACTTCGACTTGCACCTGCTCAGCGAAGGGACGCACTACGACGCTTATGAAAAACTCGGCGCCCATGTGCGGGAGATCGAGGGCGTCGGGGGCGTGGTTTTTGACGTGTGGGCGCCCAACGCGCAACGCGTGAGCGTCGTGGGTGACTTCAACCATTGGGACGGCCGCCGCCATCCCATGCGGGTGCGCGGCTCCAGTGGCATCTGGGAAATCTTCCTGCCCGGCCTGGGCGAAGGCGAGGTCTACAAGTTTGAAATCAAGTCGAGGGAGAGCGGGTCCCTGGTTCTTAAAGCCGACCCGTTCGCGTTCTATTCCGAGTTGCGGCCGAAGACCGCTTCTATCGTCCACGACATCCACCGGTACCAGTGGCACGACGAAGCATGGATGGCGGAGCGCGCCGAGCGGCAGTCGCTCTCCTCTCCGATTTCGACTTACGAAGTCCATCTCGGTTCATGGCTGCGCGCCTCGGAGCGGGGCAACCAGATGTTGAACTACCGCGAATTGGCGGAGCGGCTCGTGGAGTACGCTAAGAAGCTGGGCTTCACGCACCTCGAGCTGCTGCCGGTGATGGAGCATCCGCTGGATGAGTCCTGGGGCTATCAGACCACCGGCTACTTCGCGCCCACCAGCCGCCATGGAACGCCGGAAGATTTCATGTACTTCGTGGATTACTGCCACCAGCACGGCATGGGGGTGATTCTCGATTGGGTGCCGGCGCATTTCCCGGGCGACGCCCACGGACTGGCGCACTTCGACGGCTCTTTTCTTTACGACCACGCCGACCCGCGCCGCGGCGAACATCAGGATTGGGGCACGCGAGTCTTCAACTACGCCCGGACCGAAGTCCGCAGCTTCCTGTGGAACAGCGCGCTTTTCTGGCTCGACAAATATCATGCCGACGGCCTGCGCGTGGACGCGGTGGCTTCGATGCTTTATCTCGACTACTCGCGCAAACCCGGCGAATGGGTCCCCAACCGCTACGGTGGCAACGAAGACCTGGAGGCCATTGATTTCGTCAAGCGCTTCAACGAAATCGTCCACCAGGAGCATCCCGGTGTGCTGACCATCGCCGAGGAGTCTACTGCCTGGCCGGGCGTTTCGCGGCCCACCTACCTGGGGGGGCTTGGATTCAGCCTGAAGTGGAACATGGGTTGGATGCACGACACGCTCCTCTATTTTTCCAAGGACCCCGTCCACCGCAGGTTCCACCACAACAACCTGACGTTCTCGCTGCTCTACGCCTTCACCGAGAATTTTGTGCTGGTGCTTTCTCACGACGAGGTGGTCCACGGCAAGCGCTCGCTGCTTTCAAAGATGCCGGGTGACACGTGGCGGCAGTTCGCCAACCTGCGCGCGCTTTACGCCTTCTTGTACGCGCACCCGGGAAAGAAACTGCTCTTCATGGGCGGGGAATTCGGGCAGTGGATTGAGTGGAAGGCCAACCAGAGCCTCGACTGGAACCTACTCGATTTCGAACCGCACCGCAAGGTTCAGCGCCTGGTTGCGGATCTCAACCGGCTCTACCGCGCCGAACCGGCGCTGCACGAAGTGGATTTTGAGCACAGCGGATTCGAGTGGGTTGACTTCCACGACGCGGACCAGTCGGTAATCATCTTCCTGCGGCGCGCGCGGTCGCACGAGGAGCACGTGGTCGTGGCGTGCAATTTCACCCCCGTGCCGCGCTTCGGCTACCGCGTCGGAGTGCCCGAGGCACGCGTCTACCGCGAACTCCTCAATACCGATGGCAGCGAGTACGGCGGCAGCGGGATCACCAATGGGCCCGGCGCCCAGGCAATCGACCAGCCCTGGCACAATCAGCCCTATTCCCTCGAGCTGACCTTGCCGCCTTTGGGTGTCAGCATTCTCAAACCGCAGAGGTAGCGGGTCGAGTTAAGGGCAAGTCCCGGAACTCTTGACCAAAGCACTGGTTGACGATTTCCGATTGTCCAGGGTTTGCGTTTTAGCGAAGCTTCGCTTCCTCGATCGGCACTGCGGCGGCAGCAGGTGCGCCAACCTGCCACCAGCTGAGCAGCGCTGTCCCCCAGTCATCAAGATAGGTATACACCACTGGCACGACAATCAAGGTGAGCAATGTCGAGGTAATGAGCCCACCGATGACGGCGCGCGCCATGGGGGAGCGCATTTCCGAACCCGCGCCTATCTCGAACGCCAGGGGCGCCATGCCGAAAATCATCGCCGCCGTGGTCATGACGATGGGGCGCAAGCGGATCTGGGCGGCACGCACCAAAGCGCGCGGACGCGATTCCCCCTCCCGCCGCAGGCGGTTGGCGTAGTCGACAAGCAAGATGGCGTTCTTCGTCACCAGTCCCATTAGCATGATGAGCCCGATCATGGACATGATGTTGAGCGTTTCGTGCGTGGTCCAAAGCATCAGGGCCACGCCCACGAGCGAGAGCGGCAGGGAGAGCATGATGGCCAGCGGATGGAAGAAGCTGCGGAACTGCGAGGCCAGAATGGCGTAGATAAAGATAACCGCCAGGATCAGGGCGCGATAGATGTAATAGAACGTCTCGCGCAGGTCTTCTGCCTGGCCGGTGTAATTGATCTGGACGCCCGCGGGGAGATTGAGCGCGGCGTTTTTGCCGCGGATCTCGTCGATGACGTCGCCCAGCGGCCGGTCCTGCGTGGAGGCCATCACGCGAACCTCGCGCATCAGGTCGCGGCGGCGGATCACGGACGGGGCTTCAGAATCTTCGAGGGCAGCCACCTGAGTGAGCGGCACGCCCTGGCCGGAGCCCGGCAGGGCCTTCATCGCTGGCACGTAGATGTCCGCAAGGTCCGCGCGCAGCCGGCGTTGGTCTTCTTCCAGGCGAACGCGCACGTCGTAGGCGTCGCCGTCCGGGTCCTGGAATTGCGAGACGACCTCACCGGCGATCAGCCCGCGCACCAGCGTGGCCACCGTTCCAAGGTCCAGGCCGAGGTCGGACGCGGTTTTCCGGTCCAGGCGCACGCGCAGTTCTGGTCGCGGATCCTCGCGACTGGAGTCGATGTCGGCGGTGCCACGCGTCGACTTTGTATTCGCGATGACCTGCGCCGCCGTGTCATTGAGCTTGGTGAGGTCGGTACCGCGCACGCTGATCTGGATGGGGCGGGCCTCGCCAAACTGCTCGGCCTCTTCCACACTGGATCGCAGGGTCGGCCAGCGGGCCAGTTCGTCGCGCACCATCTGGCGGAGTTGAAGGTCCGTGACCTTGCGCTCGCGCTTGGGGGCCAGCTTGACGTAGATCGACCCCTCGTTGACGGGCGTCGTGCCACCTGCGCCGATGGTCACGAAAGCATAGGTTACGCCGGGTTGGCGCTTCAGGACATCCGTGATGCGACGCCCCACGTCGGCAGTTTTGCGCAGCGAGGTTCCGGGAAGCATCTTGTACGCGACCTGAAACTCTCCCCGGTCGAAGTCCGCCATGAACGCGCTGCCCAGGCGGCCGAAGATCGCGAAGGCCGCCACGATGGAAAGCACGGCAATACCTACTACGGCGCCGCGGTGCCGTAGCGACCAATCCAGCGACCGGCCGAGAACGCCGTGCAGCCGCTCCAGTTGCTGATTGAATTTCTCCAGCAGTCCGCTGATCAACCCCTTGCGCCGTCTCGCCTCGACCGCGGGATCGTACCACCGCGAGGAGAGCATCGGGTCGAGCGTGAACGAAACAAACAGTGAAACGAGTACCGCGAAGCCCACCGTCATGCCGAACTGGTAGAAGAACCGCCCGACGATCCCCCCCATGAACGCCACCGGTACAAAGACGGCGAGGATGGTGAACGTGGTGGCCATAACGGCCAGGCCGATCTCCGCGGTGCCTTCGATGGCCGCGGTCATGTGGTCGGTGCCGCGCTCCATATGGCGCACGATGTTCTCGCGCACCACGATGGCGTCGTCGATCAGCATGCCGATGGCCAGCGACAGGCCCATCAGCGTCATCACGTTAAGCGTGAATCCCAGGGCGCGCATGATGATGAAGGCGCTGATCACCGAGACGGGAAGCGTCAGGCCGGTAATTACGGTGCTCCGCCAACTGTTGAGGAAGACGAAAACCACGAGGACCGTCAGGATGGCGCCGAGGATCAGTGTGGTACGGACGTCTTCGACGGACTCGCGGATGAAGGTTGAGTTGTCCTGCACGACACGCAGTTCGACGCCTTTCGGCATCTCGACTTGCAGCTTCTTCAACCCATCTTTGACCGCGTCCGCGACCTGCACGGTGTTGGCGCCGGTTTGTTTCTGGATCTGCAACGCCAGCGCCGGCTCGCCGTCCAGGAGCGAAAAACTGCGCTGTTCTTCGATCCCGTCTTCGATGTGGCCCAGTGAGGCCAGGGTGACGGGGACGCCGCCACGTTGGGCAACGATGAGTTGGTTGAAGTCGCGCGGTTCCCGCGCGCGGCCCGCCACACGCACCAGCGATTCGCGGATGCCCTGGTCGAGTTTGCCGGCCGGCAGGTCGAGGTTCTCCCGCCGCAGCGCCTCCGCCACCTCGGGATAGGTGAGGCCGTAAGCCTTGAGCCTCTCGCGGTCAAGCAAGATGTGAATCTCCCGCCGCGCCGCGCCCACCAGGCGCACTTGGCCGACACCCGAGATGTTTTCCAGCCGCCTCTTCAGCACTTTCTCCACGAGCGTGGTCAGCGCTTTGGCATCCAGATTAGGGGACAGGACGGCAATCGAGAGGATGGGCAACTCTTCAACCCGGAACTGCTGGATGACGGGCTCCCTGACTTCGCGCGGAAACAGGCTGCGGACGCCGTTGATTTTGCTCTGCACTTCCTGCAGCCCCGTGTTGATGTTCTTCTCGAGTTGAAACTCCACGATCACGCTCGAGATGCCTTCGGTGGTGACCGAGCTGACGTGCCGGATGCCGCCGATGGGGTTGACGGCCTCTTCGATCCGCTTGGTCACTTCCGTCTCCACGGTCTCGGGGGCCACGCCGGGGTAGGTTGTGGTGATGCTGACCACCGGGATATCGATGTTGGGAAAGAGGTCAATCATCAGCTCGATGTAAGAGAAGATACCCACCACTACCAGCGTCACCACCATCATGGTGGCGAAGACAGGCTGACGGATCGAGAGGTTGGAGAGAAACATGTCGCCTTAGGGCCGTGGCGTTAGATTGACGCCGTCGGCGAGTTCCAGGTTCTGTTCCGCCACTACGACTTCGCCGTCGTTCAAGCCCGAAGCAATCTCGAAGCCCTGCGGCTGCTCGAGGCCCAGCTTCACCTCGCGCCGCCGCGCGCGGTTCTGATCCACAAGGTAAACGTACGACGGCTGGCCTGCCCGCCGCCAGACCGCATCGGCGGGAATGACCACGGTGGAGGGCCTTGTCCCCGTGATGATGCGCCCTTTAGCGAACATTCCGCCTTTCAGTCTCCCGCTCGGATTGGGGACCGCGGCCCGGACCAGGACCGAGCGGTTTTGGAGCTGCACGGCAGGGCTGATGGCCAGGACGCTGGCATCGAACTCCTGATCGGGGAAGGCGGCCACGGTGAATCTGATCTTCTGCCCTTTGGTCAAGGGAGCCAGCTCCGTCGAAGCCACGTAAGTCTCCAGTTCCAACCGCTGATTGTCCACAAGGTGGTAGACGAGCGCGTTGCCGTCCAGCCAGCTTCCAGGGTTGACGAATTTGCGTTCCACTTCTCCGCTGATGGGCGAGAGGATTCGACAGTCGTTCAGATGCTTCTCCGCCTGGGCCGTGGTTTGGCGCGCCTGCTCGACTTGCGCTTGGGCGAGATTGACTTGTGCCTGGGCGTCGCGCGCCGCCGTTTCCGCTGCCTGGAAGTCACGATCGGTGATGCCGCCGGACTTCAGCAGGTTCTGCGCGCGGTCGAGTTCGCGGCGGGCGTGCTCTTCCGCCACCTTCACGCGGTCGAGCGTGGCTTGAGCCACTTCCAGCGTGGCACGAGCCTGGCCGACCGAAAGCTTGGCGCTCACTTCCTCCATTTGGGCAACAAGTTCTCCCCGGCTCACCCGGTCGCCTTCCTGCTTCAGCAAGGAAATCAGCCGCCCGGCGAACTCCGTCTTTACGTCCACGGCGACGGACGAGACCAGCGATCCTGTAACATTCACACCGAGTTCCAGCGGCCGGGCTTCGACGCGGACGACGCGAACGGCGAGAGACGCTGTGGCGGTCGCGGCGGGCCTGGCCGGGTCGCTCGTGCACGCGGCCAGCAGGAGAAGAGAGAGCAATGCCAGCGCGAGGGTTGCGGCAAGGCTCCTCCGATGCTGCAAGATCCTATTTTCCGCCATGCTGTTCTCCCGACTTCGGTTCCGCCTTGAGCTCTTCCACCGGGTCCAGGCCCATCACCCAACGGAGTTGCGCGCGGGCCAGCGTGTGGTCGTGAAGACCCTGCAAGAGGTTCCAGCGGGCGGCCGTCAGGGCGGCCTGCGCGTCGGTAACGTCGAGCGTCGTGGCCGCGCCGTATTTGTAGTTGTCCTGCATCATGGTCAGGACGCGCTCAGCCTCGCTGACATTGAGCCGGGCCGCCTCCACCGTCTGCTCGGCCCGCTCGAGTTCGTCCAACGCCGTCTGCGCCTCCAGACGCACCGAGTTTTCCTGCTCGGAACGAGAGAGTTCCGCCACCTTGCGCGCCGCAACCGCCTGCTGAAAGAGGCCGGATCGCCGGCCGCCGTCAAACAGCGGCAGGCTCATGCTCAGCGTGAACATCCAGCGCGAGAAATTGTGATTCCCCAGGTTCGAGGGCTCGCGCGCCGAAAATCCGTACTGGCCGTTGAAGTCCACGCGGAAGCGGCTTTCGGCATTCGCGAGCTTCTTCTGGGACTCCGCTTCCAGCTCGTTGATGCGCAGGCGCTGAAGCTCCGGCCGGTGCTCCACGGCGTGACGGACCACCTCCTGCGTGATCAGCTTGGGTTGCGGATTGAACGTAAGATCGCCGACGGCTTCGGTGGGATAGTCCACCGGGCGAACCAGCAGGTTGTTGAGCACGGAGCGCGCGTGACGCACGGAGTTTTCCGCTCGAATCAACTCCGGTTGAGCGTTGGCCAGGCTGACTTGCGAGCGGAGAACGTCCACTTCGGTCGCTACGCCTCCCGCGTAGCGCGTGCGCGCCATGGCCAAATGCTGGCGGCGCTGCTCCACCGCCGCCTGACTGACCTGGAGTAGCCGCTCGGCCAGGATCAGATCGTAGAAGGCTCGAATCACCCGCAGCCGGACGTCCTGCTCGACGCGCGCGCGGTCTACACCGACGCCCTCCGTCTCCAGGCTCGCCAGCTTTAGCGCCGTCCCCACTTTCCCGGAGGTGTAAATCGGTTGGGACATCGACAGGTTGTAATCGAACAAGTTAGCGCCCACGGGGGTCAGTCCCTCGCGAAACTCGATTGGAATCTTGTCGAAACTCGAAGCGTTAAGGAAGGAAGGGTCGCGCCAGCGCAATGTGCTGCCGTTGAGCTTGAGCTCAGGCAGGGCCTGCGCGCGAACCTCGCGGTAGCGCCCTTTCAAGGCGTCACCCTGAGCTTGCGCGATGAGTACCGCCTGGTTGCGCTCCAGCGCCAGCACCACCGCCTGCTCCAGAGTGAGCGCCGCGGGCTCGGGCGCATCCGCCGCGAGATCCGGCTTTCCCGGGGATATACCCAGCAGTAAGAGAATCAACCCAAGCGACGTAGATGCTCTCATGGATCTTTACCGATCAGTAGAATTGACGGCACACCCTTGGGTAAGCAGTTTGATGATGTTCCGGGCCAAAGACCTGTCAAGACGGGGTTTGCCGGTGAGGAGGTATCCGAGAATAGATGAGATCGCCATGCCAACAATGGCTCCCGCAATAAACTCCGGTTGCCCCTTCATTTCTTTCCGACGAATCCCCTTGCGAATGATTTCTGCAAGCAGTTTCTCATCCGCCTGGCTCAATTCGACGCAATCGATGGCCGGCGACTCTTTC
>Ga0315281_10006630_pt1 | contig 16435 bp, 14 predicted proteins | sample YL17G07_0_MG_FD_204540 | JGI IMG/M metagenome (GOLD analysis project Ga0315281, IMG submission 204540) | Sediment microbial communities from Yellowstone Lake, YNP, Wyoming, USA - YL17G07_0 | ecosystem: Environmental > Aquatic > Freshwater > Lake > Sediment | place: USA: Wyoming | collected... | reverse complement strand
ATATAAAATCTGCGTGTATCTGCGTGTATCCGCGGCAAGAAACCTTGACCACTCAAACAATCCTTTTTATCTGCGGCAATTCATTGCTGGATTCACCCTATAAGTGACCCATTTGGGGCGGCTCGATTTGAGCCTTTTCATCTCATGCCTGAGGGGCTAAAATTATGAAGGGCTCCATATGGAGCCACTCTTAATTTTAGCATTGGGCGGGTCGGAGTCCCTTCTCTCTCCGGGGGAGCACGGCGCGCGGAGATGGCTTCCGGCGGTAACATTCCCTCGTGCGATAGCGGGATGAAGGGGTAATGGGTTACTTATGGGTGGTATAAATCTGTAGGGGTTCGATTTATCGAACCTGGGCGCGATAAATCGCGCCCCTACACCACAATAATATCACATCTGCCCCCCATAAGTGACCCACTACGTGAAGGGAACTTTTCGCCTGTATAATTTGTCTAATATAGTAAAGGAATCGATGCAGGCACTGCCGAGGGAGATCCTCATCGCGGCATCGGAAGGCAATAGAAGCGCTTTCGAGAAGATATATCGGGCGACGTGTGATTATGTGTACACGATCGCGTTGAAGGTTACCGGCAACCGGGCCGATGCGGAAGAGGTGACGCAGGACGTGTTCCTGAAGATATTCAGGGAACTTAAAAGATTCCGCTTTGCGTCCTCGTTTACCACATGGCTCTACAGGGTCACGATCAACAGCGCGCTCAATGCCACGAGAAAAACGCGAAGACAGCGGATGGGACAGGTCGAGTACAATGACGCCATCGCAGTCGGGGACGGGCGCAGTGCGACGCACGATGCGATTGAAAGGGAGCACAATGTGGCGCGCGTCAGTGCCATGCTGGAGGCGCTCAATCCCGATCAGCGGGCGTGCATCGTCCTGAGAGAAATCGAGGGGTTGCGCTATAAGGAGATCGCGGACGTGCTCAAAATTCCTATAAACACGGTGCGCTCCAGGCTCCAGAGAGCCCGGGAAGCGCTTCTGGCCCGTGAACAGCACGGGGAGGGATAATGCCGATGAACTGTGAGGAGATGCGAGAGCTGCTTACGGCCGATTACATCGACGGAGAACTCGATGAAGGCGCGCGGGGGGACGTCGTGAAGCACCTCGAAACCTGCACCCGGTGCAGGCAGTTTGAGGAGGCCGTACGGCGCGCCGCCGTTGAACCCTTCAGGCATGCGCAGTTGAGCAGCGCACCGGCGTCAGTCTGGAATCAGGTGGCGCGGGTGCTCGATCAGGATCGGGGGGGACTCGTGCGCGAGGCCCTCCGCTGCGGATGGGAACGACTTTTTACCGTCCGGAAAGCCGTATATGCCGCGGCGTCACTGGCGGTGGTCATCCTCATCGCGGCGATTCTGGTTCGTGTGCCGTCTACCGCCAGCAGAAGGGCGCGATTGTCATCCGGTGACGTTGTGGGAATACACGATTACATGCAGGAGCAGTTCCTTGCCCTGGAGTATCAGGGTAATAACGGCGCGGAAAGCCCTGTTGACGGCGACATGGATTATGACGGCACCGTTTCCGTCAACTTCGGCACCATTGTGGAAGAATATCTGATATAGAGGGAACTTTTCGGGGCTCTGCCGCGTCTAAGGTTGGTAGAGGATTGATGACCGCTCGCGCGGTTATTGAAGCGGGGCCGTTACGGTGTGTGGCACAGAGGCAGGTGTACGAAAGGAGGCATCAGAGATGAGTGCACGATTCAGAGGCGCATATGCGGCGCTGGGGGTTGGCGCGCTGCTGCTTGTGCTGGCGACGGCGCGCGCACAGTCTCCTTGCCCCACAGGTGGGGCGGGAGAGGAGCAGAAGGGAGGGCGTTTCAAAAAGAACCTCGAGGAGCTCAACCTGACCCCCGCGCAGATGGATCAGCTCAAAACGCAGCGTCAGGCGAATAAGAGCGCGATGCGGGAACTGCACCAGGCCCTCAAGACGAAGCGCGGGGAGCTTCGCGAGGAACTGGACAAGCAGACGCCCGACGAGGGTAAGCTGGTGGGTATCACGTCCGAGCTGAAGCGTCTGGAGGCACAGCGCATAGATCAGGAAGTCAAAAGCATCCGTCAGATGAAAGAGACGCTCACGCCCGAGCAGTTCAAGAAACTGAGCGCCCTGAAGAAGGGGCGCCGCGGCGAAAAGCACGGGCAGTGGAAAGGGAAGGGTCACTGGCGCGGGCATGGTGACGAACAGCGCGAGAAGACACAGCCTGTCCCCACGCAGCCGGAGAAGCCCGCTGGCGGGTCGGCCGGGAGCGTCTCGGAGTGAGGGCGAATAATAACCGCAGATAGATCAGGTGAGGAGAGCGCCGCGAAAGGCGCCCCTTACAAGGGATGCCAAAATACAAATGGCCCTTTATAGGGCCATTTGTATTTTGGCATCAAGCGGCCGGAGGAATGGGAACATGCTGCAATCTATTTTAAACTTGGGGAATACCATGGAAAAATACTGAGGACATTCCCCACTTTTTGCCCCTGTTTTTCTATAACATATTGGTTGAGATATGATTATAAAATACCGCAACTGGATCATTGTTTTTCTACCACGAAGGACACGAAGGACGAGAAGTTGAGGGAAAGGATAGGGCGGGGGCCATTTTCTTCGTGCCCTTCGTGGTGAAAGATTATTCTATGAAAAACTGGGGAAACTCCACGGAAAAATATTGTATCGAAACGACGCTATAGTGCTATACTATTTCTGGTCTATACCGGAGAGGGTCTGAGAGGAACGAAGCGTGCAGAGGGAACCGGAGAAACCAGCACATGCGCCTGTGTCTGTTATCGCCGCTTCGGCGGGAGCTTCCTGTGCGGTGTGGCTGGCCGTGGTGAGGGGCATTGGATATTCAATGATCACCGGCCTCATGTATGGTATCGGCTATTTTGCGGCGATGATCCTCTTTTTTGAGGTGTGGGGATACTCTCTTTTTGGGAAAAAGCAATGAGTGCGCGGCCTCGCATAGCATTCCAGACACCGAATCAGGAGAAGGATCTCCTCCTCGAAGGTGTGCTCACCGGGTCCCACCCTGTCGACTCCTGCAAGAAGCTTCTGGATCTTCTCATCAAGGGGGGATCTCTGGATGATGCGGTCAAGGTGTACTGCGCCTTCGCGAAGGATGACCGCAAGGATCTTGAATGTGGACAGATCCTGGCGCGCGCCTGCGCCGCTGCGGGTGATGCGGCGGGGGCAGTCAGGGTGTACGCCGATCTCATCAGGCGGTTCCCCGCCGAATATATCAACTACAAGGAGCTCGAGAAGCTCTACATGAGGATCGGCCAGCCGCGGAGGGCGATCGCGCTGTATAAGGGGCTGAAGGTCGCTCACCCATTGAAGAAGAAGAGCTACAAGCGGCTCACGGGGATATACTGGCGGCTGGGTGACATCCCGCGCGCTATTTCGTGTTTGAGAAAAGAGATCGATGAGTACGGGGTAACCCCCAAGTTGAGCAGAGAACTCGGCAAGTTTTACCTCCTCAGCAGGCACTATATCAGGGCAATAGAGTCTTTTCAGAATGCGCTCGCCGGGGATAAGGGAGATCGCGAGACCAGGGTCTGGCTGGGGGTCGCGCTCATGGAGAACGGCAACTACGAGCTCGCCGAATACGAGTTTGCCGAACTGCTGAAGGAGAACCCCGGGAATTATCAATCACTTATCCATATGGCCGAGTTGCGCATCAGGGAGAATAAGCTCAGGGAGGCGCGGGAGTTGCTGGAAGAGGTGGAGCGTCGCTACCCCGACAAATCACGGGTGATGGTCTGTTGCGCGGAGATAGATTTTCTTGAGGGGCGTTTCAAGGATGCGGCTCGACGTGGAGAAGCGGCGCTCGCCCAAACCCCTTTCTATTATATATGGGAGCAGGTGAGGTGCCATCGCCTGCTCAAGCATGCCTACCGCGCCCTCCATGAGTCGAAGAGGGCAAAGCTGCACAGGGAGATGCAGGAGGCGCTGAAGAAATGCCGGGACGTTTTCAGCGGCCTGATACACGTGGCTGAATTGAAGATCGTGAGCGGCAGGCTCGATGAGGGGAAGGAAATCCTTGAGCGGATCCTCGATCTCTACCCGGGAAATTCTCGGGCGCGGGTCGCGCTCGCGGAATTGTTCCTCAGGGAGAGGAATGATCGCAAGGCGATCGAGGTTGCCGAGGGGGTGCTCAAAGACGCGTCACCACGTTTCACCGTGGATCTGATTCGAGCGCACGCGGTTCTGGCGGAGGCGCACGGCAGAATCGGCGCGAGGGAGAAATCCGCGCATCACCGGCGCCAGCGCGCCGCGCTCCGCGTGAAGGGGAAGGCGTGAGCTACAGTTGAAAGTTAGGAGCGGAAAGTAATAGTGGTCTTTGGGCTTTACATTGTCAGCGTTCATCCGAACATCGTTCGGTGAGGCACAGCCGATGAAATTAGTTTTTCTGGCGGTGATCGTGGCGGTTGCGCCCGCCCTCTCATGGGCCATTGATTCGCCGGAGGAATCCTACCGTGATGCCTATCACGTATTAGTTGAAGCCAGACAGGCGGAGTACGGGAAGGATAATGACCTGGCGTGGCAGCGGTACCTCGAGGCGAGGAAACTTTTTGAGGCGATCCAGAGGAACTATCCGGGATGGAGTGCGGAAGCTGTTGCCGCACAGGTGAGGGTGTGCGCGGCGGGGAGCGAGAAGGCCGCTCCCCTCATGGTACGGGAGCTCGATCAATCGATCCGTGAGTTGAAGCTATTTTCTGCCCGCATGGATGACCTGAAGACAAGGAAGTTGAGCGAGCTGAACCAGGTTGACTGGGAGAGGACCTTTATCTATGACAGGATCAAGAAGCTCATGGATGTTTTTGCAACCCGGCGGAAGGGGATTACCAGGGGGGCAGAGGGGAAGGGCGGAAGACTCGCCGCGGAAGAGGAACAATTGGCTGATCGGTTGGAAGAATTGGGATTGCCTCCCAGTGAGGTAGGGGAGCTTGCGTCTATAGATTCTGACAATGACGGACTCAGCGACGAGGAGGAAGTCGAGCTCGGCACCGATCCAAACGATCCCGACACGGATAATGATGGTTTCTATGACGGCGATGAGGTCCAGTTGGGATACGATCCGTTGGATCCTTCAGATTATCCGGAGGTGGACGAGGTTGAAGATTATGACGAGAGCAATGTCAATCGGGAAGAGCAGGAGGATTATACTGGGGACAGGGAATCGGTGGAAGAAAGATAGGCGAGAGGGACTGCACTCCCGGGGAGCATGCAATCGGTGTGGGTGACGCAGCACTTGTGTAAGAATGGGGGGAGATGAAAACATATATCACTATTGTGTTTTTTTTGATCACCCGTCTATTTCTTATAAACAACACGGCTGCGGAGATGCCGCAGGATGCGCGCGCCTTAATTGAAAAGGCGGAGAAGGCGAAAACGGAAGGGGATACGCTCACCGCCGTGGAGAGGTATACGGAAGCGATTTCTGCGTTGCGCCTTAAGGCGGGGCCGGCCGATGAGCTGGTCTGGTACACGGACAAGAGAGATAATCTGGTGTCGGCGCTCTTGTTTCAATTCTCAGAGATCAACAAAAGGAAGGCGGAGTTTATCGCAATTCAAAAGGATATTGCAAAAAAGCTGAGTGACATCGTCCGGATAGACCGGGATGTGCAGAGCAGGACTAAAACGAACGAGAGGCAACTGAAGGATCTCGAGAGCGAATTGCTTGATGCCATCAAATGAGATGGGTGTTCTGTAAGTTATGACCGAGTGGGGGAAAAGCAATTGGCAGCCGCTATTCGCTGTTCCTCATCCTCGCGAGGTTCCGCTTCGGCTCCTTCGCCTGTGGGTCAAGTTCCAGCGCCTTCCGCCACGCCTTTTGGGCCTCGGCGATTCTGCCGAGCGCTGCATAACAGCTCCCCATGTTCGAATACACGGAGGCCTCCGCCGGCAGCTGATCCGCCGCGGCGAGGAGTTCCTCCAGCGCCTGGGTGTAATTCCCCTCTTCGGTATAGGTGCGCCCGAGATTTGCATGGGCCTGCCCGTTGTTCGGCTGGAGGGCGACAAGTTTCTGGAAACAGTCCCGAGCAGCCGCGGTATTCCCAATCTGCGCCCAGTAGATTCCGCGACGGTTGAGGGCTTTGCCGTACTCTTGAAGAATGTTCTCCGCCAGTGCGTCTGTCACCTGCGATTCCTGGAGGACATGCCTCAGGCGATTGATTTCTTCGAGGATATCATCTCTGCCGGGCTGCAGCTGCGCTGCCCTCAATAGCTCCAGGAGGGCGGCCGATTTCTCGCCCCTGTGCAGGTATGCCCGCGCCAGGTTATCGCGGGACAGCGCCGCGTCAGGCTCGATACGTACGGCCGTTGCGTAATGAGTGAGCGCCTCGTCATACCGGCCCCTGCGCTCGAGGTAGAGCGCGTAGTCGTTGTGGGCCAGAGCTGAACGGGGGTTCAGTGTGATGATGTGTGTAAAAAGTTTCTCTGCCTCCCGGTCCCTCCCCTCATAACCGTAGATTGATGCGATGTTGGTAAGCGCTTTTTCGTTGTCCGGATAGAGTGCGAGGAGTTTTTCGAATTCTTTCAGCGCCTCTTCGTATCGGCCTTGCTCAGTGTGGAGAATCCCCAAATGCAGCTGGCCCTCACCGATGACCGGGCACTTCTGTTCAACGAATCGGTAGTGCGCGGCGGCCTCCTCGTACCTCTCGGCCTTTTTGAGCGCATCCCCCAGGCAGAGCCGGCCCTCGATGTAATTGGGATCTAGGGTCACCGCCCGTTCGAATTCCCTCAAGGCGCAGTCGGCCCACCCCATTTTCTCAAAGACGATCCCCAGCTCTTTGACGGCCCTGACCCGCCGTGAGGGCATTCTGCGCAGGACGTGCTTGAAGAGGGCGATTGACTCAGCGTACTTCCCCTCTTTCCCGTAAATTGAGGCGAGGAAGAGCTCTGATTTCCAGCTCAATGGCGATGTCTCATGCGTGCGCTCCCAGAGGAGCTGTTCGTTGCGCCAGCAGTCGGTGCGCTTTATCGAGATGAGGAGGAAGGATGACGAGAGCATGACCATGAGCACCACCGCGAGGAGGCGCAGCCGCTGGATTCTCCTGGCCGCTTCGAGAGCGATCGCCATGAGGAGGCAGAATCCTATCGAGGCGAAGTAGATCCGCTGCTCTGATACGGGGCGCCCCGCAAGGAAGACGATATTGCACACGGGCAGGAGGCTGATGAGGATGAAGAGGAGGGCAAAACCGGCGGCACGCCTGAGGCGTGATTCCCTGAGCGCACAGACGATGAGAAGCGCAATCAGCGCGCTGGAGAGGAGAGAGCCTGGCAGGAGAGTGGCGGGCGGGATGGTGAAACCCCGATCGAGCGAGAGATTCACGGGCAGCACGAGGATTGAGAGGTAGATCAATGCCGATTTTGTCACGGTGAAAAAGGAGGAGCGCCATCCGCCGGAAAAATAAGGCAGGGCTTCCTCAAATCTCCCCTGGCCGAGGAGCAAAAATTTCATGGATAACAGCGTTCCCGCGATTGCGAACATGAAGATGAGCACTTTGCGCGCGCGTGCGGTCGCTCCTCCCGGAATGAACGGCAGGATGGAGGCGCACACAAACGGTACAACAGCTGCGCTCTCCTTGGTGAGGAGGGCGAGCGCGAAGGCAGCCAGAGATGCGATCAGGAAGGGCCTCGGGCGCGTCCGATCTTTGAGAAAGCAGACCATGGCGGTAATGCTCAGGAGCGAGAAACTGGCGGAGAGGAGCTCCGAGCGATTCTGTATCCAGATCACGGCCTCACTGTGTACCGGGTGGAGGGCAAAGAGGAGACCGGCCAATGCGGCGAGCCGATTCCTCCCGAAGATCAGGGTGAGGAGGAGATAGACGGAAACACAGTTGAATAGGTGGATGAGTATGTTGGTGAGGTGATATCCCATCGGGTTCCTTTTCCAGAAGAGGCAGTCGAGGCTATAGGAGTACATCTCAACGGGCCTGAAGTCATTGGGGAAGAAGCTGCTCTTCCAGAAGTGAGGCGATAGGAATTGTATCAGCCCCGCAGCGCGACCGAGGTACGGGTTGTAGAGAATCAGCGCCTTGTCATCCCAGAAAAATGGCGCTTGAACAGCTCGCCCGAAAGCGGCGAACGTGATCAGTGAGAGGAGGATCACGATCGTTATGGTGTGCACATGGGAATTCATCGAAGTGCAGCCTATTAGGTAATGGGACATCTATGGGGTGTCATTCCCGTCCCGCTAAGCGGGAGGAATCCGGCATTAAAGCTGGACTCCTGCTTCCGCAGGAGTGACAGAGATATACCCCTATAACCGACCCAGTGCGCCTATAGTGCCAAAAAGATTGCTGCGTGACAATTGCTTATGTTTGGTCGTTATGTTAAAGTAGCGTAATGCCTCAGTGAAGCACTGATACGCACTGATACGCACGCTGCTGTCATTGTCAGTGCCTGACTGAGAAGGTGTGAAAAAATCAGGTTTGTCGCTTCAGCATATGTAACCCATCGTGTAGGGGCTTGATTCCCGTCTGAAGCCGGGCAAGTATCAAGCTTGCCACGTGGAACACGTGGCCCGCTTACGGGTCGGATAAATCCGACCCCTACAAAAAAGGCCGGGAGGCAATTTTTTCACATTTTCTGAGGCATTACAGAGTAGCACCGCAGCCGGGCGGCGTCACGTGAGTTTCGCGCATCATATGGGAAAAGGAATCCTCTCCGTATCCATCCGCGTGATCGTACTCATATACTGTCTCGCCGCAGTGCTCTACCTGTCGTCACACCCGAATATTTTCCAGTGGGATTTCAAGGCATACTATTATGCCGCGCGCGCCTATGCTGCGGGGATGAACCCGTACGATATTGTCGTGACAGCGGCGGTCGGCGAATATAGCGACTCCCGGGGCTCCTTCAGATTTATCTATCCGTTGCCCTTGCTGTTCCTTTTCCTGCCCCTTTCGCTCCTCCGCTATCCTACCGCGCTCCATCTGTTTATGATCGCCAAATGCGCGCTGCTCGGCGGTCTCGTCTATCTGTGGGGGAAGGAATTTCTGGAGGATAGGCCCGATCTGTCATTTTATCTCTTCTGCATAGTGGCATTTAATAGTCCGCTCTATATAGATCTCAGGGCCGGCAATGTCGCCATCATAGAGCAGTGCGCCCTCTGGCTCGCATTTTATTTCTTTTTAAAACGCCGGCTCCTGCTGTTCTGCCTTTTTATACTCATTCCGGCAACGATTAAAATCACGCCCCTGCTCTTCTTGTCCCTGCTGTGGTTTCTGGAAGACAGGGAGCGGCACCTGTACTTCTTCGGTTCGCTGCTGATCTTTGTCGTGACGCTGTCACTGTTCCATTTGTGCACCCCGGTATTATTCGCGAGCTTCCTGTTCCAGGCAGGGAGAACGGTGGTCAAGGCAAGCCAGCCCTCTACCTTCGCATTGCTGGGTGATCTGCTCGGGCAACTCGGAATGAACATCCGTCCGGCGGCGGCCGAGCGCACTCATCTGGTGTTGTTTTTTGCCGTCGCCGTGACGGTACTCGCGGTGACGTGGCGCGCGTGCGTGGCGCTGAGGTCATGGCGCCTGATTTCCAAAGAAAAGATCCTGATATTTTTGGCCTGCACCGTGTATGCGGTAGTCCTTCCGCACTTCGAAGACTATTCGTATATCATTGTGCTCGTGCCCGCGTATGTGATCCTGAGGAGGTCCAGACCCGGCGACCTGTGTGCGCTTCTCCTTTTTATGACTCTCTCTGCCGCGGGCGCCACGCTGCCGCTCGTTCGCCCGCTCATGAGAATCATACTGGCGTACTCCCCCCTGATACTGACGTATCTGGTGTGGGGTCTCTATGTGCGTGAGATATCGTCGCGGTCAAAAGTGTCCGAGGGTCAGGGAGAATTATGAGCAGGACTTCTTTCAAGACATTCGCGGGTGTGATCGTGCTTGCATACTGCGCGGCCACACTCTTCTTTCTTTTAAGCCATACGGACATTTTTCAATGGGATTTCAAGGTGCACTATTATGCGGGCAAAGCTCATGCGGCGGGCCTGGACCCCTATGAGACCACGATCGCGGCAGGTGTTGAGGGCTCTCCCGGCCCCAGGGGGTTCAGAATCAATTATCCGCCCTACGCGCTGTATGTCTTGGGCGCGGTTGCGCTCCTTGACTACACGACAGCCTTCTACATGCTCCTCGCATTCAAGTGTGCGGTGCTCGTCGGTCTGATCTATCTGTGGAGTAAGGAGTTTTTACGCGAGAAACCAGATTTGCTATTTTACTTTTTCTGCCTGCTGGCGTTTAACGGTTCTATCTATATCGATTTCAAGGCCGGCAACATCTCCGTCATAGAGCAGTTTACCCTCTGGCTCGCGTTTTATTTCTTTTTGAGGCGCAGGCTTCTCCTCTTCTGTGTCTTTATTTTCCTCTCGGCATTTTTTAAAGTCACTCCGCTGCTCTTCTTATCCATCTTGTGGTTCTCAGATGGAAGGAAAAAGCATGTGTACTTTTGGGGCTCGGTTGCGGCGGTGGTTGCCGTCGCGCTGATTTCGTACCTGTGCAGTCCCGCCTCCGTGATGCAATTCGTGCATAACACGGGGAGGGTATTAAACAGGAGATTCGTGGTCCACCAGCCCTCCACGCATGATCTACTGGAGGATCTGCTCGTGGCAGTCGGGGTTGAGCCGCTCGCGACAGGCTTCCCGATCATTCACGGGGTGGCCTTCCTCGCCGTGGTCGGGGCGGTGTTCATGGTGACCTGGCGCGCGTCAGCAGTGTTGAAATCATTGAGTATAATCGACAGAGATAAAATTATGATATTTCTGGCATGCACGGTTTACGCGCTGATCCTGCCGAACTTCGAGGACTACGCGTATATCATCCTTATCGTGCCGGCATATTTTATATTGACTGAATCAGCTTTTCAGGATATGAGCGCCGCAGCCCTTATCCTGTTTATGATTGTTTCCTCGGTGAGCACCACACTGCCGCTGGTTCGCCCTGCCATCAAGATAGTGCTGGCGTATACTCCCCTCATGCTGGCGTATCTCGTATGGGGTTTATACCTGCGTAAAATAGCGATTCTGGCCAGATCTGCACGAGGTCAGCAGTAGATATTTGAATACGCCGCGCCTCAGACTTTTGTTTAAAAAATATAAAGAACCGCTTGACAGTATGAGGGTGGAATGTTAGCATACGGTTCATACGGGTTATGCACCCCCGTGTGCGTTATTCATACACGTGCCACGGGGAAAGATCGCGTGGCAGCGTGAGGCGGGCTTTGTCTATTAAAGTAGTGAGCGCGTGTACACAGAGGAGGGGCCCTGCGAGATGAAATCCACAATACGACGTTACCGCGTTTCAATGTTACTCCTGACCGTGGTGGTAATGGTTGTTGCGTCGGCTTTCTTCAGCCGTGTCGGAAGCGTGAACCAATCATACGGGAACGAATGGACAAATCTCTCCGCCGGTGAGGGTGGGAAAGGCCTTCGGGCAGTTGCGGTTGATCCGATCAACCCCAAGAAAGTGTTTATCGGTTCGGCGAAGGGTGTTTTCATGAGCAGCGATGGCGGGAAGGAGTGGGTAAATTGCCTCGATCTCTCAAGCTCAAAGAAGGATATCTCTGCGGAGTTGAGTGCCGCCCAGAAGCCGGTTGTTGAAGGTTTACATGCGGGCGGAAAAGCAGGGGAGGTCTCCGGAGTTACCGCACTTGCTATTGATCCCGCCAACCCTCAGAAGGTCTTCGCGGGAAGCGTGGATGGTCTCTATATATGCACCGACGGAGGGAAAAGCTGGACAAAGGCCGACGGCGCGTTCAAAGACCTCTCCCTTTTGCCGCTCTCCATTGCGATTGACCCGTCAAATCCGGACATGGTGTACGCCGGGACCCTGAACCAGGCCGTGATCAGATCGAAAGACGGCGGGAAAACGTGGCAGCCGGTTGAAGTGGCATCCGGAGAGAAGACGGTTACCGCAGTGGCGGTTCACCCCTTCGATTCTCAGGTGGTCTATGCGGGAACGCCCGATGGTGTGTTCAAATCTAAAAACGGCGGCGCCTCATGGGAAAGGATTTTCTCGCAGCCGAAAGTGGCCCAGAGCGTGTCGGTTGACCTCGTCAGTCCTGAAGTCGTATATCTCGGGACATCGGCTGGCGTGTATAAGAGCGTTGACGGCGGCGCGAGCTGGAAAGAGATCGGGTCGGATGTCCTTGGGCAGAAGAACGTGAAGAAGGTGGCGGTCGCGCCTTCTGACTCCAAGGCGCTCTATGCGGCCACCACCGATGGCGTGTACGGCTCTGCCGATAGCGGGGCGAAGTGGCAGGATCTTGCAAAAGGAACCGGACTCAAGGATGCGATGTCGCTGGCCTTCGATCCAGTTGACAGTGGCACGATATGGGCGGCAACGGCCACCGGTTTGTACAAGACCGCGCTCGCAAAGCCGGAGGCCGCAGCGCCGGGCACTGCAATTGCCGCAGAGGTGAAAACCGGAGAGACAGCGGCTGAAGGGGTGAAGAAGGCCGAAGAGGTGGTGCCGGCCCAGACTGCCCCCGTGGAGGAGCACGTCGAGACGATCGCGGTGGAGGAGGCATCCGGGGCAAAGGCAGGAGCAGCGGCGGGGTCATCCATACCCACTATTGACGACGTGCAGACGGTCATGGGTCAATTTTCCAAGGAGCCGACGGTTCAGGAGATTCAGGAGGTGGCGATGCGTTTTGCAGAGGTGCACCCCGACCTGATCGAGGGGTGGAGGAAGGGCGCGAAATATCGTTCGCTGCTTCCCGAATTCACGCTCGGCTTCGGTTTTGATCGCAGGACGACTGATAGGTGGTTGGACATGGATGAACTGAAGGAGTACCGCCGCCATAACTATGGCAGTCAAACAGGAGACACGGTCAATATCAACACCACGGGAGATGTGTCTATCACCTCATCCGAATATTCAGATCAATTCTACAACTATGATCAGACGACAGATAGACATACAACCCAGGATACTCAAGACAGAAGAAGAAGAATAGACTTCAAATTCAAGTGGGATCTCGGCGACTTCCTCTACAATCCTGATCAGGTGAGAATCAGCAATGAGGTACGGGACCTGGTGGAGTTGCGGAATGACGTGCTCGAAGAAGTGACGCAGTTCTACTTCCAGAGACGGCAGTTGCAGATCGACATGCTCCTTTCTCCCTCAGAGGATCTCCGCGAGCGGCTGCGTCTGGAGCTCCAGTTCCAGGAGGTCACCGCCAACATTGACTATCTCACGGGCGGCTATCTCACCCTGAGCCTGAACGACGTGAAACGGGGGAAGGTGAGGAAGTCGAACGTCATCAAGCGCCTGTTCGCCATATAGCGCCCGTCTCCTCCTCCCCGATTCCCCTCAGGGGGAGGGATGTGACTCAGGTGGTACGCGCTACCTTCTGCGATAGAGGTGCGGAGTGGGGGCGATAGGGGTCGCGATTATACTTTCCATTGTGTTGTCTGCTTCCGTTGATGGTGCTTCTCCAGGTTTTTCCTCCAATCTCAAAGAAACACGCCTTTCTTCCCGTCAGCGAGGAGATCCCGGCGAGAATCATCTCCCCCTCCCGTCTTTCAAAAATACGCCTTCGCCGGATACCACCCTCCTGATGCGGGGAGAGAAGTGCCGGGTGGTGGTTCTCAAGTTTTTCAACACGCAGCAGAAGAGGGACCGCGACTGGATCGCGTACGAGCTCGCTGATTCACTGGTGAGGAAGTTGAGCGCGTTCTTCGATATGGAGTATCTCGATCCGTTCACCGTCCCCTCTCTTAAAAAACGCCTCACAGGGAAGGGGGGAGAGAGGGTGAGTAAAGCCCAGGTCGCTTCCATTGCCCATCGGGCCGGGGCTGATGTGGTGGTGGTGGGGAGCTACGCTTTTGCGGGGGATACGATATGCGCTGATGTTCAATCGATGCGGCCCTCGAAGGATGAGGTCGGCGCGCCATTGCACTTTGAAAGTCCTGCCGATCATATTTGGTCTCTCGAAGAGAAGATGGCGGTCTCTGCTGCAGAGCTGCTCGGCGTTAGGCTGAGCGATAGAGCGCGCGCGCAACTGGCGGAGTGCCCTACATCCTCTGGCACCGCCTTCGAGGAGTACTGCAAGGGGAAACAGGCGCCTGAAGGCTCATACAGCAAAATCCAATATTTTCAAAAGGCAATAGAGGCGGACCCCGGCTGTGCTGAAGCTCACTACCTGCTGGGCAATGCGTACTGCGGGATCGGCATGGCGTATCGATACGTGGAGTGGTTCAACATGGCGCTCGATGAGTATCGCAAGGCGGCAGCCCTCGCCCCGAACTGCGCGAAGATCCATTGCGCGATGGGAGTCGCCTACATGATGAGCGGGCGCTACGGTCCCGCAAGGAAATCATTCGAAATGGCTCTGGGAGTAGATTCGGGGATGAAACTGGCGAGGGGTTACCTGCTTCGCCTGGAGGCCATGGGGTTTTGAGTATCGAGCTTGTCCGTTAAGTCTAGCTGCGCAATTTATTTTTTGCGCCTGATTATTCTGATAGAACCTGAAATTTTATTTATCAGAGTAATCAGGTGCCAGTTTCATTGAAATTCCGGGGCAGCAAGTTAGCTTCGCAACTTCTTTGTGTGCACCTGATTCCTCTGATTAATCTGATTTTTCAGAATAATCAGGACAATCAGGTGCTCATCTCAAACTCTATTGAAATTCCGGGGCAGACTTGTGTGCGATGCGGGACCCCCCGCATTTATTTCCCGGACCTCTGCATGAACATCTCGCTCTTTATGGCGTTGCGGAGGGCCTGCTCCCCTTGGTATGTTTTCTCGCCGAATATGCTCGCAGCCTTTTCGTAGTGCTCTTTTGCCTTCATGAAATCTTTTTTCAGGAAATACGTATTGCCGAGCTCAAAATGTGCAAATCCATACCCTGGGTTTTTCTTGATTGCTTTGTGGTACGCGATAATCGCGAGATCATATTGCTGTTTTGTACCGTAGGCCCGGCCAAGATTGTAATAGACGGTGCTTACCGTCGGATCGCGCTCGATCGACTTTTGAAATGACTCGATGGCGAGATCGCTTTTTCCCTGGGCGTGGTAGCACAGGCCCAGGCCGTTGTATGCCTCGGCATTTTTTGGATCGAGGCCGGCGGCATTTTTGAAAAGCGCCAGCGCATCGTCATACTTTTTCTCCCGGTATAGTTTCTTCGCCTCATCGAGTGTTTTGCTGAGTGCGTCTTCCGCGCGCGGGACGCCGGGAGGAGCTGTGGATACGGCTGACAACCCGGCGGCCGGTGTAGTGATTGGGTGGGATTCAACGTGGGCTGCGGGAGTTCCTCCGGGCAATGGCGCCTGCCCTGTGAGAACTGTTGCGAGGCAATACACGAGAGTAGGGACGATCATCTCTGAACTCCTGGGGCACATTTCCTTATATAGAGCGGTGGATATTTTGTTGCATGGCGAAACATATTTAAGGAACCACGCCCATCTCTCCGTGGTAGGGAGGCGATATGATGGACGGAAGGGCTGCTATTACTGCACCAAATTATATGGAACGCTGATCGCCGCCCAGTTGCTGATAAAGTTGTTGGTACCCGCCAGTATGTTCTGTCCCGGAGGAACCATGGCGCAATTGATTTGATAATAACCAGGGGCGAGATCGCCCGGCATCAATATCCCAAACAGCGGATATTTAAGAACACTGATCGCAAAGTTACCTCTGAAGACGACCGGCGTTCTGTAATATTTATCCAGCATGGTAGATAAACGATTGAGGAAGACATAGCCCGTCGCCCGAGTGCCCACCGCCACGTACATATCAACGCTTGAAGGCAAAATATAAACCTCCTGCAACACGCCGCCTGCGAGAACGACGGTTTTTGTCGCCGGCGTGAGCTCAATCTGGACAATAAGCGCATGACCCGTCTCGAGGGTTTTACAGCTTTGACTAGGCAAATCGGGGCAAATCGGGGTGAGGGTAATGGTTGTCTCACGGCTCCCGGGAGGCAGCTCGTCGGTCGCGACCTTGAGCTCGTTCAGCGTCACATCGTCTAGTGACGCAGGGTCAGCGTAGTCCAGCTCGGGGGGCGGAACGAACGTGAATTGATCGCCATCTTTACGGTAGAGGTCGTATTCGTAATCATCCATTGCCCCTATAAATGCCCGGGGGTCCGCAAGCTCGACGAGTGCCTCAGGATCGGTGCTCGTCAGTGATTGAGCTTTGGATACTGTTTTATTCTCCAGAAAGATAAAGATCAGCGTAGAGAGAAAAATAAGACAGAGAAACAGAGCGATGGCGCTTTTCCCGGCTCGTCTTTTCATTATTAATTATCCCCCTCTCTCATGAAATCATCATAATACTACCATATTGCCCTAGGAAATAGCATAGCATTTTTTCACATTTTTTTCAACAGGAGATTTATCTGGAGTATCCCCAGTTTTTCGTAGAATAATCTTTCACCACGAAGGGCACGAAGGAAATGGCACCTACCCTATCCTTTCCCTCAACTTCT
>Ga0315281_10006629_pt1 | contig 16436 bp, 12 predicted proteins | sample YL17G07_0_MG_FD_204540 | JGI IMG/M metagenome (GOLD analysis project Ga0315281, IMG submission 204540) | Sediment microbial communities from Yellowstone Lake, YNP, Wyoming, USA - YL17G07_0 | ecosystem: Environmental > Aquatic > Freshwater > Lake > Sediment | place: USA: Wyoming | collected... | reverse complement strand
CTATTTTGACAATGTCGCCAATCAAATCGTTGACATCAACTTCGATACAACCTGCAATTCAACCACCAATCTTACGGTTACCGTTAACGCCAGCGGTTTCGCGGGCGACGGCTCCGACGCCGACGGTATAGCGGTCATCCAGTACCTGAGCGCCGACACAAGCGTCAACGCCAGCGGGATACCCAATGGCACGGCCAACAGTGTCACCGGCCTGGGTACCATTAGCATAACGGGCGACCTCATCGGCGGCTGGGACAACAATCAGAAGGCGGACACCGTCTTCCTGCCGACCGCCGCCGAACTTGATGTTCACGCGGGCGTTATCCCCGCGCACAACCCGGGCGGCGTGTCGTCGGACGGCGGGACGCTTGACGGCGGCGACCTGTACGGCGGTAACGTCGTGGCTGATGATGACTACGAAGCCATCCGTTACTGGAACGGCCTGGCCGCTGATGCCAACATCACGGTGCAGGGCCTTCTTTACGCCGAGGCCGACGACGGCGGCTGGGCGGTAAGAATCTACAAGGACACGTTGGGCACCATCAACGCGGGCGAACTTGAGGGCGGGCTTTACATGGGTAAGGACGACTACGTAGGCGGCAGTACCCATAACTACCTGGCCGAGAGCGACGTCAACATCAACGGCTTCTTCCAGCCGGACGATGGGGACACCGTGTACGTGGAGTATGACTTTTACGGGTATGTCGGCGGCAGCATCGACCTGATTGTCGCTGACGGCACGTTCAACGGGAACACCATCAATGTCGCGGATTATTTCTACGGGATGGACGGCGGCCATACCGATACCTTCATCGCGATGGCCAGCAACTGGGAAAGCGTCCACTTTTGGAATCCGCATGACAAGGTCGGGACGTTCACCGACGTGACGATCAACTTCGCCATGGATGGGTATGGCGAACTCGAAGGCGTAATCACCAACATCCCGTACCCGGTCGAACGGGGCCACTATGCCATTGACAGGTGTACGACGGAAGCGATGACCATCACCATCCACTCCAACGGCGGCGACCTTTCGGGCGACACGGACGTGTCCGCGTCGGGTTCCAGCGATCCCGACTGGCTGCGTGAGGGCCTCGGGTTCCTCAGTGGCGGAGATTTGACGCTGAACGTTGACCTGGGCAACCATCTGCCCGCCGACCTTGACGCTCTCGGCCACGTGCAGTACTGGGGCTATTTCAACTGCGACGTAGTGGCGTTCGGCAACCTGAACGTCACCATCGGCGGGAGTTCACCGGGCGCGTGGAATATCGCGAGTTGCGACGAGAGCCCGCTGTTCTTCATCGCGGACGGCGAACTGTTCACCCAGGAGATGCTCAGCCTGACGCATTACGGCGACCCCGTGTTCTTCGTGGACGCCCCGAAGGGTCCGACTGGTTACACTGGGTCATTTGACGACAACTCGCTGACGTTCAACGCCGAAATTCAGGGCAGCGTTGCAGAGTACTCTAATGACGGCAACGTCCAGTTCGGCAATGACTGGGAGCATGACCCTGAGGTCTCCAATTACGATAACGCCCTGAAGGAGGGCAACAACATATCCGGCGGGATGACGATAAGCATCATCTCCGACGCGACACCGGACATGGCCGCTAACGACAATGGCGGCGATTTTGAAGGCGGCTGGGCGGTCAGCGGTGCCGACATGAACTTCACGTTCCACGGCATCGGCGTGATCGGCCAGGGCGACTACTATGATACCGAAATCTATGCGTTCCATAACCTGAACGTGGATGTGCACGTCAGTAATACTGACGACGCGACGTTCAAGGCTGGCGACACGCAGTGGAATGACGGCATGTCGGCCAACGTCGGCGACCTGACGGGCGAGGTCTTTGTCCAGAATAACGCCAACAACCTCTATCTGTATGCGACGAACATTGACCTTGACACCTTCTATATCGGCGGGGACGTCAGCGGCAGCGGATCCGAATTCTGGGCCGAGAATGACTTCCTGAGCGACCTGACCGTCGGCGGCACGTTCCAGTCCGATTCTTCCATTGGCGCCGGCCACAACATCGAAGGCACCATCAACGTCGGCGCTGTTGAGGGCCACGGCGACTTCTACGGCTGCATCTCGGCCGGGAACGCCATGAACGGCGACTTCAACATCGACGGCGACTTCGCGGGCTTCATGACCATTGGGCAAGGTGGCTTCAACGGCTACATGACAGTCGGCGACGACCTGTTCGATGGCGGTGATTCGCCAGACGGCAAGGTCGGCGTCGTATTTCCGGTGGACCACGGGTTCATCAACGTTGAAGGCGACTTCAACTCCCTGATTGTCGGCGACAACATGTACAACAGCCTTGACGCCGCGGCTCAGAACTTCATCGAGATCGAAGTCGGCGGCAACTTCGGCCACTTCGAACTCGGCGGCGCGATGCTGGCGGGCGAGTCCGCGATAGACACCACGGCGGTGCACGCGGCGAACTTCGACTTCGTCTCCATCGGCGCTAATCTGTACTGCGACGTCGACAGTTCGGTCACCACGACCGACTTCGTCCCACTGCCCACGGTCATGGAAGAGTTCACGGAGATCGTGGCCGGCAATCCGTTCAAGAGCGCTAATCCTAGCGGCGAGATAGGCGAACTGTGGGTCTACGGCAAGATCGACCCGCTGTCCTACGACTATTTCGGGACCCAACTCGACGCCATCAGGGGCTTTGTGGACGAAGCGCACTTCCTGACTGACCTGAGCAGTCAAGTCGGCACGCAGATGCTGATTGACAACGACTCCGACGGCGTCAGCGAAGGCAATCTCATGATTAAGGCCACCGGCGGCAACGTCACCGTGTGGGGCTTCCTGTCCGGTATCGACAACAATATGGTTTCGAGCATCGACAAGATCTTCGTCACCAGGGTTGTTGAAGGCACCGAGGCGAACCACATGAACTACACCGGCAACCTCAGCCTGTTCGTGGACGCCAGCGTCCAGCTTGACATCAACCACATCCTTGCCCTCAAGGATGCGCGCTTGCTGGCTGGCGGGGCGGACGGCATTTACGGCCTGGGGGTCACTCAGGACCTGTACCTCGACATCAGCCACTGGAGAGCCACCGACATGCGCGACATTGTCCTGCATAACGTCGACGTCAATGACATAGAGGTCACTGGCTCGATGCGCAGGATAATCGGCCAAGGTGTGAATCTCCACGACATCACCATCGGCGATCCGAACATGGTGAACGATGTCATCCTGTTCAAGCCGGTCGGCAATGTCCAGACCATCAGCATTGATGGCAGCATTGACGGCGACATCATCATCGCGGGAACGCTGGCCAAGAACATCGAAGCCGGCAGCATCGACGGCTCGATTGCGATTGGCGGCAACGCCCACAAGATCATCTCCCACGGCTACTTCGGCGCTGACGTCGAAGTGAACGGCAACCTCAAGGGCCTGTTCGCACACAAGTCCACCGGCACATTCGACGGTGTTGTTACCGTCGGCGGGAGGTTGGGCAAGATGGAGCTTAGCGGGATGACCTTTGACGGCTTTGTCTCCTGCGGCGACCTGGGCGGCATTGACGTGATGGGCGGCCCGAAGAACTGGGACGTCTTCAGGGACAAAATCGGTGACACCACCTACGCCGAGAACGACGGAGGCGGATCGGTGTTTGTTGACGACCGTATCGGCACCAGCAAGTTCAGATGAGATCGCCCATGCGGTCAACAAAGCAATAACGTAATTTCGGCTAAACAAGAGCGCCCCCGGATGTATGTCCGGGGGCGCTTCATTTTTCAGATCACGGCCAAAGGGGGTCGGACGCCAGGGAGGAGTACCATTTAGACTTTGGATTACAGATAATAGACACTTGACTGCGTCGCTGGATTTTCGGCATCCGCGCTTTGTTGCCGCCACAAAACGTCCATTGTCCGGAATCTAAAGTCTATTGTCCATAGTCTAAGCGGCAGGGGGCTTTTGAAGAACAATGAAATGGTGCCAGAGGGGGGACTTGAACCCCCACTTGCTGATAAGGCAAACGGGATTTTGAATCCCGCGCGTCTGCCAATTCCGCCACTCTGGCACATCGGTTTTCGCGTGGGCCGGCATTATACCGGCAGGACGGGGGCCTCACAAGATAAATTACCCCGGCCGCGGAGAGCCTTGCCCGGCGTGGAAAAACCAAATCCGGCGGCTGGCGCAGCGCATGGGAAAATCACGCCCGCGAATCACTCACACCCCGTCTTTCCCTTTTCCGCTTGTCAGCCGCGTCATTCGTGAAATCTGCGTGACCCGCGTGCGCGGTTCCGGTTTGTACCCCGTGTTCTCCGCCTTCTCCGTGGTGAGGGCGGAGGCCGCTACGCGAACCAGACGCCGATGACGAGGTAAAACTCCCCCTCGCCTTTCTTCACCGTCACTGCCTCCCCAGTGTGCCAGCACGGCGCAAGCACCACCGTGTCCCCCTCCTCGAAATACCTCTTGATAAACGTCTCACCCTTCCGCCGCCCCTTCGTGAGCACCGCCACGCAAAGGTCGCCCTTCTTCGGCCGCCGGTCCATGTCGTAAATCACCACCTGCCCGTTGAGCGCCACGGGCGCCAGGCTGTCGCCCCGCACGCGGATCGCCCGCAGGTCCCCCTTCAGGTTTATCTCACCCTTGAACTCCTCGTGGTTCCACTCCACCCGCGACTCCCCGTCCTCCTTCGCGCTCGCCGCGCCCACCAGCGGAATAACCATCGGCCGAAGCCTCCCCACCACTTCCCCCTTCTCGCCCCGCGCCTTCCCCGCCGGCTCGTGCAGCAGCCCCTCCAACTGCCGGATCTTCTGCCGCACCAGATCCGAACTCTTCTGCACCGCCGCCAGGTACCGCAACTCTTCAGCGTCCATCTCCAGCGCCTCCGCCAGCGCATTCACCAAATCGACCTGCGGCACGTGCCCCTCCTTGAATATCCTCCTCACATGCTCGTACGTGCATGGCAACCGTTCCGCGATCACGCTTATGGGCCTGCCCTCGAGCAAGGTCCGTACCCGATCCGTAAACGGCGTTTTGGATTGTTTTTGTATGTCTTTCATGCCCGTATTCTAGCCTGTCCGCGCGCGATTGGCAAGAGAAAAATCCGCAAATTTTCAGAAATTCTTGAAATTCCCCTTGACATTGCACAAATGTGCGTGTATAGTCCACCTGGCTCCGCAGGCGAAGCGCCGCAACTGAACCGGCACGGGAAACACGTGCGGAATTGTCGGTGGGGCATGATATACTGGCGGTTGACGCGGCTGGACGCACTCGGGGCGGCCCGCTGCGCGTTGATGCAAGCCGGCGCGGTAAAAGGACATATTTTTTTTCGCGTTGGACACACGCACTAGAGTATGTGGTGACGGCAACCCGCTGTGTGTTGCGGTCAACGAGAGAGGAAGCGCGTGGCGAAGAAAGGAGAGCGCGTGAGCGCGGCCGCCCCGCGCAGTCGGACCTTGCCCCGAAAAGAAATCCGCGCAATCTGCGTAATCGGCGGCGTGAGGGACTTGTAGTTCCTTTGGCGTCATTGGCGGTTCATTTGTGGCGTCTGTTTCCTGGCGCCGTGGTGTCTTTTGTGGCGAAAGCGCGCGGGGTTTGAAAATATTTCGTGTTGTAAGAATTAGGGCGGGGCGCGCGGCGCGGCGAGATATTAGAGCGCGCGCGAGAATGTGCCGCGAATAAAAACGCGCGAGTGCGCTTGTTTGTCGGACTCGGCGATAGAATCCTCTTGCAGGCGCGATTTCCGCACTGGGAGCGGGAATTAACCGCCAGGGCGCCGCGAGGCCGATGGAACCTAAATGTTTCAGCACGGACGGCAACGGATTAGGCGGATGATGGGGGTGTGAAATAAAACGGGAACACGAAAACCGAGTCGGTGAAATGGAAGCATTCCGCGGATATGGGAGATATTTGCGTCTTTGTGGCGGGAAATAACGGAGGGGCGAGATGTTCGGAAAGTTTTACCGTGCTCTGAACCTGTGGGCGCGGGAGTGGCGCGAGGCGCGCGACGACCTTGTGCGCGGCGGATGGATTTCCGGCGGCCCCGGAGGCCCGGCGCTGCTGGGCGGCGAGCGCTGTCCCTGGTGCGGCAACCGCCCGCTCACCGCGCTGGAGATGGCCGCCCTGTGCGACTTCCGCAGGCGGTTCATCGAGAACCTGCTCAGGGAACTGGGGGCCGCGCACAAAGCGCCGGGACGCAGGGACGCCGGGAAGAAGACAGACTGAAAAACCATGACATGCCTGGCGCTCTGGTGGCGGGAACCTGTAGTGAATGAAAAGCGGAGGGGCGAGATGCGCGGACGGGCGAGGACGCTGAAGGATTTCAGGTGGTGCGAGATTCGGACGGTGGGGATGCTGAGGTTTCAGTTTGGCATGAGCGTGTACATGGCGGCTCGGAACTGCGCGATTCCGATCGTGCGGATCCGCCTGATCGAGCGGGCGATCATGCGCGCGGTGAGGCTCGGCGAGACGGACGGCCTGGAAGCCGCCACTGTGGCGGCCGCGCAGGCGACGCTCGACGCGAGCGCCATGGGATTTGTCAACCGCCGGGTCACAAAGGCGCCGGGATTTCGGCGGAGTTAAGGATCGGAAATATTCTTTTCCGGCGTCCCGGCGATTTTGCGGCGAGCAAGACGATGTGAATTTCAGTCTTTACACAAGGGAGGGAATGATGATTACGAAATTGAGTTTTTCGGGCCTGAAGGGCCAGGAGCGCGAGCATTCGCTTGGCCCGCTCACACTGCTTGAGGGGCCCAACGGCAGCGGCAAGACGGCGACGCTTCAGGCGGTGATGATCGGTTTTCTCGGCTACGAGCCGCGCCTGGGAAAGCGGCCGGAGGCGACGATGTCGCTCGCGCAGAACGGGCGCATCACCGTGGAACTGGCCACGGACAAGGGTTTCGGCGTGAAGCGCCTCTTTTCGTTTGATCCGGTGAAGAAGGCCGTTTCGCAGGAGATAAGCCTGCTGGGCCGCTCCGAGCAGTTGCAGAAGGAGGCCGAGGCCGAGATTTCGGCCAGCCTGGGCAATTTCCCGGTGATGTTCGACCTCGCGGAATTCACCGCGATGTCGCCGGACCGGCAGCGCGATTTCATTTTCCACCTTTCGCCCCTGGACGAGCGCAAATGGAACGCGGCGTCGCTGCTCCGGCACGTGATGTTCCGCGCGATTTGCGCCGCGCTGGGCGAGGGCGTGGTAGCCGAAGCCATGAATATCGGCCGCAAAAGGGGTCAGACCCCTCTGGCGGGCGATTTTGAGGAGATGAGCGCAGGGCGGCAACAGGGCTGCCTGGAGATGCTCTCAACGAAACTGGACGGCGCGTACCGGGCGGCGCTTCGGGAGATTCTGGAGGACCTTGCGAAGCATTGCTCTGACGACATTCAGGCGAGCCTTGGGGGGATGCTTGCGGCGCTGAGGTCTCGGGCGCGGTCTGCGCAAGGCGGAGAGCGAGGCGGCGGTGCGCGCGCTGTCGGAGGAGCGCGCAAAGCATCTCGATGGCGCGGTGGGGGCGGATGAGTTGCGCTCTGCGCTGGCTGAGGCGGAGGCGTCTTTAGGCGCGCTGGAGAAGGAGGCTGGGGTGGAGCAGGAGAAACGGCGGGAGGCCGCGCGGCGAGCGGCTGAGGCGGCGGAGGCTCTGGAGCGCACGCGCGCGCGGGCCGCGGCCCTTGAGGCGGCGCCTCTGCCGGACATGGCCGCGCTCAAGGCAGCGATGGACGAGTGCGCGCTGGCCATAAAGGAGATTCCGGAGGCCGGTCTCTTCGCGGACGAGTTGAGGGCCTTGGATGACGCAATTGCCGCGGACGTGGCCAGGCGGGACGCGGCCCTGCGGGCGAAGATGGAGGCCGCGCACGCAATTGAAGCGGCGCAAGAGGCGCTGAAGCGAATTGGCGCGGAAGTGCTGCTTTTCCGTGACGGGCGCTGCCCCGTCTGCGGCGCGAGCGCCAACACCAGGCATATAATCGCGCTGCTGGAGCGCAAGAGAAAAGAGATGGCGCGCGTGACGGATGAGATGGAAAAGAAATGTCGCGCGCTCATGCCGGAGGCGAGGATGCTGGAGTATTTCGAGGGCGAGATAAAGAGCGCGTCGGCGCGCAAGGAGAAGGTGGCGGAGAGCGTGGCCGCCGCCGTGGAAGCCGCGCGGGTGAAGGAAAAGGAGTTGGCGGACCTTGAGCGGCGCTTCGCGCTCGCGGGCCAGGAGCGCGCGCACCGCGCGGAGGCCCTCGCCGCGCTGAAGGAGGAGATCGCGCGGATTGAGCGGTCGCTTCAGACGCCGGCTCGAGACAAAACTGGTCGGAGCCCTCTTGTCTCGGCTGATGCTGCGAGTGAGGGACGGCTTGAGTCGTGTCGCGCGCGGGTGGCGGAAATGCGGTCGGCCCTGGCCGGGAAGGAGAGGGCGCGGGGGCTGGTCGCGGCGGTGGAGGAGCGTATCTGCGCGGCGCGCAGGGGCGCGGTGGAGCACGAGGTCGTCGGGGACCTGACCGCGGCGGCGAAGGGCCTGCGGGACGCGCTGGTGGCGGAAATCATCGGCCCCCTGCAGCGGACGGTGGACGAGATTCTGCCGGAGATCAACGCGGAGTACCGCTCGTATTTCGCGCTGGAGGACATGCGCGGGAAGGAGTCGTTTGAGTTCGGGCGGCTGAAGGGCGCGGCGCGGATTCCGTTCGCGTCGCTCTCCGGCGGGGAGACGGTGCTGTTCTCCGCGGCGCTCGCGGTTGCGCTGATTCTGCGCGCGGGGCCGCCGGAGAAGGTGCTTCTGGTGGAGATGGGGGAACTCGATGACGAGAACGCGCGGGCGTTCCTGTGCGGGCTGACGAAATTGTCCCGGAGGCTGGACAACGTCATTTGCGCCTCGTGCCATGATATCGACGCGCCGGAGGGCTGGCGGACGATCATGCTGGGCGCGGAGAAGGAGGAATCAGGCACGGATGGCCGCGGACAGCCGCGCATTTCAAAAATGGAATCCGTGCAATCCGTGTAATCCGCGGACTGAATATTCGGAGGTCGCATGGCGAGCCCGCAGAGGGAGAACGGCTGCATCGGCGTCGCGCACGAGATCCTTGAAGCGCATGCAATGGCGCGGCTTTCGGGGCGGGAGCACGCGGAGTAGAAGATGTCAGTGCCGTCGCGGTTTGCCGGCCGGCTGTTGCGGCGGGACGGTTTTGATTTTGCGAGGGGGAGCGATGATACGGTGTCCGGTGTGCGGGGGGCGGTTAAGGAGGCTGGATTCGTACACCGCGGGCGCGGGCGGCGGGCAGACGCACCGGGTGCTTTCCGAGTGCCGCCGCTGCCTCAAGAAGGTTTTCCTCGAGACCAGGCCGGTCGGCCCTTCGCGCAAGGGGTACTTGCCGCGCAAGGTGTGACGCCCTCACCACCGAGGACGCGGAGAAGCGGCAGGGGAACAATGATGCTGTTGGAAACGGCGCCGATAGGCATGGCAAGTCATGCAGCCACGGAACAGCCCCGGCGGTGATGGTCACGGGTTGCCGGGAGGGGGCTCCTGCTCCGGCGGGGCATAGAGGAGCGGGTATTCCGCGCTCGCCAGCATGTCCCACTTCCACACGCCGTCTTCCTTCACGAAGATCATTGTGCTTTCGTCATCCGGGTACTTAAGGAGTATCGTGCCCTTGTCTCCGTCAATCTGCTCGCCGGTGACCGTGAGGACGCCCTTGATGATGTAGTCCGCCGGATTGCCCTGCGCCGTGTAGCCTTCAAGGCCGTTGGCGATGTACTTTTTCCCGTCGCCGTTGCACGCCAGCAGTTGAGCCAGGAGTTTTCTGTAGGACTCAAGTTGCTTCGTGACGGCGGCCTTTTCGGTTTCGCCTAGTGCGGGGTCCTTGAGTTTCGTCTCATATGTCTTGACCGCGCCCTGAAGAAGCGCGATGTTCTCCTTCAGGTCCCTGACCGCTTTGTCCTGCGAACTCTTGGCAAGCATGTCGTAGACGCCGTCGAATTTCTTGGCGGCGATGGCGAGGATGATTTCCCTGAAGGCGGGTGCGAGGGTGGGCGCTTTCTCAAGGCCCATCTTGTCGAGCGCCTTCTGCAATTCTGGCGCGACGGGCTCCGGCTTCGGCTCAGGTTTAGGCTCAGGCTTAGGCTCGGGCTTCGGCTCAGGCTTGGGTTCAGGCGGCTCGGGCCGCGGCAGAGAGTTGTTGAAGAAGTCCAGCCTCCATTCGCCGTTCTCCCTCACCATCGCAAGCGGCCACGTTTTGTCCGGGTCTTTCTGATGCAGGATTATCTGCCCCTTGTCGCCGTCGATCTTCTCGCCGGCGACGACCAGTGCGCCGCTGAGTATGTTGGTGGCGGGACTCTGGGTTTTGAACTGCTCCTGCAGGGTCTCGACGAAGCGCTCCTTCGTGCTTTTCGCGGTGGCGGCCTGCATTAGATGCGTCTCCTGCTGCATCGCGTCCTGAATTTTCTTTCTCTCATCATCCATGAGCAAGGGGTCGTCAAAGCTCGCCTTGTATTTCCTGATTTTTTCCGCTCGCGCGTCGTTTTCGGCCTTCAGGGTTTTCTCCATTGTCTGCAACGAAGACTTGTCGAGCATGTCGTAAATCTTGCCGTACTCCTTTCTGTCGCTGTACACAATGAACTTGCGATAAAGCGGGCCGAGCGTCGGGGCTTTTTCGAGGCCCATCTTGTCGAGCGCTTCCTTGAGGCCCGGCGTAACAGGCTCGTCCTGTGTTTTCCCAGGCTGAGTCGCGGGCTGTTCGGCCGGCGGGGTTGCCTTTTGGCAAGAGGCAATGACGAGCGCGCAGAATGCGAGGCAAACGCCAATCAGAACACGGAGTTTCATAACAGTCTCCTGCTGAAAACAAGCATCGCGTAGGGTGCGTAACACAAAGAAGTGTAATCGAAGCGGGCGGAGTTGCAAGGGAAAACTGAATCGCGCAATAAAAGGGGCAGACCACTTTTATTACACGTTTTTGGGCAGGCGCGGCGGGGAAAGGCAGCGACAAAGAAAACGGGCGGCATGCCTTGAAACACGCCGCCCGTCCTTATGCCTTGAAACAACCGCACCCGGCACGATTTGCTTTCAGCGGTTGAAGAACTTCCTCCTCGCAACCGCGACTAATCCCGCCAGCGCCCCGCCCATCAGCATGATGGTCGAGGGTTCCGGGACCGTGGTCAGTTCAAACGCCAGGTCCAGGTATGCCCATTCGCCGCTGGGGAACTGGTATTCCAGAGGGGTATACCCGTCGTAGTCGCCGTTGGCCGGACCGAAGTAGTTCAGCGTGACCGCGGGGTCCCAGTTGTGATTGTTGTTCGGTCCCAACGTCGCGGTGTGCCAGCCCCAGTACGCCGTGGTCTTGTCCGCCCTCACCGCCTCGATGACGAGCCAGTAATAGGTGCCGACTTCCTGTTCGAACGCCTGTGGCAGAATGACGGAGTAGTTGTACACCGCGTGGCCGTTTGCATCGGTGCCGGCGGATGTCTGATGTGTGTCGCTGAAGTTAAACGTGTACGACGCGAGCACACTACTAAGCGGGTGGCTTGTCGCCGGAGGGGTCACGTCCGGATCGTCCGCCAGGATGATTATCCTGAACGAATCGACCGTGTTCACCGCGCCAAAGTAAGAGCCCCACCAGTGGATGTCCGTTATCGGCAGGCCGTCCATGCACTGCCAGTCATCCGCCGCCACGTATCTGTTGATGAAGTACGGGTCACCCTCCAGGAGCTGGTCGGACTCAAGATCGTAGCCCCAAGCGTTCACCATTTCCGGCGGCTGGGACCACTTGGGCGGAGGCGGCTGCGGGCCATTCGCATTGGCGACGATTGGCACCGAAACAACGAGCGCTACGACAAGTATGGTAAGAAATGTTTTCATGACTCTCTCCTCCTCGTGTTTGTATCGTCCGGCCCCCGTCGGGCGAATGATAATTGGGAGTGGACACATGCTCTCTTCTTGCCCTCTCATTAATCCTAGACACATCAACCGGCCCGAAAGTCTCGCTTTTTCTGAAAATTCACGCCGCGCGGGTCGGACCCCTTTTGTTTTACGTTTTTCCTCATCCTCAAGCCTCGTTGGGTCTAACAGCCTAACAGTCTGCTTTTCCGTGGTGAATTTCAGACGATTTTGCTGGAGAAAGTGGCTGGAGAGCCATGCCGGGCGCGGCTTCCCGGACATCATCCCCGAATTCGCAGATGAAGTATTTGCACCTCGTCAATTCATGGGATACGCTTCATCCCGACGGGAAGGGGTCTGCCCCCCGTCCTGCTAACTGGAGGCGAAGATGAAGAAATCAAAGAGAAGACCCCCGGCGTTTCAAATCCTCTCCGAGGTCCGCGCCCTGCGCGAGGACCTGGGCGCGGGACAGAGCGCCGTGGAAATCTGCGCCAGGCGGCGCTGGACCAGGTGGACCTATCGCCAGCGCATGCGCGTCGCGCGGAAAATGGCCGAGCAGGAGTACAACCCGGAGCGCTTTTTCGATATTTTTCTCCGCTACGAGGCGCGCTACCGTGCTCTCCAGAGGCAGGCCGCGGTCCTCGCAGACGTTCTGCTCCGTTACGTGAGGGACACGAAGCGCCCCGGCCTCAGGCAGAAATGCCATGCCGCGCACGCATGGGCGGCCGTCACGCGCCTTATCGCGGAATGGGAGGACAAAGTCATCGCCGCGGCGCGCTCGCTTGGCGTTATTCCAGCCGTGCCGCCGCAGCGCGGAGGCGACCCGAAAGTGAGCGTAACGCTCGATCAATTAATCAAGGCTTCCATCGATGAATACGGAGTTGAAGCGCATGAAATCCCTGATACTAAAAGCCTTCCCGGAGATGCGGGCGACAAGCCGCGGCTGGAAGGCTGACTGGCGCGGCTTTGTGCACAACGTGCTGGGGCAGAAATCGCTCTGGCGCGCGCAGGAGCAAATCATCGAGAGCGTCTGGCATAACCGCGCGACCGCGGTGCGCGCGGGCCACGGCGTCGGAAAGACTTACGCCGCCGCCGTCGCCGCGGCTGCCTTCCTTTACGTCTTTGGCCCCGCCAAGGTCCTCATCACCGCGCCAACGTGGTGGCAGGCAAGGGAGGTCTTCTGGCGCGCCTTTCGCAACATCCATGCCTCCGCTCCCGCCCCCATGAGCGCAAACATGCTGGAGACAAAACTCGTCATGGGCGATGAGTGGTGGGCGCAGGTGCGCTCCACCAGGGAGGCTAATTTCTTTCAGGGCGTCCATGCGCGGAACCTCCTGGTCATCGTGGACGAGGCCGCGGGCGTCTCAGAGACTATCTTCGAGGGCATCAAGACCGTCCTCACCGGCGCGCGGAACAGGCTGCTTCTCCTCGGCAATCCCACGTCGCGCTCCGGCTCCTTTCACGCCGCCTTCAGCGATCCGGCGTTTAACTGCATCCATGTGTCGTGCTTCGATCACCCGAATGTGCTCCAGGGCCGCGAGACGATTCGCGGCTCGGTGACGCGCGAGTGGATTGAGGAGCGGCGCGCCGAGTGGCAGGGCACTCCGCTGTGGGCCGCGCGCGTGCTCGGCGAGTTCCCCACGCAGGCCGAGGACCAGTTGATTTCAGTGGACTGGGTCGCGGCCGCCGAGTCCCGCGACATGGAACCGAAACAAGAGGGGCCAGATCCCTTGCGTTCCGGTTCTGAGGGCGTGGTGGCGATTGGCGTTGATGTGGCGCGGTTCGGCTCCGATGAGACCGCCATCTACGTGATGCGCGCCGGCGGCGTCATCGACCAGGCGATTCTGCGGCGGCGCGACCTGATGGAGACGGCGGGGCACGTCAACGCCTTGGCGCTGAAGTATGGCGCACGCGTCGTCGGCGTGGATGACACGGGGCTGGGCGGCGGCCTGACCGACCGCCTGCGCGAGTTGGGGCACAGGGTCATGGCGCTGAATTTCGGCGCGGCCCCTGACGACGAAAAGCGGTATTATGACCTCGCGAGCGAGTTGTGGGGAGAGTTGGCGGCGGGCCTGAAGGCGGGCCGCGTCGGCCCCATCCCCGGCAACGACGCGCTTGGCGCGCAACTGACCGCGCGAAAATACACGTACCGCGACTGCCGCCTGAAAATCGAGAGCAAAGAGGAAATGCGGCGGCGGGGTCTGCGAAGCCCCGACCGCGCGGACGCGCTGGCATTGGCCTGGCGGGCGTGGCAGGTGGCGGCCGGCCTGCGGCGCGGCAGGGCGCGCTCTTCGCTCACTTGCCTCGGCTACGTGTCCGCGGAGTGATTTACGAACGTGTGATAAAAGGGATATGACCCCTTTGATTACACGTTTATTACACGCGGATTTTTCCGAGGTTTGCCGTTACTTTAAGTGGTCTTGGGTGTTTATTTTGTTGGAGCGTGATTGCGAAAGAGGTTCCGCGGTCGCGGGGAGTTGAAGCCCGCACATTTTCCTTCGCGGGGATTTGCATTCCACGTTGCCGAGAGAGGGGCTTACATTGCCAATCTATAGGATGTTATTGGTGCATCCATGCGGCAATCTACACAATATGCGATAGTCGCCTGTCTTGTCATTTCGGGGGCGTTGTATTTGCTCCTGCGTTATCTGTTCAATTCCGCGAGGAGTCTGCCGGGCCGCGTCTTCAATCTGCTCCACCGGAATCACGCCGGCGCGAAGGAGTTGGCGCGGGCCGAGGTTGCGAAACCTTGCGGACAATGCAAATGGCCCCGCGAGGCTTCCGAAAAATCGAAGCGCGCCTGAGCACATGGACATGTTCCGCTAAGCCCGTCAGCCGCGCTCATGCGAGTCTGCGCGTGATGTTTTCATCTTCTGTCTCCTCCGCTCTCCGCGCGCAATCATCTTAGAGTGCCTAACATAATGAGTGTGCCGGGGGTCAGACCCTCCCCGGCGTCCCGGAAACCGGTACGCCTCCTTAGCGTCTGACCCCCTCGCGCGGCATTTTGTTAGACGCTCTTCCTTTCTGAAAACACGTCAACATCCCTCGGCGCATCGCCGAAATAGTCAAATGCGAACGCCAATCCCTTGCTTCGGGTTTGGGACTGCGAATTGACATATTGGATAAAAACGGTATAAAGGGCGCGTGTTGCGGATTTGTTGGGGCGTGTTGAGGAGCGGTGCATGAGAGAGTTGCCGTCGAGGTGCGATTGCGGTGAGGCCTTTGAGGCGGGGGAGCGGCGCGTTGCGGGGATACACAGGTGTCCGCGCTGCAAGCGGGACTGGCTGGTCGGCGGGCGGCGGCGCAGCGGGCTGATGCGGGCCGCGATCATGTTTGTGGGGTTCTTCGCCCTCGTCGCCATTAACGCGGCGATGGCGGTGAGGCGGTTTGTGCTGATGAACAAACCCGCGAGCAGGCTGCGCCTCTCCAGCGAGAACGTCACGGTGATGGAGAGCGATTACAAGTTGGAGGAGCGCGGGGACAAGGTGGCCTTTGTATGGCACGCGCGGCTGGAGAATCCGCACTTGAAAAGGAAGGGCGAAAAGGTGCGGACGCGGTTTCTTCTTTTTGACGCGGAGGGGCGCTACCTGGCCGGGCGCTGGGAGTTCACCGACACTGGGCGGTACATCGACGGGGTGTACAATGTTTACGGCGTGCTGACCGTTGGCCGGGAGACTTACGGGCGCATGGCGCGCAGCGAGGTGCGGGCGCGGAAGATCGGCTATTACGTTCCGCACGATGTCGCCGACGGCGAGGATGTGTGGAGGGCGGGATAGGCGCCGACAATTTTGAAGCCACAGACCATACGGATTGGATAACTAAACCGGAAAACCGATACAAAAGGGCGGACGCCTTTTGTATTGAGACAAAAGCCTTCGCGGGGATTTTTCCTGCGGAGGTTTTCTTGTTTGGCTGGTTCCTGCACTTCCATTCGCATTCTTTCCGTGCCGTGCGCTCGCCGGTTCCATGCTGTCTATTCTCAGTGTTCTCTGTGTCGTCCGTGGTGAAATTCGGGTAATTTTGCTGGAGAAAATGGCTGGAGAGCCATGCCGGGCGTGGCTTCCCGGACATCATCCCCGAATTCGCAGATAAAGTATTTGCAGCTCGTCATTTCATGGGATACGCTTCAGGCATGGCATAAAGCGCCGGGAAATTTTTCCACCCGCCGGAGGCGGGTAAACCTTTTTTGGAGGGGCATAACATGTTCGGACGGAAATCGAAACTGGAGAGGCGGTATGAGGCGGCGATTGCGGAGTTGCGGCAGCAGGTGGATATTCTGTCGCATGGAGCGGTGGACGGGCTGGCGCGTGACCCGGATTCGTACCGCAGCGTCGAGGCGCAGGTGGAGGGGATGATTTCGAAGTATCGCGGCACGGCGGAGAAGGGTGTCGAGTTGGTGAAGCGCATCGTGAACGTGCGGCGCGCGTTCGTGTTGCCCAACGGGGTCAGGGTGTCCGCGAATGATTCTTCGGACGCGGCCAACGAGATGGCGTTTCTGCGCGAGCACGTGGACGCGAACAATCTGAACGAGTCGCTGGCGCAGGACTATGTCCGTGAATCGGAACTGGAGGGGAAGGTACTGGTCCGGCTGGTGTGGGACGCGGGCGCGCGGCAGGTGCGGC
>Ga0315281_10006628_pt1 | contig 16437 bp, 13 predicted proteins | sample YL17G07_0_MG_FD_204540 | JGI IMG/M metagenome (GOLD analysis project Ga0315281, IMG submission 204540) | Sediment microbial communities from Yellowstone Lake, YNP, Wyoming, USA - YL17G07_0 | ecosystem: Environmental > Aquatic > Freshwater > Lake > Sediment | place: USA: Wyoming | collected... | reverse complement strand
TGCCATCCACGGCATGTTGAAATACGACAAGCCCTTCGACAACGCCCGCTTTTACGCTATTCCAGCATGAGCCGGAAAGTACAAAAATTACAGAAAAAATGCTTGACCTCGAACAGAGTATCTACAACAACTATCAAGTCTTCTTTTCCCCCATCGTCACCAGCGCAAAAAGATCATGCGCAAAGTTATCCAATTGCGCCAGCCAAAGCCGGTTGCGCCGGGTGAACGAGTTATAGGCCAGCACCGCCGGAATTGCCACCGCCAGACCGAGAGCCGTCATGATAAGCGCTTCGCCCACAGGCCCGGCCACCTTGTCCAGCGTGCCTTGCCCGCTCATGCCGATTTGCACCAGCGCGTGATAAATCCCCCACACCGTACCAAACAAACCGATAAACGGTGCGGCAGAACCCGCCGAGGCCAGCACCGTCAGCCCATATTCGATCTTGATCGCTTCCTGGTCTATGCCATTGCGCAACACGCGCGTCAGATATTCCGCCGTCCCGCCCGCCACCAACAGCTTCTCCACCCCGCTTTGATGGCCATCGCTGACCGTCAGCGCCTGCCGCGCCAGATCGGAAAACGCGTTGTCTGCGCTGCTTGCGCTCAGCGTCGCCTGCATCTCCTGCAAGGAAGATGCTTCCCAGAATTTCTTCAAGAAAGCGTCCGCTCGCTTGCGCGCGCCCCAATTCGCAACGGCCTTGGTCACCATCAAATACCAGCTTGCAATTGACAGCACTAACAGCAAGCCAAGCACTACCTTACCCATGGCATCAACTTGCGTAAGAAAATGCGCGAAACCCAGACCCTCTTCCATATCACCTTTCCTCCAAAATAAAACTGAATGGCTGCAAAGCCACTGCGGAAGCTACCGCGCCATTTCGTATGACCGGTTTGCAGCGCCATTTCTTTACCGCACCCAGCGCGGCGTCATCGAGGCGTTGATGGCCGGAACTTGTTTTCACCGTCGCATTAGCAACTCGACCGTCTTCGCCCAGTTCCACCCGCAGCACCACCCTGCCTTGCTCATTCATGCGCTTGGCCAGCAGCGGATAGTCAGGCGGCGAACGCTCGGGGCAACTCACCGACAATTCGTTGGACAACATCACCGGTTGATGAGGCAACGGCGGCGCCTCGACCACAGGTGGTGGGGGGGGCGCATAAGCAACCGGCTCATCGGGCAGCATCACGGGAGCCTCAACCACCAGATGCTGATGCTCGTGCGGCAGCTCCGGAGGGCGAGGTTTCGGCGGCTTGGGCGGCTCAGGCTTGGGTTGCTCTGGCGGCGGAGGGTTGATGAGATTAACCATCAGGGTAATTGCCTCGTCCGGTGTAGGAATAATGCGATAACTCCACAGCCCGTACAACACCGCGCCATGCAGCGCCAGCACGAACAACAGGCCAGCCAGTTTCCCGCCTTCTATGCGAGGCAGAAATTCAAGCATAGCATCCCGGTTGATCTATCGTGTTGTCGGATATAACCACTCTCAAGCCCATAGCCTAATATTTTTTGTTATAACCCCATCAGTTATCGAACTTCAAGCCGGCAAAGAAAGTCCGCTGCGCGTAGGGATACAAAGTGTAATACTTTTCATTACCAATGTTGTTGACGCCGACGGAAGCGCTCCACTGCTTTGTAACCTTATAAAGCACTTTGGCATCAAAAACATTGAAAGAACTACGTCCGCCATAGACATTCGGATTAGGGTCGGGGTATTGATTGGTTGCAGTGCTGAAGAGGCCGCTATGCTGACGCCCGCTGAAACGATAACCCAGGGTATACGAGAGCTTCTCCGATGCATGGTAGGTGCCCATCAGTGCTGCACGCCAATCCGGAATGAGCGGCTGCAATGTATTCTCCAGTAACGGATTCTTGGCATTGCTCACGATCCTCGAATCGATATAAGTGACGTTGCCCGAAAGATCAAGGCCACGTATTAACATATCCTTGGCCTGCAATGATGTTTCAATACCGTACGTGCGAACCTTGTCGACGTTCTGAACACTACTGATGCTAAAACCAGGCAGGGTTGTAGTATCACTCTGCGAGATGAGCGCATCCTGTTTTTCTTCCCCGAACAACGAAGTACGCCACAGGCCACTCTCCAGAAATTTCTCCGCCGTGAATTCCCAAGAGTTGGCAGACTCCGGTTTGAGGCTCGGGTCATTGGTCTTCGCGGTGTTATAAGGCGCCGGAAATCCAGCAATCTGTGCAGCGGTCGCAGCGGCGCCGCTGCCGGCAACAGTAATACCGACGTTCTTAAATAACTCGCCGACAGTCGGAAAGCGTGTGCCCTTGCCAAAAGAACCACGTAGCGCCAAATCCTCGGCTGCTTGATAGGCAAGCGAAACCTTGGGCGAAAAATCGCTGACTGTTCGGTCTTGATAGGTCACGTTTGCACCGGATGCATAGTTGCTCCCGTTGGATGCCTTCCAGCTTTCCAAACGGCCACCCGCAACCAGTTTCCAGGCAGGGTCAAGTTGCAAGGCGTCTTGAAGATATAAAGCCTGCGTTTCCGTTTTCCCCCTTGAATTGGTACTCAAAGCACCAGTAGGACTTGTCAGCCAACTAGCACCTGAAACAAGATTAAAAGTATCCGTTTTCGTTACATAGCTATCCGTGTGATAGCCAAAGCTCAGTTGATGCTTGCTCTTCAGGTCGCCATCGGGTCGCCAATCGCCGCGCAGATCAAGATTCTGCCAACCTGTCCCATCCGCGAGAGCGATTGTTCCGGCAGTAGCATCCGTACTGGGAGTTGTTCCAACGTTGCCCGATGAGGTGCGCGTCACATCCTTATTTTGGTTAAAGAGGCTGGCGGCGACTTCCCAGTCCCACTTGCCACCGGTATTGGATTTCACCGAAAGCCCGTGCATATAATATTCACTAATCTGGTTGCTAACGGCTGGCGCAGTCACAGTGTAATCCTGCCCATTGATACGAACATATCTAAAGGGACCTGCCGTAGTGCTAGTACCGTAAATCGTGTTACCGGCTGCATCCCTCAGATAGCTGTCTATCGTTTTATCGGATGTGTTTTGCCAGAGACCCAAAGTGTAGGTGGCGCGAACCGTCGGAGAAAAATCATAAGCCAGCTTGATCTTGTCGTCGTCCTTCACGGTATGATCCATGCTGATTGCGGCGGTATTGACCCTCGGCTTATTGGATATATCAAGGTCGGAAATCGCGCCGGTGACAACTGTGAATTCCCCCGCTGCGGCTGCCGCTCCTGTCTTGGCGGTGGCAGCAGTGAAATCTGTCGGATGGCTATGGTTATCCAATCGATCAACGTTCAGCCAGAACGACCAGTCACCAACCTTGTTGCCAAATGTCGCAGCGCCATGCACCCCGGTAAAGTTCTTATCCGTACCGTATAGCTTGAAATTTTCGCCGATAAAATCCAGCTTCGCGTAGGCTTCGAGCTTGCTGGGCATGTGCGTTGTCATCAGCACCACACCCCCTACCGAGTTACCGGGATAAAGCGCAGAGAACGGGCCGTACATGACATCGACCCGATCGATTTCTTCCGGTGAAACCATGCCCCAGCGTGGTCCTGGACAACAACTGTTGTTGAGGAAATTCGAGAGCAGCAGGCCGTCCGCATAAACGATGGTTCCCGCGCTGGCATTGACGCTGCTCACACGCATCGCCAGGCCACCGTTCACGTCGCCACTAAAACGTTCGCGAACGTGAATGCTCGGGAGATATTTGAGCACCTCACCCGATGACACCGCATTGACGCTTTCAGCGATCTGCTTTGCCGTCAAACTTTCAGTGGATGATGGCACGTTAGCTGGAACAGCCGGTTTAGAGGCCTTGATGGACATTTCATCCAACTGCTGCTCACTTTCAACATCTGCCGCAAACGCTGCATTTACAACGCTCACATAAATGCAACTCAATGCAAATAGTTTTGCGCCGATAACCAACTGCCTCTTCATTTTTTGCCCCCCCAAGAACATTATTGATTTTGATTGATTTTGCAAATCCGGCGGAATAGTACAGTTGACAAAACTTCCTGGGAATGCGGCATATTGTCGCACCCCAAAAAAATCGCCCCGCATGGCGAACATGAGGGGCGATCAACAGGGAAACAGCAACCGCGCGATAGCGGACAATCAAGCCGCTATTTTCTTGCACTCATTGAAGCAGACGGCGCAGGAGTCCGCCGAGGTTTTGCAGACCTCGTGCTTTTTATCGAACTTGCGGCATTCCTTTTCGCAATCCTGGCAAATATCCATTACCACCTTCGCCATCTTGGAGAGATGCGGAGAGTTGTAGTTGGCAAGCTGCTCAATCGCGGCACATGCGGCGATCATGTCGTTTACCACCATGGCGCATTTACCCAACTCCTTGTCGCCCTGGCTCAACGATTCAATGCAATGTTGCAGGCATGCCTGGCCTTTTTTCACGCTGTCGGCGGCGGCATCAATCAAGCTTTGGTTCTTCTTGCCCGATGCAGGCATGTCATGCATATGCTCATGACCGGCGGGTTGTTTGGCGCCTTCTGCGGCGAATACCGCATTTCCGGCAGCGGCAAGCATCAGGCCTCCGGTTGCTACTTTAAGCATTTCTCTTCTGTCCATGATTAATCTCCCAAGAAAGTTGGCCAACATTAAGCTGGTAAAACGGGTATGCGCGCGCAACCACAAAAACCAAAAGCGTGCGTTGCCATTGCAAGTGTAACAGCGCGCAGTGCGGCGAATATGCGACATATTGTCGCACTGAGCCGCCGGTGTTATCCGGCGGCTTTTTTTATTATCGCTACAACTTTACTTAAAACTTCAAGGTCATGCCGGCATTAACCGAACGCCCCATACCGGGAATGGGAATGCCCCAGAGAATCGCGGCTCCCGACATGGTCGGCCCCTGACCAACATAGGCCCCGCCCAACGGGGAAGCGTAGAACTTGTTCAAGGCATTTTCCAACCCGATATCGAATCGAACTTGTTTCCACTCGTAGCTGCTGCGCAGATTGAGCAAGCCGTAGCCGCCAGTTTTAACCTCATCGCGAACCTGCGATACGTTAGCCTTAGCATCGACCAATTGGGCTTCGACGGTGTTGGTCCAGTTGCCCAGACGTTGCACCACCGCCAGTTTCGCGTTCAGCGGCATAATGTTGTAAAGATTGTCGCCGGTCGTCTGGTTCTTGCCGTTGACATAATTCAACACGCCAGCCGCCGTGAAACTGCCGTAATCGCTGCTCTTCGCCAAGGGAAAATGACCGGAGATGTCCATGCCATAGAGACGGGCGGATTGATTCACAAACTGGAGATAGACAAAGCCTGTCTTGGCGGTCTGGCTGGCAAGGTTGGCAGCAGAGGTGCCGCAGACTGTGGTGGGGCAACGTTGGGCATCGATGTAATCCTGAACGTGGGTGTAGTAGGGCGTTACCTTAAGCCCCCAATTTTCCTGGGCGGCATCATGCCAACTGGCTGTTCCGCTGAGTGTGTTGGCCACTTCCGGCTTCAGGTTGAGATTCCCGACATAGTAGTTGCCATCACCGGCGAAATTGACCATTTCCATCGCCATCGTGTTTGTCGACCAGGAGTAACGCTCGTAGAGATTGGGCGAACGGGTTTTCTGGGCGTAGCCTGCCTCAAATGCCCGCGTAGCATCCGGCGTGTAGCGGGCCAGCGCGGTCAGGTCCAGGTTGGGATCGGTACGCTGACGGTTCGCCGCATTGAATGCACCCGGAACGCTGGTTGGCATCAGCGAATTGCCGTACATCATGCCTTCGTTATAGCCATGTATCGTACCCGTATCCATCTTCACCGTATCGCTGCGAACCCCCAGCTGGCTGATCCATTGCGGATTCCAGCGCGCCTCCCACTCGGCAAAGACATCGAAACGATCCCGCTGGCCGTTATTGATGTTCAAGAACGTATTCGGAGCCATTCCTCCGGTAGTGATGCCGGGCGGCAGGACAGATGGGGACGGCGGCCACCAGTCATCCAGATGATAATGCTGGGCCTCGCCACCCACCCTGAGAATGTCGCGTTCCGAAAGCAGGATGTCCGCCTTGACCAATGTGCCGGTGTTTTTTCCTTCCGTGTCCATTGGCATGCCAGGTGCTACGACGCCAGGTGCTGCACCGTAGATGTACTGCTTGTCATCGGCAAAATCCATCTTGTGCCGCGTATGTTCGTCATAGACGCGCGCTTCCAAAACACCCCACCGATATTGCCCGGTATAACGAAGATTGGCCTGTGTACTGTCGTTTCCGGTCATATCCATGCGCTGGTTCGGGAACCCTTGGTAGGGAATGTTCTGCACACCCAGCTTGAGTTCGACCAGATGATTTTCGTGGCGCAACGCAAACCCGAGCGCTTGATTTTCCGATTTATATCTGGAAGAACCGACTACGTCCCCATCCAGCCAACCCCGATCCGTTGCCGCCAGCCCTGCTGCCTTGAAGCCCTTCGCTGCCTTGTAATCGCCGGATTGCGAGGTTGAACCGGTATAAGTCATGTTCAACTTTTCGCCCGCAATCGTAGCCGAAACATTGGCGCCATTGGCATTGCCATTACTACGATAAAAAGCACCTGCTTGGCCTTTGAGCAAAGTTCCTTGTCCAGCTTGGGCAAATTCCGGCGCTGCCGAATCCACTTGAATCGTGCCGCCAATGCTGTCACCGCCCACGCTCACCGGCGTGATGCCGGCAAACACCTTAACGCTGCCGACGTTGGAAGGATCAATGTAGGAAAGCGGTGCGTTCATGTGGTTTGCACACGCCGAGATCAGATCCATGCCGTCCACTTTTACGCGCACACGGTCATCCGCCATGCCGTGAATCACCGGCAAGCTGGAAACACCGCCGTTGCCGTAGAGACTGACACCCGGTTGACCATCAAGCAATTTTGCCGTATCGCTGGTGGAGGTACGCAGACGGATAATGTCGGTTCCACCAAGAGCCGAGTCGCTCAAGGCGGGCAGGGGTTGGATTCTTTCCCCAATTACCTTGATATCGGGCAAATTCGCCTCGGTTGCTTCAGCCGCGAATGCGCTTGGAGTAAAGGCCAGCGCGACACAAATGGTTATACGTTTTAATTGCATTATTCTTCTCCCCTTAAAATTAAACTTGCGATGCGATTATCACTAAAATTTATTTACTGGGGAATGTGACATATTGTCGCGCGACAACTTGTCGCACCTTATGGTGCGGCACATTGCGGAGGCTAACCTTCTCCCCGCAAGGGGGAGGCCGTGGTTGTAAAGCCACTAAAATGGCAACAACCACGCACAGGTTATGCCGGAGCCACAATTTGCCGCACTCTGATATAAAAGCCCACCACAACCTATACCGCAGCGAAAACGCGGCTTTCCTACATGGTTTAGTTCACGCTCTCATGGTTGAAGTGTTATTTAAACCAAGCTAACACCCAAGCTAAAAATCTGGACGAATGCCAACGAGGCTCGTACAATGTATCCACTCACGTAACCACTTTATGGAGTTGCCATGCCTATCACAGCACAACCACCCTCAGAACAATATGGTGGCAAAGTAACGCCGGTTGGAAACTCCAAAGGCATTCGCCTTGATGCGGCCTTTTTCAAGGCGCACCCCGAGTTCAATGGTGAGGTACGCGCTACGGTGCTGGCAGATGGACAAGTTCTGCTTTCTGCAAAAAACACCGTTCGCCGCCCCGCCAAGGATGCCGACGTCGATCCGGTTATGCTGGGATTCCTGCGATTCATCGAAACGCAGATGGCAGCGCATCCCGAGTTGATTGAGCCGGTAGATCGCGAGCAACTTACCCGGATCGGCAAACTGGTCAAGGGTGTTTGATACCGGTACGGTTAAGCATTAATCCCGTTCGGGCTGAGCCTGTCGAAGCCTATTCACCTTTCGACAAACTCAAGGCGAACGGACTTTGAACATAATGTGGCCGAATTTATAATACCAACACGCCATGACCGCAAAAACCAAACCCGCCACCTGGCAACTCTTCTACTTCAAGTTGTTTAAGGAAGCACTGGACGAGCTTGAGCAGACCGTCACCCAACTCGCTCAGCAACAACCGACCACCTACAAATCACATCCAAAAACACGGCTCCTGGCATCAGTGTACAAATGCATCACGCAACTTGTACCCACCAATCCGGATCACCCCGATTTCAGGCTAGGCAAGACACTGGGTTCTGAATACGCCAACTGGCGACGCGTGAAAAAAGGCATGCCTGACCGTTACCGCCTGTTCTTCCGCTTTACCTCCAGCCCGGTTCAATTGATCGTGTACGTCTGGTTTAACGACGAAGACACATTGCGCAAAGCAGGCTCAAAAACCGATGTGTACGAAGTATTCAAGCGTATGCTCATGCGCGGAGAAGTGCCTTCTTCGATAGATGCACTCCTGGCGGAAAGCCGAGAGCCATAAAAAACACAGCTTCCATTTAGCCATTCACTTCTTCCTCAAGCCGTGCGCGCTTGTCTCGTGAGATGCGTCTGGCATTCCGCTTCTTCAGCCAGATAATCACACCCGTCACATTGCGGGGAGTTTTTTCATTGGCTGGGTTCCCGCCTGATGAAACTACTAGCCATTCGACTAGGCTGGCAAACAGCGCCAACCAAGTCGCTGGTTATTCGCGGGAATGACAAATTTTTACCCCTATATAAACATCAACAAATATGCGCACAACGCATGTTATGACGAAGCCATAATCTGTCGCACCCTGTTGAATATGGCATTCGCAGCTAATCCTCCAGCCCTGCCAACTCCGTCCGTTATAATGGCGCGCAATTCATTACCTTTCGCTATTGATGTCTGCTATCCGCCTGTTACCCGACCTGCTCATCAACCAGATTGCCGCTGGCGAGGTGATCGAACGCCCCGCTTCCGCACTCAAGGAGTTGATGGAGAACAGCCTGGACGCAGGGGCCACCGAGATCGTGGTGCAACTGGAGGGCGGCGGTATCAAACTGCTTCGCGTGCGCGACAACGGCGGCGGCATTGCGCACGGTGAGTTGCCATTTGCGCTGATGCGCCATGCCACCAGCAAAATTTCTTCGCTGGATGACTTGCAGCGCGTCGGCAGCATGGGCTTTCGCGGCGAGGCACTGGCGAGCATGGCGGCGGTGGCGCAGGTCACGCTCACCAGCCGCAATGCAGAATCTGCCCATGCCTGGCAAATTCAGGCAGTTGATGGCACGCAAAGCGGCCCCGCCCCTGCCGCGCACGCGCAGGGCACCAGCGTGGAACTGCGCGAGCTGTATTTCAACACCCCGGCGCGGCGCAAATTCCTCAAATCCGAAGCCACTGAATTCGCCTACTGCGAGGAAGCCTTCAAGCGCATCGCGCTGTCGCGCCCGGACGTTGCCTTTTCGCTGCAACACAACAACCGCATGGTGTGGCAACTGCCCGCCCATTCCCTGCAACAACGCATCGCCGCGCTGCTCGGCGATGAATTCGGCCAAGCTGCGGCAGCGGTAACGCGCAACGCTGCGAATCTGTCATTGCAAGGCTTGGCTTCGCTGCCCGCCTACTCGCGCGCCACGCGCGACGCGCAATATTTTTTCGTCAATGGCCGCTTCGTGCGCGACAAGGTGCTGGCGCACGCGCTGCGCCAGGCCTACCAGGACATCCTGCACCACCAGCGCCATCCGGCCTTCGTGCTGTTCCTCGTCCTGCCGCCGGAACAGGTAGACGTGAACGTGCACCCAGCCAAGAGCGAGGTGCGTTTCCGCGAGAGCCAGGCCATCCATCAGTTCGTATTCCATACGCTGCAACAGGCGCTGGGTGCGCCGATGGCTGGAACTGAAACGAAGGAAACCTCCGAACCAGATTCGTCATTCCCGCCCTTCGTCCGCGCTCAGGATAAACTCCAGCGGGAATCTAGTAGTTTTATAAATTCTCTGGATTCCCGCCTTCACCCGCAAGGGGTAGGCCGTGGTTGTAAAGCCGCTGAAGCGGCAACAACCACGCACCGCGGGAATGACGGCGCTCCCCGCTTCCAGCAACAAAACATGCCGCTGGGCACCGCGCAACAGGAATCGGCCTATCGCCTGTGGGAAGCTCAAACAGAGAAGGGGGAAGGGAGAAGAGGGAAGGGTGATGCCGAACCCGCTTTTGACTCTGCCCTTCCCTCTTCCCCCTTCTCTCTTCCCGAAAGCGTAGCCCCCCTGGGTTACGCCCTCGCCCAACTCTCCGGCATCTACATCCTCGCGCAAAACGAACAGGGCTTGGTCGTGGTGGACATGCACGCCGCGCACGAACGCATCGTGTATGAAAAGCTCAAGACCGCTCTCGATGAGCAGCGCATCCCCACTCAGCCGCTGCTGATTCCGGTGAGTTTCGCCGCCGCTGCGCTGGATGTCGCCACTGCGGAAGAAGAGCAGGAAGCATTGGGGCAACTCGGTTTCGACCTCGCCCCGCTCTCGCCCACCACGCTCGCGGTGCGCGCCATGCCCGCCCTGCTCAAGCAGGCGCACGCCGAGGCCGCCGCGCGCGACGTGCTGCACGAACTGCGCGAATACGGTGCCACCCGCGCGCTGACCGAGCGGCGCAACGAATTGCTCGCCACGCTGGCCTGCCATGCCGCCGTGCGCGCCAACCAGCAACTGACCATCCCCGAGATGAACGGCATCCTGCGCGAGATGGAACGCACCGAACGTTCCGGCCAATGCAACCACGGTCGCCCGACGTGGTTCCAGATCACGTTGAATGAGTTGGATGCGATGTTCATGCGCGGGCAGTAACCACCCAAATGGATAGTCCCGGCAATTCTGCTTCTCCCTCAAAAAACAAATCCCCCCTGCGCCCCCCTTTGGCAAAGGGGGGATGGGGGGGATTTCCGCAAGCTGATGTAAATCAATTACCCCCCGCCATCTTCCTCATGGGCCCCACCGCCAGCGGCAAGACCGGCGTCGCGGTGGAACTGGTTCAGCGCCTGCCAATGGAAATCATCAGCGTGGACTCGGCGCTGGTATACCGCGGCATGGACATCGGTACCGCCAAGCCGGACGCCTCCACCCTCTCCCGCGCGCCGCACCACCTGATAAATATACTCAACCCGACCGAAGCCTACTCCGCCGCCGCCTTCCGCCACAATGCTCTGCGCCTGATGCATGACATCACGCAACGCGGAAAAATTCCTCTACTGGTGGGCGGCACCATGCTGTATTTCCGCGCCCTGCGTTTTGGCTTGAGCGAGTTGCCGCAAGCTGACTCAAGCGTGCGTGCCACATTGGAGGAGCAAGCTGCAAGCCTGGGCTGGCCTGCAATGCATGCGGAACTGGCGCAAATCGATCCGAAAACCGCTGCTCGCCTGAACCCCAATGACAGCCAGCGCATCCAGCGCGCACTGGAAATTTACCGCCTCACCGGGCAGCCGATGTCTGCGCTATTCAAACAGGAAACAGGCAGCAAACTACCTTACCGCATCCTGCCCATTGCACTCATCCCCAGCGAACGTAGTGTCCTGCATCAACGCATCGCTCTACGTTTCAAGCAAATGCTCGAACAAGGCTTGATCGAAGAATTGCGTGGTTTGCGGCAACGCTATAAATTGCATTCAGATTTGCCATCCATGCGCTGCGTCGGCTATCGCCAAGCGTGGCAATTCATGGAAGGCGGGATCAGTGAAGCGGAACTGCTGGACAAAGGCATCGCCGCCACCCGCCAACTCGCCAAACGGCAACTCACCTGGCTGCGTTCCATGCCGGACAATATCAGCTTTGATTGTCTCTCTGACAACCTTCTGGAATGCATCTGCGCAGTATTGCAGAGCCATTGACACAACGGAAAATGGAGCAAGCCATCAACAATCCAGAAAGTGTGAACAAATCAAGGGCGCCGCATGCACCAGGTTCCAATCACCCAAGGGGGTCAGTATTTTGCCAACGCGCAAGGTGTCATGCTCGGATAACATTGCGTCGTTGTAAAACCGCTCGACTACAACATCTCCATTTTCGCGGCCACCGCCTTGCTGAATCAAGGTGTGGCCGGATAATTCGGCTTCCATAAAAGGGTTAACCCACTGGCTGATATGACCACCGGCGAACAGGCTTAGATCGTCTAAATCAAGCTTGGCAGGAGTGCCAAAACGGTCTATAGCCTCAATATTTGTATAGCCAGACAAATAGTAATCGCCGGCATGCCAACCTTGGCAAAGTTCGTAGCCTTCAGCCTGACTTATTGGAGAAAATATCAACCCAAGCTGGAAAAGCACTAATGGCAGCAGCATATGGCGCATGGTAATCACACTAGAAGTGGAATATAACTTTCCCCGTCCGGGTAACGGGGCTACAAATTTTTTGTAATCATAACGGCAAAAACCACTGCACACCATAGGCAGGCCAAATAAGCAAATCGGCAGGATAACGCGGACGGGTGAAGGCCACTCCGCAGTTCGGATATGCCGTTTGGCGAATTCAAATGCGAAAAACAACAATAAAATAGGCTGGGCAGGCTTGGTGCGGCGGTCGGTTCCTATCATCCTGTGAGGGATAATTCAGCAACTCCAACAGTTATACAAATTTGGCGGCGCTGATGTACCCAGGCAATCTCAGGCATAATGTGCGCCTCGTTTTTTAAAGCGTGATGCCATGAAAATCACCGTAATAGGTTCCGGTTATGTCGGCTTGGTTTCCGGTGCATGCCTCGCCGAACTGGGCAACAATGTGGTGTGTGTTGATGTAGATGCCCGCAAGATTGCCATCCTGCAACAGGGCGGCGTGCCCATCTACGAACCCGGCCTGAAGGAGCTTATTGGAACCAACGTTGCCAGTGGCCGCCTGCGCTTCACCACCGATGTTGCCGAGAGCGTGGCGCATGGCATGGTGCAGATGATCGCCGTGGGCACACCCTCCGGCGAGGACGGCTCTGCGGATTTGCAATATGTTACCGCCGCCGCGCGCGCCATAGGCCGCGACATGAACGAATACAAGGTGATCGTGAACAAGTCCACCGTGCCGGTCGGCACGGCGGATAAAGTCAAACAAGCGGTGCGGGAAGAATTAAACAAACGCAGGATCGAAAAATCAAATAATACGATCGCCCCCTCCCCCTCCGGGGGAGGGTTGGGGAGAGGGAACGAAGAATGGGATGGCAGCTTCAGCGTGGTATCAAACCCTGAGTTCCTCAAGGAAGGCGCGGCGATAGACGACTTCAACCGCCCGGACCGCATCGTGGTCGGCGCGGAGGATGAGCGCGCCATCAAGGTGATGCGCGACATGTATGCCCCCTTTCAACGCAACCATGAACGGCTGATGGTGATGGACATCAGGTCGGCGGAACTGACCAAATACGCCGCCAACGCCATGCTCGCCACGCGCATCTCATTCATGAACGAACTCGCCAACCTCGCGGAAAAAGTCGGCGCCGACATCGAACATGTGCGCAAGGGCATCGGCTCCGACCAGCGCATCGGCTACCATTTTTTATATGCCGGCTGCGGCTACGGCGGCTCCTGTTTCCCCAAGGATATCCGCGCGCTACAACGCACTGGCGAAGAATACGGCCTGCCGCTGAAAATTTTGCAGGCAGTGGAAAAAGTTAACCATGCACAGAAGAGTGTGCTGCTGCAAAAAATTACCGCACGTTTCGGCAACGACCTCAAGGGCAAACACTTCGCCTTGTGGGGACTGGCGTTCAAGCCGGGCACCGACGATATGCGCGATGCCACCAGCCGGGTAGTGATGGAAGGGCTATGGGCAAGAGGTGCGACGGTCACCGCGCACGATCCTGCGGCAATGAAAGAAACACGCCACATTTACGGCGAACGCGCTGAATTGCGCTACGCCGAAACTCCGCTGGATGCGCTGCAAGGAGCGGATGCGCTGATCATCGTAACAGAGTGGAAAGCCTTCAAGAGCCCGGACTTCGAGACCGTAAAATCACGCCTCAAGCAGCCCGTCATTTTCGACGGACGCAACCTGTTCGAGCCGTCCAGCGTGGCTAAGCTGGGCATCGAATATCACGGCATCGGGCGGGAGAGCTAACACCCTGCTAACCCACCCTCGGAGTATCGTCCGGCCAGTCTTCGTGCGGGACACCGCCGGCAATCAGGTTATTGCATGGGTGTCCACAAAACTTCCCGTCTCCAAAAGGAATGTGCCAATGGCAGTGAAGCGCCTGCGCCAAGCACTCAACCAGATTTGCACTTCCAACCGCCCCCCACGACACGCGATTGCACCAGCCGTTGGTTGTTTGTTGTCCATAGCCAGGCCAGGCGATGGTCCGGTGTTGCGGTAAAGGGCGCCGTCAACGGTGTCGCCCCTGATGGTAGGAATAATCGTTCCGGAAAACGAGAGAAAGGTAGCCTTGCCATCATCGCCGTATAGATTCCAGGCCGCGAAAATGGTGTTGTCCTGCTGGCCGATATTCACCCCCATGCCGCTTTGCGCCGGATTCCACCACCAGTCCTGATAACTGGCGGCGGCGGAATTGCTCAACCCCAGGGTCAGTACGAAAAGCAACCCGGTCGTAATGCTCTTCAGTCTTTTCATTGTGACCTCCTCATTTTGCGCTTCCGAACTCGGCTACTGCGACGGCTCAGTTAGTCTTGATTCCCGTCACGACCCATTCATGGTGACACAGGGGTCCTGAGCTGTCTTGCGAGCTGATCCTGAGGGACAGGAGGTCGTCGTCCACGGTTAAGTCGCGGAAGGAAAAAGTTCCCACGTACCCGAGTGTATTCGTAACCGTACCGGAACCCAGAAAGACGGATCCCGCCTGCGAGTAATTGGCGGTAAAAGTAGTGATCCTGCTTATGTCTCCCCCTGCGTAGAGCACGAGACTAAGCGTGTTCCCATCGGTGGACAGGGTGGCATTTTGATACGTCACATAGCCGGTTCCATTGAGCGTGGAATCATTACACCCGCTCGAAGTGACACGGGCCAAGGGTTGGTAGGTTCCGTCTATCGCCGGCCTCGCAAAAGAGTACCTCTCCAGGCCCAGCGTCCCGGCGTGGCTACCGTTGTCATAGCTGTAGCGGAGAATCGCGGCGGTGTCGCTCGTGAAGAAGATGGAGGCGCTGCCGACGGCGGCAGTCGTCACCAGGGCCGGATTGTAACCAGGGCCAGGCGATGGTCCGGTGTTGCGGTAAAGGTTGCCGTAGTAAAAGGCGTCGCCCCTGGGGTTCGTTCCGGAAAACGAGAGAAAGGAAGCCTTGCCATCATCGCCGTATAGACTCCAGGCCGCGAAAATGGTGTTGCCCTGCTGGCCGACATTCACCCCCATGCCGCCTTGAGCCGGATTCCACCACCAGTCCTGATAACTGACGGCGGCGGAAGTCAATCCATTGGTACTGTCGGGTGCGGCTAGAAAAGAAACGTCAAGTCCCAAAGCCTGTAGCGCATTGATTTCAGCAAAGGACACGGGCTGCTTGAACACCTGATAGGAACCGCCTGTAGAATTGACATCGTATGTGAACACAGCCCCGGTGTTATCGTAGTACAAGTACACGGGAGGTTGTTGGCCCGCATACGTGGCGAAAGGGAAGATCAGCCCAAGGGTCAGTATGAAAACCAACCCGGTCATGATGCTTTTCAGTCTTTTCATTGTGACTTCCTCATTGAACATTTGCCGATTAGGGGCAGGAATTGAAACGAGCTGGTTTCGTGGTTTCTGTTCAGAACCAGCCGGTCGCCACGATGGAACTATGCTGCCTGCCCCCGGAAAATGCTCTCTGGACTCGGCTACTGCGACGGCTCAGTTAGTCTTGGTGCCCTTCATGGCCCATTCGTTATGACACAGGTAGCCCACCCCGCTTGTTACCTGCATCCCCGAACGCCGTGGAAACACGATGCCAAGCTATCTGGTTGGGCACATGAAGTCAATATGCCGAAATGCATAGGCAATGCATAGGCAATGTATAGGCAATGCATAGGCAACTTGGGGAGCCTCTAAAAATTCAGAGTTCGCCAAAATGCCCCGCAAGGGGACACCGATCCGCTACGGGCAAAAGCAGCCCGTGCGGAGTCGTCAGCATGGTACGGAAGTGGGGTAAGCAGGCAAACCGCATAGCGGCTGCTCGCAAAAAATTTTAGTTTCGGCCAACCTAAAGGTTACCCTACACTGAAACTTCGTTTTGCCGCACCGCATATATTTTATATGTAAGCAAGAAATTTTTTACGCAACGCAGCATAACCAGCCACTTGGTCACCGTAGTTTGGTGACTTAGTGGATTGGCTAGTAGTTTCATCAGTCATGATGGCTAGTAGTCTTATCAGTAGTTCCATCAGATGGGATGAAGTGGGGTAAGCAGGCAAGCCGCGTAGCGGATGCTCGCAAATGTGAATTTTCAGAGGTTCCCTTTACCGGAATATATAGGCCGTGCGTGGCAAGCACACCCGGCATCGGGAATTACAAATTGGATCAGTAGTGTCCGGCAATTTTGCCAAAACGGTTAGTTAACATGTTGGTGTTGAATAGGAAATAGTATGTTTAGGGGTGTCACCGACTTGAACGTGGATATTTTGGGAAACTGGGATTTTTTTCCAG
>Ga0315281_10006627_pt1 | contig 16439 bp, 10 predicted proteins | sample YL17G07_0_MG_FD_204540 | JGI IMG/M metagenome (GOLD analysis project Ga0315281, IMG submission 204540) | Sediment microbial communities from Yellowstone Lake, YNP, Wyoming, USA - YL17G07_0 | ecosystem: Environmental > Aquatic > Freshwater > Lake > Sediment | place: USA: Wyoming | collected... | reverse complement strand
CCTGCGGCACATGCCAGAGCGCCCAGTTGATGCGCCAGAAGTGAAGCTCGATCCCGTTCTGCTTCGCGGCTTTGACCGCCTCCGCCAGCTCATCCCGCCCCGGGGCCGCGCCCTTGGCCACCGGGAGCACCTTGCTGGGGTAATAGGCCATGTCGCCCACGGCGAAGTTCGGGAAGAGCGCGTTGAAGCCGTCCTCCCTGAGCGACTTCATGATGGCGGGCCAGTCACGGTTGTACCCCTCGCCCATCCAGGCCCCGCGCATCTCGCCGCGGCGGGACTGGGCCGCGGCCGGAAGCGCAGCGCTGACGACTAACACCGTCAAAGGGATAGGCAGAAACCATCGCAGTGGCATGGCAGACGTCCTCCAATCAGTTGATCAGGGGCGTAGGGATCCGCCACAGGCTTTCGTCTTGTCCGCCCGCCGCTCCTGCCGCCACAACAGGGGGGCAGTGCCGTCGCGGCGTAAGTATGCCAGGCCAGGAACATGGGGGTGTCATGACCTCACGCCAGCGAGTCCAGAGCGCGTTTCGCCATCAACAGCCGGATCGCGTGCCGGTGTTCGAGCAGACGGTATGCTGCCGCATCGCCTCCGAGATCATGGGCCGCAGGATGCGCACGGGCGGCGGCCGCATCCGCTGGGAGGAGACCGCCGCGCGCTGGGAGAGCGAGGAGGCCGGCCGGGAGTACGCCGCCCGCCTGCTGGAGGATGTCGGCGACCTCACCCGGGAGCTGGATCATGACATCGCGCACGTGCCGTGGCGGCACCGGGCGCGCCCCTCGGCCCGGCTCGATGAGTGCACCTTCCGCTACGACGATGAGGAGAACGCGCTCTGGAGCATCTACCACTACGACGAGGCCAGCGACGTCTTCGACGAGGTAGATTCAGCCATTGACCGGGAAGGCATCTCCGCAATCGAGCGTCTGGTGGCCGCGATGGAACGCGGGGCCGAGTCGGCGCAGCCGCCCTCCCCCGAGGACTACTCCGACCTGCTCACCGTCGCGCGGCGAGCGGGCGGGGAACGTTACCTGGTGGATGGGGCGGGGATGGTGATGATCCCGCCGCAGGCGGCCTGGCTGGAGGCCTGCGCGGCGAGGCCCGACCTGGCGGAGCGCTACCTGGACGTTCATGTGACCTGGGCCCTGCTCGCCATCCCGGTGCTGGCGAGTATCGGCGTCGGCTGTCTCTGGGCGGGCGGCGACCTCGCCTCCACTGCGGGGCCGCTCTACTCCCCCGCCATGTTGCGCCGCTTTATCCTGCCGCGGCTCCAGGCTATCGTGAGGGCAGCGCATGAGGCCGGCCTGGTCTACCTCTTCCGCACCGATGGCGACATCTGGCCCATCACACAGGAACTGCTCTCAGACTCGGGCGTGGACGGCTACGGAGAGATTGACATAGACGCGGGCATGGAGCTGACCGAGCTGAGGAGGCGCTTTCCCCACCTCACGCTCTGGGGCGGGATCAGCTGCGGCAAGCTGCTCAGCTTCGGCACACCCCGGGAGATCCGCGAGCAGGTGAAGCGGAGCCTGGCCGAGTGCGCGCCGGGCGGCGGGCTGATCTTCGGCTCCTCCAACTCCATCCACCAGGGCATTCCGACGGCGAACTTCGTAGCTATGCAGGAGGCCGCGCGGGAGTTCGGCCGGTAACAGGGCGGAGCGCGGGGCAGGAGGGCGCGTGCTGCCGTCGAAGCCGCTCTGCCCAGGGGGATCGCAGCCCGGCGAGTAACTCCGATAGTGGGAGCCAGAGATGAAGATCGGTGTGATGGACAACGTGCTGATGAAGTCGTGGGAGGACCTGTTCGAGGAAGCCGCCCGGCTCGGGTTCGACGGCGTGGAGCTGGATCTCAGGGTTGACAGCTACCGCGACAGCGACGTCTGGAGCGCGACCGGCCGGCGGCAACTGCTCTCGCGCAGCCGGCGCACCGGAGTCGAGATCGCCTCGGTGTGCATGGCGAGCGTCGCCGGCCTGATGACCAAGCCGGACACGCACGAAGCGGGGATCGAGGCGGTGGCGCTGTTGCGCCGGTTCTGCGACGAGCTGGGCGCGGGCGTCATCCTCTTCCCCATGAGCAAGCACGCGGAGCAGAGCGAGGAGGATGCGGTCCGGCTCTGGCGCGATGGACTCCGGGCCGCCTTCGATAGGACTCGCAACTGCCGTGCCAAGGTCGGGATGGAGAGCGTCGGCCGCACCGGCCGCTCGGCCCAGCAGGCGCTGGCGATGATCAAGCTGGTGGGCTCGCCGGATCTGGGAGTCTACTATGATGTGGGGAACGCGGCCTACCAAAGCTTCGACGGCATCGCCGAGATGAAGCAGCTCGGCAAGCACATCGTGCAGATCCACGTGAAAGAGATCGGCGCCGAGATGGGCGCGGGCAAGCTCGACTTCCCCGCGATCTTCCGAACCATCGAAGGGATCGGCTTCGACGGCTACCTGGTGCTGGAGACCGAGCCCGGCGATGACGCCGGCACCAGCGCGGCCCGCAACCTGGCTTTCGTCCGCGGCCTGCTTTGAGCATGACCGGGACAGGCGGACCGTCGCCGGTTCGGGCGCGTGAAGAGACCCTCGAGCTGAAGACCTATCTGCTCGGCCCCGAGGACCCGAACCCTCCCTTCCAGCGGCGCGGCTACTGGCACATCTACCCCTACGCGATGCAGGACGATCTCGGCGAGGAGGCGCGCCCGGTCGCCTACCGCGCCCTGGTGATCGAGAACGAGTATCTTCGGGTGACCGTGCTGCCGGAACTGGGCGGCCATCTCCATTCGGCCCTGGACAAGGCGACCGGTGAGGACCTCTTCTACCACAATCACGTGGTCAAGCCCGGGCTGATCGCGCTGCGCGGCGCCTGGATCAGCGGCGGCATCGAGTGGAACTTCCCCCGCGGGCATTCCGTCACCACCCTGTCGCCGGTTGATGCCCGCCTGGCGGCGGAAGAGGATGGCAGCGCCACCATCTGGGTGGGAGACGTCGAGCAGGTCTACCGGATGGCCTGGGCGGTGGGCATTCGCCTGCGCCCCGGGTGCAGCGCGATCGAGACCGAGGTCCGGCTGATCAACCGCACGCCGCTCCCGCATCCCTACTACTTCTGGGCCAATGCCGCGGTGCCGGCGCGCGATGATATGCGTCTCATCTACCCGGCGACCAGAACGCGCACCTGGCAGGGGGAGGTGTCCTGGCCAATCCATGAGGGCCGGGACCTATCGCACTACCGCGCCTTTCCACACGCGAGCGACTCCTTCATGCTCGACAGCCTGGAGGATTTCTTCGGGGTCTACTACCAGGATCGCGATTTCGGCGTGGTGCATGTCGCCGATGTGCACGAGTGCTTCGGCAAGAAGTACTTCACCTGGGGAACCGCGGAGAGCGGCCGCATCTGGGCCTCCATTCTGAGCGATGATGACGGGCCTTACTGCGAGATTCAGAGCGGCCGATTTGTGGATCAGAGCACGTGGCGTCTGCTGCCGCCTCACCATGGCGAGCGGTGGCTGGAGCGCTGGTTCCCGGTGAAAGGGATCGGCGGGTTCGCCTGGGCGAACGGCGAGGCCGCGGTCCGCCTCGCCGAGCGTGATGGGCGGGTGGAATGCGGGCTCATCACGACGCGTCCGCTGATCGGCGCCGCGGTTCGTCTGAGCGCGGGTGAAGCGCCCCGGCCGACAACCCCGAGAACAACTGCGTTTTCGGCGGCGGGGGCGCGGGGCGAGCGCGTCGTGCATGAGGTGCGGGCCGACCTTGCGCCGGATCGTCCCCTGCGATTGGACCTCCAGCGTAGGGACGATTGGCCGGCCGGGCCGCTCACCTTGAGCCTTCAAGAGGCGGGTGGCCGGGAGCTGATCCGTTACACCGCAGGTCAGGCCCCGCGGACTCTGCGAATCGCCTCTGCGCGCGGCAGTATGGAGGCGACTGCCGACACGACTGGCGCGCGGCTGCGGCAGGCGATCGCGGTGGAGCAAGGAGGTGACGCGGGGCGGGCGCTGGCGGCCTATGAGAAGGTGATCGGCGCCGATCCGGCGTGCGTGGAGGCGCTGGTTGCGTGCGGTCGCCTCAGTCTGGAGCGCGACCTCGAGAAGGCGGCGGCCCGGCTGAGCGAGGCCACCGCGATCGCGCCCGAGAGCGGGGCGGCGGCCTACTACCTCGGCATCGCCCTGCGCCGCCTGGGCGAGTCGGCCCAGGCCGAGTTCGAGTTGTGGCGGGCCGCGCACAGCACGGAGTTCGCGCACAGCGCAAGAGTTGAGCTTGGGCTGATCGCGATGACGCGCCAGGACTGGCCGGCGGCCTCGACCATTCTCCACGCGGCGCTCCAGTATGAGGCCGAGGATACTCGCGCGCGCTGCCTGCGGGCGGCGGCCCTGCGCCGGAACGGGCAAGCGAAGGAGGCGGAGACTGAGGTCGCGGCGGCGCGGAGCGCCGCGCCGCTGGACCGGCTGGCGGCGGCCGAGGGGCACTTCTGCGCAACCGCGGCGGGTCGGCCGCGCATCGCCGCGCGGTGCCTGAGGAACCTGCAAGCCATGACTCCCGCGCAGGCCGCCCCCTGGATCGAGCTGTCATTCGACTACGCCGGCGGGGGCCTGACCGAGGAGGCGGTGGCTCTGCTCGAGTGGGCCGGTGGGAAGATCGCGCCAGTTCGCCAGAGCCCGCTGGTGCATTATTGCCTGGCCTACTGGCTCGGAAAGATAGGGCGACAGGAGGCGGCCGCGGAGCACCGTCAGGAGGCTGCTCGCCGTTCGCCCGACCTGGTCTTCCCCCATCACTGGGATCTGGAGGCGATGCTGCGAGATGCGCTGGCGCAGGCACCGGAGGAGGCAGCCGCCCGCTACTACCTCGGGACGCTCCTCTTCAGCCAGGGCCGCCGGGAGGAGGGGCTGGCCGAGTGGGAGCAGGCCGCGCCGCGGATGGCGGATTCGGCTGTTCTCCACCGCAATCTTGGCCTCGCCTACCGACAGGTGGAGGGCAACCTGGAGAAGGCGGCCGCTGCCCTGAGACAAGCAGTCGCTTGCCGTCCGGCCAGCCCGCGCGCCTATCTTGAACTGGACGAGGTTCTGCAAGCGCAGCGCGCGGACCCCCGCGAGCGCCTGGCGGCCCTGAATTCGGCCCCGGACGCGGTGCGGCAGCGCAGCTCGGTCGCGGCCCAGCAGATCGCGGCCTGTCTGGCGGCGGGAGCGTGGGACCGCGCGATCGTGGTCCTCACCACGCACAGGTTCCATCGTTGGGAAGCGGAGTACCGGATGCGGGTCCTCTACGTGGAGGCCTATCTGGGCCGGGGAGCAGGACGGTTCGACGCCGGCGACCTCAGCGGCGCACGGGCCGATTGTGAGGCGGCGCTCGAGTACCCCGAGAACCTGCGCGTCGGCAGGCCGGCCCAGACCGAGGACGCGCGGCCGCACTGGTGCGCGGGCCTGGCTTGCGAGGCCCTGGGCGATCTGGCCGCGGCGAGGGCCCACTGGGAGGCGGCGGAGGCCAGCCGCCAGCGCTCGCACGCCGGGGCGCTCGACCTGGGCATCTACCGCGCGCTGAGCATCGCGAAGTTGGGCCGGGCCGAGGAGGCCGCCGCTCTCCTGGACGAGGAGATTGCGGCCGCTCAGAAGCGCGCCGCCTCAGAGCCGGAGGACCCGCTTGCTCACCTGACGCTCGGGCTGGGCCTGAAGGCCGCCGGCCGAGCCGCGGAGGCGGAAGCGTCTCTTCGCCGCGCGCTGGAGCTGTCCGCCGGGGCGGACTGGCAGCCGAGAGCCAGGCGCCTGTTGGAGAGAGCGCCCATCTTCTGACCCCCGCTCCCCCCCCCTACAGGGGCGGCTGCTCCGTGTTCCCCCACCATCCACTCAGGCTGCGGGCGGCGGCGGCGTCGCGCTCCGCGGCGACATCCTCTCCGAGCGCTCGATAGGCGAGCGCTCGGTAGTTGTAGAGAGCGGGCCGGGCGGGATCGGCGGCAATCGCCGCGGTGGACGCGTCCACCAGCTCCGCCGCATACTCGCGAGCGTCGCTCGTAAACCCGTGGGTGGAGCAGAGATCAACGATGGTGTCGAGCACATCCAGACCGCGGGTGGCGATCTGGAGAGCGCGGTGGAAGTGGGCGTGAGCCGTCCTGCTGTCCCTGTTCTTGAGGGCGATGACCCCGAGGCCGGCATACATGAGGGGCGATTCCTGCCCACCGGAGGCGGCCTGCTCGAGATCGTGCGCCGCGGCCTCGTAGTTCATGCGCCGGAGGGCAACCAGGCCGGAGAACACGAGCACCTGGAAGACCTGGCGCTGCTCCGGCCCGGACAGAGCGAGCGTCTGCTCTGCCAGGTTGACGTCGCCCATCTCTAGCGCCGTGTAGACCGCGGAGGTGAGGCCATCCAGGCTGCCGGCGTCATCGGCGAAGGCCTCGCGGAACGAGTCGTAGGCCTGCTTCGGGTAGCCGTCATTGTCCTGCCGGTTGCCCACACACCAGAGGGCATCGGCCACCACGCGCTGGATGAAAGCATCCTTGGGCCGCAGTTGCTGGGCCTGCTGGGCGGCCTGGAGGTACTGGTCGGAGTAGTCGTAGGAATAGAGCAACTGCCCTCGCATCAGCCAGCGTCCCGCGAGCCGACTCACGGCCGCGTCCCTGAGGGTCTCGACCGAGGGAGGCTGAGTGCACATCTCGCCCAGCTCTTGCCAGACCTCGGGCTCGGGCATCTGCTCCACCGCGGTGAGCAGGGCCGGCATGGTCGCGGACACGCCCTTGAGGGTGATCGCCTTCGGGGCCGTGAACTCGAGTACCGGGTACTCGACGCGGTTCAGCGGAGCGTTGCCCCCCATCGCGTCGAGCTGTTTGGGCCCTGCCACGAACCAGCCTAGGACATCGGCCGGCTGCTGCACCCCCATGGAGAGCAGATCGGCCATCACGACCGGCGCGGACATCTGCTCGCCCAGGCGCTTCAAGTCCACCTTCAGCGGACCCTTGGGCCCGATCAGCACCGTGTCAATGCCGGAGAACCACATGGTGGCATTCGGGAAGACATCAACGAAGGTGCGGATGATGGTGGCAAAATCCGTAGGCGAGAGCTGATAGAGGGGGAGCCATTGGGCGAGGACGCCACCTTCCTTCAGCCGATCCTTGCAGATCTTCCAGTGCTCGTAGGCGTAGAGGATTCCGTTCCCGGAGATGAAGGGATGAATCGGGTCGGAGCTGATGACATCATACTGCTTGCGGGTGGCCTTGACGTAGTTCGCACCATCGTTGATCACCACCCTGACCTTCGGGTTGTGGAGCACATCGTGGTTCCAGTCCGCGAACTTCGCGGTGCCGCCTGGGACCTCCTCGGAGAGCTCCACCACCGTGACGTGCTCGACCCGCGGGTAGCTGGCGATGATGCCGCTGGAGACCCCGGCCCCCAGGCCGATGGTCAGCACTTCCCTGGGATCGCGGTGGAGCAGCACGGGCAGGTGGCCGAGCATCTTTAGGGCCCGCATGTCGTAGAGGTATGTGGTTGCGACCGGCTGCGCGTTGACCGAGATGATCCGCTCACCCCAGCCGGTCTCCAGCACGTCCACCGAGGCGCCGACCCCCTCCTTGTGGTAGAGCAGCTTCTGCATGTAGCGATCGGTCACGTCCACCGTGGAACCGACCATGCGGTTGACGTAGTAGCCGCCGGCGAACGGACCCCAGCCCGCGAACAGCAGCTTGGTGTCGAAGCGCGGATGGATGAAAACGAGTAAGACCACCGCGGCCACCATCGCCCCCGTGCCCCCCGCCCGCGCCGAGCGGGACCACGGCCTGGCCAGCGCCATCGCCAGGGGCCCGCCGACCAGCATCAGGAAGAGCGCCGCGATAGTCAGTGAAGGCTGGAGGCCGTAGAACCTGATCAGCACGAATCCGCCCACCAGGGATCCGATGATCCCTCCCACGGTATTGACGGCGTACACATCGGCGACGGTGCGGCCCACTGCGGCCGCCCCGCGGGAGTACATGCGAACGAGGATCGGGAAGCTGGCGCCCGAGAGGAAGGTCGGCACGAACACCAGCAGGAAGCAGACCGCGAACTGGGCCGCGATCACCAGGCCCCAGACGCCTGAGCTCCAGTCGGACAGGTGCAGGTAGATGAAGGGCAGGCGGTTGATGATGGCCGGTCCCAGGGCCGCACACAGGCCGCCCGCGAACAGCAGCACAGCCACCAACGCGGCCCGGTTCTCCATCCGATCGGCCCAGCGGGCGAAGACCGCGCTGCCCAGTGCAATGCCCACCAGCACCGCGGTGAGCATGGTCGAGAAGGCGTAGGTGGTGTGCCCAAGCACCAGGATCAGACTCCTGGTCCACACCACCTCGAGCGTCAGCACCGCCAGCCCCGCGCTGAAGGCCAAGGCGAGAATCAGCCGCCCCTGGCGGCCCACCGGGCCCGCGGGAGCGCCGCTCTCCTCGGGGGCCGCGCTCGGCTGCGCGCGGAACTCGTGCGACCTGCTCAGGAGCAGCGCACAGGCGGCCAGGACGAAGTTGCCGACCGCGGCTACCAGCGTGGTCCTCGGCACTCCCAGACTCGGGATGAGGAGGAAGCCCGCGCTCGCTGCCCCCGCCACCGCCCCGAAGGTGTTGATCGCGTAGAGCCGGCCGACGTTCAGGCCGAGCACGCTCTCCTGGGCCACCATCAGCTTGCTGAGCACCGGGAGCGTCGCGCCCATCAGCGTGGTCGGCACGGCCAGCAGCACCACGCAGATCACGAACCGGAACAGGGTGAAGAGAGTGAAGCTCTCCCCCAACCTTCCGTAGACGGCGGGATAGGTGGCCTCGACCAGGCCCAGCAGGACCGGGAGCAGGAGCGCGTAGACCCCGACCACGCCCTCCATCGTGCCGTAGACCACGAGTGGATGCAGCCTGGTGCGGTCTATGATTCTCCCCGCCAGGTAGCTGCCGAGCGCGAGCCCCGCGAAGAAGGCCGCCAGCACCGTGCTCACGGCATAGGTCGTGACCCCAAACACCAGCCCGAACTTCCGCACCCAGATCACTTCGTAGATCAGGCTGGTCAGCCCGGAGAGGAAGAAGAGCGCGTACACCGCCGCCGACCAACGGCCGGATGATTGCCTTCCTGCGGTTGGCACGCTGCTGTCCGGGTTGGGCAAGAGCTTGCTCCTGCCCCCGCGGTTGCTCTGCGTCATCGCTCACCTCTGGATCGCTGCGAAGCTTCCACCTCTGCGGACAGGTCCTGCGTTCGCGGAGTGGAAGTAAGTTCCCTGCCCCGGCGCAGGCCTCCTGCCCAGGCCGGCGGCACCCAGGAATTGGAGGCTCTGAATGCTCGTCAAGGTAGGTCTCTCTCAAGGCGATTTCGTCGGCGACTCCAATGTGGCCATTCAGGCGGCGGTGGACGCGGCGGCCGGCCGCGGCGGCGGCACGGTAGAGCTTGGGCCCGGCGTCTTCACTCTCCATGACTCTATAAAGCTGAGACCGAACATCCGGCTGGTGGGTTCCGGGGCGGACACGGTGCTACGGAAGTCAGACGGCGTGAGCAGCGGGTTCGCGGTGGACGCCGACTACGGCCAGTCGAAGGTCAGCGCGCAAGAGCCGGCCGCCTTTCGCGCCGGGATGGGGGTACTGGTCCGCGACGACCGCTCCGGTGGATGGCATGACACCGTGGCCACGATCACGTTGGTACAGGGCAACACCCTGCACCTCGACCGCTGGTTCGTCACCGACTACGACGGCGACCGCGGCGGCGTGGTATGCAACGCCTTCCCGCCGATCTCGGCGGTTGACGTGGACAGTGTGACCATCGAAGGGCTCTGCGTTGATGGCAATCGCTCCGCCAATCGCCGCATCAACGGGTGTGTGGCCGGCGGCATCTACCTCCACCGCGCCCGCCGCTGCCGCATCGCCGATTGCCTGGTGCGGGACTTCAATGGCGATGGCATCAGCTTCCAGATCACCCAGGACATCACCGTCGAGGGCTGCGAGGTAACGGGAATCGCCGGCCTGGGTCTCCATCCCGGCACCGGTTCCGCCCGGCCCATCATCCGCAACTGCAAGTCGCACCACAACGACGAGGACGGGTTCTTCCTTTGCTGGCGGGTGCAGGAGGGGGTCTTCGAGGACAACCAGTTCCTCCATAACGGCCGCTACGGCATTTCGATCGGCCACAAGGACACAGATAACGCGTTCGTCGGCAACATCGTGAAGGCGAACGCCTCCCACGGCATCTACTTCCGGGGCGAGAAGCCGACCAACGCAGGCAGCCGCAACACGTTCCGGGGCAACGTCATTGAGGACAACAGCGGCGACGGCGTTCACATCGAGGGCCACACCACCGATCTGCTATTCGAGGACAATACCATCCGGGACACCCGCACCGGCGCCGCCCGCACCCAGCGCATCGGCATCTGGGCGGGAGAGCACACCGCCCGCCTCGGGGCCCTCCGCAACCGGATCGAGGGGCATGTCGAGGCCGCGGTCAAGGGCGAGGTGGGGGTGGAGGGGTAGGCCGGTCATCGCCATTGCCGCCGCCGAAGAGTGCCCTCGGTCCCCGCAGCCACGGCCGACCGGACCTGGGTTCAATTCCCACCGCCTCCACCAGCCTCTGAGAGGCAGACCCGTTCCCCCGCGGTCAACCAGCGCCTCCGTCAGCGATCAGGTCAGATGCCCTCGTGGTACTCGCCTGTAGCAGCAGCGCCAGCACGGCGATTACCGTGAACACCCAAGCGAACCGGGCCGACAGCAGAAGCGGCACCCCAATAAGCAGGAGCAAGTGGCTCAACCGGAGGGATCCAGCAACGTCCCGTTTTAGCCCGAGCTGACGGCTTGCCCCTTCGCCTGCGAGCTCTGTGGGTATGGTTCCAGCTGGTCTCAGGCGGAATCTGCCCACCATGAGCGAGGCTGAGAGAAGGAGTATCGCTCCTGCTACCATGGAAGGAAGGTCCGGTCTGTTACCCAGCACGACGAACTCAAAGGCGGAACCCAGCAGTGCGTAACACGAGGCGAAGGCTGCGATCCGGTCCCACCTCGTCTTCGCCTTCGCCGTCGGCCGCCGCCGCCACGGCATCCACGCCAGGATGCCGTAGGTGCCCAAGAGGCCAACAGCCACGGGAAGTGAAGCCCTGGCAGCGCGCGCAACGGCCGCCTTTGACCTGATCTTCATCGCGTAGTCCTGGAAGAACTCGACGATCTCCGGGATGAAGGCCTGGAAGCCGGGGTAGCGGTCGCGCTGTTCCTCGTAGGCATCCAGCTTCGCCAGCAACTCCGGCATCCAGAAGACTCCGTTCTGCAGATCTGTGACCAACCGCCGGCGCGCGGCGAAGGTTCCCTTGGTGCCCTGGAGGTAGCGGATGGTGACAGCCTCTGCCAGCGACTCGTGCATGAACCCGGCCGCTCCCTCATCCCTGACCATCTCCCCGAATCTCCCCGTCAGCCACGGTTCCATACGCGCGACAGTTCCGGTGAGTTCGTCGAGGTACGGGTCCACGGCTGGGTTCACGTAGGAGTGGGCCAGCTCGTGCACGGTGACAGACACCAACACCCACCCGCGGGCCCCCCGTGGGAACTCCGGCTTGCCCTGGCGGTCGGTCTTCCAGACACCGATGACGCCGATCGCCTCGACAGCGTCCTGGGCTGGGACCCAGTAGGCGTAGCAGTTTGGCCCGCCCAGAGGAGAGATGAACACCTGGAACGTCGCACCGGGCCGGGGACCAAAGAAGCTCTCGAACCACTCGACGTGGACCCCCTCCAGGAGCGCGCGCTCGGCCCGCGAGGCAGTCTCGGCGTAGAAGGGCCTCTGGCTCTCCAGGAAGCCGTCGAAGTCGGACTGCCTGGCGAAGTCGCGGGCCTTCGTCAGGAACTCCTCAATCAGCTCTGGGGTCCAGCGCGCGTGCAGGGTCTCGGGCCACGGATCCAACGGTACCCGCAGCTTCAGGTCTGCCGTATCGTTCACGTGCACCGCGAGGCTCAGCTGCACGCCGTAGTCTATGTCATGGCCTTCCTTGAGACGGATTGCCATTGTCACCGCCGGATGGTCTCGATAGGATCCGAAGTGCTTGTCCACCTCCGTCTCATAGTGCGAGGCCGCACGCCCCTGGCTGTAGTCCAGGTACCCCGCAAGGCGGTAGATCACCGAGAACAGCTCCACCCGCGGGTCAATGTTGACACGGAGGGAGGGAGAAGAAGCGGCCGATCTGCCGGCAATCGCCGCCGAACCGATGGCCACCAGTGCGGCTGCCAGAAGGCCCCCGACACAAGACGGACGCGACCACGCTGGCCGAGCACCGACAACACTGGCCCCTGACTTCATGTGTTTCTCCCCTGGCGAGACGACGATACAGTACTCCCCTCCATCGCTCAGAACAAGATGCTCACGGCGAGAGGAGCGGCTTGTTCAGGCGCTCTGCGGCCCGCCGTCAAACCGCTTCTCCGGCAGCTCTGGGACCTCCCTCCGTACGGGCGACGGAGTCCGCAGTTGTCGAGTCCTCTAGAGCCTGAACACTTTCCGCGCACATTGTGGCCACGGGAAGCGCCGCTGTCAAGGAACTATGCTCGATAGGCGCTGCCGCCGTATCGGATTGCGAGATCGATCTCAGGACTTCTTCCGCCATACCCTGGAGCGGAGGCATATCCCAGTCACCGGTTCGAGCTATCGCCCGGCGTAGGACTCCGACGTTTTCGAACCTCCTCCCGTATGTAACGGCCCGGAGGAGAGCACCCATGCATCACCTACCGGACCCAGAAACGATGACCCCGGCCGCGCGGCGGGCCGAGGTGGCCGCCATCCTCGCCACCGGCTTCCTGCGACTTCGCCTGAAGCAGACGAAGAAGAGAGAGATTCCGCTTGATGTTCTTCCCCGGCCGAGTGATGAATGTCTCGAACCCAAGTCCAGGGAGAGAGACAGTGAGTGACAGCATCGTGAAGCAGATCGCCACCCTGCATCGGCTCACAGGGCCGCAACTCAAGGAGCGCTGGCGGGAGCTGTACGGGGCCGAGCCGCCGGGCTACAACCGCACCTTCCTGGTCAAGCGGCTCGCCTACCGGCTGCAGGAACTCACGCATGGCGGGCTCTCTGAGGCAGCCCATGCGAAGATGCGAGGCATCCTGCGGGACGCGGGCCTGACCGAAGACGGGCTGTCCCCCGGCAAGGGCAGGCTGGCCAAGCGTAGCCGGGACCGGCCCATCATCGGCACTCGTCTGGTGCGGATGTGGAGAGACAGCCGCCATGAGGTCACCGTCATCCAGGGCGGCTGCGAGTACCAGGGGCGCCGCTACCGCTCGCTGAGCGCCATCGCCAAAGCCATCACGGGCACCCACTGGAACGGCAGAGCCTTCTTTGGATTGCCAAACAACGGCGGCAGGGGGAGCGCCAGATGAGACGGCAGTCAGATACCGAACAGGCGCCGATCCAGCGCGTCCGGTGCGCCATCTACACGCGCAAGAGCACTGACGAGAACCTGGACGCCGAGTTCAACAGCCTGGATGCCCAGCGCGAATCCGCCGAAGCCTACGTCGCCAGCCAGCGGCACGAGGGCTGGGTCGCGCTCCCGACGCGCTATGACGATGGCGGCTTCTCCGGTGGGAACCTGGAGCGGCCAGCGCTGCGGCGGCTACTGGACGACGTGGAAGCCGATCGGATTGACTGCGTCGTGGTGTACAAGGTCGATCGGCTCTCCCGATCCCTGCTGGACTTCGCCAGAATCATCGGGATCTTCGAGCGCAAGCAGGTCTCCTTCGTCTCGGTCACCCAGCAGTTCAACACGACGACCTCCATGGGGCGCTTGGTGCTGAACATCCTCCTGTCCTTCGCCCAGTTTGAGCGCGAGATCATCGGCGAGCGCATTAGAGACAAGGTCGCGGCTACCAAGCGCAAGGGGAAGTACACCGGCGGACCTCCAGTGCTCGGCTACGATGTCGACCGGGAGCGAAAGCGCCTTGTGGTCAACCCCAAAGAGGCCGAACTCGTCCGTCATGTGTTCAGCCGGTTCGTCCAGATCGGCTCAACTAGCGAGCTGGCGAAGGAGCTGAACGCGCAGGGCTTCACCACCAAGACCTGGACGGCGAAGAACGGGAACCGTCACGTCGGCGGACCCTGGAACAAGATGCACGTCTACCGAATCCTCAACAACCCGATCTACATCGGGGAGGTCACCCATAGGGAGAAGCGCTATCCCGGCGAGCACGAGGCGGTCGTGCCGCGGCCACTGTGGGACAAGGCTCACGTTATCCTGGGCAACAATTACCGGGCACGGGGCGTGGAAACCAGGACGAAGACGCCGGCGCTGTTGAGGGGAATCCTGCGGTGCGCCCACTGTGGCTGCGCCATGGGTCCGACCTACACCAAGAAGCGAGGACGGTTCTACCGCTACTACCTCTGCGTGCACGCCTCGAAGAACGGCCACGATTCCTGTCCCACGCGCTCGCTTTCGGCGGGCGAGATCGAGCACACGGTCGTCGATCAGCTGCGGGCGATCCTCCGCGCGCCGGAGTTCCTGGCGAAGACCTACCGGAGCGCGCGAGCGCAGGCAGAGGAGCAGGGGATTGAGGGCGTAACCTTCTCAGAACAGGACGTGGTGAACGCGCTCTGCTCCCTCGACCCCATCTGGGATCAGCTCTTCCCCGACGAGCGGACACGCATCGTGCAGCTGCTGGTGAAGCAGGTGGATGTGTACCCCGACCGCGCGCAGGTGCACATCCGTGCCGAGGGCCTGACCTCCCTGGTGGCGGAGCTTCGCGACGAGAGCGAGCAGGAGACAGCCGTATGAGCGAGGTGGCACGAGCGACACTGACCGTGGAGGGCGACTGCCTGGTAGTCCAGGTGCCGCTGATGATCAAGCGCCGCCGCGGCCGGGAAGAGGTCATCGCACCCGTTGGCTTTGGTACCGATGATCGGCCGCCGGCGCGGACGAACGAATCCCTAGCGACGACCATCGCCCGCGCCCACCGGTGGAGGGAGGTGCTGGAGGCGGGCCGGTATGCCACTGTCCGCGAGCTCGCCCATGACCTGGGCATGGATCACTCCTACGTGGCCCGCATTCTGCGGCTGACTTCGCTGGCCCCCGACATCGTCGAGGCGATCGTGGACGGCACCGAGCCGGATGGGCTGTCCCTGGAGAAGCTCTACCGGGCGCCGATGGTGTGGGAGGAGCAGCGGCAATGCCTGGGGTCCAGATAGACGTCCGGCGTCCCTGAGCACTGAGCCGGCCGCCCTGCCACAGGGCATCTGTGCCCGCTCACGGGAAATCATTGACAAGACAACATCCGTTTGAGTACACTTCTGGCCTCCTTGCCTTAGGGCGGGGAGGTCTCTTGTTTGGCCACGAGGGGGACTGCAGAGATCCCCTGGGCGCTGAGCGTCATTGGCGGCGTTCACTTCTGGTCGGTACAGGCGCATCTGCCAGAGCTGCGCTTCGCGCTCGGCGAGCCCGAGACCGACACAACCACCGTGGACAACGCCGCGGTCGCGCTCCAGAAACGTGGATTCTATCTGCGAAGGGCGGGGTCGGACGGATTCCGGTTCGGGCTGAAGCCAACGTTGCGCAAGGTCATGAACGACCGGCGCGCGTCGCTGGACGCAAGCAGGGGCGGCCAGGTAGGCCGCGAGATGGACGCTCTCATCAAGATCGAGTTCCAGAAGGGCGCGGTCCTGCCTGTGGAGATCTTCAAGGACGGCGCATCCCTTCCCGACACCCCTAGGCTGACGCTCGTCGTCTTGCCTCCTGATGTGGAGTGGGAGGGCAATGGTGCTCTGAGAGACCAGTTACTCTCCTGGACGCGACGGAAGGGCGAGTCGGACAGGCTTTACCCGGGAGCACTGGTCTGGTGTGTACGCCGAGGTGGACGCGGGCTGCAAGACAAGGTCGAGGAGTGGTTGGCCTGGACCCAGGTCAAGAAGGACATAGACGACGGCACGCTGGCCGGGGAGTTCGAGCCGTCAGAGCGCTCCAGCGTCTCTGGGCAGGTGAGCACGGCGAGGGACGAGGCGCAGGACGAGATCTGGGCCGACTACCGGTTCGTCGTGGTCGCCGATCCCCACGAGGAATCTGGGCTTCGTGTCATTGACCTGGGTGCGGGTCATGCGAGCGCCGGTGAGTCCCTCACGGGGAGGATCGTGAGCGCGCTCAAGTCCGAAGGTATGATGAACGACTCTATTGGCGCGGGCTACCTTGACCGGAACTGGCCTCCGGCGCTCAGGGAGAGCGGGGCATGGGACCTCCAGGGGTTGCGGAAGAGCTTCGTGAACGGCGTGCTCACCCGGCTGCGGGATCCTGACTCGGTTCTGCGAACGCAGATCCCCAAGTTCGTGGCGAGCGGGGACTACGGCCTGGCCTATGGGCAGAGGTCGGACGGTACGTTCGAGCGCGTCTGGTTCCGGGAGGCTGTCGGGGAAGAGGAGATTTCCTTCGAGCCAGGGGTCTTCCTGCTCCGCAAGGAGCGCGCGGCCGCGCTGAAATCGCCCGTGCCGGCGGAGCCGGGTCCGCCGCCAGGGCCTCCGCCTGGACCGCCAGAGCCCGGGCCGGCTCCTGGACCAG
>Ga0315281_10006626_pt1 | contig 16440 bp, 20 predicted proteins | sample YL17G07_0_MG_FD_204540 | JGI IMG/M metagenome (GOLD analysis project Ga0315281, IMG submission 204540) | Sediment microbial communities from Yellowstone Lake, YNP, Wyoming, USA - YL17G07_0 | ecosystem: Environmental > Aquatic > Freshwater > Lake > Sediment | place: USA: Wyoming | collected... | reverse complement strand
ACGGTTTTGAGGAGGAATGAGGCGATCTGCACGCGGCCCTTGCGAAACCATTGGGAGATCCGGCAATGGCAGACAGGATTTTTCTGCTCGGCAACGGGGATAACCTGCAGCCGATGAACGCGGAGTCTTACACGAACGAAGACCTGCTCCAGACCCTTTTGGCCAAGTACCCCGATCTCCTGGGCGGAGATCAGATTGACGAGGAGTCTCCGCGCCGTTGGCTCCTGGTGGCCCGCGAGGTCGGTCATGTTTCTCAGCGCTGACGAGGAGTAGCCATTTGGAACGCGTTCAGCAGGCGTTGTGCGGCGTGGCCGTGAGGAAAAGCAGATGGTCGGTCCGCTCGCGGAGGAACTCGCCCAGTTCGTACCGGGCGGTCTTGTCCACCTTCGTGCCGTAACGGTAGGCGGCCATCTTGTGGGCCTCGTCCACGATGACAAGGTCCCAGTGGATGTCGCGCACAAGGTCCCGCACGTCGTCCTGCCGAGCCACGAAGTCGATGGAGGTGATGCACTGGAGGCTGTCTTCCCAGATATTGCGGCCATAGGTGCTGTTGACCGTGGCCCGGTTCACAACAGCGAACGTCTCCCCGAACTTCTCGTGGAGTTCGCGGCGCCACTGGTCGGTCAGGTTGACCGGCGTGATGATGAGCGTGCGCTCGATCAGGCCGCGGAGTTTCATCTCCTTCAGCAAGAGGCCGCCCATAATCGTCTTGCCAGCGCCGGGGTCGTCGGCGACCAGAAGGCGGATGCGCGGCTGGGTGAGGAGCCTGCCGTACACCGCGTCTAACTGGTGCGGCAGCGGGTCGACCTGGGAGACTGAAACCGCGACGCGCAGGTCGTACTGATACGCAAGGCAAGGCGAATGCGATGGGCCTCTGCCGCCGAGCGGAAGTGTGCGGGGTTCCCGTCCAAGGCCGCGCGCTCGGACGGCGGCGAGACCTTGACGGTATGCTCGAAGCCCTCAATCGGTATCAGTTTGGCTGAGTGCTGATGCGAGTGGAGCCCGATGGCGTGAATCTCAAGGCGTTTGGCGCGCTGTTTGACTGAGAGCACCCGCACAGGCTCTGGCCAGTGCGGACCTTCAAGAACGGCGCCTTCGACCAGGCTGTCTGCCAGGTTTCCCCCAGAGCGGCGGTCCCGAAAACGCTTGGAATTGGCATTCTCGCATCTTTGCGGCGCATTTCAAGAGCGGAGCGCCATGGTGGTTGCCACCTTCTGCTGGTGGGGAGTCTGCAGTAACCTTGGGGAGGCGGCCTACGCTTAGGCTCCTTATGCCATCCAGATGATTCACGAACTGAAGCCGGAGAGGCGACCGTCAACTCTTTGCCGACTACTACTCGACCATTAGCAGCCGGCACGGCGTGGGATCGACACTGACCTGCAGCGGCCTAGCCAGCGTCGTGAAAGACACAATGGCTTGGCCAGGCGCAAGAGACGGCAACCTGTGCCAGAGCGACTCGTCGATGCCCCCGATGGATCGGCGCAGCCGGTTGATAACGTTCGCATCTCCGATTTTGTGCAGGACCCAGTTGTTGATGAGGCCAAGCACCTCATCGGGTAGGTGCTGTGGTAGCTGAGTGATAAACACCAGCCCAAGCCATCGTTTGCGGCCTCGGCGCGCTATCCTGGCAACTTGCTGGAACAAAACAGGCATCTGGCTGATGCGGTTGGCCGAGAGAAACTCGTGGGCTTCCTCAATGAAGACTGTCGCCGCCGTCGGGGTCCGGTTCTGGGCGACGGCATCCCCGTAGTTCTTCTCCTGCTGGACTTGTACACCTCGCAGCAACTCGGCGATCACGAGGTTGTTGATCTGGGGTGAATCTGTGTCGCTTAGGTCAAGAATAGATACGTGGCCGGACACCAGCAGCTTCGAGTAGTCCAGCGCAGGTGCCGTCGGGGAATCGAAGATGCCGAGTCGTTTCACCTTGCCGAGTTTGCCCATGAGGGCCCGCCAGCTGATGACGTTCTTGGGCACCGAAGCCGCTCCGATGATCTGCTTGATCTGTTCCCTTCCGTCACGGAAAGCCCTAGTCTCCAGGTAGGGCTCGGTCCCGTCCTTATCGATAACGTAGGCGATCTCCTTGACGACGTCATAGAGGTGGGTGAGCGTCATGGCCGGGTAGCCGCGCTCCTGTTCGTCAAGCTCCATCAGTTCTCGCCGTTCGGCATCGGTAGTTGGCCAGATCTTGAGCCTCTCCAGACCGAGTTTTGTGACGTCATAGGCTTTGAAGAACCTCTCTCCCTGGGCCTCGGTAAGTTCCAGGATTTCCTGCACGGCGTAGGGAGAGAGCTCACTGAATCGCAGCGAAAACGCGGTGATGCGGGGGTGTGAGGGGTTGGCCGTTTCCCGACCCACAAGGTGGTAAATCGCCGTGTTAGCGACTCCCGCGGGCGCCATCCCTCGCCGTTTCAGCGCCTCGAGCATCTGAGGGTCGCTCGTTGGCTCGTTGATGGCGCAGTACTCACCTTCCGTGTCGATGATGACGATTGCCATGCCTTGTCGCTGTGCCTTCTCGATAACGCCGGACACGGTGGTGGACTTGCCGCCGCCCGTCGTGCCGAGGATGCCGATGTGCCGTGGAAATACTCCCTTTGAATCGGCGGGAACAAGGACTGAAAGGTCATCGAACCCATCGGCCAGGCCGATGCATAACTGACCGCGGATCTTCAACACCTCGGCTGTCTCTTTAATGTCAAGCGCGAACACCGGGCTGTTCGGCTTGGGGCGCCGGCGGGGAGGCACGATGACCCCATTGTCCAGGCGCTCACCAAGAAGCATAACCTGACAGCGACCATGATACCTGGGCATGAGCAGGCCGCCCTGAACGGCCGTGACCACCATGGGGGTGGAATCGGCGCGCAATCCGTCAGGCTCGGCGAATGGGCCGGCAACCACCGCCCCAAGGTATGTTCGCTTGTCCTGCAGGCTCTCGATCCTCACGAGAGCCTGACTTGGCAACCCATCGATGTCTTCGGACGGCAGAAGGACGGTTACCGTTCCATCCTGGCTGGACGGAACGTCGAACATGGTGCGCCCAATACTTCCCTGCATTTCAGGCCCCGGCGCCCAAGCCCCTCCGGCTTTCTCGCTGTCCTTGTCAATCGCCTGGAATGCTTCTGCCGGTGTGGCCAGAATGCCGTCGCCCACGCCTTTGTGGGCACCTTGGGGCGTATTGTCGGAAGTCAAATCGGCCATGTTCAGGCCTCCTGTCGCTATCGGGTTTTTCTCTCCGCCATGTACTTGAACGGCACGCCGGCTTCACAGTAGGCCAACTGGGCTGACGCTGCGAACGTGTCGGCGCCAAAGGTCGACCGGCACAGTCCATCTGCCAGATCGATTAGCATGGGGAACCCCCGGTGCTCCTGGAGCACGCTGTCCGCCATTGCGATGAGCGCGCCTTCGTGAACGTGGTCAACATGCGTGTAAAACATCTGGCATGGAGCCAGACGCGAGGCCCTGAACATTCCCACCGCGATCTTCTGGCCACAGTCCGCAACGAATTTCCTCACTTCCTTTCCAATCGGTCCCCACGTCTCGCCCCGGTATCCCCCGCTTGCGATCTTAAGAAGGTTGTCCTCATTGGTGTCAACAATCGCGTATTCAAGAGGCTCAAGGGCGTTCCCGATGGTAAGTAGTTCCCGGGCAGTGGGGGCGCTGGGCACAAAAACGAAACGTTGGTGTTCGAGCACAAGCCGCCGCATGAGTATCAGGCTTGCACGGACGAGATCGACCATGCCCGAACCCGTAACCAATTCGTAAGGCGTAGGGCTTCCGTGACCCATTCGCCAGATGGCGTTAGACCGGTCAAGGAGAACCGCCCGTTCCGCATAGGCCATGATGCCCCGGCGCGCCATGCTCGTCAGCCGGTCTCGGGAGCTGGGTTCGGCAACCGCCGCACGTTCGCGTCGCCGATCCAAGAGCCTCAGGGTCTCGTCGATGGGGCTGTCTCCGCCCACGCGCAGGTCTCGCCGAAACAGTCGATGCATCCACGAGCCTTGGTCACCACGGTATGACACCAAGCAGACCCCAATTTGCGTGATCGTGACGGGGAGCGTATCATGGGTGACGACAATGCCGTCGCAGGCTTCAAGGGCACCATTGAACAGAATCTTGCTGTGTATATCCTGTAGCCGTTCGGGGGTCGTTCTGAATACACCTGCCTCGGTGGGGGCGTCCTTGCGGGAACTGAGCAGCGGGAAGATCTGCTTTCTAATCTCCTGCTGGATCCTGGTTTCCTGCTCGACCGCCTCAGCGACTTCCTTCCGGAGCCGTTCATACAGCTCGACAAGATCCTCCCCTGGATGCCATGTGTTCAGGTCCAACGTGTGCGACAAGGGCTCGTTAAAGGCTGCCGTAAACTCGTCGCCGGAAACGGGTTCCCTCGGCATTCCCAATGCCGGCTCGCCACCATCCGGCTGAACGCGGGTGCTCTGGTCTGTCAGTTGTGAATCGTTCATGGCCTCATCCGAATTCATGGTCTCAGGTCCTCACTATCCTATTCCGGCGAAGACGCAGAAGTTCGACACGCTAAGCCCCCCCCAATTTCATCGACCGAGCCACTCGGAGAAGGACGAGTTCCCTCGCCGGCCGTTAACGATGTGTCCAGCATATGATTGGGCCACATCAGCGGGAAGGCCGAAAACGTCTAGCAGCACCTTCTCGGCGGATGCCCGTGACTCAGGACTTCTCCACGATGGGATCTTACTGGTAACCATCTGAACAACAGCCGCCTTGGGAGCAAGCAGTTCAAGCGCTAGTCTGTCGGCATCATCCTCGGCCCAGAGGACTGCGGAAAACGCCGTGCCGCCAGCTTCCGTTCGATCCATGAAATGCGTGTAAGTGCTCAGGACTGCTCCCTTGAAGAGCGAGCCAAGGCGCTCCTGCGGCGTCGGAGGCCGGCGCCCATCCAACACCTCACGTATGTTCCCCCCAATGATGCAAGTGCGTGCTGGCGTGGCCACAGGTAATCGAGAAGGAAATGCGCAGTCTCATGCACCAACGAGAACCGACGCTCGTCTTCTGGGTCCTGGCCATCCAGAAACACAATGCCTGCGCCGGCTCGAGCGATCAAACATGCTCGGACGCGGCGGGCGGGGGATGTCAGGCTTATGGATATGCCCCGCTGAGTAAGCCAGCGCTGAACTTCGGATAAGCCCAGGCGAGGAACCATAATGATCGCGAGAGGCAGAGCCCATAGGATAGGGGATTCCATCGCCCTCGGAAATGGCTCTGGGTGGTCCACAAGCGCCCAGAATTTCTCAGCCAGTCGACAAGCCTGTCGGTCAGTCACAACAGCCCCCTTGTCGGTTCTACAGGGCACTTCACTCAGGCTGGGATTCTTTGCCTCGGCGTCTTCGATCCCGTGCCGCCAGTAGTGTGCTGCTCAACTGAGATTGAGGTGTCCGCAGAGACTTGATCGCAACGACTTCTCGCACCAGCAGCAGAAGCTGATCGAGATCGCAGTTGCTGAACTGAGCAATCACACGGATGTCGTCCGCGAAAAACTTCTCATCAGGATTCGGAGCACGACAGACCATCAGGGACAGCAGCGACGACTTGCTTGCCCTCAGGAACCCTCTGAGCTCTCTGTTGCTCATGCCTCGGTTCTCTTGGAACTCGTGCAGCATATGGCCCATGAAATATGAGTCGCCTCTTGCGCGAGAGGCAAACCTCTCATAGGGTGTCATTTTCGGTTTCATGTCAGGTTGTCTTATGCCCGAGTCGAGAAAGCCGCTTCTTGATTCTGTCTTTCTGTCTCTTGACTGTACGCCGCTGCTCCTCCAGGGGGGCATCCTGAATGCCCAGAACGGTGGCATAGGGGCCTGTACGCCGCTCTTCGTCGAGGACTAGCGCCGCCAAACGTTGGTCTACAGGATCGGGAAACACGTTGTCCAGCACTCTGTCGACCCTTTCGGCCTGCATCCGACTATCCACCTCCGCCACCTGGCCGTTAGGCTCCCCCGTCTCCATATTCCCGCCTACGGCCCGTTCTTCGACAAGTTTCAGCGACCGCTCTCGCCGGTGGCGTCGTTCGGCTTTATTCTGGAGATTCAAAAGATCTGCCTGAGCTGACATCATGAGGAACCCCCACAGGCCTCTCTTTGATGGGTCGAACTGCCCCGGTCTCTTGATGTAGGACATCAGGGTATCCGTGACAGCGTCAAGAATCATCTCAGAGTCGTCAGGCAGATGAGCGACATGGGCTAGTGACTGAGCCAGAGGCCCCATCACCTTCCTAGCCAGTTGCGCCGGCGCGGCGGGGTCCCGCGCCAGCAGACGCCTGTGAACATCGAGGAGCCACGCATTGTCAACCTTCGCTGGCACGCTGGCCTGGCCTCCGGTTCAGACTTTCCTAAGGGCGACCAGAATCTCACGGCGCATCCGCGCATGCATTGGGTTCGATCTGCTCATCACAGAGGGGGGAGGCAATGATCTGCGCTGGGCGCTGATGGTCCGTGGTGCAGATCCAACCAGCCGAAGACCGTGGCGCTCGGCCAGTTGGCCGACTATGCTGGCTGCATCGGTTCGCGCGGCATTGATCATGGTTGGGCCAAGCACCAGGACAGACAAGCCTCCCGGCTTCAACACACGCCGTATCTCTTTGAGGCTCTTGGCGAGATCAGAAAGATATTGCCGCAACCGAGAGCGTTTCCGGTCGGCCTGAATCTGCTCCGTCAAACGCTCCTCCATATTTTGTGGCAGTCCATCAAGGCTCTGGAGGCCGCGCTCGGTGCCGATCATTGCCGCTCGGACGGACCGCAGTTCCTCGAGATGGTAGCCCATCCAGAGAAGGGCAAATTTGTGAGTGCGAATGTAGTCAATGGCACTGAGGTACGGCGGTGAAGTCAGCACGAAGTCGACGCTGTTGTCTACTATTGGTAGACCGCGCGCGTCGCCGGCCTCGATGCAGACCTTAGCCGACGTGCTGGCCGAGTCATTGAATGGCAACTTCTTGGCCGCAGCGTCGAAGCGTTTTTCCCAGGCATCGAAGGGGAGAACCACCGGCTTATCTTTCCGCTTGTGCGGCCGGGACCGGGAAATGTCCATCGCATAAGATGCCCCCGCAGACTTGGCGATTATCAGACTCGAAAAGACCACCCACGCCAGGTCCTTCTGCAGACCATTTGGCTCCTCGCAGATCGCCGAAGCAATAGCAAAGAGCTGCTTCTGTGAGTTCGAGGGGAACCAGTATCGGATGAACTGCTGATCCTCCTCGGGTAGCCCCCGGCGAACGGTGGGAAGGCCCATCCCGCCCGTCCGGACTTTCTTCTTCGCACGATCTACGATGCGGTCCCGCAGCACATCTAGGTCGGCCTGTCCGAAGGAGTGGGTGCCCACGCGAGCAAGTAGCACCGACAACGGGTCGAGGTCGAACCCCCACGCTTCACGGCCAAGCCGCTTGGCGGCAATCAGCGTCGTCCCGGAACCTGCCATGGGGTCAAGCACAACGGCCTCAGGGGTGGTCATAGACGCAATGAGATGCTCCGCTAGCCCAAGAGGCATTCGGGCTGGGAAGGGGTGGTATCGGGTAGGCTCCAGCTGTTGCCCTTTGCTTCGTGCACCGGACACCTGGTGCATCGCGTCGAGCACTTCCAGGTCGTTGCACAGCAGATTGGGACTCCCCGTCGCCATCTTCTGTTCGCCTCGGCCGGTCTGGCCAATGTCCAGGTGTTCACGATACTCACATTGAGTAGCATCTTCCAGAGAGATTTTGCCTTCGGGGTAATGCCTCACCGGTTGACGGCGGTACAGGACGATGTGGGGAGAAGGTCGGTTGCCGGATGCCGAGATCACTGGCCTTGTACGCCCTGTGTTCGGCTCCCCCGACGTCGACCCACAGCGTTCGAGTTGGGTTATGAGACTAACAGGCACGCCCGGCACGGTGCGTGCGCTCCGCTTAAGAACCATGCCCCGCAATTCCCCCCATGGATCTACGTTCCCCGCTCGGCTGCTTCCTGAAGGAGTGGACCTGTTACCTCGAGCTGCACGGCCACGGCGTCAAAGCAAACGAGAGCGCCGTAGGCATTCTGGTTTCACAAGACAGACAAGGGAGCCGATACCGCTGGCTGTTGCGGTGTGAGGCGGGCGACTCGCTCCTGCTGTCGCCGGAGGATAGGCGCGAACTGCGCTGCCAGGCGCGCCTTGCGCGAAAAAGCCGCGAAAAATGTTTCCTGGTGGTGAAATTCGGCCACCCGGGTGGAAAAGCCGTAATCGTTCCCGCAGCCCAGGCTCAGCATCTGAGGCGGCTGGATGTGGCCAAGGGCGGAATTCCATGGGAAACCTGATGCGGCTCAAGGTCTTTGTTGGTTGCCATGGAGGAAGAAGAGGAGGTCAAAGATAGAAAACGGGCCAACGGTAGCGCAAGCAAGACCGACATCAGGGAAGCCGAGACCCACGACAAAGCCAGGGCCATCACGGGCATTCTGGACGAGCGGATCCAGAACCTCCTCGATGCCATCGAAGAGATCGATGAGGCCCTCGCCGGCAGGAGGGTTCTGAATCGCCAGTTTCTAGAGCAGATCGAGCGGGAAGCGGCAGAGGTGAAGGGTTACCTCAACATGCTCCAGCCGCCCTGGAGAATGGGATTTCACCCGGACATTGAATTTATGCGGCTGAGCCTCCACAAAAGCATCACCAGCCGCGCCTCGGACCACCGCAAGGAGCAACTCAAGTACTGGGAGAACGGCGTCAACCTGGCAAAGGAAAGGCGCAAGTTCTTCGACGAATACAAGGCCCTTCTGGGTACCCGCAGGAGGCTGAGCGGGGTATGAACATCGAGGAGGTCTTCCGCAAACTCCGCCCCATCATGGGCGAGCAGTTGGATGTCCTCTGGCAGGAGTACCTCGTGGCGGATACGGACACCCGCCAGACCGTCGAGAGGATGCTGCGGGTCATGTTGGCCCAGCGGTTGGCGGAAACGTTCGAAAGCGAGCAAGTGCTTCTGAAACCACCGCCTCAGGATATGGCTGCGGGCCAGTACCCCGTTGGCATGATCCACTACGGCAAGGACGGCTTCTACCCGTTCGGCCTTCGCGAGGATGAGTTCATCCAGCACATCGGCATCTTCGGCCGATCCGGCAGCGGCAAGACCAACCTGGCCTACCTGCTCCTCCATGGGCTGACCAAGGCCGGCAAGCCGTTCCTGGTGTTCGACTGGAAACGGAACTACCGCGACCTGATCTCGTCGCCGGTCTTCAGCGACCTTGTGATCTTCACCGTGGGCCGTAGTGTGGCGCCCTTTCGGTTCAATCCGCTCATCCCGCCTCCGGGCACCCAGGCGACTGTCTGGCTCAAGAAACTCATTGAGATCATGTGCCATGCGTATTTCCTGGGGGAAGGGGTCACCGTTCTCTTGATGCGGGCCATCGATCATCTCTACAGGCAGGCGGGCCTCTACACCGGGCAGCCGAATTACTACCCGACCATGGCCGACGTTCGCGACTGGCTTTTGGCTTACAAGGCCAAAGGCCGAGAGTCGGGTTGGATGGAATCGGCCATGCGGGCCGTCGAGGTGCTCTGCTTCGGCGAGATGGGCGTCGTGCTCAACAGCCCGTGCCCATTTGATGTGGCCAAACTCCTTGACCGCCGCGTAATCCTGGAACTGGACGCCCTCACGAATGCGGACAAGATTTTCTTGATCGAGTCGTTTCTCCTGTGGGTTCACCATTACCGCATGGCGCAAGAGCAGCGTGAAGACTTCAAACACGCGATCGTTATCGAGGAAGCCCACCACATCCTCCTTCGCAAGAAGCAGGAGGTCACAGGCGAGGAGACCGTGACCGACATCCTTCTGCGAGAGATCCGTGAACTCGGCGAGTCGGTCATCTGCCTGGACCAGCACCCCAGCCTCATCTCCAAGCCCGCCTTGGGGAACACCTACACGACGTTCGCCTTCAACCTGAAGCACCGGGGTGACATCGCCATGATCCAGGACTGCCTGCACCTGGACAGCGAGCAGGCCGGGTACCTCAACCGCCTGGAGGTCGGCTGGGCCGTCGCCAAACTCCAGGGCCGATGGTTCTTCCCGTTCCTCATCAAGTTGCCGCTGGTGCAGATGAAAAAGGGGAGCGTGACTGACAGACATATCCATCGCAGGTTGCTCGCGACGGCGGAGTTCAACGAGATGGCTACCGGTTGGCAGGAGAGTTCTTCCTCACCGATTTCCAGCCGAGAAGGAGATTCCGTACCGATTACACTGAAAGACATAGAGATTCCGGGGATTCCGGTGAAAGCAAAAGATGAAAAATCAAATGGGGAAAAGGGGTGCGCAATTCGGCTTACAACGCAGGAAAGGCAGTTCCTAATGGACGTCTGGGAACATCCAACGTCAACGATCACAGATCGTTATCATTCTTTGTGTCTATCTCCTCGCCGGGGCACGGGGTTGCAAAAAATGCTCTTGAAGCAGTCGCTTATTGTTTCCTGTCCGATTGTGATCGGTCGTTCAAGAATCAAAGTACTGGCGCTGACCGGCGCCGGGAAAGCGGCGCTGGGCATCGATGAACCCGATGCGGACAGGCTGGGCGGTCCAGAGCACAGGTACTGGAAAAAGCGTCTGGCCGAGGACTTAAAGACCCATGGTTATGACGTGACGGAGGAGTACCCTGTGGGCGGCGGCAAGACCATCGACCTTGTGGCCGAACGAGATGGTAAACGGGTTGCCCTTGAGATTGAGACGGGCCGGTCGGATGTGTCCGGCAACGTGCGGAAGTGTCTGGATGCGGGCATGGACAGGGTCGTTGTGGTTGCTGTTTCTGCGTGTATCCGGGATAGGCTGGCGCGGACGCTCCGGTTGCCGGCTGGGGTCGAATTGCGGGAAGGAAGCGATGTTCTGCAAGGGCCGTGAGGACCTCGCGGCCGTCATGGCATATCGAGGGTTGCTATTCGAGGAGGCCGGGGTATAATCGTCTCACGAAAGGGCGCCTTGCAGGGGTGGAGCGCAGAGCGATGATCAACGTAGCGGTCGACAAAGAGCAGATTGCCGCGTTCTGTCGGAAGCATCAGGTCCGGCGGTTGGCGGCGTTCGGTTCCGTGCTTCGGCAGGATTTCCGGCCTGACAGCGATGTGGATGTGCTGGTGCAGTTTGAGGCTGAGGCGCGAGTGGGTTTCCTGGCTCTGGCGGGAATGGCTCGGGAACTGTCCTCGATCCTCGGCCGGCGGGTGGACCTTGTGCCGCAAGAGGGTCTGAAGCCGCTCTTGCGCGACGAGGTCCTGGCAGAGGCGGAGGTGCTCTTTGCGGGGTGACGCTCTGTACCTGGCCGATATCGTGGAAGCGGCCGACGCCATCGCCGGTTTTGTGGCAGGGGCGCAGCGGGAGGCGTTCGTCGGCAATGACCTCGTGCGTAGCGCGGTGCTTCAGAAACTCGCCGTGATCGGCGAGGCCGCCGCGCGGCTGAGCGCGGATTTCAAGGACCGCCATCCCGGGATCGAATGGGCCGACATCGTGGCCTTCCGCAACATTGCCGTTCATGCCTATTTCAGCGTCGACTGGTCCATCGTCTGGGTGGCCGCCACGGAAGATGCTCCCACCTTGCGGAAACAGGTCATGCAGATTCTGGCGTCTGAATATCCGGATGCGCGGCCGGGGAAGGGGTAGGCAGTCGCGGGGCAGGGTGCGGAAGATGTCTGAATTTCAGGTTGCCGGCGCTTGATGTCGTGAGCCGCGACGCGGAAGGGCCGCAGGCAGTTTCTCAATCCCGTCTGGAACGTACACGACCGTCATGGATGTGCTCGAAGCGATCACGATGCGACGGAGCGTCCGGGCCTATTCGCCGCAGCCTATTCATGCCCGCGTGATGCAACGGATGAAACAGGCCCTTCGCTCGGCCCCGTCGGCGTGCAATCTCCAGCCTTGGCACTTCATCTTGGTCACGGACGCGGACCTGCGCCAGCGGGTGGCTCAGGCCGCCAATGGCCAGTTGTGGATGGCCGGCGCACCGGTCATCGTGGTGGCTTGCGGCCTTTCCGAGAAGGCCTATCAGCACATGGGAGGCCACAGCAACAGCGTTGACGTGGACGTGGCCATCGCCCTGGACCATCTGACCCTGGCTGCCGTGGCGGAGGGACTTGGGACTTGCTGGATCGGGGCCTTCGATGAAACCGCGGTCAAAGTGCTGCTCCATGTGCCTCGGACGGTCAAAGTCGTGGCGATGACGCCGCTGGGGTATCCTGCCACACCGGATCTGAACCGCCCGCTCGAGGAGGGCCGCCGCAAGTCTCCTGGAGAGATCTTCAGCAATGAGCGGTACCAGGGGCCTACAGGATAGCACAGCCATGACACACAGGCGAGGGGCCAAGAGGCGTGTAGAGAAGCAGTATGCCAAGGTGGCCACCGAAGGTCTGCCTGACGACCTCGGCGGGTCTGACCCTGCCCACCGGCTCAGGCGGATGGGCTACTCTGATCAGGAAATCGCAGGCGTTCCGGAATCGTCCCTCGTCGGCCTGGGGTGCGGGAATCCGACGGCCCTGGTGGGACTCAAGGAAGGCGAGACGGTCCTGGACATCGGCTCCGGCGCGGGCCTGGATGCCTTCTTGGCGGCGCGAAGGGTAGGACCGAAGGGTAAGGTCATCGGCGTGGACATGACCGCCGAGATGGTTGAGAGGGCCAGACGTGCCGCCCAGGAAGCCGGCTACCAGAATGTGGAATTCCGGCGGGGCGAGATGGAGAGTTTGCCCCTCGATGACGAATCCGTCGATGTCATTATCAGCAACTGCGTGATGAATCACGCTCCTGACAAAGTGGCCGCCTTCAGGGAAACTTGGCGGGTCCTCCGCCCCACCGGGCGCATCCACGTGGCGGACCTGGTGACGAAGGGACGGCTGCCGCCGGCCGGGACCCCTGGCTTGGAGGTCTGGGCGGAGTGGCTGGCTGTGGCCGCGGGGAAGCAGGAGTATCTGGAGGCGATCAGGAAGGCGGGCTTCAGGGAAATCGCGGTTGTGGAAGAAGGGCCGTTTGACAGCCCGGCGATGAAAGGGCCTCTGCTGGGCAAGATCATCAGTGTTCGCGTGACGGCGTACAAGCAGGGGGCCGTGTCCTGAAAGGTTGGCATGGGGATGCGGTCAGCCAAGCAGGCCAATCGCAGATACTTCCGCCAGGCGTATCGCTCGGGGCAGCATGGATGGGAAGTAGAGCAGCCGTTGCCTTATGCGGTGGATTTTCTGCGGCGGCTGAAGCACCTGGTTCCTGTCGCCAGGCTGTTGGACGTCGGTTGCGGAGAGGGACGCCACGCCATTGCGGCAGCGCTGATGGATTTCAAGGTCACGGCCATCGACTACGAACTCCTGGCACTCCGACGCGCCCGCCAGTTTGCCAAGAGAAGGCGAGCCAAGGGGATAACCTTCAGGAAGGCGGATGTTCTCAGGTTGACGTTTTCTGAATCCTGCTTCGACATCGTCTTGGACTATGGGTGCCTGCATCATCAAAAGAAATCAGACTGGTTGGCCTACAAAGGCAATATCGTGCGGGTGCTCAGGCCGCGCGGCTTCTACGTCCTGTCGGTCTTCAGCCGCGCGTTCCCGCTCTTTCATGGAAGCCGCAGGCCGTGGCACATCGCACAGGGGGCGTACCGGCGCTACTTCACGCGGCGAGATATCCTGGAGTTGTTTGGCCGAGAGTTCGAGGTCCTTGAACTGGCGGAGGAGGAAGGAAAGCACGCGGGTTTCTGGCACGCGTTGATGAGGCGTCGCGGCGAGCCGCCATCGCCTTCAAGTGCTTCTGACGGTGCCCACGGAATAGGACTGCGGAAGGGAGAAAACGAATGGACAAGCCATTTTTCGTCGAGGCCCTGGAAAAGAATGATCCCCAGCTATTGAGGCAGATGACTTCCCTTCAGGATTTTGTGAGCAAGGAGGGGGCGCTTCCGGCGAAGATCAAGACCCTGATGATTATGCTGGGCGACGCCATTCTGGGTCACCCCGAAGGCGTGAAGGCGATTGCCGAGCGGGCCCGCGCGCAAAGGGCGACCGAGGCGGAGATCGCGGAGACGGTCCGGGTGGCCTTGTTCTGCGCGGGGATTCCGGGTTTGGTCACTGGAACCTTTGCCCTTCGGAAGTAGCTGGGCGCAAGATTCCCGCCGTCGCTTGGTTAAGTTGGCTCTGGCGATATCGCTGCGAACCTTCGCGAGCGCCTGACGAAGCGAAGCCCGCGTCTTGATTTTCCGCTGTGCCGGAGGGAAAATTGCCATGCCACGCGGGGTGTTCCTGCGTGAGCCAGGCGGTGGCTGGATGTCCCCCCGTCCGGCCACTGCCGTTTTTTTGTCCGGGGTGCTTCCTGTCAGGGAGGCCTTTCGCGCGCCCAGGCAGACTCCGCCTACCCAAGGGTCACGGGAGGACGGGCGTTCAGTCCCAGCGTTGGCGCCGGTCGCCGTCCACCTTCTGGAAGAACTCGCTCAGCGCGTCCTCGGGGCAGATATTCAAGTAGATCTCCGTGGTTTCCAGCCGATCGTGACCGAGAATCTTCTTCAGGCTGGCGGTGCTCACGCCCCGCTTTACGCAATTCACGGCAAACGAATGTCTAAGTATATGTGGCGTGACCGGCTTGGTGATCATCGCCCGGTTGGCGACACGCTTGACTAGCCGCTGCGCGGTCCGCTTCGAGAAGCCGATGCCCTCGTTGGTGCAGAAGTGAACCTCCAGGAGCCGGCGGGCCCGGGCCGTGAGCGGCACGACTCGGCGCTTGCCCTTGTGACCGTACCAGCCGCCCTTTCCCCAGACGACCAGGCAGTTCTCCTGCCACTGCACCTGGTCGCGCCGCAGGGCGCAGAATTCGTGCACTCGCAGGCCTGTATCGAGGAGGACCCAGACGACGAGTTTCTCCTGGAACGAGCGGCACGCGTTGACCAAGCGGTCCGTTTCCTCCGCGTTCAAAGGCTCACGCACGAACTGATAGGACATGGTGAATATTTGTCGCAGATGTTTATAAAACCGACTGTTTTGACGCTATCCGTGGGGGGCTCTTCCTCGAAAACGGCCGGCACGAACCTCATGACGTGGCGGCAATTAAGGCGGAAGGCGACACAAATCCCTGATCCACAAGACCTATCCCTGGCACGGGGCAAGAACCAGCCGTCATCGCCAGCGTCGTGAGCGTTTTGTCCGTGAGGCTGTCAACGTGAGGCTTGCGACGGGCCTCTATCGGCGGTATGCTCTGTGCTTGACCGGATGTCTTTGGGAAGGGTGAAAGGCGTGCAGAGGTGCTTGGAATTGCTCTGTCTTGACGGACCCGGTAAGATATAAGAGATCCGTGAGGTTACCCCGGATGGGGAAAGGAGATAGCATGAACTGGCAGGAACGTATTACGGTGGACCCCAAGGTCTTGGTGGGCAAGCCCATTATCAAGGGTACGCGAATCTCAGTCGAGTTCGTGATTGACCTCTTGGCGCGGGGCTGGACCCCTGAGCAGATTCTCAAGGAGTACGACCACCTGACACCCGATGACATTCAGGCTTGCCTGGCCTACGCCAGCGAGATGCTGAAGACCGAGCGGGTGTACGTGACGCCGGCATGAAGGAGACCGCTCGATGCGATTTCTGATGAACGAGAACGTCTCCGGTACGGTGATTCGGACCTTGCGCCGGCAGGGACACGACGTGCTGTCCGCGAAGGAATCTATGCAGGGCGAGTCGGACCCCGCGATCCTGGAACGGGCGCGACGAGAAGGCCGTCTGCTCGTGACGCACGACAAGGACTTCGGGGAACTGGCGTTCCGAAGTCATCTGCCGGCCGAGTGCGGAGTTGTCCTGTTTCGCCTGGGTGGGCGAGCCCCCGACGCCGACAACCATCGGATCCTGGAGGTCATCGAGGGCCGCGAGGAATGGGCGGGGCACTTCGCGGTCGTGACGGACGACCAGATTCGCATCCGTCCGCTGCCGCCGGCCAAGAAAGGCGAGTGACATGGCCAAGACACAGCGGAACCCCATGCTTACACTGATGGGGTATGTCCCCCCTCGGCAAGGTAATCAACAAGGTGTTCGCCGAAGTCATGCGCTACTACAGGCATACCCGTTGTAAGGGGGCGGCGGCGCTAGACATCTTCCGGTTCTTCCGCGATAGGAAGGGGCATCACCACCAATTCGAGCGGTTCTGGGCAACCAGGACGAAGGCCAAGGTCAAGTTCAACAGAGCAATTGCGCGCGTCCAACAGGCTATCGAAGGGTTCAATGAATAGCCGCGACGAGGAGTAACAAGGCACGCAAGAAGACCGGCAACAAGGCGGCAGCCAAGATCGACGCCGTCCGCCACAAGGACAAACGCATGAGTCGATCTGACAAGACCAGTATGGGCGGCCGCCAGGAGGCGTTTGAGACTACGCACTGGACGGAAATCGTGCGTGTCCGCGAAGGAGACGAGGCGCGGCGGCGAGAGGCGCTGGAGCAGACCCTCGCCCGCTACTGGAAGCCGGTCTACTGTTACCTACGCCGCAAGGGCTATGGCAATGAAGAA
>Ga0315281_10006625_pt1 | contig 16440 bp, 14 predicted proteins | sample YL17G07_0_MG_FD_204540 | JGI IMG/M metagenome (GOLD analysis project Ga0315281, IMG submission 204540) | Sediment microbial communities from Yellowstone Lake, YNP, Wyoming, USA - YL17G07_0 | ecosystem: Environmental > Aquatic > Freshwater > Lake > Sediment | place: USA: Wyoming | collected... | reverse complement strand
GGAGCAAAAGAGCTGGATTCCCGCTTACAAACTGCGGGAATGACGTTTCCCATGCTGTTTTTTTTGATTCATAATTGCTTTTTTGTCTGATTAGTTTCGATTTTATGCATAGTGCGTTCGCCCTGCTGGGACAGGGCATATGTGTTTTGCTGTTGCCCCGTTGCCTCAGATAGAAGTCGATACGAAATGATATGCGTTGCTTGACATAACAAAGCCGCATAAACTAAATTATAGGCCATGCGCAAACCGTTTATAGCAGCCAACTGGAAGCTTAACAAGACCGTGCCCGAGACACTGGCCTTTCTGGACGGTTTTATCCCCTTGGTAAAAAATGTCAATGATGTAGATATAGTAGTGGCCCCCCCGTTTACCTCCCTTTATGCCGCGTCCTCGACTGCTAAGGGCTCCAATGTAAAGCTTGCCGCCCAGGATGTATTTTACGAGGACAAGGGCGCCTATACCGGAGAAGTCTCGCCGGCAATGCTGGCGGACGTAGGATGTGAATATGTGATCATAGGTCATTCCGAAAGAAGGCAGTATTTTCAAGAAACCGATGAGACTCTCAATAAAAAGATAAAGGCATCAAGGGCGCACAATCTGAAGGTGATTTTCTGCATAGGTGAATCTCTGGATGAGAGGGAAGCGGGCCATACCTTTGATGTGCTCAAGCGGGAAATAACAGAAGGACTCAAGGACATCCCATCGGAAGGTCTTATAGTAGCATACGAACCTATTTGGGCCATTGGGACCGGCAGGACAGCCACTCCGGAGCAGGCACAGGAGACTCACAAGTTCATACGTGGGTTGCTGGCAACCCTGTACGGCGGCGCATCTGAAGAACTGCGCATTTTATACGGCGGCAGCATGACGCCCGACAATGTCGCGACTCTCATGGCCTGCCCTGATGTAGACGGCGGACTTGTAGGTGGCGCATCGCTCAAGGCAGAGAGTTTCGCAGTCATAGTGAAATTAGGGAAAACATAAAGCAAACTGGAGGATGTTTTGGCAACATTATTTATGGTTCTTCACGTCATAGTATGTCTCTTTCTTGTGTTCGTAGTACTGTTACAAAGCGGAAAGGGCGCTGAAATGGGCGCAACCTTCGGCGGTTCCAGTCAGACACTGTTCGGCAGCAGGGGGGCGGCTACGTTCCTGAACAAGCTGACGACGGCTGCGGCGATATTATTCATGCTTACGTCGCTTGTCCTTACAATGGTGTCGGTCAAGAAGAGTTCGGTTATCAACCAGGTCGCTCCGGTCGGACAGAAAGGCCCGGCGCCTTCACAATCTATTCCGGCCCAGCCGTTGAATCCGCAGCAGCCCATACCGGCCAAGCCGCTCAATAGCAGCCCGGCAGCTAAATAAACGGACAGATGTCTCTGTCGGGAGGAAGGCCTGTAAAGGGGGAACGCAAACATGGGAATGCGACTCCCCTTTTTTTTGTCTGTTCCTATATTCTTGTCTTCGCATCAATTCCGGCGCTCCTTGCGGGCTGCAGCCGCGAGCCCGAGATAAAATATCCGAATACCTTCACAATAGGTCTTTTATCGGATGCAAAGAAACTGCTTCCCTTTCTTGCCTCAGACAGCGCATCCGGCGAGATAAGCGGGTACATATTCAACGGTCTCACCAAATACGATAAAAATATAAAACTCACAGGGGACCTTGCTGAATCCTGGGATGTAAGCAAAGACAGGCTGACCATTACATTTCACCTTCGAAAAGGGGTCAAATGGCAGGACGGCGTTGAGTTCACGTCCGATGATGTGCTTTTTACCTACAAGGTTGTTACAGACCCGAAGACACCGACGCCCTACGGCAGCAACTACGGCCCCGTTGGAAAGGTAGAGGCGCCGGACCGCTATACCGTAAAGGTGACCTATAAGGAGCCTTTCGTTCCTGCACTGGAGGCCTGGGGCATGGGTATAGTGTCAAGACACGTGCTTGACGGAAAGGACATATCATCGCCTGAATTAAACAGAAACCCCATAGGCACAGGTCCTTACAAGCTCAGGGAATGGTTATCGGGTCAAAAGATAGTGCTGGAGGCCTTTGACGGTTATTTCGAGGGCAGACCCCAAATTGACGGCATTGTCGCCCGGATAATACCGGACCCCTCCACCATGTTTTTGGAACTGAAGTTCGGCGGTCTCGACTTTATGGGACTTACCCCCCCGCAGTACAAGCTTCAGGCGGGGAGCGACTTTTTTAACAGGTATTTCCGAAAATTCAAATACCCGGCCTTCGGCTATACATATATGGGTTATAACCTCCTTGACCCGCTTTTTTCAGATGTGAGGGTGCGCCGCGCTCTTTCACATGCGGTCAACAAGAAGGAGATAATTGCCGGTGTCCTGGTGGGTTACGGTGTGCCGTGCACAGGTCCTTTTCATCCTGAGACGTGGGCCTACAATCCGCAAGTCAAGGATTACGATTATAACCCCGGCAAGGCGCTTGAACTGTTTGCCGAAGCCGGATGGAAAAGAGACCCTCAAGGCATGCTCGTAAAAGACGGCAAGCCTTTCTCATTCACCCTTATAACCAACCAGGGCAATGAGGCGAGACTGAAGGCCGCGCAGATCATCAAGGAACAGTTGAAGCGGATGGGCATCGAGATGAATATCAAGGTGCTTGAGTGGCAGGCCATGCTTCATGATTTCGTGGACAAGAGGAGATTCGAGGCGATCCTCATGGGCTGGGCGCTTTCCAGGGACCCGGATATGTACGATATCTGGCATTCCTCCAAGACAAAAGAAGGAGAATTCAACTTTATTTCATATAAAAACGATGAGGTGGACAGACTGTTACTGCAGGGGAGAAAGGAGTTTGATTTCGTAAAGAGGCGGGCCGTATACCGGAGATTGCATGAACTTATAATGGAGGACCAGCCCTACCTCTTTCTGTATATAGGAGACGCGCTTCCGGTGCTTCACAAGAGGTTCAAGGGGATTGAAAAGGCGCCCCTCGGCATAATGTACGACTTCATTCACTGGCATGTCCCCGGGAACAGGTCTGAGTGGTATCGTTAGCCCATACCGGGGCCTGCCTGAGGGTGGATTTGATACGACAACTTAGTGCGTCGCTGCAAGTTCTGGAGAATAAGGCCGTATTGCCGCAACTTCTTTTCTCTGATGTTTTGCTACATCCTCAATGTCATAGAACGTCTGAAGGTTCATCCAGAACTCAGGGCCGGTGCCGAGGAATTTACCGATCTTAATAGCCGTCTCTGCGGTGATGCCCCGCTCTCCCCTTATAATCTGACCTACCCTGGTTTGGGAAAGCCCTGTTTCTTTTGCGATTCGATACACTGTTATACCCATCGGATCAAGAAACTCTTCCTTCAGCACTTCCCCCGGATGAATATTCTTCAAATGTCTCATAACATTACCCCCTAATGATAATCGGTTATCTCTACGTCATGGGCGCTTCCATCCTTCCATCGAAAGCAGATGCGCCATTGGTCATTGATCCTGATACTCCACTGACCTTCCCTATCCGTATGTAAACGTTCCAGGCAGTTTCCTGGCGGGACCTTCAGGACGTCCAGCGTAATGGCAGCGGCAAGCATCCTCAGTTTCCGTCGGGCAAGGTTATGAAGGGCTGCAGGCAACTTTATCTTTTTTGAGAAGCACCCCATCCATATAAACTGCGTTTCCTCGTCCTTGAACGATACTATCATGCTTTGATAGTATCATTAGGAGCTATTAGTGTCAAGTCGACAGGTGCTTTTGAGATGTTGAGGGGGCATTATGAGGATTCTCGTTTATATTCTCGATTAAGTTGTCAAAGAACCCCAAGGCGTATATCGCACCCTATATCATTTTGCCTTGACATTGCCGTTTTTTCTTATTGATCTCCCACCTTTTTTAGTGGTAATCTACTGTCATGTTGAAAAAGCGGATGTTCATAAGCTCGTTAAGTCTATGTCTCGCGCTTTTCTTTGCGTATGCTGAAAAAGCGATTTCTTATCATCTCAACTATCATCTATCCGCATGTCAAAACCTGATAATATAAACATTCCCAGGGGATTTTTATTTTCTACCGTCGAAGCCGCTATAAAGAAGCCCGGCAGGAAAGACCTCGCCCTCATATTCTCGGAAAAGGATGCTGCCATGGCCGGCATGTTCACCAAAAACAAGGTCAAGGCCGCACCGGTGCTTCTTGACATGAGGCTTGTCAAATCAGGCAAAGGCCGCGCCATTGTCGTAAACAGCGGCAATGCCAATGCCTGTACCGGCAAACAGGGGATGTCGGACGCCCTTGAAATCGCAGAACTTACAGCCTCCGGTCTCAAGATTAAGACAAACTCCGTTTTTGTCTGTTCCACAGGCGTCATCGGAAATCCGATGCCTATGGAAAGGATTCGTCCAAAACTTGCAGAACTCGCATCGAACATAGGGAAGTCTTCTATCAATGACGTAGCCGCCGCCATGATGACTACCGATACGTTTCCAAAGATCGTAAGCAGGCGCATCAGGATTGCAGGTAAAGCGGTAACTATTGCGGGTATATGCAAGGGGGCGGGCATGATCCGTCCGGATATGGCTACCATGCTCTGTTTCTTAATGACAGACGCCTGTATAGACAAGTCCTTTCTTGGGTCGGCCCTGAAAGAGGCTGTAAAGAATTCATTCAACCGGATAACCGTTGACGGTGATATGTCCACCAATGACACTGTGCTTATTATGGCAAACGCCATGGCAGGCAATGAAGAGATAAAGAAAGATACCAGGGCTTTCAAGGTCTTTTGCGCTGCCTTGTCAGCTCTTTGTTATGAGCTTGCGAGGATGATTATACAAGACGGAGAGGGGGCGACAAAGCTTGTTGAGATCGAGGTGCGTAATGCCGCGACGGACAAGGACGCGGAAAAAGCCGCCTTTACAGCGGCAAACTCTCCCCTTGTGAAGACTGCCATATACGGTAATGACGCCAATTGGGGCAGGATAATGGCCGCTGTCGGCTATTCAGGGGCGAACATTAAAGAGGAAACGACCGACATATTCATCAATGGCCTTAAGGTCGCGGCCAGAGGGCTTTCGACCGGAAAGGACAAGGAGGCCAATGATAGGCTTAAGGCAAAAGAAGTCAGCATTGTGATAGACCTCAATCTCGGCAGGGGCAAGGCAAAAGTGCTTACCTGCGACCTTACCGAGGACTATATAAAGATAAACGCCGAATACAGGACTTGAGGGCACAGGAATTTTCCCCTTGATAAATTAGGCCGTAATAGGCGATTATATGACACGAGGCAAGACGAAGCAGTCCTTGGTAAATGATTGAAAACCTGCTGGCGTTTTTCTCTATAACATTAAATATCAAGAGGTTCTAATGACGCTAAATGTTTCAATCCTGCCTCAGCTTGTTATAAAAGGCAAGAAAATCCGTTTCCCGATTATTCAGGGTGGTATGGGCGTCGGTGTCTCTCTGTCGCCCTTGGCCGCGGCTGTTGCAAGGGAGGGAGGCCTGGGCATAATTTCGAGCGCGTGCATAGACAGGATTGTTTCAAAAAATAACGGCAAGAAGGTGAACACCTACGAGGCAGTATATCAGGAGGTGTCAGAAGCAAGAGCTTGTGGCGGATTTGCCGGAATTAATATAATGGGCGCTCTCGTAAGAGACTTCAATGATTCGGTCAAGGGCGCACTGGATGCCGGTGCGGATGCGATAATCTCAGGTGCGGGATTGCCGTTGACATTGCCTGCAATACAACCCCCGAGGGATACGGCACTCATTCCTATCGTCTCATCAACAAGGGCGCTTGAGATAATATGCAAAAAATGGGAGAAGTTGGGATACAGGCCCGATGCCATAGTTTTGGAAGGTCCGCTGGCAGGCGGTCATCTCGGATTTAAGATGGACCAGATAGACCTTGAATCCAATATACTGGAAAACCTTTTCCCTCCTGTTAAAGACATAGCAATGAAATACGGCGACTTCCCGGTAATAGTGGCTGGCGGGATATATACTTATGAGGATATTAAGAGGTTTATGGCTATGGGCGCGGACGGCGTACAGATGGGCACCAGGTTTTTGGCCACCGAGGAAAGCAGTGCAAGCCCGGAATACAAGGAAGCCGTTATAAAGGTCTCTGATGATGATATAGTCGTGGCCCATGATCCCGGCTCTCCATGCGGTCTGCCTTTCAGGGTAATTAAGCAGTCCCCTATGTATGTCTCATCCCTGAAAAAGGTCAGGCAGCCGAAATGCGACAAAGGTTATGTGCTGCTCAAGGACAAGGAAGGAAAATTCAGCATATGTCCCGCCAAGGTGAGCAATGAGCATCATTTCTGCATATGCAACGGACTCCTGAGTTCCGCCGGTTACAACAGGGACAAGGAGGAACCGCTTTACACGGTGGGCACAAACGCAAGCAGGGTCGACAGGATTTTGCCGGTCAAAACCCTTATGTCTGAACTGACGGGAAATCCGCCTGCGTAAGCCGGGTGGTCCTGCGGCAGGTGACATCGAATTGCTGTAAGGAAGCATTTCTCTCTTCGGCCGCTGCCGGCCGCATCTTGCCTGTTTACGCTGAAATCCCCTTTTTTGAACCGGCTTTGGTATACGAGACCCTGTCGCCCGGCAGGGGGGGCATATTACTTGAAAGCGTTAAAGGTCCGCCCAAGATCGCTCGCTACTCTTTCGTTGTCTTTGATCCGTATCTGTGCCTTAAGGCAAAAGACGGCGAGGTGACCGTGAGTTCAACCGGCGCTTCATGTGCGGTTTCTTTCAGGCCGCCGCTTGACCGGCTCAAGGACATTATTGACGCTTACCCTCAAAAGCCTGAACCGGGGCTCCCGCCATTTCAGGGGGGCGCTGTCGGGTTTTTGAGCTATGACTTTGTGCGATATCTCGAAAATATCCCGCGAAATGCAACGGACGATCTCAATATCCCCGATGCCCATTTTTTCATATTCGACAAGCTCATAGCCTTCGACCATTTGACTTGCAGGGCATGGGTGATTATTGCTCCTGCGGCCCGTCGGATGGAGCTGGGATACGGAAGTCTGTCGGCTATTGATTGGGAGGAAGCATATGAAAAGGCGGCATGTGAATTATCGGCAGTCACGGCCCGGCTTGGCGCCCCCTGTTCGTCTCCTGCGCAGTCAGGGGCCTTTGAGACCGGGCCGGCGGTCCTGAATTACGAGATGACGAAGGACAGGTATATGGATATTGTAGGCAGGACAAAGGAATATATTGCCGCAGGGGACATATTTCAGGCCAACCTTTCTCAAAGGATATCCGCTCCGCTCGGTAACAGGCGCCCATGGGACATATACAAAACCCTGCGAAAGATAAACCCCTCGCCTTTTGCCGCCTATGCCGATTTCGGGGATTATCTGATAGTAAGTTCTTCCCCGGAGAGACTTGTCAGGGTGAAGGGCGTGACTATAGACACGAGGCCGATAGCCGGCACCAGGCCGCGGGGCAAGGACCTGAGTGAGGACGCGGCCTTGAGGACGGATCTGCTGTTGAATGAAAAGGAGAGGGCGGAGCACATAATGCTCATAGACCTGGAACGCAATGACATAGGCAGGGTCTCGGAATACGGCAGCGTGGCGGTTGACGAGTTTATGATAACCGAGGATTACTCCCATGTCATACATATTGTTTCAAATGTGGTATCAGGTTTGAAGAAGGGAAAGACCTGTTTTGACGTGATAAAGGCGGTCTTCCCCGGGGGGACCATAACAGGCGTGCCCAAGATCAGATGCATGGAGATTATAGACGAACTGGAACCCACGGCGAGGGGGCCTTATACCGGATCGCTGGGCTATATCGGTTTTTCGGGTGACATGGACCTGAACATAATAATCAGGACCTTTGTTATAAAAGACGGTCGTGCTTATGTGCAGGCCGGTGCGGGCATAGTAGCCGATTCTGATCCTGAACGGGAGTATTACGAGACGCTGAAGAAGGCCGAGGCGCTGCTGAAGACCCTTTTGAAGAGCCCCTAATATGAAATGAGGATAATTAATCAGGTCATTTTGTTAGATGTTCAAAGTAGGTTATACTAATGGCATGATATTTTTAATAATGGAAAACGATTAAGATGAAGTTACGGTTTTTGGAAAGACTGTCTACCAGGCTCGCCATAGTTCCGCTTCTGGCGGCGCTCCTGGTTTTTTCGATCTCGGGGTACGCCCTGTACTACCTGCTGTTCATTGATTTTCAGAAAAGTTTTATCCATGCACGCTTAATAGATATTACCGAAAATAAAAGACTTCAAACGGAAGACTGGTTAATGCATATAAAGTACAATCTCGCTGCCGCTTCATCAAGTGTTTCATTACAAAACGCCCTGTTAACCCTTCGGCAGACTTCAGGCGGGCCTGAGACAGTCGAGCCCGAAGGCAAAACAGCGCGTTTAACAATGAAGGAAAACAAGAGGCTTGAGGCCTTGCAAAAAGAGCGCCAGGATGCCCTCAATAGCCTGGTCCCGTTCATGGCCGAATGGGCCCGTTTCGGCAATTACCGTGAGTTTAATGTCCTGTCCGTCCAGGGAGATATACTTGCCGGCAGCGGACCAACGACCGGGACCCCTGCCTTGACCGGCGCTGATTTGTCCCTGTCTGCGGACAGTGGACAAAAGGGACCTGTCCTGCTGCGGCTGCGCAGGGTGGGAGAGTCCGGGACGGCAGTTGATTTCCTTGCGCCTGTTACCGGTGAGGACAATACAACTGCCGCTTTTCTCTTTGCTTCCGTGGATGCCGGCAAAGTGGCTGAATATCTGCGGATAAGACGCGGGATATTTGCAACTGAAAAGATAGTCATGATTGATGGCGAAGGGAATCTGATGTTGACAAAGGACGGTCCTCCACTTAAACAATTGCGTTATAATCTGCCGGCTATCGGACGGGAAAATCCTGTCGGAGACAGGGACGGTTTTTTCTTTTACCAGATCCCTGTGACTGGTTCTCCATTCAAGTTGCTCGGCATAGTGGCGAAAGGCGAGGCGAGGCGTCCGATGTTTATCGTCTTTGGGGTCTTTTTGGCGTGTGCCTTATTTGTTCTTCTTGTAATGGCTTTTCAGTGGACGAAGTTTTTTAAGCTTGTCATGTATCCATTGTCAAGACTTCATGCGGTTTTGAAAGCCGCCTCTATGGGAAACTTTGAAATGGCGATGGGGGACGGTTATTCCGGGGAAATCCTGGAGTTGAAGACGGCTGTTGACGCAGTAATCACCGAACTGAACGCAAAAGATCTTCTTCTGAGGAAAGGGATAACGGTCCGGGACAAGATCGAAGGCGTTTCGACCGTCCTTTCCAGAATGTCAGGGGAGAGGATAAAGCGGGAACTGCTCAGGCCGCTTGAAGAGGTCGTTGAAGGCATGAGGGTCGCTTTATCAGGCGGCGACGCACTGGAGATTGAAAAAGTATCCGGGACTGCCTTCACCCTTCTGGGTTTCGTGGATGACCTTATAGTCCTTGCCGGACTGGAAGAGGGATCAACCGGAATGGTACACGAGGAATTCTCTTTTAACGAGGTAATGGAGGAGGCCGGTGACAGGACCCGGAAGATGACAGGTATGAAAGAGATAGAGCTTATCGTGGACTGTGCCGATGAGTTGAAGGAAAAGACCGTTTACACGGACAGGCGCATATTGAGCAGGATATTGAACTCCCTGGCCTCGACGGCTGTGAAATGCACGGAGGTTGGGACCATCACAATTACGGCCTCTCTGGAGACAAGGAACGGGGTGGAGTTTATGGTTATATCGGTGGCTGATACGGGGACCGGTTTTCCAAAAGTGACCCTGGAGGCAATTCTCAATGAGTCCACATGTCCCATTGGTATGCTTCAATATGCGACGGCAAAGGGGCTTACCTTTTTCCTTGGCGGGGAAATCGAGGCTGAAAGCATGGAGGACAAGGGCTCGGTATTCACAGTAACAATCCCTCTGAGGTCGGCAGTAAATTGAATGCCGGCATATCGGTGAGTTTGACAGGGCAAACGCACTTCAAAATAGCCAATAAAGTCACAAATAGCACTTCAAAAGGGGTCATTCCCGCAGTTTGTAAGCGGGAATATGGTCTTTTGTATATAGATGCCCGATAAAAACCTTCGGGCATGACGGAAATGAGATGCTTATGGCACATAGTGCGTATGCCCTGAGGAGAGTTTGAAGATTTGTAATTTATTTTGTTAAGATATCAACCTTCCTTGGGAAGTTATCAATAATTCACGAATTATTCATAATGATGAGATATTATTTACGACAAGCCTGGTTTATCGGAAAAATGATTGAGGGAGGAAGCAACTGTGGCAAACGGCAAAGACGGCAAGACAATAATAGACAGGGTTTGGGACTTGTTCTCTTCTATAACCCTTGCAGTGATAGTTTTTACGCTTATATCTGCGACATCCATTGTAGGCACTATTCTTGAACAGGGGGCGGAGCCGGAACGTAATATAAAACTACTGGCCAAGTTCTTCGGGGAAGCGGCGGCGCCGGGTGTCTTCAATTTTCTTGACCTGCTGCATTTTACCAATATGTACCACTCCTGGTGGTTTCTGGCCTTTCTCTTTGTCTTTTCGGCCAATCTCGTTATCTGCTCACTGGATAGACTTCCCAAGATATGGAAATTAGTCAAGGACCCTGTTAAACCCCTGGCCGATGAACATTTCAACATCATGCCGATAAAAAGGGAAGTGGAACTGAAGAAGGACACAACTGGCGCGAAGACGGCAGTGGAGGGCGCTCTCAAGGATATAGGCTTTCGTGCTGCTGTCGGTGAAGAGGCAGGCGTGCTTCAGCTTTTATGTGGAAAAGGGAGATACAGCAGGCTCGGAGTATATGTTGTCCACTTGAGCATACTTATAATACTTGCGGGGGCTGTTGCAGGTATTTTTCTGGGGTTTAACGGATTTTTAAATCTTCCTGAGGGGACAACCTCTGCTGTTGCCTATTTGGGTAATGACGGCAGAGAAAGGCCATTGGGCTTTGAGATCCGCTGTGAGGACTTTGATGTTTCCTATTATGATAATTCTGATACTCCCAAGTCCTATAAGAGCTGGCTGACAGTATTGGAAAACGGCAAGCCTGTCAAGATAGATGGCAGGGAGGTTACGGAGATAAATGTCAATACTCCGCTCAGGCATAAAGGGATAACTTTTTACCAGTCCAGTTACGGATACCAGCCGACAAGGGAATCGCTTTTCAAGTTTACCGTCACTTCAAAAAACGGGACAAGGGCCGATATCGAGAAGCGGTTTGGAGAGTCCTTCAATATTCCCGGCACTGATGTCTCGGTGAAGATAGCTGATTTCAGCCCGGCCATAAGCACGGACCAGACCGGCAGGATATTCACCTATGCTGAAAATATGAGCAACCCCGCTGTTTTTCTTGAATTCAGTGAGAATGGCAAGGAGAAATACAAACAGTGGATATTGAAGCGTTTTCCTAAAACATGGAATACTCAGGATGGCTCCATCGAGTTCAGGGATTTGTGGGGAGCGCAGTATACCGGATTACAGGTCAGGAAGGACCCCGGGGTGTGGATTGTATATCTGGGCTGCATGGTCATGGCTATAGGGCTTTACGGAGCATTTTTCATGAACCACGTCAAGATATGGGTAAAGGTGACGCCGGGCAGCAGGAATTCCTCCAGGATTTCCGTTGCTGCCACTGCAAACAAAAACAGGTTTGCACTTGAACAGAAGATTGACCGTATGATAAAGAAGCTGACGGAAGAGGTTTAGATGCCGGGTCGTGTGTTTTTTCGCTCCGGTTATTTTTTGACTGCAATAACAAATTAACGGAGGTTTTTATATGGACAGTTCGCAGTTTTTCGGGATAGCAAGCCTTGCATATATACTTGCAATGGTTGTATATATTGCCTATCTTGTATTTAGAAACTCCGCGATAGGCATTGTGGGAACGGTCCTGACCTTAGTGGGCTTTGTGTCTCACACGATAGCGTTTGGGATCAGGTGGAAGGAGTTTTATGATATCGGGCAGATGGGCATACTCAGGGCCATTCCACTTACGAATCTTTACGAGTCCCTTATATTTTTCGTATGGTGCCTGATACTGGGTTATCTCATAATAGAATGGAAATACAAGAACCGCTCTTTCGGGGCCTTCATAACGCCCATTGCCGGGATGTCCCTCGCTTTTATTGATATTTCAGGTATGGACAAGAGCATCCATCCCCTGGTGCCTGCTCTTCAGAGCAACTGGCTGCTGGCCCATGTTACCACGAGCTTCCTGGCTTACGCTACCTTTGCCATTTCATTTGCAACCGGCCTAATGTACCTGATGGTTACGACAGAAAACAAAAAAAGCGGCGCTTACATCTTCTGGACGGTGACCATGGGAGTTTTTGTTGTGATTATGATTGCAATGGGTGTGGATTTTATTGCCTCAGTCGCCAGGATGGACGAACATGGGCATATGGTAAAAAATCCGCTATTGGGCGCTACATTCAGGAGTGAGTCAGGCGGTATTGCTGTCTTTAGTTATCTGGCCGCCCTGGCACTGATCTTTGCAGTCTGGCGTTTTGGGGGTGTTCTGAAAAAGGTTATTACGTCTTTCTCCCTGTCTGATGAACTTCTTGAGGACCTTACATACAAGAGTATTGCTGTCGGTTTTCCGGTATTTACCATTGGCGGCCTCATCTTCGGGGCCATCTGGGCTGATCAGGCCTGGGGGAAATACTGGAGTTGGGACCCCAAGGAAACATGGTCTCTCATAACATGGTTTGTGTATGCCTTCTACCTGCATGCGAGGCTCCTGAAAGGTTGGCGCGGGTCCAGGATTGCCATGGTGGCGGTTGTGGGTTTCGTCTGTACGGTGGTTACCTATCTGGGCGTCAACTTGTTGCTGAGCGGACTACATTCCTACGGCGGAGGATAGAAAAATAACGACTGACGACATGCCGGTTGCCGTCCGTATTATATCTTTATGCTTATTCTCGGGATAGATACCTCATGCGACGACACTTCGGCTTCGGTCGTCGCCGACGGATACAAGGTCCTGTCCAATGTTGTTTCGTCTCAATCGGAAATACACGGTAAATACGGCGGCATCGTACCTGAACTGGCCTCCAGGCGGCATATTGAGATGATATGGCCTGTTGTTGACAAGGCGCTTGTAAAGGCCTGTGTCTCACAGGAAGACATAAACGCTATAGCTGTCTGTCATGGTCCGGGACTGATAGGCTCGTTGCTTGTGGGTTGCGGTTTCTCCAAGTCCCTCGCCTATGTGCGCGGACTTCCATTGATGGCAGTCAACCACCTTGAAGGCCACATGTTTTCCGTATTCCTCGAAGATACAAAACCCGAATTCCCTTTTCTTTCCCTTGTTGTGTCGGGAGGACATACCAGCCTCTACATAGTAAACGGCTTTGGGCAATATATCGAACTTGGCAGGACAAGGGACGATGCTGCTGGTGAGGCCTATGACAAGGTATCCAAGCTGCTCGGGCTCGGATATCCGGGTGGACCCGTAATGGACAGGCTGGCTTTCAAGGGGGACCCTAAGGCCTTTGACTTTCCAAGGGCATATGTCCCGGATTCACTTGATTTCAGTTTCAGCGGGCTTAAGAATGCCGTCAGACTTGCCGTCATTAATCATAAGGCAACATTGCAAAGTCCGGAATCCGGGATCCGGGATAAATTCAGGGCGGACGTAGCAGCATCTTTTCAATATGCAGTAGTTGAAGTCCTTGTTCGCAAGGTAGAGTGGGCCATAATTAAAATGGGCATAAGGAGGATTGCACTTTCGGGCGGAGTTTCAGCCAACAGTGAATTGAGGAGGCGTTTTCAGGAAATGGCCGCCCGGAGAGAGATTGAACTATTTCTTCCGTCGGTTGCCATGTGTACGGATAACGCGGCCATGATAGCGGCTGTGGGTTTGAATCATTTCAGGGAAGGCCGATTCGCAGGCATGGATTTAAACCCCAGGGCATATCTTCCACTTTAGAAACGTTAACATAATGAGGATAGTTAATCAGACAAGGCATAGCATGTTCGCTCATTCTCGCCGCGCATCCGGCCCGGCTCCGAGGCGCGGCGACCCGCTCCGCCGTCCATGGCTTCGCATGGATCGCCGATGCCGCTCACATACCATACCTTGTCTGATTCATTGATTGTTAGACGTTCTCTATAAGTGTAGTGCACATTACGCTTACGGAAATCGTTGTGGTATTATTTTAATGTCTTATTTTCATATGGAGGTGCCTATATGGCCTTTGTAATAGCTTTCGCCGGAAAGGGCGGTACCGGCAAGACCAGTCTTGCAGGATTGACCATGAAATACCTGGTAAGTAGAAACAGGGGGGCAGTGCTTGCTGTTGATGCGGACAGTAATGCCTGCCTGAATGAAGCGCTTGGTGTTACGGTGCACGCCACCATAGGCGGACTCAGGGAGGATTCTCTTGAGACTGTGAGGGGCGGCGGAGAAAGACCCGGAGGCATGTCCATGGAGCAATTGTTCGATTACCAGGTCCAGCAGTCGCTTATTGAGGCCAAAGGCTTCGACCTGATGGTGATGGGCAGGCCGGAGGGTCCGGGCTGCTACTGTGCGGCCAATAATATCATAAGGAAATACACGGACATACTTTCAGAAAAGTATCCATATGTAGTGATAGACAACGAGGCCGGGATGGAGCACCTGAGTCGCAGGACTACCCACAAGGTAAATGTGCTGATAATCGTCAGCGACCCCACGGTCAAGGGTGTTCAGACCGCAGGGAGGATCAATGACCTGGTGGATGAACTCAAGCTTGAAGTCGAAAACAGGGCGTTGGTGATTAACAGGGTAATCGGAGAGGAAGGTGCTGTCCTGAAAGACCTGGCAGGCAGGTTGGGGGTCAAGGTTGCAGGCCTCGTGCCGCAGGATGAAATGATCTTTAATTTTGACCTTGAAGGAAAGCCGGTATATGCATTGCCCGAGGAGTCGAAGTCAGTACGGGCATTTTTTGAGATATTGAAAGGCTTTGATATACCTTAACCTAATCTTCACCGTCGGAAGGGAGGCGTATTTAGGCGCTGTTAGTAATGGCTTATGGCCTTTATCAGTTCAAGACAGGCTTCACGTCCTTTATCCGACGGAAGAGCTTAAGCAGGTCCTGTTCTTCCAGGGACATGTGCATGTAGTCGGCAACATTTTCGGAGACCATATTTTCTCCCGGGGGAATAAGCATATATACCGTAACACCAAGGGCGTCCGCGAGTTGCCTTATCCTTCCCATGGTGAGATTGCTTGTGCCGTTTTCGTATTTCTGTATCTGCTGGTATGACACGCCCATCAATTCAGCTAATTCCATCTGGGACATTCCCTTGGTTTTTCTGAATTTTCTTATGCGTTCACCGATATTCTTATCTCCGGTTTCCATCATCACACTTTATAGGAGGCGGTTTCAAAAGTCTATCATCCGCAGGTTGTAATATATTGACAAACCACTACCTTTAAGTGTATAAACTAAAAAGCATCCCCGTAAAGGAAAGCTTGCGGGAGATGCCGTATAATATGCATATTCCCCTGTGCTTTAAGTTTGCAAACGACCGAAAACGCCGCAAAGGAGCGTTCGTGATACTCGTGATAGAAGATGACGGACAACTCAGGGATGCGATCCTGGATGCCCTTTCAGTCGAGGGGTATGCGGCGCATGGGGCGGAAAACGGGGCGGAGGCAATGAAACTGCTCGAACACCATGCTTACAGTCTCGTAATAACGGACTATTCAATGCCGGTGATGAACGGGGCGGAGATAACTAAGACAGTACGATCAAGGTATCCGGGTATTTTTATAATAGGCATGAGCGGCGAGGACAAAGCAGGCGCTTTTCTGGAGGCGGGCGCCGACCTGTACTTGCCGAAACCTCTTGGTTTCAAGAAATTCATGAACATTATCAGGGAAGCAAGGCAAAAGCCCGGCTGCGACGCTCAACCGCGCCTCGCATGACGCTCCAATGAAGGAAGTCGCGCGTAATAAGCGGGACCGGTACGAATGGCGCCGACGAAGTTTTTAACCGGAAATGCGCAGCCCAGCGGCTATCAGAGATTCTGCGCGGCATCCCCTTAAATGCAAACAGGAGTTTCAGAAAACAAGAATTGCGGAAACCGGCATTTTTTATTTTCCTCCTGATATAATTACCATATATATCAAATCCGGGTTATCGCGGGGCATAAATGGGATTAAATCAAAATACATACAAAAGGGATAACTTTCTCAGATTGTCCGTTATCATCATAGCGGGAATCCTGGCTGGTATCGCGCCATCGTGGGCGGACCTTAAAACCATTCGGACTGATCCAGCCAAAGTTATTACAGCCATTATCCACCACGATTATGTCCCTACCTGCTTCCTGGACCCGAAAACCAATAAAGCCGCGGGCTTTGCCGTTGATGTCATGGACGAAATAGCCGGGCGTGCGGGGTTTGCAGTCAGCTACCGTTTTGAATATGACTGGACAGCCATCGTTGACGCCGTAAGG
>Ga0315281_10006624_pt1 | contig 16442 bp, 14 predicted proteins | sample YL17G07_0_MG_FD_204540 | JGI IMG/M metagenome (GOLD analysis project Ga0315281, IMG submission 204540) | Sediment microbial communities from Yellowstone Lake, YNP, Wyoming, USA - YL17G07_0 | ecosystem: Environmental > Aquatic > Freshwater > Lake > Sediment | place: USA: Wyoming | collected... | reverse complement strand
GGTGGCGAAAATGGGACTGGATCCAAAAGAGCATTTCATCGCAGTAACGGGAGAAAAAAGTCCGATGGACGATCCGAGCCGCTATTTGGCGTCGTTCTATATCTGGGATTTCGTGGGAGGGCGCTACTCGGCAACTTCAATGGTGGGGGGCGTGATGCTTGGCTTCGCGCTTGGGTTTCAGGGCTTCATGGAGATCTTGCGGGGGGCTCACGAAATGGACCTGCATGTGATGACGGCAGACGTGTCCTCGAATCTCCCTCTGCTGTCGGCTCTGCTGGGGATTTGGAACCGCAATTTTCTCCACTACCCGACGGTGGCGATCATCCCCTACGCGCAGGCGCTGCTCCGCTTCCCAGCTCATTTGCAGCAGCTGGATATGGAATCCAATGGCAAACGGATCGATAAGACGGGAAAGCCGGTCGGTTTTGCAACGGGGCCAGTGATTTGGGGTGAGCCGGGAACGAACGGCCAACACTCGTTCTATCAGCTGATCCATCAGGGGACCGATACGGTGCCGCTGGAGTTCATCGGCTTCAAAAAAAGCCAGTATCCGGCCGATCTGGAGGTTGAGCACTCGACGTCGCATGAAAAACTGCTGTCCAACCTCTTCGCCCAATCGATCGCGCTGGCCATAGGACAGAAAAACAGCAATCCCAATAAATTCTTTCCGGGCAACCGGCCCAATCGGATCCTGCTGGCGGAGCGGTTAGACCCGCGAACGTTGGGGGCGCTCCTCGCTTATTATGAACATAAAGTGGCTTTCCAAGGGTTTATCTGGAACATCAACTCTTTCGATCAAGAAGGGGTTCAACTCGGAAAGGTCCTAGCAAATAAAATCATCGCGCTCTTCGCTGCGAAAAGGCAGAGGGCGGAAAAACCTTCATTCCCGCTGGGAGAGGCGTACCTCAAATTTCTGAAGTGATGTGTCCGTTTTTGACATAAAAAGAGGGGCGCCTGTCCCCCGTTTTGGGGGAGGTAATAAACACCTGCCCCATGGATTGGAGCGATGCGCTGAGGAGATCTTGGCGGACCTGATCGAGGGGTCCCCCAAAATCGTCGATGGCCATGAGAGGGGGCTCCCCGATCCGTTTGGCGAGCCTGTCCCATTCTGCAAGGCGGAGCGCTGTCACCGCTGTCTTTTTTTGCCCTTCGCTGGCAAAGGTGCGGGCCGGTTTTCCCCCGATCCAAAAGGAGAGATCGTCGCGGTGGGGGCCGTTCAGGGTGAGGCCGAGATCTTTTTCTCGCTTTCGCATCTTTTGTAGCTGCTGCAAATAGGTATCGGCCATAGGAGAATGGGTGGAATGAAAGCGGACCGCAACGGTCTCGGCATCAGAGGATAGACGGCGGCTCTGCAGCGCGAGGGGCTCCTTGAGATCGACAAAGAGTTCCTGACGCACTTCAGCGAGATAGGCTGCGGACCCTGCCATTTCCGTTTCCCAACATTCGATTGCGTTCTCCGATTTCGCGCGGAGGAGGCAATTGCGCTGCTTCATGGCGCGCCAGTAGCGGGCTAAATGATGGACGTAGAGGGGATCGCTTTGCGCGAGGTGGAGATTGAGAAAACGGCGCCGATGAGCGGGGGAGCCGGCGATGAGGTCGGTGTCGTCAGGGGTCGATAGGATGGAGGGGAGGGTGCCAAGAAGGGGATGGAATGTGGCAAAATCGTTGGTGTTGAGCTGGAGGCGCCGGTTTTGCCCATCGAAGGAGATCTTCACACTTTGTGGGACATTGTCTCGGATGATTTCGGCCTCGAGGTAGAAAAAAGAGCTTCCCTCCTGAATGAGCTCAGAGAGGTGCTGCGTACGGAAGGAGCGGCCCGTCGAGATCAAAGAAATGGCTTCCAGGAGGTTGGTCTTCCCCGTAGCATTGTCGCCGCAAATCGCATTGAACTTCGGGGAGAATGCCACGTCCGCCTCTTCGTAATTGCGGAAATGGCGCAGATATAGACGCTTTATATACATTAGGTGACTTCGACGGTCTCTCTGCGAGGCATTTGTCCTTCAATGAGGCGCATCGGCATGATGACGAAGAGCGCGTTGGTCGTGTCGGTGATGAGGCCTGGGTTGTGAGCGTCAGTGAGGCCGAATCGGACCGTCTCATCTTTGCTGTGGCGCAAAATGTCGACGAAAAAGAAGGGATTGAAGGCGATATCGAGCTTTGGACCGGCGTAATCGACCGGCATGCTGACGCGCCCTTCGCCAACTTCGCTGCTGGTGGCGGAAAGTTGGAGCTGGCCGGTCTCGAAACTAAAGCGGACCGAGCTGCTCGTATCTGAGGTGAAAAGTGAAACTTGGCGCAAAAGGGAAATGAGCTCTTCGCGGTGGATTGAAAACTGATGGCCGAGCTGTTTTGGAATCACCCGATCAACGTCGGGGTACTGGCCGGCGAGGAGTTTTGCAATCAATGTCATCGAGGCGCACTCCAATGAAATCTTGTCGGGGCCTAGGCAGATAGCCGCCTGTGCGTCTGTATCATCGAGCATTTTGATCATCTCTTCCACCGCTTTCAGGGGGATGACCGATTGGCTCTGTATGGAGGGATCGATGGCGATCGAGGAAAAGGTTTTAGCGAGTCTTTTGCCATCAGTGCCTGTGAAGGTCGCTTTTTGTCCTGCAATTTGGAACTGGACTCCATTGAGAGTATAGCGGCTGTCTTCGCGGGCGGCGGCAAAAACGGTTTTGATGAGCATCTCTTTCAGGGTGGAATTGGCCAGGGAAAATTCGGGGGCTCCAGTGAGGTCGGGAAGCTGGGGAAATTCGGCTTTGCTCATTCCGTTGATTTTGAAGACCGATGTGCCGGTGGTGATTTCGGCGATCTCGTTGGTCTGTACGCTGATTTTGATTTGGGGTGAGGTAAGTTCTTTCACCAACTGGAAGAAGCGGCGGGCAGGCAGGGCGATCGAGCCTTCCTCGACGACTTTTGCCTCCGCATGGCATCGCATGCTGACGGTCAAATCGGTGGCGCTCACGATCAGCTGGTCATCGATGGCCTCGAGAAGCACATTCGCCAGGATCGGAATCGACGGTTTTACCGAGACAATGCTCTGAATTTTTCCAATGATATTGACTAAATCGCTCTTTGCAATCACCGCTTTCATCTACACCTCGTTTAAGCCCATTACCATATGACAACGGGAAACACCCTGTCAAGAATCCTCCATCGCTCTTTGGATCGATCTCTTATCTTCTCGCTCTTTCAAGGCGGCCCTTTTGTCATAGGCCTTTTTCCCTTTCGCGATCGCAATCTTCACCTTGGCGATCCCCTTTTTCAGATAGATCGCGAGGGGAATGAGGGCGAGCCCCTTTTCAACGACGGTGCGGCGGATCTTTTCGATCTCCTTTTTATGCATGAGGAGTTTGCGGGGCCTCTTGTCCTCATGGTTGTGAATGTTGCCGAAGGAATAGGGGGCGATGCTAGAGTTGAGGAGCCACAGTTCCCCTCTGCGAGGGTCCACATAGGCGTCCTGAAGGGATCCTCCATGGTTGCGGAGCGATTTGATTTCGGTGCCCAATAAGACGATGCCAGCCTCGAAGGAAGCGATGATTTCATAGTCGTGGCCAGCGCGCCGGTTGGAGACAAGCTCGGAGGGAGGAGGGGTTTTTGCCATGGGGTTCACTCTTCAAAGAAAAAGCGGCCGAAGGGGGTGACGGCAAAACAGTCCCGCCCATCGCATACACCCGTGGCGACCATGCCCGTTTCAGAAAGCCATTCAAAAAGGGTCGCTTTGATCAAAGCCTTTTCCGTTTCGCTGTAGATGGGAAGAGTGTATTTCCAATGCTTGCCGACCCGTTTTAGCATGATCACGGAGTTCTCGCTGAGAGGGACCATAACCCCTTTGATGAAATCGTCAAAGAAGACCCACTGCCCATGGAGAACCCGCTTGACCGATTTCTCAGCCTCTCGAATATTTCTCTCGGTTGCAATGTCCGCTGGGATCGAATCGTTCAAAAGGCGGTTCAGAGGATGGCGGTAGAGGTGCAAGGCCCGATTTTCCAGACTCATTTCGAGCCAATCACTCGCTGTATCAAGGGCAACGAGGCGGCCGCCCTTCCGCTCCGCCAATTGGATCAGACAAAGTTTTTCGGTGAGATGAGAATCGGCAGAATCGAGGGGGAGGGGAGCCTTTTTCGCTAAAAGAAGTAGGGCGCTTAAATCCTCAATAAATCCGAAATCCCGCTCACTGGTTCGGGACACCCGTTCCTCAGGGATCGTCGGTGCCTCGGTGGCTTTCATTGATCGCAAGTATTCGTGCCATTCATGAAAAGGGGCGACCGATTCAAGCCAATGATCATCCTCTTTTTCATAGGTCAGACAGCAGATAAAATTGAATTCGAGAAAGAGAATGATTTCCTCAAAGTCGCGGCGAGACAGATTGTATTTTGCAATGAGATCGCTCGAGGAGACCTTGCTGTCTGGAGCTGAGAATACATCTTCGATGATCGCGCAGATCCTGGGATCGCCTGGATTGAGCTCCATCATATATCTTTGGAAGATCTGAGGGCTCAGAAGATATTTTTCGACGATCGACTCAAAGATGTTATTCGACGATCGGGAAATGGAATACCAGCTAGGCAAAAAATGGATGGAAACTTTGCGCAAAATGCCCTGCAAAAATTCCATGTCTGGTTTGAAATCGGGATCGAATCGAGTCATCTGGAACTCGAAATATTTCCGCTTTTCCTTATCGACGATCACCGCATCGTCCTGGATGGACAGAAGCCCTGCGCCGATGAGCTTTTGTAAAATCGGGTTGAGTTCCGCCTCCTCAGAGACCATATTCCGGGCGATCTTCTTGAGCGAGCATTTGAGGGGGCTGAAGAGGATTTCCTCCAAGACATCGTACTCGAAGGCTGAAAAGTCGGACATCAACATCCGATTCGCGATATCCACTTCGCAATTATAGTCGCTGAGGTTGACCTTGTTCTTGCGCGCAGGACTCAATTCCAACATGAAAACACCGGTTGATCTGATTGAATATAGAGGATCGCTCCTATTCATGACAATCAACGTCTCAAAAGCGCGGACAAAACTGAAGTTCCTATCTCGCTTTGTTTGAGTTTGTTATGAAAAATCGCTATTCATAATGTCTTTATATGCAACAATTTATAAAATATCGTTATTTACGGCGTTGTTTTTGGTTAATTTTGTAAATTTTTTTCAATACATTTGTTTATGAAAAAACGGGCTCAGAATGTAGTCTAGGGCATGTTTTTAATTATCACACCGAATTCAAAACTAAGACAATTTGCAAAAGACATTTGTAATTATATGTAAAATTATGTATATTAGAGCTTGTAAGGATGATATGGAGTGCGGGATCCCCCGCTTGAGTTTAGAAGTCCCGCAAAAGCGGGGTCTAACGAGAATGAACTCTGATCTCTTTGTACCATAAGGAGGAAAAAATGGTAAAACGAAGAAAAAGAGCTGCTAAGAAAGCTCACAAAGCAAAAGGGCGCAAAAAACACAAATCTAAAGCCCGCAAGACAACTCGCAGAAAAGCTAGAAAAACCGGCAAAGCACGCAAAACTCGTCGTCGTAGACGCAGAGCTTCTGCTTCCGCATCGATTATGGCTCAAGAGTAATTAAGCGTCTTAGCAAGAGATATTTGGACCGAGCAAAGCCTCAAGGCTTGCTCGGTTTTTTTTTTATACACAGTATATTCCCGTTTCGCTATAGAAAGTCCTATGGCCATTGAAATTTCCCGCCGCGAGGTCATGAACAATCTGATCCGTTTCAAAGACACTCTTTTAGAATTGCACGAAAAGAAAAAATCCAAGGACAGCAAGAAGGAGCGCGTTTATCGGGTTCTCCTGAACCGCCGCACGGGAGACATGCGCTTTGCTCAAAAGATCAGTTCATTGGAGCATCACTTCCACAAAAAGGGGAAGGGGTCCGCTGAAGATTGGAAAGAAGTGCGTCTCATTGTCATCGAAAGAGAGGGCCATCAGGTTCACTTCGAGGTCAGGGATTCAGCCAACCACGAATTAACAGCGACCGATCTAGAGCCTCTTGCCTGGCGGATTTCGAGTGAAACACTCAATGTTTTGAATATAAAGGGCAAAGAAGTCCATGAAGTGTCTCTTGACAAGCTGCCGGAAGAGATCGCCTTGGCCGATCTCTCTTCCATCCATCTCGCCTCTCAGGGAGAGAGAATTGATGATCTCCCAGGGTGGGCGGGACCTTTAAGCCGCCTCGAAGCGGAGAAGAAACTCATGGATAAGCCGCAGGGTACTTTTCTCATACGAGAGGCAGATGTCATTTCCCACAGGGTTGCAGAACAGCTTTCTCTGTCGAATCATCTTTCGGTTCACCCCTACGTCCTGACCGTTGTTGAAAAAGGGCTTAAAATCTCCGAGTATCTCATTCTTCACACGGACAAGGGATGGATGGTCTATGCCGATGAGCCGAGATTAGAGCTCTCCGCCTTCTATCCATCGCCCCCCGCACTTCTCCATGCGCTTAAGTCTATCGCCCGCCACGCTATTTAATTTTTTTCAGTTTTGAGGCAGTGGCGAGGAGGAAGAGGAGCATCGCCCCGCTGATGACGGCGAGGAGCGCTGGATTGGTTTTCTGTGTTACAGTGTATCGATAGGTAAAGATCGCTGTTAGGAACAATGAGAGGATGATCGAGAGATAGACCCCGAGTCCGTTTCTAGCAAAGATCGCAAGGGCGCAAAGAATCAGGAGGATGCCGGACCCCAACCCCATATATAGAGACACTAGGCTCCCCGAATGAGCGTATCCGAGATATCCGAACCCCATTAAAAGGACCCCGTATATGAGAACTGTCCAGGCAACGAGTTTATGAATCATTTATCCTCATGGGTTTAGTATGCAAATCATCATATTGATTCCCATCAAATAAAAGGTCCAAAGGAAAGGGGGGATCAATAGTTGGCTCGCCATCCGTTCTTTTTTCCAAAATAGGAGACAGGAGATGAGGGTGCTGCTGAGCAGGAGCAGGAGGCCGACGAGAGAGAGGAGGGTTTCCTGCAAAACAAAAAAACTCAAGACCCAAGCAATCAGGAGAGCGAATTGGGCAAAAAAAAGAGAGAGTTCCAGTTTCAGAGTGCGGAGAGAAAAACGGCGCCAAAGAGTCCACATCGCCAAGGGGAGGAGAAGGTGATAGCCGATCCAGAGAGACTCATCTGGCGGCCAGTTTTTGATCGCCCAAGGAGATTGGATTAAATGGTGGAACAAGGGCAAACCCGAAGCTGACTGAAAGCAAAATTAGCAGGCCGACGATCTGCTCCGGGCGGGTCCGGTGGCTCGGCTTGAGAAGCCAAGGTGAAGACAGGACGAGAGTATCGGGTTGTGAATGATCAACGCTCATAACAGATAAGTTTTACTTGGTTTACCCTTTTTTTTGAAGCGGATAAAGATCTTGCAAAGAACTGGGGTGCAATAGTACGCTAAACCTGATGAAAACCCAGGTAGTTTCTCCCGAAGATCTCGATCTTGCGGTTGCTTTTTTAAAGAGCGGGGAGCCGATCGCCTTCCCGACTGAGACAGTTTACGGTCTTGGCGCGCCCGTTTTCCAGGAGGCGACAGTGAAGCGGATTTTCCAGATCAAGGGGCGCCCCTCCGACAATCCTCTGATCGCCCATATTTCAACGCTTGAGCAGGCGGCTTTAATAGGGGACGATTTGCCTGCTTCGTTCTTTCTTTTGGCGCAGCAATTCTGGCCAGGGCCGCTTGCTTTGGTGGTGAAGAGGACTCGCTCTGGTCCGGCGATTGTTTCTGCGGGCCATCCGACGATTGCCATCCGGATGCCGAGCCATAGGACCGCCCGCCGCCTCATCGACCAACTAGGGGAGCCCTTGGCCGCCCCCTCTGCGAACCTTTCGGGCCGACCCAGCCCGACTTCAGCTCTTGACGTGTTGGAAGATCTCGATGGGAAAATCCCTTTAATTATCGATGCGGGGCCCTGCTCAATCGGGATCGAGTCGACTGTTTTGAGCCTCGTCTCCGAGCGGCTCATTTTACTCCGCCCTGGCTCGATCAAAAAGGAGGCGTTGGAGGAGGCTCTGCAGGAGAAAATCTATTTGCCCTCGCCGGAAACACCCGCCCATTCACCGGGGATGAAATACCGTCACTACGCCCCGAAGGCGAAGTTGAGGCTTGTTTTCGACCCAAAAGACTTTTCTGGGGCTTACGTCCTTGCCCGCGTCACGCAAAGCAATCTCTATGCGTCCCTTAGGCGCGCCGATCGTCTGGGGATTCCAGAGATAGAGATTTTCTGCGACGACTCAGTGCAAGCGGATCCAGCCCTGATGAACCGCCTCTTGCGCGCATCCGGCCACTTGGTGTAGCGTTATTCCCGTGAAAACATCTCGTTGGAGCTACCCCTATTCTGGTCTTGCCTATTTCCTCACTCATCCCACTCTTTGGGGATGGGCATTCCTCGGCACGGTTGTCTCGGTAGCAATGTCGGTTTTTCTTTTCGTCAAAGTGGTCCAGTGGACGTATCCAAGAACCACCGATTTCTGGCCTGTCGTCCAATCCTTCGGCTGGGGATTTCTCTCGCTCATTCTGATGATCGCCATTGTCTTCCCGCTCCTATTCAATGTCTGTTTTGCGAGAGGCTTTTGCAATCTCTTGAAACGAGAAAACGCAACCCATGTCGAAGAGAGCATGACGACCGCATTCATTTCTTCTTTTTGGGTCTTTTTCCGAACGCTCAGATGGAGAATCCTTTGGCCTCTACTTTTGATTGCGACGATCATTTTTATCCCCCCATTGATATTCCCCCTTTCTCTACTGGCTGCCAATCATCTCGCGACCATTGAAGGCGTCGATCTCGCTCTCTCTCTTTTCGGCAAGAAGGCAGGCGAGAGGGTGCACTGGCTCAATCAGTACGGGACCGATTGTTTTACGATTGCCGTCAGCGGGGCCCTCCTTTCTTTTCTCCTCGGTTTGACGGGCGTGGGTTGGATTTTCTGGATTCCGTCAGTATACTGCGGAGCCTTTCTATGGGTTCGGTCAGAAATCGAGAAAAACAAGGAGAGATCGTGATTATATCCATTCCAATGCGACTCCAATTTCGACAGAACGAAAAATTCCGTATGACCATACTTGTGAAGCTCTAGTGTTTTGGAAGAAAAGAATAGATGACCTCATAGAGAAGGGAAATATTTCCAGTCCTCCTTTCGTGACACTTATTGGATGAGATAATTCTCGATTATTCTATGATGGACTAAGGAGCCAGTTGCAAAACCCCAATTTCGGCCCAAATCCGCCCTTTTGCCGCCACTCCCGGTCCCGGCGCAAATTGCCTATGCCCAGTCGGATATGCCAATTTGCGCCGAGCGCGGGCTGGCGCCAAAATCATCGGATTTGTGCAAGAAAGCGGGTTTTGCAACTGGCTCTAAGGGGAAGTATTATGGACGATCGGGTCATTGAGCCATCGGAAATCATCATCGACCATCAGGGATTGCCAAAGGAGAATGCCTCCCGCGTCAACCCTTGGATCCGTTTTCTTGCCCGCTTCTTCGATTATTCCCTTTTTTTTCTCCTCCTTTGGGCCATTCGGACCTTTTTGCCCGGCCATTATCCTCTGGGGAAGTTTGAACATCTGATCCCCTTTGAATTTTTCGTATGGATTCCCATCGAGGCTCTCCTCTTGAGCACCTGGGGAACGACGCCGGGAAAATTCTTTCTCAGAACCGCGCTGAAACAGGGGAGGAAGGGGAGACTGGACTACCTCACCGCGCTTAAACGGAGTTTCAATGTCTGGTTCCGAGGACTCGGCATGGGCATACCGGTCATCAATTTCCTCTGTCTCCTCGTCGCCTTTCATCGCCTGAGGGTTTTCCGCCAAACGAGTTGGGACCGAGAGGAAAATATCGTTGTCCTTCATCGCCCTATCGGTCGCTGGCGCATCATCGCCGCAGCGATCTTTGCAGCGGGCGGCCTGCTGTTCTACTATATCGACAAGAACCATGGGCTTTTCTAATATTTTCTAAAACGATACAGTGACTGGCAGATGAACAAAAACACACTCTTTTTCCTACTGGCCGTACTCCTCGGGCTGATCATTTGGTTTGCGCCTATGCCCCAGGGGATCAATCCTCATGCATGGCATCTCTTTGCCATCTTGGTGGCCACGGTCGTCGGAATCATCCTCAAACCGGTGCCGATGGGGGTGATTGCGATCATCTCGCTCACTCTTACGATCATCACAGATACCCTGACCACGACTGAAGCCTTCAGCGGCTTCAGCAATGAGATCGTCTGGCTCGTCGTATTCGCTTTTTTTATCTCGAGGGGATTTATTTCGACTGGATTGGGAAGCCGAGTGGCCTATAGAATCATGCGGCGATTCGGGAAAAACAGCCTTGGCCTAGGCTACGGGCTTGTGCTGACCGACCTCATTCTCGCCCCCACGATCCCCAGCGTCACGGCTCGGGTCGGCGGCGTTATTTATCCCATCCTGAAATCGGTCGCAGAAGTCTTCACAGGCAAGTCTCACGATCCAAAAATGGGGGCCTTTTTAACCCAGGCGACCTTTCAAGGTTCTATGATCACGAGCGCGATGTTCCTCACATCGATGGCTGGCAATCCCTTGATTGCGGAGCTAGCCCGCGGCCATGGAGTGGAAATCACTTGGGCGAGCTGGGCCCTCGCGGCGATTGTGCCGGGCATTCTCAGTCTCATCGCCGTTCCCTACGTTTTATATCGATTGGATCCACCGACCATTCGGCAAACGCCCCATGCCCATGAAATGGCGTCTGAAAAACTCGATAAACTCGGCCCCATGAGACGAAAAGAATGGACGATGCTCGGCGCCTTCGTCCTTCTCATCGTTCTTTGGATCATCGGCCCTCATATCGGATTGAAAGCCACGATTGCCGCCATGATCGGCCTCGTCGTTCTCCTCCTCACTGGGATCATTCAGTGGAAAGATGTATTGGAAGAACACGGAGCCTGGGATACGTTCATCTGGTTCTCTACGCTCATCACCCTATCCACCTACCTGAATAGATTTGGGTTCACAACCTGGCTCAGCCAAACGGTCATCTCCTACGTCGGCGGCATGGCATGGATTTTCGGGTTCCTCATCATCGGCTTGATTTATTTCTATTCCCATTATTTTTTCGCCAGCTGCGTCGCCCACATTGGCGCCATGTATGCGCCCCTGCTCATCGTCTCGATCGCCCTCGGCACCCCGCCTGAACTCGCCGCCCTGACCCTCGGCTTCTTCAGCAGCCTCATGGGAGCGCTCACCCACTACGGATCTGGCCAAGCCCCCATTCTCTTCGGCGCCGGCTTTATGACCACCGCTCAATGGTGGAAAATGGGCTTTATCTCCAGCCTGGTGAACATCTCCATTTGGTTGATCATCGGCGGCGCCTGGTGGAAATTCCTCGGCATTTGGTGAACGGCTCGCTCGCCGCAATCCCGGTCCCCTTAGGGCCGGGTCAAGGCGGGCTATCTATTCGGGCGGAAGCGCCGAAGGCGCCCGCCTCCTTAGGCGCCGTAGGGAATAAATGCTACAGTTTGAAGGTTCTTAGAGTGGCTCAGATGTTAGCGACTACGACGAGGCCAATGTTCGAGCAATATAGCTGAGGAGTTGTCGTCTGACAGGTGAGCCGCTATAATGGCCTTGAAAATGTAGCAGTTATTTCCTTACGGCGCCTTACCGTCGGGAGAATCTCCTTTCCTCAGAAAGGAGTTCTTCAATTTTTCCATTTTCTTGTATACTGGGCCCAGATGAACTCGGGCCTTAAGGCCCGAGAATGTATGCGGTTTTGGGCCGAGTTTCGAACTCGGCCCAACCCGTCTTTTGAAAATACCCGGCCCTTAAGGGCCGGGTTTCCCGACGGAGGAGGGATGAAAATCTTTCATGAATTCATCCCGAAGTCCTACCTCTACCTCCGCAAAGGCTATACCTTCGCGGCGCTCAAAAAAGATTTGTTCGCCGGGATTACCGTAGGAATCATCGCCCTGCCCCTCGCCATGGCTTTTGGGATCGCCTCCGGCGTATCGCCTGAAAGGGGGCTTTTCACAGCGATTGTCGCCGGCTTCCTGATCTCTGCCCTCGGCGGCAGCCGAGTCCAAATTGGAGGGCCGACAGGAGCCTTTGTCGTTCTCGTTTACGACATCGTACAGCGCACTGGATATGAAGGTCTTGCAGTATCCACCCTGATCGCTTCGCTGTTCTTGATTCTCCTCGCCATATTCCGACTTGGCTCATGGATAAAATACGTCCCCCATCCGCTGATTACCGGGTTCACGACAGGGCTCGCACTCATCATCTTCTCTTCCCAAGTGAAGGATTTTTTCGGCCTTAAGATGGGTGTCCTGCCCGCCGATTTCGTCGACAAATGGGAATCCTATTTCCACTCTTTCTCCACCTTTGATTCAACGACTCTCCTCCTCGGGGTGGGAACCCTCGCCTTCATTCTCTTCATGAGACGTTTTGTCCCTAAAATTCCCTGGGGCATCGCCGCCATCGTAGTGGCGACTCTCATCTGCTCGCTTTTCAATCTTCCCGTGGAGACGATTCAGACGAAGTTCGGCCCCATTCCCCACAGCCTCCCGTTTCCCTCATTGCCTTCACTCTCGTTTCCCTTAGAAAGACTCGATGAGCTATTGATGGACGCGATTGCGATTGCATTCTTAGGGGGGATAGAATCGCTCCTTTCCTGCGTGATCTCCGACGGGATGATTGGCGGCCGCCATAAGTCGAACTGCGAGCTCATGGGACAGGGGATTGCCAATTTTGCCTCTGTCCTCTTCGGGGGCATCCCTGCCACCGGCGCAATTGCCCGCACTGCGGCCAATGTAAAGAGCGGAGCCCAGTCGCCGATGGCGGGGATGATCCATGCGATCACACTCCTCGCGATCATCACTTTTCTTTCCCCCATTGCGAGCCAGATTCCTCTCGCCGCCCTCGCCGCCATTCTCATGATGGTCGCCTGGAATATGAGCGAGCTGAGCCATTTTATTCGGATGATGCGCGCGCCCGCTGGCGACGTCGCCATTCTTGTGACCGCCTTTTTTCTAACCGTGCTCGTCGACATCACCTTTGCGATTGCCGTCGGCATGATCCTCGCCTCCTTCCTCTTCATGAAGCGGATGAGCGAATTTTCCAAAACGGTGCCCCTCAGTTCCCTCTTCCGCGAAAAAGGCTCCGAATTTCCCGAGCGCACCGATCCCGAATCCCTCTCCCACAAACACATCCCAGAAGGGGTCGAAGTCTTTGAAATTCAGGGTCCGTTTTTCTTCGCCGCCGCCGACATGCTCAGGGACCTGGCGCACCTCACGCCCAAGGTCTTCATCCTCCGCATGCGCCATGTGCCGATGGTCGACGCCTCCGGCATGCATGCCCTAAAGGAGTTCTATCAGAGATGCCAAAGCCAAAAGATCCCCCTCCTCCTCTCAGGGATTCAGACCCAGACGGCCATTGACCTGGATGCATTCGGTCTCACGGCCCTGATCGGCCCCCAGTGCATTTTCCCCCACATCGACGCCGCCCTCACCAAAGCCGAGGAGTTGGTTGGGGCAACGATAAAAACGTAAGTAGTTTGTCTACAAACTGTTACAACTTTATCAGGATCTGCCCGCCTGATGGCGGGCTGGCAGGATGAGAGAGAAGGGGAGCACCGGGCGTAAGCGAAGCTTGCAGCCGCAGCACCGGCCTTCGGCCGGGCCCGGCGCTCCCTCCCGCTTCGCGTCATTTTTCTGGGGGTCCGGGGCCTTTTACCGGAGTCCCCGATCAACGCTTCGTTGTTTGGGGTGGATCCCCGGAATCCTGAAGCTCCCGGAGGGAGCGTATCATGTAGGCTCGCAGCGCGGGCCGTATCTTGTTCATTTTTTTGTCTAGTACAGAGGGACCATCCACCAGAGACAGAACTGTATAAATACCAATCTTGTTTATATGTAGTTATGTTTCATAGCCTTTTGTTTGTATTAATTAATAATTTGACGTTTTAAAGTGTTTATTAGATAATCGGTTTGGGAGGTCAGAGGTAAAGGCGAAGCTTACGACGCTAAGTTTGGAAGTTTCAATTCAGTCCTTTAATCCTCTCCCTCCCTTTTTTCATTCCAGATTGAAGGGAACAATGAAGCGCAAAGCGATTTTCTTATTTCTCTTCCTCTTCGCCTGGATCGGTCCACTTCCTTCAGAGCAGATTCCATTAAAAATCAACGACATACATCGCGTTATGGAGAAGCTCTTTGGATTCCATATAGAGAATAAGGAATTGAGTCCCGCCCTGATTAGGCGGTCGATGAAGATTTATATTGAGCAGTTTGATCCGGACAAGTCCTATCTATTGGAGAGCGAAATCGCCCCCTATCTTAATTTAGGAGATAAGAAGGCCACTGAAATTTTAGGACGTCTAAGGAACAAAGACTATTCTGATTTTATCGTCCTGAATCGGATGATTCAGAACTCGATCCTCCGCGCGGAAGGGTTACGAAAAGAGCTTGCCCAGCATTTGATTTACGAAGAATTGGATGTGGAATCGCTTTTCGTTCCTCCCTCCAAGTATTCCCAAACGGAAGAAGGATTACGCGACCGGCAAAAAAGCCGGATGATCCGGTTTTATTTTTTCCACAAGTCCCGCACCAACTTGGATGCTCCGCAAAGAAAGGCGCAAGTTTTTTCTCTTTTCGAGAAAAAGGTGCGTCGGTCCGAGTATACTTATTTATTTTTGAATCCAGATGGCACTCCTCTTCTTCAAGAGAGAATCGAACATCTGATGGCGCTCCGTATTTTGAAATCATTTGCTAAGAGTCTCGACACGCATACCTCTTTCTTTAGTCCTGAAGAGGCGTATGAAATGCGGCTCAGTCTTGAAAAGCAATTTGAGGGAGTTGGAGTTGTCCTTTCGGAAGGAATCGATGGGATCATGATTGCCGAACTGCTTCAGGGAAGCCCTGCCGATCAATCCAAGCAGATCAAAGTGAATGACCTCCTCGTCGAAATCGACGGAGCGGCTGTTTCCCAGTATTCTTTTGAAGAAGTCTTGGATCTTTTGAAGAAAAAAGATCGAGGCGAAATCATATTAGGGTTCAAGCGGGTCGACCCAAAATCGGGAAAAGAGCAGTTTTTCCGAGTTCCTCTCAAGAAGCGGCCCATTGTGATGAATGAGGAAAGGATCCAGACGAGTACGGAAAAATTCGGCAAGGGCATTATCGGGAAAATCGCCCTCCATTCCTTCTATGAGAGCAGCGATGGGGTGAACAGCGAGCGGGATTTGAAAGAGGCGATCCGCTCCTTCCGACAGAAGGGGGAGTTGTTGGGACTCGTTCTTGATCTCAGGGAGAACTCCGGCGGATTCCTCAGCCAGGCAGTTCGGGTCGCCGGGCTGTTTGTTTCCAATGGCGTCATAGTCATATCGAAATACGGAAAAGGGGAAGTCCACTTTTTGAGAAACGTAGTGGGACGGAGCTTTTTCAGCGGTCCGATCGTCATACTCACCTCCAAAATGTCGGCCTCCGCTTCTGAGATTGTCGCCCAAGCGCTTCAGGACTATGGCGTAGCGGTGGTTGTCGGGGATGAAAGGACATTTGGCAAAGGCTCTATTCAATACCAAACCGTCACCGACCCAAAAGCCGACCTCTTTTTCAAAGTGACCGTAGGGCGCTATTATACTGTTTCAGGAAAGAGCACCCAGATCGACGGCGTGATCGCCGATATCGTCGTGCCCACTCAATATGCTCCCTACAATATCGGTGAAAAATTCCTAGAATATCCCTTACCCCCCGATCATGTCGATGCGGCCTATATCGATCCCCTTTCCGACCTCGATGAAAGAACCCGGCAGATATTCCAGACCCGCTACCTCCCTTTTCTCCAGAGAGTTGTCCCTTTCTGGAAGCGGATCCTTCCCACGCTGAAGAAAAACAGCGCCTATCGGCTCGCCCACGACCCCAATTTCCAAGCATTTCTCAAGAAACAAGAGGTAATCCGCTCTCGTCAACACACCATGCCCGTCAACTCGATCGACGAACACGTCCAGATCGGCATGGAAGACCTCCAGATGATGGAGGCGGTCAACGTCGTCAAGGACATGGTTCTCATTGAGGCCGAATCTCGCCCAGCCCCTGCCAACGCAGATCTCCTCAAGACCGGGTCGGACGGGCATTAAAGTTCTCTTTCCCAACAAATCATTGCAGGAATTGCCCCGAAACGGCTACCCTATAAGCTTTTAGTCTGTCGTCTCTCATTGCGGCCAGATAGCTCAGTTGGTAGAGCAGAGGACTGAAAATCCTTGTGTCGCTGGTTCGATTCCAGTTCTGGCCATTCCTCTATAAGAAAATAGGGGAAAAAAGAGTCAAAAAAAAAGCGCCTCTTGCCGGAGCGTGCCGGAAATTTGCCGGAGTACTCAAGTTCCTTAAATCACCCAAGCCGGGTCCTCGTCAAAAATTGGCGGTTCCTGTTTTGGAGTGTCGATTCCGGTAAAGTTCCGGCATCAATGATCACACTCCCT